>Ga0308158_10000258_pt1 | contig 108139 bp, 111 predicted proteins | sample PhyBR2_FD_201038 | JGI IMG/M metagenome (GOLD analysis project Ga0308158, IMG submission 201038) | Phyllosphere microbial communities from UC Gill Tract Community Farm, Albany, California, United States - DLSLB.R2 | ecosystem: Host-associated > Plants > Phyllosphere > Unclassified | place... | reverse complement strand
ATGGCAACACTTTTATAATCATGAACGACCACATATGTCAGTTGATGGTAAACCACCTAAATTTAAACAACTATAAGGACTTTGGTTTTCTACTCATTAAATCAATTAAAAATGGGGGTATTACCAACTCATCTATTTAAAAATTTTTTGATTTTTCTAAATTAATTTTGACATGTGGGAAATTATAGTCACCTTATTCTAAGTGTATTGTTCTGGCATTTTTGATTCACTTTTGGATCTTCCAATCTTTCTAAATGTATATCAAAAATACTTTTATCTGAAATACTGTAATATTGCTTTTTATAGCCTTGTTTAGATACACAGAGCGACCATGTATACTTTCTATCCAACCCCATATTCAGTGCAAAAGATCTATTGATATCAAAATACGCTTTGCCATTTTTAGTATATTGAGTCTTGTAGTTTTTGATCGTTTTACCCTCTTTAACTGTCGTCGTTAAAACGACATAAGCAAGATCCACCATTTTCCCTTCAGAATCTTTTACAGTTACTTCAATTTCAGGTATGGTTTTTTCTATATATAGATAACATGCGCTAAGTGAAAACAGTATTGGTATTAGAAATATAAATCTATTCATTCATTTACCTTGTATAGCCACAGCTCAATTTTGAGTTTCCTTGTGGTGTTTCATCTAAAGCGTTCTCAATATTCCAATCATCACCCACAACCTTACGTAAATGATAGAGCACCGTTGTCGGTGTACCCTTAAATACAAAATAGTAACCATTGGATTGAGTTTTACCCGATTTATATTTTTGTAATGCAATTTTGATCAGTTGTGATCCAAAAACATTACTATCTACTGCTAAGTCATCCTGTTCAGTATGTGCAGTTTTATAATAGCGATAACCTTGCACACCATAATATGTATTATTACCAACAATCATCGTCTGTTTAGATTTATTCAGCTTTACATTTTTCTGCCCATCACGGCTAAAATCTTCTAAAAGTACAGCTATTTTACTTTCAGGATGTTGAAAAAGTGCATAACAATTGATCGCTTTAGTATCGATAAGCGTGTCTATCTGAATATTCTGAGCATTTACCAATTGTGTAAAAATCAAACCGACTATTAGTAAACTTATTTTATTTATATTTTGAAACTGTTTCATAGGTTATTTTCCATCAGTCGTTTGCGAAAGCAATAAGTTTTGTAAACACTCTAAAATTACGATTAAATTATTCATTTTTATGAGCAAAAAATTGGACAAATTCATGATACACAAAAACCACAATAAAGTGGCTTTTGTTATTAGCATCTAAAATTATCAATCAGGGAATGTACTCGCTTCTTTAGCTATGCAATTAAATATGCACTGAGAATAATCAGCATTTGTACAACTAAAATAACACTAAACCATTTCCAGCCTTTTTGGCGAAGGATGACCTTATCTGCTGTTGAATAATTGACTGTTCTTATCATTTTATCACCTCATTCTTGCTACATCATGGAACATTTTTGGGGCAAAACATCAGTCTTTTAATAGACAATGTATAACATGCAAGAAATAAACCAAAGTTAAAACTGTAACTAAAATTATCTTATACTCATCAATATAATTAACTTGATATAAATCAACTCATTTTGATGTTCCATTATTTAATCCTACATAGTGCCACTATCCCGTGGCAGCATAAATCTTACCTTTGAGTGGAGGCGATAGAAATATTGATCAGTTTAAAACAAAAAAGCCCCTTACGGGGCTTTTACAATCCATCGGTCTAGATCTAATTAACCAATAAACTTACGCGCATTACGGAACATACGTAACCATGCACCATCTTCAGTCCACTCTTCAGGTTTCCAAGAATGCTGAATAGCACGGAAATTACGTTCAGGATGCGGCATCATAATCGTTGCACGACCATCTTTTGAGGTCACCCCAGAAATCGCCTCAGGAGAGCCATTCGGGTTCAATGGGTATTGTTGAGTTCCATTACCTAAGCTGTCTACATAACGTAAAATCACTTGATTACCCGCATTTAACGCAGCAAAGTTTTCAGCAGAAGTTTCTGCACGACCTTCACCATGTGCAACAGCGATTGGTAAAACAGAGCCTTCCATGCCTTCTAAAAGAATCGATGGAGATTTCTCAACTTTCACATTCACAACACGTGCTTCAAATACTTCTGAAGTATTACGGCGGAAACGTGGCCAGTTGTCTGCACCTGGAATGAGTGGCGCAAGCTGAGCCAGCATTTGACAACCATTACAAATACCTACAGAGAAAGTATTATCACGGTTAAAGAATTTCTCAAATTGATCACGAAGTTTAGGATTAAACAGTACAGACTTAGCCCAACCACCACCAGCACCTAAAACATCGCCATAAGAGAAACCACCACAAGCAACCAGACCTTCAAAGTCGTCTAAATCTACACGACCTGAAAGTAAATCACTCATGTGAACATCAACCGTATTAAAACCAACTTTATCGAATGCCGCAGCCATTTCAACATGACCATTTACGCCTTGTTCACGTAAAATCATCATGTTTGGACGGCGTTCATTGATATAAGGTGCTTCAACAGGCTCATTTAAATCAAATGTTGGTAATGCAATTATACCTTTATGGTTCTTATCACCAATTAAGGCAAATTCTGAATCAGCGGTTTCTACGTTATCACGTAAACGTTGAATTTGATGTGACACCTCAGTCCAAGCTTGTTGCAATTCAGCACGATCAAGGAGCAAACCGTTCACTGATAATTTATCAGAATCATTGACAGTACCAACAACACGAATTGCTTCTCTTAAACTAGAAGTTGCAACTTCATCTGTCAAACTTGCCCAGTCTGCTTTAGAAATTTGCAATACTGCGCCGATTTCTTCAGCAAATAAGCTTTCAGTAGATTGATCTTCAAGTGCTACACCTAAGCGTGAAGCAAACATCATTTCAGCAACAGTTGCCAATAAGCCACCATCACCGATGTCATGATATGCCTTGATCAAACCGCGATTATTCCAATCTTGAACCAATGCAAAGAATGCTTTGAACTCATCAAAGTTATCAACATCAGGTGTAACAGAACCAATTGCCTTATACACTTGTGCAAGGATCGAACCGCCTAAACGGAACTGACCTTTAGATAAATCAATACGTACCAAAACTGAATCTTCATTTTTCAATTCTGGTGTCAATGTTTTACGAACATCCAACACAGGTGCAAATGCAGTGATAACACCAGACATTGGTGAAGTCACAGATTTATCTTCGCCGTCGTCATTCCAAGTCGTACGCATTGACAATGAGTCTTTACCCACTGGAATTGCAATACCTAATGCAGGACACATTTCCATACCGATGGCTTTTACGCCTTCGAATAATGCTTGATCTTCACCTTTTTGACCTGCGGCCGCCATCCAGTTAGCAGACAGTTTAATATCGCTGATCTGTTCAATATTGGCACACATGATATTGGTGATGGACTCAGCCACAGCCAAACGTGCCGAAGCAGCAGGATTTAACAATGCAACAGGAGGACGTTCACCCATTGCCATTGCTTCACCAGTATAGCCTTGTAAGCTTGTTGTAGTTACCGCAGCATCCGCAACTGGTACTTGCCAGCGGCCCACCATCTGATCACGCGATACCATACCCGTGATTGAACGGTCACCAATGGTGATTAGGAATGATTTTGAAGCCACTGTCGGGTTTTTCAATATACGGAAGATTGCGTCTTTTAAATCGACTTTAGATGCATCAAACTCATCACCTTTACGTTGAATCGTTTCGTATGTACGACTCATACGTGGCGTGCCACCAAGCATGACTTGCATTGGCATATCCACTGCTTTGTTTTCAAACAATGGATCGTTTACAGTCAATTGACGTGCTTCAGTCGCTTCACCCAATACAGCAAATGGGCAACGTTCACGTGCACAAATCGATTCAAATAACTCTAATGATTCTGGTTTGATGGCAAGTACATAACGTTCTTGCGCTTCATTTGACCAGATTTCCATTGGCGACATGCCAGGTTCAAGCGATGGGATTTTACGAAGATCAAGAGTTGCACCCAATTCGTGATCATTCACAAGTTCAGGCATTGCATTGGACACACCACCCGCCCCCACATCATGTACAGATACGATCGGGTTAAAGTCTTCCATTCTCCAACATGCATCAATCACTTCCTGACAACGACGCTCCATTTCTGGGTTTTCACGTTGTACAGAAGCAAAATCTAGGTTTTCACCCAATTTACCACTATCTACAGAAGAAGCTGCACCACCGCCCAAACCAATGAGCATCGCAGGGCCACCCAGTACAATCAGTAAATCGCCGGGCTGAATTGCATCTTTTTCAACATGGTCAGGACGAATATTCCCGTAACCACCCGCAATCATAATCGGTTTATGGAAACCTTTTACTTCGCCATTAACATTTTGCTCAAAAGTACGGAAGTAACCATTTAACGCAGGACGACCAAACTCGTTGTTAAATGCTGCACCACCTAGAGGACCATCAATCATGATCTGAAGTGGTGATGCCATACGAGATGGTTTACCGTAGTTTTCTTCCCAAGGCTGTTCAAAACCTGGAATATTAAGGTTAGAAACAGTAAAACCCGTTAAACCTGCTTTTGGTTTACCACCACGGCCTGTTGCACCTTCATCACGAATTTCACCACCAGAACCTGTCGCGGCACCTGCAAATGGAGCAATTGCGGTTGGATGGTTGTGGGTTTCCACTTTCATGAGAATGTGGGCAGCTTGGCTCTTGTATTTATAAATATGGTGACCCGTAGCTTCATCTTTTTTCGGATAGAAACGCTGTGTGTCAAAACCAACAATTACAGAAGCATTATCTTTATATGCTGACAAAACATCTGTAGGTGATTCTTTATAGGTATTTTTAATCATTTGGAACAATGATAATGGTTGTTTTTCACCATCAATTGTCCACTCTGAACCAAAGATTTTATGACGACAATGTTCTGAGTTTGCTTGAGCAAACATCATCAACTCGATGTCATGTGGGTTACGCCCCATCTTATTAAATGCTGCGGTTAAATAGTCAATTTCTTCATCTGACAATGCAAAGCCAAATTCAGAGTTTGCTTTAACCAGTGCATCTTTACCTTGCCCCAAAATATCAATTGAGTTTAAAGGTTTAGGCGCAGTTTCAGAGAATAAAGCTGTTGCGTCATCAATTTTATTGAAAACGCTTTCTGTCATACGGTCATGTAAAATTTGTTTTACTTCATCAGAAATTTCAGAAATTCCCTTTAAAGTAAACAAAACACCGCGTTCTAAGCGGTGTACAGGTGTATTACAGTTGGCAAAAATATCGGTTGCCTTAGAAGACCACGGTGAAATTGTACCGACACGTGGCGTGACTAAAATCTGGACTTCGTCACTTGCAGCCTGACGAACTTCAAACGATGCGCCATCGTTTAAAAGCTGTAAAGCAGATTGCTGTTGTTGCTCGTTGAGCGTTTGGTCGAAAAGGTAAACCCATTGGCTTTCTATTGATTGAACAGAACTGATCGACGCAAGGCGTGTTAATAGTTGTGTTTGCTTAAAAGAAGAGTGTGCAGGTGCACCGGCAACGATAAACATGCTGTTTTTGGCTCCACGGGCAGGTTTTGGCAACCTACCTCAATGTGACTTGAAGAGAGCGCATATTCTACTGTGAAAGCAAGATTTCAGCTAGTCATATCCCACTTAAAAAACGCTGAAATCTTGGTTTTAAATATCCGATTTACTTTGACTTTCGTCTTTAAACATGATTCGTAACAATTGAATTATTGAGCTGTATAATGAAACTCACCCGTTTTAGGATCTTCTTTCGCAATGATTCCGCTTTTTTGATAAAAGACTTTTCCACAAGAAATCTCAGGATCGATTTCACCATCAATATCATAGGATAATCGGACATTGATATGTTCTAAATTTGGGTTTTGAGATGCAGAGTCAATGAAAAATACATCTAAACTTTCCATGTTATAGCACACATAGATTTTTTCAGGATGCGAGTTTTTATTCAGATCAATTGTATACGTATGATCCGCATTTTGAGTCATTCGATCAAGCTTGAGGGCCACCGCATTAACCAAATCGCCACTTTTATTGATCGCATACGCATAGTTTGCCGTGTCATTTTTATAAGCTTCGTTGCAATTTTTAATTGGTTGCCCAATCTTCACCTTGCTAGGCGTAAGATCCTCTATTGTAAATTTAGCTTTTCCATTCAACATACTGCTTGGTAAGATGCTCCAATACTGTTTATTTTGCGCATTTGGATCATCTGTCCAAATACAATTATTTGTCAAATGACCATCTGGCGTTTCTTGAAAAGCAAAAGTCGCGAAAGCTTGATCTACTGCTTCAGGCTTCGCAGGAATGCTTTCTTCGATTTCAGCTTTGCTCACTTCAATCTTTTTCTGAGTTTCGATTTCTTTGTTTTGATTGGATAGATTTTTATCAGTTGGGCTACACGCTGTGAATAAAATAGTCATAATTAATAAGAAGAAATTTTTATTCATGCTTTACTCTATTTCTTAAATGATATAAAGATAATGTTTATTCATTTTAACTGTTTATAGGGATAAACATATTAACTTTAATCTTTGAAATTTTCCTATTGTTTGGACTATCTAGATTATAAATTGGTTTACTGGTCATTCAAAAATTTACTGCTCAATGTTTAGTGGATAGAAAAGATCAAAAATTAACAGGCGATTGTATTATTGGATAATTTTTAGGTCATGGTGAACAGCTTTTAATTCGCCTTGATTCTGAAAAACCTGATTATGGCTCTGTTGTTGTCGTGAATTCAATTACAGCAAGAGATGATTGGTTTAGTGTTGAAGCCAACTTTTATAACTTCATTGTGAATTATTTTAAATATAAGGGTGAAAAATACTGGGAAAATATTTCTCAAATATAAACCTACCAAGACAACTTATGTCGCCCGCCCCTAGTACATTTTCAATAAATTTGGCATCATACGATTAACGAAAGAATGAATAATGATAAATGACTCAAATGCGTTGGTTAGAACTCCTTTCAACAGTTCGTTTAGGTAGTAAAAAGCAAAGTACAGAACAGGCACGAAGTCCATTTCATAAAGATTATGACCGCATTATATTTTCGCAAAGTTTTAGACAACTCAATCGTAAAACTCAAGTTCATCCACTGACCCAACATGATGGTATTCATACACGGCTCACGCACTCTTTAGAGGTGTCATGTATTGGCCGTTCTTTGGGAATGCTCGCTGCTGAAAAAATCAAAAATGAACTCCCCGTTTGGATCTCCCCAGCGGATGTAGGGGCAATTATTCAAGCTGCATGTTTGGCACATGATATTGGTAATCCACCCTTTGGACATGCTGGTGAATATGCGATTCGTGAATGGTTTGATGACGCTGCACATACAAATTTTTTACAAGATCTGAGCCCTGAACAACAAGCAGATGTACGACAGTTCGAAGGTAATGCCCAAGGTTTAAGATTGCTTACTAAAATTGACTATCATCCTCATGATGGAGGGATGCGTCTTACTTACGCAACGTTAGGAGCTTACTTAAAGTATCCTTGGCTCTCTAAGACCATCGAATCTCAAGGGAATACTCCTGCAAGCAAACGGGCTAAATTTGGCTGTTATCAAGCTGAAAAAGAAATTCTTAAACAGATTGCAGATCAACTCGGTTTAATTCAATTGGGTGAGTATCATTGGTGTCGTCATCCGCTGACGTATTTACTAGAAGCTGCTGATGACATTTGTTATGCCTTAATTGATTTAGAAGACGGTATTATTCTCAATATGCTCAGCTATGAAGAAGTTGAACCTATTTTTCTTGATTTGTTAGGAGATTATGGCGTTCCCGCTGAACTTAGTATGCCGTATATGACTTGGCAACAAAAAATTGCAGCCTTACGCGGTCGTGTCATGAAACGGCTGGTAGATGAAGTAACCACTGCTTTTGCAAAACAACATTATCAAATTTTGTCAGGACAGCTAAAAGGTTCGTTACTGCAATACTGTGCTGAGGATATTGAGATTGGGATTGATCGAGCAAAAAACCTTGCCCGTGAAAAAATATTTGAACACCCGCAAAAATCAGGTTTGGAAATTATTGCCCATCAGAGTTTACAGCATATTTTAGATGCCTTTATTCCCCTTACGACACCGAATAAAACATTAAGTTTTAAAGATGGTCGTTTACTGTCTATTTTAGAACGCTTTGGTGCACGCTTTAGTGATCATCACTATGACAATATTATGCAAGTCTTAGATATTGTGAGTAAATTTTCAGACCATCAAGCCTATAACTTAGCGCAAGAACTCCAAGGTAATAAAGTAGGATTCTTTTGATGAAACGGTTTGTAGATGATGGAATCACATTGAATAGATTTTCTCGGCAACCTATTTTAGTAGAATGTCCATTTTGTTTAAAAAATGCCACCGTCTATACGAAAAAAATTGATGATATTGATTTCGAGCAACCCTTTTTTAGTTGCCAAAATTGTTGTAAATCATTTGACCAAAAAGCCAAACAGGAAAATAACTTAGGCTATTTCTCTGGAGTTTATTTAGATATTGAAGAAACTTGTCGTTGTAAACGTGGAAAATTTCAGTTTCATCAATACTATGCAAAAAAGAGTTTTGTTCCTCAATTTATTGAATTGAATTGCAACTTTTGCCCAATTTCCAAACGGATCTATCCTAACCAATTTGATATACGCAAACAATTTAATCGCGGCTTCAATACAGATCCTTATTTTGGTTATTGCCTAACACTATGTGTAGCAACAAGAAATGGACTTGTTTTCGCCTATAATCAAGAACATATTAACTGTTTAAAAGATTATATTTCTGCAAACCTTAGACAAAGAACTTATTTAAATACCAATAAAACCTATTTTAATCGTTTACCTGCTTGGATAAAATCTGCCCGAAATCGCAAAGAAATTCTTAAAGCAATTTTGCGTTTAGAGCAAATGGCATCTACTATTCAACCATTAACAAATAAGTGAACAAACTCAATGATCGGATGTCTTATTGGTGAAGTCTTAGCTTTAGAAGCACCTACCGTACTTTTAAATGTAAATGGTGTGGGTTATGAGATCGATACCCCACTCTCAACATTTTGCCAATTACAAAAAGGTCAAAAAGTTACCCTATGGACACATTTAGCCGTCCGTGAAGATGCTCAATTGCTATATGGCTTCTCTAATGCTCAAGAAAAAACCATCTTTCGCACCCTGCTAAAAGTGAATGGTGTCGGTCCTAAAATGGCTTTAGGTATTCTATCTACACTCAGTGTCGAAATGTTGGTACATACTGTTGAGAATGGTGATGTTAAAACCTTAGTTAAAGTCCCTGGCGTTGGTGCGAAAACAGCCGAACGTTTAATGATTGAACTTCGTGATCGCTTTAAAGCCTTTGCTACAGGTACCACACCGAGTAATTCGACTTCAACTCAAATACAATTTACGGGCAATTCTGCTGTTGCAGAAGCTGAAGCGGCATTGCAATCTTTAGGTTATAAACCTTTGGAAGCACAAAAACTGATTAATGCCGTGAAAGCAGACTATACTGAAGCAAGCGACATTATCCGTGCTGCACTTAAATCCATGAATAAATAAGACAGATTAAGACACTCATGCAAGACCGTTTAATCAGTGGGGCTGAAAAACCCGAAGATCATTTTGATCGTGCCATTCGTCCAACCTCTTTGGATGACTATATAGGCCAACCTGTTGTACGAGAGCAAATGGAAATTTTCATTGGTGCTGCTCGTGGTCGTGGTGAAGCACTTGATCATACCTTGATCTTTGGCCCACCCGGTTTAGGTAAAACCACATTGGCCAATATTATTGCCCGTGAAATGGGAGGGAACCTTAAATCTACTTCTGGTCCAGTACTGGAACGTGCAGGTGATTTGGCTGCAATGCTGACCAATCTGGAAGAAGGTGATGTGCTATTTATCGATGAAATTCATCGCCTCTCTCCAGTAATTGAAGAAATTCTTTATCCCGCGATGGAAGATTACCAACTCGATATCATGATTGGTGAGGGCCCTGGTGCACGTTCGATAAAGTTAGATTTACCACCATTTACCTTGGTTGCTGCAACAACGCGTGCAGGTCTACTCACCTCACCTTTGCGTGATCGCTTTGGAATTGTGCAACGTTTAGAGTTTTATTCAGTCGAAGATTTGACTCATATTGTTGCACGTTCAGCATCATTAATGAATGTTCCCACAACAGCAGATGGTGCAAAAGAAATTGCTCGTCGTGCACGTGGTACTCCCCGTATTGCTAACCGTTTGTTACGTCGTGTTCGTGACTATGCACAAGTTAAAGGCACGGGTGAAGTCACTCAACACATGGCACAACGTGCATTGGATATGTTAAATGTTGATAAAGATGGTTTAGATACTTTAGACCGTCGTTATTTATCGATGTTATTAGAACGTTTTGATGGCGGCCCTGCTGGTGTTGAAGCTTTGGCCGCAGCAATGGCTGAAGATTCAGGCACGCTAGAAGATGTGATTGAACCCTATTTGATTCAGCAAGGTTATGCTATGCGTACCGCTCGTGGACGTATTGCAACCAACCAGGCCTATTTACAGTTTGGGATGACGCCACCTGAACCAAAATAATCAACTCAAGGGAATATTGAATATTCCCTTGTTTCTCTTATGATTTTATATATAAAAGCCCTATACAAATAGGGCTTTTATAGTGCTAATCGAAGATGGGTTTTATTAGAATTTAAACGTTGTGCTCAATTGAACACGGCGTCCCTCTTGAGTATTTTTATATCGATTGTAATAATCTGCGCCTACTTTCTGATAATCAACAAAGTTTTTATCAAAAACATTATATAAACCAACACCAATATCCCACTGATTATTGACATTAAAATTTGATCCCATATGCATCAAACCATAAGCTTTAAAATCACCTAATGCATCATAAACGGCTTGGTTAACTACAGGTAGACTATTATAGTAGTCTGGTGTAAAACGCGCACGTTCACTCCGGTATTCGCCTCGCGCCCATAATTGAATTTTATCATCTGCTTGCCATTTTAATGATGCATTAACAATATGTTTAGGCGTATCATTTAAAGGCGGATTGCCATTCTTTTTGTCCTTAATTTCTGCCACTGTCCATGTATAGTTCAAACCAAATTTCCAAGTCGGTACAAACTCCCAATTTAAGCCAGTTTCAATACCATAGATTTCTGCTTCTCGAGCATTGATCGGACGAGTAACATTCCAAGCGCGTTTGTCAGTATCTCCAGCTTGCATTAACCATGGTGTACCAAGACTAGCCATGAATTTTTCACAATCAACTTTTACCTTAGCATCCTTAGCATCACAGGTTCTTTCCACTGGTCCATTGACTATTTTATCTTTAATCTGACTGAAAAATGCTGTGATATTAGCATCAAAATTAGAACTGTTATTAAAATAAGTACCCAGCTCAAAGTTATTACTTGTTTCAGGTTTTAAATTTGGACTACCAAAAAGAGGAGTCCGCCCCTGTCCACCAACATTATAAATTCCATTGGTCAGGCGCTCTAAGCGTGGCGCTTTATAGCCCTCGCTATAACCACCTTTAAACGTCCAATTGTCATTTGCATTCCAAACTAAATATGCTCTAGGTGTCCAAAAACTACCAAATGTATCATGGTTGTCAAAACGTAAACCCATGGTCAAAGCTAGATCAGGAGTAAGTGCCCACGTATCTTCAGCAAAAAGACCCAATTGCTGAAACGACACCTCCTTATTTACCCTTAATCCGTCTTTAATACTTGCATCCCACCATTGCCCACCAAGGGTAATATTGTGTCCTTTAAAATATTGAGTGGCCAATTTAGTATCAAAAATCATATCCTCACTTTCTAAAAGACGTGGGGTAATCACACTTGAACCTGCTTGAGCACGTGCTGGAATAAGGCGACCAATCGTTTCAGTTTGAGTATTACTTATACTTGATTCCAAGATCCCAATTTTATTGCGCCATGTATGTGCAAGCACTAGCCGATCTCGATTAAACTCTTTTGTTTTATCATAACCACCATTTGCACCAAGGGTACCAAGTTGACTCTTACTGTTGTCATACCATTGTTCAGTTTTTTCATATTCTAACGAGAGGTCATGTTGCTTTGTTGGGGTAAATGTTAAACGAGCACCAATTGTTTCTAAATCTGATTTAGTTGGATTATCACCCCTGTTTAGCTCTACTGAATTATCATTTACATCAAGATATCCCACATTAGATTGACTCCGTTGAGCCTTTCGTGCGCGAAGCTGCACTCCCAATAAATCCTGAATAATTGGGCCAGTAATAAACCCATCTGCAGCACGTTGATTACCAAAATCTGAACTGTTTGGAAGTAAAGTCCCTTCTAATGTGATGGAGCCTGTCCATTCATTTGAAACTTTCTTTGTAATAATATTGACAACACCACCAATAGCATCAGAACCGTACAATGTAGAAGCAGGTCCTCGAATCACTTCGATTCGTTCAATTGCTGAAACTGGAGGAATAAAACTATTATTTGACTCCCCAAAACCATTTGGTGCGATATCCCCAGTACTGTTCTGACGACGACCATCTATCAAAACAAGGGAATACTCAGAATCCATCCCACGGATACGTATATTTAAACCGCCAGTTTTCCCAGCGCCTGGGCTAATATCAACCCCCTCAACATCAACTAAAGCATCTGCAATTGAGTTTATACGTTTATCTTTTAGATCTTGTGCTGTGATCACAGTAATACTTGCCGGCGCATCTTTTAGTTTTTGCTCATAACCTGCCGCAGAGACAACAATTGTTGAAAGTTGTTGTGTAGCATCGGATTCTACCTTGCTATTTGCAAAGACTGAAGTTGTTGTAATTCCTAAAAGTGCGATTGAAATAGGACGAAGGTTAAACTTACTCATAAATAGAATTCCAGTAGATGGACGACATAAACAATTGAAAACAAATAAAACATCTAAATATGAATGATAAGAATTATCATTTGCAATAAAAAGAATACAAAAGATGGCGGTCATAGTAAAGATATATTACATATTATTTTAATAAAAACTTAATAAAAACTTTTGTTGGTTTTAATAGCCTCATTTAATTACATTGATCTTATTAAAAATTTGCTATTCAAAACAAATAAGTTATTGTTAATATTTAATTTTATTATTTTATAAAATCTTCTTCGATACATCCTTTTTACTCAGCACTTAATAAAAATTCCTACACTCAATTGGCTGTTAGTAAGGTAGTTCAAAGATAAAACACACGAAAACATCATATAGCTATGCTGCTTATTTAAACAATTACAAAAAAATAATTTTGGAATGAACGGGTTTCGTCGAGTGTTGAAGTTATGAAATATAGAGCGGATATTCAATTGCCATCTTTTATTTCACGCTGCAAATGCAGATTGACATACTCTTTTGATTAATGAGTTTTTCTTATTGTACGTTTAAAACTTTAAACTTATAAAAAAGCCAATTCAATGTTAATAACTTAATAAAAGGACAGTTGATAATTTTGACTGAGCAACCCAAAAAGGAATCAAATTGAGTGAACTTGCATGGAATGTGAGTTTAGAAAAAAAATTCAACAGCGCATATACCTAAAGCTCATTCGAGAGTCTTTTATACAAATATTCAAACTTGCTGATGTTGATCGTTATCGCCCGAAAATCAATATTTTCAACATGGATGTACTGGTTTCATAATCGAATAAATAGGATAAATAGGATATTTAAATATGGATAACACTCAGAATATATTACAAAAATTTGCAATAAAAGTCAGTGATTGGTCAGAAAAATGGTTTCCTGATTCCTATATCTTTGCCCTGTTAGGCGTCATCATTGTCGCCATAGCTGCGATTGGAATAGGAGCACCTGTTCAGGAGGTCGCAATTTCATTTGGCAATGGTTTCTGGAGTTTGATTCCATTTACGATGCAAATGTGTATGTTGATTGTCGTTGGTTATGTGGTTTCAGTATCCAAACCCGTCGAAATGCTGATTCAAAAAATGGCTCAGATTCCAACATCTGGAAGAAATGCTATTGTTTTTGTAGCGACTGTTAGTCTGTTGATTTCGCTGATTAACTGGGCCATGAGTACAGTTTTAACTGCCCTTTTGGTGATTGCACTATCCAAGCGTAAAGAGCTGAATATGGATTATCGTGCAGCTGCCGCAGCCGCTATTATTGGTATGGGAGCAACTTGGGCATTGGGTATTAGTTCTTCCGCTGCTCAGTTACAGGCAAACAAAGCGAGCTTACCAGAACCACTTTATAATTTAACTGGTATTATTCCTTTTACTGAAACGATCTTTTTACCACAGTCTATGATTATGACTGCCGTATTGATTATTGTGTCAATTGCCATTGCATTCTGGTCTGCACCTAAAGGCAATAGCATAAAAACCATTGATGAATTTGATATTCATTTTGAAAATGAAAAGACCGAAGTTCAGAGCAAAAAACGCCCAGGTGATTGGCTAGAAAACTCCCCTATTCTGAGCATTTTAATTGTGGTTTTGGGTCTGATCTGGATGTTTAATGAGTTTACAAAAAGCAATCCGATTATTGCGATTTCCAGTTTAAACACTTACAACTTTATCTTCTTAATGCTGGGTATTGCTTTACACGGAACACCTCGAAATTTTTTAAATGCAGTTTCTAAAGCAGTCCCTGCGGTTTCTGGCGTACTGATCCAATTTCCACTCTATGGAAGTATTGCTTTTATCATGACAAGTGCAATGAACGCACAGGATTTATCTCTATCTCATTATATTGCTGAATTTTTTGTATCGATTGCATCCAAAGAAACTTTCGCAATTGTTATGGGGTTATATTCGGCTATTTTAGGCTTTTTCATTCCATCTGGGGGTGGTAAGTGGATTATTGAAGCACCTTATGTCATGCAGGCTGCACACGATTTAAAAGTACATTTAGGCTGGTCTGTTCAGATTTATAATGCAGCAGAAGCTTTACCCAATTTAATTAATCCTTTCTTTATGTTACCCATGCTGGGAATTTTAAAGTTAAAAGCCAAAGATGTTATTGGATTTACAGTTACTCAGCTTGTCTTCCATTTACCCTTGGTTTTATTCTTATTGTGGATTCTTGGTCGTACTTTAACGTATATGCCACCTACTTTTTAGAATTTAAGATGCTTTGTTGTACAAAGTTATTTAAACGGCTTATTCAACATAATCTTCTGTTGAATAAGCCGACAACTAAATTGATCATACCAAGAGTTGATCTTCTTACAAACGAGCTTTAATTAGTCAATCGTAGGAATGCATAGCAACATGAGTGATAAATTCGAATTCCAAATTCTAATATTTAGTTAAAATCTAGCAATATCAATCAATAACAAGAATTAATAAACAAGACATTAAATGCATTAATTCAATAGGTTATGTAAATTTAACCTTAATAAGCAATATTTGGGAATATTTAGCAGTCTATTTTTGGTCTACTATGGGTCTACTTTTACAAACTCAGATTTCTAGACCAATCTGAATATAATCAGCTAAAAATCCAGCTATGGTGATTTTCCCAATTGTTGAATGACACCTATGTTGTGGAAATTACAATGCAGATTTTGGGTGTATTTACTCTTGGATATACTTGTCACTAACCAATCTTGAGTAGGTCAGTGTTGATGATGGTGAATATTGGTTCCTATGTTGAAAGAGTGCGCACAATTAACATACCCTTATTGACTACACTTTTGTGTGGTTATCTTCAGATACTCAAATTGTGAGTATCAGGTGTAGTGGAAATCACTATACCTTTACCAAAGATCCACAGAGATTATGAGGCTAGTTTAAAACTAGGATCGAATTAACCAACCGTTTTGCTGCGTTTTTATCCAAAATAAAACAAGATATACTGAATTTGACCATTGAAGAGAATGGTCAATAACTAGAAATGATGTCCAGCATTGCTCACTTAGGTGGGCTTTTTTTATTAAAACTCAATTTTATATACACGATACGCAAATGCTATTCTTATTTTTATTAGTTATAATTTAAAAAATAGGTATATCCCATAAATAGGAAAAAACATGACTCCTAATCAACTTAAGATTACCAAACGAGGAATTATGTTCTTCAGCATATTGTTTATTATTCAAATAGCTATGCAGACCTATAATTTTTCAAATGGTGGGGTTTTTAAACTAGATTGGTTATTCTTCTCTTTTATAACAATCCTTTTTTGTAGATTATATTACCCAATTCAAAACTTTCTTAAAGAAAGAAATCTTTACTAATACTTATGAGGCTTTACCATTAAATCGCAATAAAGCCCTCACCTAAGAGCCTTACTCTTCGCATCATTCAAAGCTCTTCACTCATTGTAAAATGCACCGAATAATCATTGACCAAAAATCCAAATCATCTTTTTCTCTTTAAAACAATCATTACTAGGAATTTTTAAAATGGAAGATGCATTTTCTACAGAAGTAGCATGACCAATAAGTTTTACTTCCTTACCTATTTGAAATTTCATATCTCCATTCGAAACGAAATTATTTTTCACTTGAAATGTATTTGGAAAAACAATTGGGATATCCCCCTTTTCATTTGAAAGATAAATACAATTGTTTATGGGTTTAAGAGTACCAGCAGTAAAAGTTAACCTAGAACCATTAGTTGCTCTCTGATATGTAACTAATACAACTTCATTATTTAATTGATTTGTAGATTGCTCTGAGGCTGTACTTTCTAAATCTACTTTAGAAGTACAACCACTAGAAATAAAACAAACCGTACCTATATAGAATAGATTAAAAATTTTATTGAGTAACAATGGTAGTACCTATCGAGTTTAAATAGTCTAGACTGGTAAAAATAGTACAACGAACAGATGTGGTATCGTCATCTTGCTTTTGGCCTGATTCCAATTTTAGAGTTTATGGCAAGGTATCATTATGTCATTGGTATAAAATATTATGTAGAATTTGATGTAAAACACTACAACACAAATAGTTTCATCAAAATATTATCAATATATTTTTCATTATCTTTCAAAGCTTTCTTTTCAATTCCATAAGTTTCAAAACCAAATTTTTTATAGAGATGAACAGCTGCCTTGTTATCATCTGCAACAGAAAGTAAAATTTGTTCAACATGCTTTTTACTATATTCTACAACTGAAGTAAGTAGCCGAGTAGCAACGCCTTTCTTTTGAAATTGAGGCTCAATAAACACGCTTGTTAAATATCCTTTATGAGAAGATTTTGCTGAAATTTGTTTTGTAAATGTGGCTAAACCTATAATTTCATCTTTATGATATACACCAAATACGGTTGAATTTGATAAACAAGCTTCAAAAAAAATTAAGGGTTTCTCCACCTCAGCCGAGTATGTAGATCCAAACATTTCTGGCGCTTTTTCTAAAGCTGATAATCTGATAGTTCTGAAATCTTTAAGCTCATTTTTACTTAAAATTTTAATTTCGATATTTAACATGTACTTATATTTTAAAAAATTTAACATGATTTAACTTTAGCATAAAACACTTATCAAAATTTTTAGAAACTGTAATTCAACCACTCATTCAAACTTGTTTAAATTAATAAGCTTTTTTTACGAGATAGTCTTCACTCTAAGGGCCATACTTCATCTAATTTTTCTTTATTAATTCGCTCTGCATCAGCTCGTTCTAAATTATTTATCTCCCTAAACGATAAATAGGTGTAGGTCAATATCCCCCCAAACCGCTTTGTCCATTATGACGAACATAGTAGTTATCAAATTCACTACTTTCCACGAATTGAAAACCATGACGACTATAAAATCGATTTGAAGCACTCTCTTTTAGAGCCCCTACTTTCAATGACAAGCCAATTGCATCCACCTCCATGAAGATATGACGAAGGACTACAGAACCTATGCCCATACCTTGTGCACCTGGTTTAATATAGAGATGGTCAAGTAACATTCCATCGATATAAGGTTTAACAACCACGAAGCCTACTCTCTCACCAAAAGCTTCTATATAACGAGTAAACTCAGGAGTAAAGCCTTCTCGAAAACGCTCTCGGACACGTATGGGATCAAAGCGACCAAGACGCTTAAGGCTTTCAGACATTGCTTCAATTCGAATAGCGACAAGCGCTTCGAAGTCAGTAAATTGAGTTTTAACAAGTGTAACAGCGCTCTTGTTTAGCGAATATAATTTAAGATCAGACAATTACTATTTATCCCAATGTTTTAAAAGATTATACAAAATAAAAAATTTAACTCTCACTTAAGCGCTTTACTCTTTGAATCATTCAAAGTACTACAATCATTGTATTTCGCAACAGTATCAATGATCCATAATGTGATTTCTTTACCCTGCCCTGACTCTCATTTTAAGAGTTTAGGGCAAGGCCTTATCTAAAAATTATACCACTCGGCTTCCTAAGATTACTTACAAAATTAAAATGTTGAGATTAATCATACTAGGCTATATTAGGTATATCAGTCTACCTAATTTCAAATATGAAAAATAAATCTGCTAAACAAAAAATCTTAGATGCAGCATCTACATTGTTTTATAACAATGGGATTGCTAATACAGGAATAAATACAATTACTGATAGGGCTGGTGTTGCGAAAATGTCACTGTACAACAACTTCCCAACTAAATCCGCTCTAATCTCGTCATACATTCAAACTAGACATCAGGAATGGCTTGATCTATATGAAAAAAGGAATGCTCAAGCTAAATCACCTCTTGAAAGCATTTTAGCTGTTTTTGATGCATATCAAGATCATGCTGAGTTTGCTTATGAAAAAGGTTTTAGAGGATGTGGATTATTAAATGCAGCTGCTGAATTTCCTGCTAATAGTGATGAGAGATGGGCCATAAAATTACATAAAGATGAAATTGAAAATATTATTTTAAATCAACTCTCACTGCTTATTTCAGATCATGGAAAAGCTCACGAAATAGCATTAATGTTTTCTTTTATTTTAGAGGGTTCTATTGCTAGAGCTGGTTTAGAAGGATCTAGTCAAAAAATAATATCAGCCAAAAACATTGTAATTAGTATTTTAAAACAAGAGCTCGCTCCATGAGTCACTCAATTTCTAATCCTTCTAGTTATGGTTTTATTGCTGTTCTTTCAGCGGCATTTCTTTGGGGAACTACAGGTACAATAGCTACATTTGCTCCAAATCTCAGTCCTCTCGCGATTGGCGCAGCAGCTATGGGTGGTGGTGGCCTTTTACAAGCAATTTTAGCTCGAAAAAGCATTAAAAATAACATAGCTCAGATAAATTCCAATTTAGTCATCCTTGCTATAGGTGTCATTTCTGTTTTCATTTATCCATTAGCATTTTATTCTTCAATGCATTTGGCGGGAATTACAATCGGGACAGTAGTCTCGATTGGCACAGCACCCCTATTTACAGCCCTTTTAGAAAGATTCTTTGATCATAAAAAGCTTTCGATTAAATGGTTTATTTGTTTTATATTGGGTATTAGTGGTGTAATTTTATTATCACTTGGAGAGAGTCATTCATCAATTTCATCAGAACAGATCCAAAATAACGGTCAAATTCTAGGAATATTTTTAGGAGCACTGGCAGGACTTACCTATGCTTTATATTCTTGGATTGCAAAAAAACTCATAGACAGAGGTATAGATTCAAAAGCATCAATGGGCTTAATATTTGGTATTGGATCTCTATTTTTATTGCCTACTTTATTTTTTACCGGTGGAAATTTGTTTGATGAAAATATAAATATTTATGTTGTTGGTTATATGATGCTCATTCCAATGTTTTTAGGTTATGTATTATTTGGATATGGATTAAAAACTGTTCCAGCAAGTAAAGCCATTACCTTAACGTTATTTGAGCCATTAGTTGCTGCAGTGTTAGCTATTGCTCTAGTTGGGGAAGAATTAGCACCAATTGGTTGGATCGGCATGATTTTTATTTCATTGTGCTTAGCCCTTCTTTCTAAAACTAAGTAGCCCTCACTCAGAGACCCATGCTTCACTCAAACTTTATGCATCAGCTGCTTTTGCCACTGCGTGATATACTGTAAAGCAACTTTCGAGAATATCACTATGAGCAATACTAAACTCAGTAATGCCACTTCATTTACAGAATCCCCTAACCCAATCTCCTTCACCCCTTATTCTCCTCATTCGGATTGTAATCTTGTGCCATTTGAGAAAGCAGACCTTGTGCTAAAATTCGCGCCAAAGTCAGGGTTAAACTCTTGTGCAAATTTATAAGTGGGGCAAATCAATTTACTTTTCTACAATATAGCCTCTAAAGCTTATATAAACGTACTGTTCAAACAACCAGTCCGCTGTTCATGTAGATTTCCGTTTCTCTCAAAACATCTCATAGATGCTTTTGGCATAGTTGATAGGTTCCCTTATAAATATTGTAAAATTCAATCAAGCAATCAGATCAGCAAGATAAAGCTCTTGTTTTTTCAACTGAATGATTTGAAATTGAATCAGCGCAAGTAAATACTGGCAAGCAATTGATAGATATGCAATAAACAACACAGGAATGCATAGCAACATGAGTAATAAATTCGAATTCCAAATCCGTGTATATATCGAAGATACAGATGCTGGCGGTATCGTATACCATGCCAATCATATCCGCTTTATGGAACGTGCACGGACAGAATGGCTACGTGCATCCGGTATTGACCACTATTGGCATCAAAAAGATTACAATTTTGTCGTGCATAAAATTGCATTGAAATATTCTCGCCCTATACTCATGGACGATCTTATTACTGTTACAGCAAGTGTAGTTTCATGTAAAGCTTCGTCATTTGTGTTGCAACAGAATATATATCGTGGTGAAATCATGCTTGCTTCTGGCGAGGTGGAATTGGCATGTTTAAGTACAGATATGAAACCTCGTAGAATTCCTGACGAAATCCGTGATTTAATTCTTCGAGAATTAGCTCACGAATAAAAAATACTTTTGGCACATGTAACTATGGCAACGCAACTAGAATCTTCTTTACACATCTCTGATTTAATTTTACAAGCGAGCCCTGTGGTTCAATTGGTGATGCTAATCTTAGTACTCGCATCCGTTTTTAGTTGGTATTTGATTGCCAAGTTGCATATGGGCTATAAGAAAGCACATCAAGGCGATGAGCACTTCCAAAAAATCTTCTGGTCTGGTGCTGAACTCAATACCTTATATAACAATGCTCAGCTTAATTCTAAGCGAAGCGGTTTAGAAGATATTTTTTATCAAGGTTTAAGTGAGTTTTTAAAACTTAAAAAACGTCATGCTGAAACTGCATCGATGATTGAAGGTACTGAACGTATCTTGCGTGTAGGACTCAGTCGTGACCAAGGCCGTTTAGAGCAAGGCTTAAGCTCTCTCGCCAGTATCGGTTCTGTCGCACCTTATATTGGTTTATTTGGTACTGTTTGGGGCATTATGAGTGCATTCATTGGCTTAGCTCAGGTTGAACAAGTTACCTTAGCCACTGTTGCACCAGGTATTGCTGAAGCATTGATTGCAACTGCGATTGGTTTATTTGCTGCAATACCAGCGGTATTAGCATTTAACCATTACACTGCAAAAGGCGAAGAGATTTATTCAGATCGTGCATTATTTGCAGAAGAAATGGTGGCGCTATTACAACGTCAGTCTGTGGGAACTACACAGGAAGATGAATAATGACAATCCAACGTTCTGGACGTTTTGAGCGCGTCAAAAAGCCTTTAAAAAGTGATATGAATGTCGTTCCCTATATCGACGTCATGTTGGTTTTATTGGTTATTTTTATGGTGACAGCACCCATGATTACCACGGGTGTTAAAGTTGATTTACCTCAAGCAAACAATAATCCGATTCAATCTGAAGACCGACCAGCCATCGTGACTTTAGAAGCAGATGGTACGATTAAACTTGAAGACAAAAACCATAAAAATGAGGTTTTAACTTTAGATGAGTTAAAAACAGTACTTACAGAAAATCAGCAACAGGCTCAAGCAAATAACAAGCAATTGAGTGTCTTGATCAATGGTAGTGAATCACGCCCTTATGGTGAAGTCATGAAACTCATGTCTACACTGCAAGATGCTGGTTTAAGCCAAGTGGGTTTACTGACAGAGTCTGTAAAGTAAGTTATGAAAAATATTCAAAAGCCACAATCTAAAGAAAAAGCGATTGCACTTGGATTTACCTTAGGTATTCATGTGGTGGCGATTACTGGCTTACTTTTTCTCGGTTTAAGTCAACCACCTGAGCCACCCAAGCAAATTAAAACCGTTTTAATTAAACCTGAAGATTTACCACCGCCTGAACCCAAGCCTTTAGTAGAAACTGATGCCACTGAAACGGCAGATAGCAAGGTTGCAAATAATACTCAGCAAACAGCAGAACCTGATCAAACTGCACCAGAAATTCCAACTGAAGCAAATAATACACCAGATACCAAGGCGATAGATGCACAAAAAGCTGCCGAACAGGCCAAGGCAGCCGCATTAGAACAGCAATTGGCTATGGCAGCGGCTAAAGCAGCACAAGAAAAAGCCTTAAAACTTTCTCAAGCTAAAGCAGATGCTGCGGAAAAAGCCAAACAAGAGGCAGCTGAAAAAGTAAAGCAGGCTAAAAATGCTGCTGAGAAAGCTAAGGCAGAAGCTGAAGCAAGATCTAAAGCAGATGCAGCAGCTAAGGCCAAGCAAGAGGCGCTTCAAAAAGCCAAAGCGGATGCTGCGGAAAAAGCCAGACTCGCAAGACTCAATGCCGAAGCAAAAAGCAAAGCAGAAGCTGCTGAAAAAGTCAGAAAAGAAGCCGCAGATAAGGCCCAACAAGCCAAAGCCGATACTGCTGCAAAAGCCAAGGCAGATGCTGCTGAAAAAGCCAGAGCGGATGCTAATGCAAAAGCTAAAGCTAAAGCAGATGCTAACGCAAAAGCCAAAGCGGACGCTGCTGCAAAGGCTAAAGCAGATGCTAATGCAAAAGCCAAGGCAGATGCTGCTGAAAAAGCCAAAGCAGATGCTGCTGCAAAGGCTAAAGCGGATGCTAATGCAAAGGCTAAAGCAGATGCTAATGCAAAAGCCAAAGCGGACGCTGCTGAAAAAGCCAAAGCGGATGCTAATGCAAAAGCCAAAGCGGATGCTGCTGCAAAAGCTAAAGCAGATGCTAATGCAAAAGCCAAGGCAGATGCTGCTGCAAAAGCCAAAGCGGATGCGGACGCAAAACGTAAAGCTGATCTAGCACGCGAATTAGATGAAGAAAAAGCCTCTGCTGCTGAAAAAGCCAAAGAAGCTACCGCAAATAAAAAGGCAGAAGCAAGAAAAGTTGCATCTTCTGCGAAAAAGGACTTTGAAAGTAAAGTTCGGAATGCTTGGCGTATGCCTGCTGGCTCAACAGGTCAAAAGGCAACAGCTCGTGTCACACTAACGGATAGCGGTTCTGTGGCCTCGATCATTGTCAATGCATCAGACCCAGATGTAAAAGCAAGTGTGGAACAAGCAGTTCGCAATGCTGCACCTTTCCCGATGCCATCTGATCCAGATGCACGACGTGAAGCACGAAGTTTTAGTGCAAATTTTACTGTGAAATAATCTTAAAATTACACCCTGCCAAGGCAGGGTGTAATTTAATGTAAGAACAATCACTCGGAAAATCAAATGCGAGTTAACCCCATATTTGTAGCAATTTCATTATTTTTTCCAACCGCGTTATTATTTGCAAAAAATCTCGAGCAAGAAAAAATACTTGAAGTAAATACGCAACAATACCCACCTTCTGCGTCATACGAAAAAAACCCGTCTGTAGCAACAACGGAAGCATTACTTCTACAAAGTCAAATGGCTCAGCGGATAAATACCGCTAGAGTCAATCGTATTGTTAAAAAGTTGAGAAATTTAACAATCATCCAAGAAAATGCTGATGTTATTATTTACTTAGATGACAGTGGGAATGTAAAAGATATTTTAATCACAGAACAGGACAGCGAAACGTTTTCAAACGCAATCAAAACGGCGATTCAGCAAACAGCACCTTTTGAGATGTCTAAACAGTCATCGCTCAATCAATTATTAAAAGTGATTCGCATCAAATTCCGTGTTGAATAAGTCTCTATTCAACACGAGATAATATATTTTAATGGCAGCAACAATGACATTGTTGTCAAATCTATAAAAAAGTAATTTTTAAAGCTGCAACATTTACAATGCCCAAAGATCAAGCCGAAATTCATTGGTGTTATAAATTTTAATTTAATTTTTTTAGTAAATCTGTTCAATGATAATCTTTTGTTCACAATTACATGCTTTATATAGATTAAAATCATGTCTTTGTGCTACAAAGCTAAGCATAGTTAAAAATTGATATTTGAGTACATGAAGTCCAATGAAAATCATGCCTAAACATCTATTAGGATTCGCAATTATTGTTGCATTTAGTCCAGCATTGATCACCACATCATATGCACAATTGCAATTAGAAATTGCCAAAGCACCTGAATCTGCACCTAAAATTGCCATCATTCCATTTAGTAATGATCAATCTATCTACCCTATTGTTGAACAAGATTTAAATCGCTCTGGGCGCTTTACCAGTTCATCAAAAAATCTTCCTGCAACTGCAAACATAAACAATATAAATGCGGAAGCATGGAAAGCGGCTGGGGTTCCTTATGTGGTTTTAGGTGACTCTAAAACCAATGCAGATGGCTCATTGGCAGTACATTACCAACTCTATGATGTTGAAAAGCAGAAATTCCTATTAAATGAATTGCTCTCAATCCCAGCATCACGTGTACGTTCTGCGGCACATATGATCAGTGACGCAATTTATCAAGCGCTTACAGGGATTCAAGGTGACTTCACAGGACGTATTGCTTATGTGTTACGTAACCCTGCAACACCAGAGACTCGTTATACCTTACAAATTGCAGATACTGATGGTGAGCAACCTAAAACAGTATTAAGTTCAAGAGACCCGATTCTCTCACCTGCTTGGACGCCAGATGCGAAAAAAATTGCATATGTTTCATTTGAAACCAAGCGCCCTGCTATTTATATCCAAGATTTAGCCACTGGTGCACGAGAAAAACTCGCTGCATTTCGCGGTTTAAATGGTGCACCAAGTTTCTCTCCTGATGGGAAATCAATGCTGTTTACTGCATCTATGCATGGAAATCCTGAAGTTTATCAAATGGATTTAGATTCACGTCAAGTGAAGCGCATGACCAACGATAGCGCAATTGACACTGAAGCACGTTATGCTCCAGATGGAAAATCATTTATTTTCACATCTGACCGTGGTGGATCAGCACAAATTTACCGTTATAGTTTTGATGATGGCTCAACCAAGCGTTTAACTTTCCGTGGTGCATTTAATGCACGCGGTACATTAAGTGCCGATGGTAAATATGTGGCATTGGTACACCGCCCTTCTGGTAGTAATTACAAAGTTGCCATTCAGGAAATTTCTACAGGTATCACCAATATTTTGACACCAACAAGTTTAGATGAATCACCAAGCTTTTCTCCAAATGGGCAAATGGTGGTTTATGCAACACGTGAGGGTAATCGTGGCTTATTGGCAATCATGTCTACAGATGGTCGCTTCCGCATGAACTTACCAAGCGAACAAGGTGAAGTACGTGAACCTGCTTGGGCACCTAAATAATTTAATCAAGATGTAAATCACTTATTTAAAATTGAAATACCGGAGATCAACATGAAGTCAATTCAATATCTAGCTTTACCCTTATTAGCAGCAAGCTTGGTGATGACAGGTTGTGCAAGCCGTAAACCTGCTGCCACTGTAGAATCAGGAACTAATCCAAATAGTGCGACTACAGTAAATACTAGTGGTTTAAGTGAAGATGCTGCTTTAAATGCACAAAACTTAAATGGTGCTTCATCTAAAGGCGTGACTGAAGCCAATAAAGCATTTTTAGCGAAACGTGTGGTACATTTTGATTATGACAGTAGTGATCTTTCCAATGATGACTACCAAACACTACAAGCACATGCGCAGTTCTTGATTGCCAATGCCAACTCTAAAGTGGCATTAACAGGTCATACAGATGAACGTGGTACGCGTGAGTACAACATGGCTTTAGGTGAGCGTCGTGCTAAAGCCGTTGAAAGCTACCTGATCACCAATGGTGTTAAAGCAAACCAATTAGAAGCGGTAAGCTACGGTAAAGAAATGCCAATCAATGCTGGTCATGATGAAGCTGCTTGGAAAGAAAACCGCCGTGTTGAAATCAACTACGAAGCCGTTCCTCCTCTTTTAAAATAATGCCAAAGTTGCATTATTAAAATAGCCCATAAAAAATGCCCAATTCAATTGGGCATTTTTTATTATAAGTTCTTCTTATTCAGCGCTTTCCCATTTCAAGATAAAGTCTTGATTTAGTAAAGTAAAATAAGAAACTGCTTAGCATGTTCAATGGTAATTTATATTAATAACGCCATTTCTTGAGTATTTGCTCATTAAATAACGCAATAAACCGTTCCTCTACCCATTCATCCACTTCATCTGGATGTGCTTCAGCAAAAAACTCAGACTGCACTAAAATCAAACAACCTTTAATATAGTCATCCACACAGTCCAATATTTTACTTAAATAAGGCGAGTTTTAACATCCCACTCCACTTCACCAATTTTATTAAACGGAATGATAATGTCTGTTTTGTGATCAATTTCTATCATGAAGCGTTATTGTTCGGAATGAATATGAAATAAATAGAAAAAAGCGCTCATATAGTAATGAACGCTTTTTATTGATTAAGCCTTTGACTCGTCTGGCTTGGGGCTTTGCATAGATTCAATCATGTCATGCTTATTGAATTCTTTGAATTCAGGCTTAGCTTCGTAATTCTTCCATGCTTCTTTCACTTTTTCAGCACTAATATCTTTTAAATCAATGCTTTCATTTGGAGTCGGAGTCGCTTCAAACTTTGTCGTTGTCATGTCAGTGCTCCTTTACGCTATTGTACGTATATTCAACATAACACTTTCTAAAATACTTTCAAGGGTAATTTCACGACAAATAACACAGGATAATTTCTATTTTGTGCTGAACTCATCTAAAATAGCCTCCATTATTTGGTTTGTAAAAATTTATCGCTTTTGGAGCACCTCTGATATGTCATATCGCACCCTATCCCAATATTTAGAACAACAACAAGGGAACTTAACACCTGAACTTGCCAATGTGATTGAAACAATTGCCAATACCTGTAAAACCATCGATCAGGCTTTACAAAAAGGTGCTTTAGCTGGTGTCTTGGGAAGTGCGCAACATGAAAATGTACAAGGTGAAGAGCAAAAAAAACTTGATGTGATTTCAAATGACTATTTGATTGATGCTTTAAAAGCCAATCCAAATGTAGGTGGACTCGCATCTGAAGAATTAGATGAATTTACCCCAGCTCAAGAAAATGGCAAATATTTGGTTTTATTTGATCCATTAGATGGTTCAAGCAATATTGACATTAATATGTGTGTAGGAACAATTTTTTCTATCCTTCCTGCTCAAAATGCCGTAACGCAAGCTGAAGACTTCATGCAAGCAGGTATTCAACAAGTTTCAGCAGGTTATGTGCTTTATGGCCCATCGACAATGATGGCTTTGACCGTTGGCGCGGGTGTTGTATTTTTCACTTACGACCCTGAAGAAAAGCAATTCTTGCTCACTTCTGAAAATATTCAAGTTGCTGCGGATACCAAAGAGTTTGCGATTAACTCATCAAACCAACGTCATTGGGAAGCGCCTGTAAAACGTTATATCGATGAACTACAAGCGGGTAAAACATCTATACGTGAAAAAGATTTCAATATGCGTTGGGTGGCGTGTATGGTGGGTGATATTCATCGTATTTTATGTCGTAGCGGTATTTTCTTATATCCATACGATACTAAAGATCCTAAAAAAGCAGGTCGTCTACGTTTAATGTATGAAGCCAACCCAATGAGTATGTTAATGGAACAAGCTGGCGGCGCATCGACTACAGGTCGTACACGTATTCTAGAGATTCAACCGACTGAGTTACATCAACGTGTTCCTGTTATCATTGGTTCTAAGAATGAAGTCGAGCTTGTTACCAGCTACCACAACTAATTCTTCTCTCTTTTCTTACTCTCTATTTAGGGAGTAACGCCAGCTAGGGTCTGTTGCAATTTCTTTATAGAATGATCACAGACCCTACTTAATTTTTTGGACGTACTCTCCCATGCCTACAATTTTCCTTGAATCAAAAGACAATCCCAAAATTAAACACCTCAGAGGTTTAATTGAACAAAACACTTACCGTAAAAAACAGGGACAAACTGTACTTGAGGGAACCCATCTTACGCTTGCATGGTTAGAAAAAGGTCGAAAAATCAATTCAATTTTCACCACTGAACATGCCTTAGATCATGAAGATTTAGGCAGTATCCTTGACCAATATCAAGGTATCGTGTTTGTGATCGGTGAATCTTTATACAAAGATTTAAGTACCCTTGGGACCAGTCTTGCATGTCTAGCCATTGTGGATTTACCGAGTTCAACTCAGGCACTGAATTTTACTGAAGACACGCTAATTCTTGAAAATGTCCAAGATCCAGGCAATGTAGGTACATTACTCAGATCAGCGGCTGCTGCGGGTATTGAACAAATTGTCTGTACCAAAGGTTCTGCATCATTATGGTCACCACGAGTATTACGTGCCGGTATGGGTGCGCATTTTTCATTACACACATATGAAAACGTGATCCTTGAAGACCTACTCAAGCAATTTAAAATTCCTGTGTATGTCACCAGTTCGCATCAGGCAGAAAGCCTTTACACTAAAAACCTGCGCAAACAATGCGTTTGGATTTTAGGTAACGAAGGTCAAGGCGTTTCAGATTTTGCCCTTAAACGCGCAGAAGCGGTATCTATTCCGCAACCTGGTGGTCAAGAATCCCTCAATGTTGCAGTTGCAGGCTCGATTTGTTTCTTTGAAATGGTTAGACAACGACTATAAGGTTAATTTATTTTAAATATTGCCCGTTATTGGAAAAAATCATTTAAACTGAAAAAAATAATTGATTTACATGTCAACCCAAACCATTTTTTTAACGTTATAGAGATATGAATTTAAAATAATGGTGGGTACCCATGACGGGATTTTCCATCTCTATGGACTTAGCACCAAAGAAGTCACAGTCTGAAACAGCAAGTGCTCAAACGAGTACGAGCGAGCAGCGCCTGCGTTTTTTCATGCAGGACGTGACGGGTCGTGCCCTAGTGATGATGGAAAATGCAACCCAAGGTCACAATGGGATTGCGATGGATTTGGTACAGGAAGCATTTATTTCCTTACATAAATCTTATGCTGAGAAATCTACCGAAGAATGGTATCCACTGTTCTATACAATTTTAAATAACAAATTACAAGATTGGCGACGCAAAGAAGCACGACGCGCTTCTCCATTTTCGTTATTTCGAAAAATTGATTTAGATTCTGATGATGAAGAGGCCATGGAAATTGTGGATGAATCCACACCTAATCCACTTCAATTTCTAGATCAAGATGTCACCGTTGAGGAAATTCAAGAAGCCATTAGCCGCCTCCCTGTACGCCAGCAACAAGCATTTATGTTACGCGCTTGGGAAGGATTTGATACTCAAACCACTGCATCTATTATGAATTGTACAGAAGGTAGTGTAAAAACCCATTATCACAGAGCTATTCAAGGACTAAGAACTTCGCTCTCACATTTAAATCCGTATGGAGGTTCATCACATGAATAATGATGATTTCACCAAACAAGTGACGGCAAAACTGGATGAAGCTGCACGTAATCACCGTAATAAAGCAGTGGTGATGAACAATGTGCTTGATCATATCCAAGATAAACAAACCTCACGTTTTGGTCACTGGAAAATGACTGGCTTTGCGCTTGCAGCGGCAATTACTGGTTTTGTTGTGATTCCCAATGCTTTTGATGTATCACCAGAATCGCAAACTCCGCAACAAGTGGTGATTAGCCCTAAACTTTCACCTCAAATGATGGAAGATTTAGATATGTTATCGGTATTTGGTGAGGATAAAAATTCTCATGGCAGCTAGAAAATTAGCTTTGGCATTTTGTGCTATTGGTTTTCTACAAACAAGTTTTGCTGGATTTGAACGTTTTTGGATTTTTTCTAAAGATGCGAACAGTCAAGTCAATGAAACATGGGATGCCCTTTCTGAGGACGAACAAAAAGCACTAATTAAACGCTATCAAAATTTAAAAGAAATTCCGACTGATCAAAGTGCAGCACTGCAACAACGCATGGATTGGTTTACTCAGCTTCCTGAACAAGAAAAGCAAAAAATGCGTGAAGTCTGGCAGCAAATGAGCACCGCTGAACGCAACGAAATGCGTAAAAAAATGCAAAAAGCATCAACATCTGATGAGCGCAATGAAATTCGTGAACAATATATGGTGAAATATCAACAGAATATCACGGGTTCACATTAAGCATATTTTTAAACTTTATTCATTGCCAGTTATCTAACTGGCTTTTTACCATTAAACTTAGCATCTTCAAACTAAATATCTTCAAAATCTAAACACACCATTACCGACAATTCTCCCCTCTCATAATTTTAAAATATTGAATTTCTAATTTTCAGGCATAAAAAAACCTGCACAAGGCAGGTTTTTCATCACTTAAATTCGAAAACGAATTACAAGCTATAGTACATATCAAATTCAACTGGGTGAGTCGTCGTATTTAAACGACGTACATCTTCAGTTTTAAGCTCGATGTATGCATCCAACATTTCTTTTGTGAATACACCACCTTTAAGAAGGAACTCATGATCCGCTTCAAGTGCTTCAAGTGCCATATCTAGGCTATGCGCAACTGTTGGGATTTTAGCTTCTTCTTCAGGAGGAAGATCATATAAGTTTTTATCAGCTGCTTCACCTGGGTGGATCTTGTTTTGAATACCATCAAGACCAGCCATCAATAATGCTGCAAAACCTAAGTATGGGTTCATCATTGGATCAGGGAAACGCGCTTCAATACGTTTACCTTTAGGGCTAGAAACGTATGGGATACGAATCGAAGCAGAACGGTTACGTGCAGAATAAGCAAGCATAATTGGCGCTTCGAAATGAGGAACCAAACGCTTATACGAGTTAGTAGAAGGGTTTGTGATCGCATTCAATGCACGCGCATGCTTGATGATACCACCGATGAAGTAAAGCGCCATTTCTGAAAGACCAGCGTATTCATCACCAGCAAACAAGTTCTTGCCATCTTTAGAGATAGACATGTGAACATGCATACCTGAACCGTTATCACCAACCATAGGCTTAGGCATAAACGTCGCTGTTTTCGCATATTGATGCGCAACGTTCCATACAGCATATTTGAATTGTTGAACTTCGTCAGCTTTACGAACCATCGTATTGAAGCTTACACCAATTTCTAATTGGCAAGATGCAACTTCATGATGGTGCACTTCTACACGACCAGGGCCCATGATGTCTTCGATACGTGCACACATTTCAGCACGCATATCTTGTGAAGAATCTACTGGAGGAACTGGGAAATAACCACCTTTAACACGAGGACGGTGACCAGAGTTACCTGCTTCGTAGTCTTTACCTGTAGACCAAGCAGCTTCTTCAGCGATTAATGTATGGCGAGCGCCAGACATATCGATGTCCCATTTAACTTCATCAAAAACGAAGAATTCTGGTTCTGGACCAAAGAATGCAGTATCACCAATACCTGTTGATTTTAGGTATTCTTCCGCACGACGAGCAATCGAACGTGGATCACGGTCATAACCTTGACCAGTAGATGGTTCAATAACATCACAAGTAACGACGATGGTTGCTTCAGCAAAGAACGGGTCAAGGAAAGCAGTTTCAGGATCTGGACGTAAAATCATGTCAGATGCTTCAATGCCTTTCCAACCAGCAATTGAAGAACCATCAAACATTTTACCATCTTCAAAAGTATCTTCATCGATAGTGTCTGATGGGTAGCTTACGTGCTGCTCTTTACCCTTAGTATCAGTAAAGCGAAAATCGACCCATTTTGCGCCACTTTCTTGTATGAGTTGAAGGACCTTGTTCGCCATGCTCATTTTGCTCCAATGAATTTTTGTTGCACTTGTGAAGTGCGTGTTAGTAGTTGGTATTTATATAGCAAGTAGCATACCAACTTTTAAAATAATTGCTAAAATATTGAATTTCTTATCAGAAAATAAGCTTAGCAACGATTAAATTCCATCTATTATACTGAGTGCAAATAGAATTGCACCATATTCAAACACACTTCTCATTTTAAAATTATTACGCACAATTTTAACGCACTATTTTTGTGCAAACTGAATAAAATGTTTTATCTTGGTGCTTATATTACGCGAACAACACTTTTTATCGGCTATTTTTTAAGATGATGGCAATTTTTTATTTCAAAAGCATTAAAATAAGGCGTATTCAGTCTGTATACGCCTTTAACATTGTTCTATACAACCCTTAATAAAGTAACGTAATTTTATAATCTACGATCTATTATATATAATTAACCAAATTCGACTTCGGCTCTTGCAATAAGCGCTTCAACCATGACCAATACATCATCTTTTTTTCTGGCATCCACCGCAAAAATTGGCATGGTCAATTGATTTAATTGCATCCAATCTTTATAAGGTTTTAATAGATGCTGCGGATTTTCATCTATATGGGTCACACCAACCACAATATTATTGAGATGTTCTTTAAAACTTTGAAAGTAAAATTTTAAATCTTCAAGTGCATCTTTTTGCGTATGGTCAATCAATATGACCGCTCCGATTGCACCTTTACATATCACTGACCAAACAAAATCAAAGCGATCCTGCCCTGGTGTTCCATATAATCCAACAATAACGCCTTCATCTAATTTAATTTCACCATAGTCAATCCCGACAGTGGTCAATGCCTTGCTGTGTGCTTGCTCATCTGTATTTTGTGCTTCTGTAGATAAGACTGAAATTTCAGATAATGATTTGATCGCTTCTGTTTTACCAGCCCCCATTTTACCGCCAAAAACAATTTTATACTTTTGTAAGATCACATCATCACCTATTTTTAAACTTATCACTGCATCATATAAACTGACTATGCATTTATTTATCGTGTCAGTTTAAACAAACTTGATTTAAGGGTTAATTTTTACAAGCCTTATTTGATTCGCATGTTTTTTACACACTTAAAGCCCTAATTTTTTCCTTAACTTACCAAAAAACCCACGTAAAATGCCTGAAGATTGTTTTTCCTCAGTGAGTAATTTTGCATCTTCAATCGCTATTTTTTTCAGTGCATTGGTCAACATGCCAATTGAAACAAATTTAGCGACTTGTTCTTTGCTATAACCTGTTTTCTGAGCCACTTGGGAAACACTTGCTCCCAATTCAAAACACGCTGCAATTTTAAAAACCATTTGCCGTTCATTTTGATGATTCGGTTGCGGCCAATCTAGCAGTTTATAGCAATCGTTAGAACTGATTGGAATATTGACATCATCTGAATACCACAATAAATTCCACACCCAAGATCTAAGTTCTATACCTTGAAAAGTGCTGACAGACTGTGCCATTTGCATAGTTGCATAAGTAAAATTTAAAGAAACATCTGTTCCCTGCACTTTTCGTAACGGGTCTATCCAAACTTGCTGTGTGCGAATATTAACTAATGCGATGTTGCCTTTTGAGTCAAATACTTGAACATTGCCATTTCGCTCATTAAAAAGCTCAGGAACCACCTTGGTTAAATCGGCTTTTTTTGAAATCTGATTGACAATATTGACTGCTTTATCACTGACAGGTACATGTAAATAGCGATCTTTAAACCATTTTCGAATTTCATCTGAGGGAGAAAAAGGTAAATATAATTTATCTCCTTCTATTTGCCCTGATTTTTCATTCTTATTGACCAGACGCAAATAAGGGACTTTTTTAACACCAACCAAATTTTGAATTGTAGGTGAACTAAAAAACATATCATTCACAAGAAGAATATCTAAATGAGGGTCTGCAATATTCGCCCAACTTACTTGAAGTGAGTCATCATACATAGATCGTATTTTCTGCTTAATTGCATCGAGCACATTTAAACTCAAACCGAATATAGCGATTTTTACTTCTTCTTTCATTTAGCCCCCATGGCCTCATATAGAATGTGAACAGTTTATCATTTTTATTTAAAAATAAAATACAAAACACTATATTTGCTGTAAAAATTTTGTACAAATTTAATATACTATTAAGCGTATAAAATACAAGAATAGTTATTAAAAAAATCCTCAAGTAAAATTCAACCTAGATAACACAAACAACATATATAATTATATTTCAATAACTTAATTTAAAATCAAGCTAAATCAGTGATATTTTAGCTTAGAAATAATGCCAATCAAATTTAATAAAACTAAATGTTTTATTTAAAAATATTAATAACATTTGTATATTAATATCGATAACATGAATAAATCAATTTTAACTTGATCAGTTAATCTTATATTCTCATGCATCAAATAGATCTTTTTAGCGTGTATTGGTTTGCCTTTTACTCTACGCTCATCATTCTTATGACCCAAGTATTATAAAAAATTCAGAAAATAAAACAAAAAATCCCAGTAATGAACAAAAGTACGATTAACCAGGCATTAAAAACAATGGGCCTAAATTGCACTGCTCATGACTTCCGCGCCATAGCATCCATGATTTGGCATGAAAAAAATTACAGTTCAGAATGGATTGAAATGCAACTAGCCCATGTTGATAAAAACATTGTACGCTGTACATATAACCATGCTCAAAATTTAGATGAGAGAAGAAAAATGATTCAAGACTGGTCTGATATCGTTGATAGTTGGTAAATTTAAGATGAAATTTATTATTTTGCTTGTTATTGGAATACTTGTTTTTTTGTTATATGACAGTTTTTCTACAAGATCTAGAATCAATTCCACGATAAATTCAGAGAGTAAAATAAATATATGCGGTACTTTTTTAGGTGTAAAAACCATAAATGCTCGATTTAAGGAAGACTACTTTGCTTTTAAAAATGATGAAAATAAAGTTGAGGCATTTAATATTTTTCCACAATTTGATCTTCATAATAAAATTAAAAATAACGAAATAATTAAAAATGGAGACAAGGTTTGCTTTCAATATGCATACGTTCATACTTATATGGATTCGATTAAAATAATAACAAGTGTAGAGAAGATAAAATGAAAATTAAGAATGAACGCAAATGTGTTCAAACTATGAAATTCTCACCAGAGATGCCCTCGCCTAACTTGATGTCGAAGTTGATCAGTTTACTGTTGCTGCAATCTACGATGATGCTGTAATTAAAGATTCAAAAGTCAGATCATTTTCAATGCTTACGATCAATTCTGACAACCACCCTTTCATGAAGCAATTTCACGCGCCTGACGATGGAAAGCGCTCAATCATAGTCATACCAGAAGAATACCGCAAAGATTGGTTGAATGTTGATAAAGAAAACGCTCATGAATATTTCTTTGAAATGCGTGATGAGTTTGTCACTTTTCCGCGTGATGAAGAAAAACAAAACGTCTTATTCTGACGCACCTTAGGATATATATTTTGAATCACTTACCAAAATTTCCACCAAGCTTTATCAGGCCAATTAGCACAAGGGTTAGGTAATAAACCGTAAATTTTGACAAATTCATCTTCTACAAGTTTTCCATCTTGATTTTCATCTAGATATTTAAATAATTTAATGTTTTTATCTTTGCCTTGAAACCGTCTATCATCTGGCCAAGGATATGGTTCAAAATCTTTAACCTTTAAAAATTCATTAAGTTCAAAAGTACCATTTTTATTTGAATCATAGATTTTATAAAATTTCTCCCAGTCTAATGAAGTCGGATCACAGGCATGACTGAAGCTTGAAAATGCGCTACAACTGAGAATCAGAATACAGATTATTTTTTTCATTTGTTTTATCCCATCTTTAATTAGCTTTGATTATATAGACAAAGTGATTTAGAAAAAATCATTTAAAGAAAGCCATTTAGGGTTATTCAATGTAATAGGTAGCAAAACATCAATAACGACTTTATTTTAAAACAAAAGCAGTGGTGAACTACTATTTTTTATTACATTAAAGTATTGACTAATACTGTCTGTTTTTTTGGTGGTTTTTTATTCCAAAATTATTCCTAGAAATAAAGCCCTATTTAAAATCCTTATTTAAAAGCCTTATCCTTCACATCATTCAAAGCACTCCACTTATTGTACATAGTAGTTACTTAATTATCATTCTTAAAACATCAACTGTTTCTTTATAATTCCATATGCTTTTGCGTATCGTATATTTCTGTATTAGGATTTTAACGATATATAAAATTGCTTATTTTATGAAGGCTAATATATCAAAAAAAGGCGCACTAATCTCCTTTATTAAATATAAATATCAAATACTTATAGTAAAAAGTTGCGTTTTTGTTGCATTTTATTTTAGATTTGATTAAATGTTTTATTTGATGGAATTTAAAAGTAACCATATTTAAACAATAATCGTTGATCATTGTACTGCCTGAATCACTCTTTAGAAACTTAAATGATCTAGTAGCAAGTGTTGAGCTTGCTACTTAGATATTTTTATGCAACTGACCCGTTGTTTTTATCAAATTGACCATGGATGTAGTAAAATGAAATTAATTTGAAAATGTATAAAACTTCTATTTGGGGAATAATCCTGTGAATTTTATTGATCCAATGAGATTAAATGCATTAATAATTTTAAGTTTAACTTCAAACAAAAATGGATGATATCAAGATGGTAATAAAAAGAATTTATTTATTGGGACTATTGCTTTTGACGATAGAAGGTTGGGCTGAAGTAATACCAAATACGACTAGTACAGAGTCATTGCCAGATGTTGGGGTAATGCAAACCTTATCCACTAATAATACCCCTATAAAGTACATAAAAAGACCAAAAATCACCTACCCTAAAAATCTTAGCGATTTCGGTAATAGGGGTAAAGTGCTGCTTAAAGTATTAATTACTGAAACAGGCAGAGTTAGCGAAGTTGAGGTACTGGATTCACCACACCCCGATTTAGAACGTGCCGCTGTTCAAGCTGTCATGGGGGCACTGTTTGAACCGGAAAAAATTAATGGTAAGCCACAAAGCGGCTTTGTGAAAATACCCATTGAATTTTCTGTGTCAGCTGGTTTAAGTAATGGTGTTGATCCTTTTAGAATCCCTGCTGCATCAAAAAACCTTCCAGCAGATTTACAGTATGATGTCGCACCGCAGATTCGTATAGCAGCCCCTTTAGTTTATCCCTATGAGCTACTTAAATCGAAAACTACTGGTAAAGCTAAGGTGTATGTAGTTATAGATCCTGATGGAAATGTGCGTCAAGCCAATGTGCTTTCAGCCAGTGAGCCATCATTTGGCTTAGCTGCGAAGGCTTCTTTACAGTCATGGAAATTTTATCCTGCAAAAAAAGATGGTAAACATAGTTGGTCAGTGATCACAAAAGAACAGAATTTTAATCAGTTTAATAGAGATACATCAAATAGCCACTCAACAACTCAAATATTGGCTAATTTAGAGCGTGGAAAAACAAAAATCTATGAGTTGAAAGATTTAGATTCGGTACCTAAACCATTATATGCACCACACCCTGAAATGCCTATAAGTTCTGATAAATCACAAAAATCAAAAGTAATGTTAGAATTTTATTTAGATCAGGATGGTATGGTGATTTTACCTAAAATTGTATCTGGGAATAATGATGAATTTAGTTGGTTGGCGCTTACAGCGGTTAAACGTTGGCAGTTTGATATTCCGAAAGTAAATGGCAAGGCAGTTGTTGCCAGATTAAGACTGCCAATTCAATTTGATTAAATTGAAGGTGGTACTCAGATTCTGAGAACCAGGTATGGTGGAAATCACCACAACTGAAATTACTAAGGATCTGACGATCATGCAACCCCTTGTAACTACACTTTTAGTGTAGCTATGAATATAAGATATACATCTGATACTTAGATTGTGAATACCTGTTAATCACACTAACCCACTTTTGGTTGGTTAGTTTGGGAGATGGTGAATATTGGTCTAATACCTCATCACCATGGAAGCCTATAGGTTACAAATACAAAGCATGGCATGTAGAATTTAAAACTGGTTTTTTAGCCCCTACACTTAACTACACAGAATACCTTGCCCTCTCTAAGGCTGTTCGTAATAGTAAATAGAAGTACAGCAATTAATTTCACACCTCTCCATCCAATGAAGAATTACAAAGAAACGAACAGCACCTTTATGTTAATCAAAAACGACTTTGTTTTGAATAGTCTCATCTTTGCTTTACGTTCTCTGATATGACCACTATCTCCTTGCTATTGTTGATCCTTACTAAGTTGCTTTGCTCGTAGCCATAGCCGAATTTCGAAGTCAAAATATTGAGGTTTTGCTTACCTAAATTTCCATCTAGATCACAGAGATGTGTAAATTTTTCATTACTCATAAATTAGGTCCAAAAAACCCACCATTCGGCGGCATTCTCTAATTTGAGATTAAATACATTTATTCTCTGGATTGTTTATCTTTCCATTTAAATATTTTAAATTGTCTAGCCACTCATCTTTACTAGCATTAATAAAAAATGTTTTCTCTTTTGCAGCTTCATACTCTTTAAAGTTATTTACAATATGTAAATCAAAATCTCTTTCTGCTTTCCATGTTAAACAATCTCTAGAGGCTTGAATTTTGATTTTATCCTCAACCTTGGTAACCATACTCCCGTCAGGATACCTATAAACGTCATTACTATTAGTTTGAGCTTCAATAAACTTAGTTTGCAGTCTGTAGTATTCATCTTCAAATGACTGAACTGACCCTGCAAAACTATTAGTAATAAATAAAAATCCCAAGAAAGAAATTATTAATTTCATTTAAGTTTTGTCCATTCTTTAAAAATATTTAGCAACATTATACTTAAAGCTCTGAATCCATAAATGTCTTTTCATCCATTTCTTTTAAATGCTTCAACGTATATTTCTGATCAGTCAAAGGGTCAATGAATCGCTGAATTGGATATTTACCAGTTTTCCATAATTCATATCGAGCCTTACCAAGCCAATTAATTTGATATTCTTTGCTTTGATGCGGAAACCAATCTTTGTAAGTAGTAATAGCATCAACTTGGCCAATCCCTCCATCACGCTGATCTTTAGGAATATCCTTAACTGCTCGATTATCTGCAACAAATGGACGTAATCCTGCAATCTTTCCATCTGCATCTACGCCAAGCAGTTTTGACCTACAATGTGGATGCAATGGAGGATGCCTGATATTCGGATCACCTTTTTTCCAAATGGTTTGATCTAAAGATGCGCACAGTAGTGATGTTCTACCATCAAGCACACTAAAGAACTTGTAGAAATCAAAACCCAAAGCATCCCAAGTAGACACATAAGATTGATTTGACACATAACTTCGCGCAGTCCTAACAACACGATCCACATCTTTAAACGATTGATCGATCAAACCATCAAAATGAACTTTCTTTCCATCAATGGTTTTGTCATATACTTACGTCTTTTTGCTTGAGAAACTTTGTTGTGACTGGTCTTTTCTTCTTTCTTTTGCTTTTTTCTTACAATGTGATTGAATTCTTCTATTCTAAGTGCACCCCTACTGACCGCTGTAGAAACACCAAGCATTGAAGAAATCATTATTCCTAAATTAATCCAACCTAAACGCATTGCTTTCTCCAAGACAAAATCCCCCCTTTCGAGGCAAAGTAAAATTTAGACTTGATCAATCTTCTAAATATTTTTGAACCAAATCATCGATATTAGATGCTCGCTCTCCCAATGCTTGCTTAGCATCATGTGGAATACGCAGGTTAAGCAAAGATAGCTTTAAAAGCTGATAATGCTTGATCTAAATCATTACTTGATTTGATGTTATTCAATGCATCCAATACCTTTTGATTATGTCTGCCAGTTTTATGCATTTCTGCTTGTTTAGAGTGGATGTAAATATGATAATTGAGCCTCAATCATCGCTTTGATTTCATCAAGTTCACTATTCAGTTCATTGTTTTTGAGCTTCTCAATAAAAGCATTTATTTCATCTTGCTTGATAGATCCATCAAGAAGATTATTTATAAATTCTGTTACTTGTTTCATCTTCACTTTCCTATAGGCATTAAAAAACCCCATGGGAGGGGCTTGATCTGATTCCATTATTTAAATGGTTAATAAAATAATTTCACAACATATGGCATTGTAAACATAAAAAACAATACTAAGCCTCTTTCATAAATCAAAAAACATACATCTTTTTGTTCATTATTCATCCTGAAAAATTTAAGATTTTCAAGCATAATCTGTTTATGAAATATCTCGACTCAACAAAGCTTTCTGATTCTCAGTTTAAGCGTTATACAGGCATATCTCGTTCAACATTTTCTCTAATGGTTGAACAAATGCAGATACAAATTCCTTCTAAAGGCAGGCCACCAAAACTATGTCTTGAAGATCAGGTATCACTCTGTTTAAGCTATTGGAGAGAATATCGAACCTTATTTCATGTTGCTGCAAGTTATGGTGTATCAGAGCCAACAGCTTCCAGAATTGTTCGTCAAGTTGAAGATAATTTAATTCAGTCAGGTTTGTTTAATTTACCCAAAGATATCCCCGAAGGTGAAGGTATAGACTGGAATGTAGTGATCGTAGATGCCACTGAAATTCCAATTCAAAGGCCTAAAAAAACAGAAGAAAAGCTATAGTGGTAAGAAAAAGGCTCACACATTTAAGGTGCAAGCGATCATTCATTGTAAAACTCAGCAAATACTAAGTTTATGCATGAGCAAAGGCGCTGTACAGGACTTTGAACTGTTCAAACGCAATCTGCATTTAGTCCCAACAAATTCATTTATTCTTGCAGATAAAGGTTATCAAGGGATTTATGCTATATATCCCAATAGCTTGTTACCGTGCAAGGCTAAAAAACGTTGTGAATTAGATCCTTTGCTAAAAACATATAATCGAGAAATTAATAAAAGAAGAAGAGTCATTGAACATGTATTTGGTACATTAAAAACTTTCAAAATCCTTGCAGAGCGTTATCGAAATAGAGGGAAAAGACTTGGCTTAAGATTCAATTTGATTGCAGGTATTTATAATTTAGAACTGAGTAAAAAGTGATTTATGAAAGAAGTCTATTATCTAAGGATTTAAGATAATATTATGCAAGTTTATTTAAGGGGAATAATTTCAGTTCTAACATTCCTACTTATATCTAACATTTGCAAATCTAAATCAATAAACTGGCAAATATTTAGGATATTCATCCTTAAAAGTTCTTTATTTGGTGAAGTATGCTCCAATCTTAATTGCTCTTTATCAGTGTCTGTCTCTTCTATTTTAAGTAGGCTAACATCATTAGGACTAAAACTGAAAGAGAAAGAACCCTGATCCACAACTTTGCTCTCTAGGATGTTAAAAATTAAATTATACGTTAATATTTTTTCATGATTTTTTACCTGTTCATTATGTAAAAGTTTATCTTCTATATACTTTTCTTGAATTACAGGGCAATGTAAATTTAAGTTATATTCACCAGGTTGTTTAATATCATTAACATAGAAATCTAAGCCAATATTCGCCTTGATTTTGTTAAAATTATCTTTAGGATCTGTAAAAAAAGTTACATCCATTTTATCTTTGTTCAATACAACTCTTTTACTGTCATCGCCCAATTCAATATTAGAAAGTACTTCATCTTTAAACAATAAGCCGTTTGAAAAGTCCATTTTCCTGCCTAGAAATTTATCAAGTTGCGGTTCCGTTCTAGTTTGTATATCTTTTTCTTTAAAGTCGGGTATCGCAAAACAAGAAATTGAAATAAAAATAGTCGATGAAACTAAAAGATTTTTGTAAATATTCATAGTTAAACTTTTTTATGTAAAATTCAAAATTGACCTTACAAAATATACAGTTAATCTACCCAAATATCATCATAATTTGGCAACACTACACACCGACAGCAAATAGCTTCACCAAGATGTCCACCACTAGGCGGTGCATCCCAACGAAAGCTTTTATCATGCTTATGTTGGTGATCTAAACGCACACGATCATCCTTCACAATTTGCCATTTATAAGATTCAACACCTAAAGCCAACTGCCGTTGCTTATTAATATTAGGTTAATCTTCCCCCATTTGATCTGTAGCAATTAAGCACACCCGATATGCTGTAGCTTGTCCAAGCAAGATAAAAGCCAATGATTCTTAACCGAAATAACTGCAAATCACTTTAAAAAATGTAAGGTCAATATCTTAAAGATTGGGCGGATATGGCCAGAAAAAATTTTACTCTGAAATTAAGAAAGGAAATATCAAACAACTGAATCGAATTTCCGAAAAAGATGTGTTCTGGTATGAGTCCTATGTAAAGCAAAAAGTGGAAGAATTTAAACAAGAATCTGATATCATAGCCTGCACCTAGCAGGCTTTTTTTATTTTGTGCTGTAACTAGGTACTTTTTTCAAAACGGGTAACCTAACGGGTATCCAAAACCGTTAAACAAAATAAATTGATAAATTTCTATAGGTTAATCTTAAAATGCTTCTAATGATCGATAATTACGATAGCTTTACGTATAACATTGTCCAATATTTTGGCGAGTTAAACCAAGACGTTAAAGTTGTTCGCAATGATGCCGTGACCTTAGAGGATATCGAACGATGGCAACCAAAGTACTTAGTGATTGGTCCTGGTCCTTGCTCACCTTCTGAAGCAGGAATTTCTATCCCTGCAATTCAGCATTTTGCAGGAAAAATTCCAACACTCGGTGTGTGCCTAGGTCACCAAGCAATTGGTCAGGCTTTTGGCGGCGAAATTGTGCGTGCCAAAACGGTGATGCATGGTCGTTTATCCGACATGTATCATAGTGACCAAGGGATCTTCAGCAACTTACCTTCTCCATTTTCAGCAACACGTTATCATTCACTCGTGATTGATCAAGCCAGTGTGCCTGAATGTCTGGAAGTCACTTGCTGGACCAATGAAGCAGATGGTTCTATCGAAGAAATCATGGGTGTCAAACATAAGACATTGCCAATTGAAGGCGTGCAGTTCCATCCAGAATCCATTCTGAGTCAACATGGTCATCAGATCTTTAAAAACTTTTTAGAAATTTATGCTTAATATGCGTAGTACAAGATAATGAATATTCAACAAGCTTTAAATAACATCACTAAAAATATCGAACTCACTCAACCTCAAATGGAAGAAGTGATGCGTACTATCATGCGTGGTGAAGCCACAGATGCCCAAATTGGTGCATTTATGATGGGACTTCGTCTAAAAGGTGAAAGTATTGACGAAATCACCGCTGCCGCACGTGTAATGCGTGAGTTTGCAATTAAAATTGATGTGGGTGATATCCCGCATTTAATTGATATTGTTGGCACGGGTGGTGATGGACAAAACCTATTTAACGTCTCTACTGCCTCTTCATTTGTTATTGCGGCAGCAGGTGCAACTATTGCAAAACATGGAAATCGTGGTGTTTCTTCTAAATCAGGCTCGTCTGATCTTTTAGAACAGGCCGGGATTAACCTTGATTTAAATATGCACCAGACAGAACGATGCATCCGTGAAATGGGGGTTGGCTTCTTATTTGCCCCAAACCATCATAAAGCGATGAAATATGCGGCTGGCCCACGTAAAGAATTGGGCTTCCGTAGTATTTTTAATCTCCTTGGCCCGCTTACGAATCCGGCTGGGGTACGTCGCTATGTGATTGGTGTATTTTCTACAGAATTGTGTCGTCCACTGGCCGAAGTTTTAAAACAACTGGGGGCTGAACATGTCATGGTGGTTCATTCTAAGGATGGGTTAGATGAAATCAGTTTGGCTTCCTCAACTTATGTTGCTGAATTAAAAAATGGTGAAATCACGGAATGGATGATTCAACCAGAAGATGTAGATATTGAATCTCAAACCTTAACTGGTCTTTCTGTTGATAGTGCTGCTGAGAGCCTAGCATTAATCAAAGATGCACTCGGTAAGAAGAAATCAGCAAAAGGTGAAAAAGCAGCCAGTATGCTGGCATTAAATGCAGGTGCTGGTATCTATGTTTCAGGTCTGACCAAGAGTTATAAACAAGGTGTCGCTTTAGCACATGATATTATCTATGGTGGGCAAGCTTTAGAAAAAATGGGCATTTTGTCTGAATTTACCAAAACACTCAAAGAGTATGAAGCTTAAGGATTAGAGGACGTTATCATGGTGGATATTGCCAATACAATGTTGGGTAAAATTGTTGATCGTAAATACGAAGAATTTGCTCAACGTTTAAAACAACGTAGTTTAAACGATGTTGAAGCGCTTGCCCAAGCTGCAACGCCTGTGCGTGGTTTTGCAAAATCTTTATACAGCAAACGCCCAGGTGTAATTGCTGAAATTAAAAAAGCCTCGCCATCAAAAGGGGTGATTCGTGAAAACTTTAACCCTGCTGAAATTGCTCAACAATACCAGCAAGCCGGTGCAGCCTGCTTATCTGTTTTAACAGATTTAGATTTCTTTCAAGGCGTTGATGAAAATATTCAGATCGCCCGTAGTCACTGTGAATTACCTGCACTACGTAAAGATTTTTTGATTAATCCTTACGGCGTTATCGAAGCACGTGCTTTACATGCCGACTGTATTTTATTGATTGTGGCTTGTTTGTCAGATCAACAACTTGAAGAAATGTCAAAGACCGCATTTGAGCAGAACCTTGATGTTTTGGTTGAAGTTCATGATGAAGCTGAACTGGAACGTGCATTGCAACTTTCAGAGCGTTGTTTACTGGGTGTGAATAACCGTAATTTAAAAACCTTTGATGTCGATTTAAATACCTCATTGCGTTTGAAGAAGTTACTTCCACCATCACGTTTACTGATCACTGAAAGTGGTATTGCAACGCCAGATGATGTGCGCATGATGCAAGAGCATGATATTCATTCATTCCTTGTGGGTGAAAGCTTTATGAAGCAACCACGCCCTGATCATGCATTTAATGCGTTGTTTGGTCTACCTGAAACAGTTTAATTAAAAGTCAAAGGGTGAGTTCGCTCACCCTGTTTTCATATTTCTCCCACTCATCCTATAAATTTTTAAATTCCCAACATTCAAGTCACGATCAACGCAGATATAACGGTGTGAATTCAATTCAGTTCAAATTTGACAAGATTCAGACTATACTGAGCGCCTAATACCGTCCATTTACTGTTTTTTGCAATTATGAGTAAATCTGATTCCACATTCTCTAAATCACAGCTTGATTTATTAAAACAATTCAAAAAACAAATCACTCCTCCGCATTCTTCAAAAGTTGCAGTGCAACCTGAAAGTAAGAATGCACAAGTAACAGCACCTGAAGAGTTAGATGATGCTGATTTGTTTAAAACCGCACTCGGCGGTGTAACCAAACTCGATAACGGCAATATTGCCAAAATCGAGCGTAGTGATTTGCGCAAAAAACCAGATGCAAAAACCCTTGCCAAACGCGCGGCGGCTGAAGGTGCATTTGAAATTAATGATGCAGAATTGTCAGATACTCAAGCGATTTTAAATCCTGTTGCAAGTCAGGCGGCTTTAAGCTATCGCATCGCAACACTACAACATAAAGTTTTTGAAGACTTAAAAGCTGGTAATCTACGCTGGTTTGAAGCTGTTGATTTACATGGTTGTACTGTTGAAGAAGCACGCTCTGCTGTATTGCAAATCATTCAAATGGCAAAAGATGAAAACCAAAATATCATTAAAATTGTCCATGGCAAAGGTCCAGAAGCCATACTCAAAACTTATGTGAATGGCTGGCTTCGTCAACATCGTGATGTTTTAGCTTTTGTCAGTGCTCCTGAAAAACAAGGTGGCACAGGCGCAGTTTTGGTTTTACTGAAACGTGCTGAAAGAAATCCAAAATCAAATGGAAATCCATGATCGTTTGTTTTAAATGATCAAAACTCTCTTAAGTGTCGGTTTATCTTGTAATTAGAAAATATTATTCATTTTTCTGATACAATGCCGTCCTTGTTCAAACCGTATAAGTGAACACGTTTTATGTCTATGCAGCAATCCTACGCGAATATTTTAACTGCCGTTGGCGAGGACTTAGACCGTCCTGGTCTGAAAGATACGCCTATGCGTGCGGCTAAAGCTTTTTCGTACTTGACGTCTGGCTATAGCAAAACGCTGGAAGAAGTGACCAATAATGCGGTCTTCCCTTCTGATAATGATGAAATGGTCTTGGTAAAGAATATCGAATTTTATTCGTTATGTGAGCATCATTTATTGCCTTTTCATGGTCGTGTACATATTGCCTATCTCCCTTCTGGCAATGTTTTAGGACTGTCTAAATTTGCCCGTATCACAGAAATGTTTGCTCGCCGTTTACAGATTCAAGAACAGTTGACCAAGCAAATTGCAGATGCAGTGGCTGAAGTTACTCAAGCACGTGGTGTTGCGGTGGTCATTGATTCAGCGCACATGTGTATGATGATGCGTGGTGTCAGCAAACAAGAATCGACCACACGAACTGTGTCATTTGTCGGTGATTTTAAAACAGATAAAGAAGCACGTCGTGAATTTTTATCTGCAGTGCCTGAAGCACATTAAGACTGATCATTCAAAAAGCAATATAAATATCAAAGCCTCATTTTATTGAGGCTTTATTTTACGATAGGGTTTTACAATGTCTTTAATTTGGTTGGCAGGTCATGGTTTAACGCACAGTGAAACCACTATCGATTATCCTCGTGCAGAGCGATTAGTTAAAGGAAATCCAAAACGACTCACGCAAAGTTTGTATGAACATCCCAATATGAATTGTGGTATTTGGCAATGCGAGGTCGGTGCATGGGATATTCAATTTGCAGACAATAAACAGGAATTTTTTCAGCTAATTGAAGGTATTGTTCGATTGCATGATAAAAACACCTCATCATTTGTAGAAATTAAAGCTGGTGAAGCAGGAATTATCCCACCTTCATTTATCGGTACATTTGAAGTGCTTGAAGCAGTTAAAAAATATTTTGTTGTGGTTGAAGTTTGAGTCAGTAAAACTTGTGATTTTTTTGATGATCAGCGCGTTCAAATATAAGCTTTTTTATATTTTTTGCTTTCCTATAGCTTATATTTGTAAAACATTCGCTTATTGTCCACTTAAAACTATATGATTTAAATTATCTCAGCCTTATGCCATATTTTAAATGAAAAATTTACTGATCTTTATTTCAGCGTTAACTGCCACTAGCGCCTTTGCCGACAATCTAAATGCCAACGAATTAAAAGATGTGCAAAGTGTCATTAAATTATTTAAAAATAAAAATATCACCGCGATTTCAAACAATATTACCTATCCCTTACATCGTGAAGAACCCATCCCAAGTATTGCCAATGCACCCCAGATGAAACAACGCTTTAACCAAGTGTTTGATACTCAACTTATTCAAGAGATCGCCAACTCAAAACCATCACAATGGGAAAGTATGGGTTGGCGTGGTGTGATGCTCAATGGCGGCACAATATGGTTAGATGGTCATAAAATTAAAGCCATCAACTACAGTAGTGATGCTGAACAAAAATATAAAGCGCAATTGATTTCACAACAGAAAAATCAATTACATTCATCACTTAAAAATTTTAAAACACCTGAATTACAGTTTAAAACAGCCAAATTTCAAGTGCGTATAGATGCTATGCCCAATGGTAAATACCGTTATGCATCTTGGGGAACAAAACAGTCCCAAGCGACAAAACCTGATCTGATTTTAAATCAAGGTCGTGTTGAAATGGATGGTTCAGGCGGCGATCACCACTACATTTTTAACAGTGGTACATATCAATATGTAGTTTATCGTAATGTTTTAGGTTCAAATGAAACAGCAGATGTCACATTAGAAGTCACTCAAAAAGGCAAAAAGATCCTTTCTCAAGCAGGCACATTATTTAAATAGTTTGGTATCAATGATTGAGTTGAATCATTTTTCTCAAGTTTTTCTAATTCATACAGATTTAAAGCTAGTCGAGTAAATCACCATCATGATCTACTCGATAAGCTGTTCAAAATCATGTGCTGTGCGATATATCACAAACACACAGCCAATCCTTTAAATATGATATTTGATTATTTTTTTTCAGCCAATTGATAAATCAATTGTTCCATTTGTTGCATGTATTGACGATTCTCATGGTCCCACGGATGGAAGTTTGGACGGAAATAATCGATATAATTTCCCAATTGCTTTCTCAATACGCCTATGCCACCAAAGGTATAATGATAGGTCTTTTTCCAGCTGGATAAATCGCTTAACTTCCCTTCTCCTTTAACAATGGTCAAGAATACAGGAATCACTAAGCCCCAGAACACAATCGTTGCGACCACCAATCCAAAACTACGAACAGCATAGGCATAAGGACCATGCCCCATTGCAGTATTCCATACATCAAAAGCCACAGCTTTATGTTCTGTTTCTTCAAAAGCATGCCAACGCCAAATATTGGCATAATGTTCTTCAGCGCCTTCAAATAACTCAGGTGTCCGTAATACAGAATCTGCCAATAAAGCAGTAAAATGTTCTAATGCAATTGTTCCACTGAGCCAAAAATATGCAGGTAAGTGCTGTTTAAGCAGACCAAAAATCTCTAAAACCAATGCTTCAAATTTTGGTGCAATCGGTGAGCGTGCAAATAAGGCTTGGTTATATTCTTCATGCTCACGTCCATGCATCGCTTCTTGACCAATAAAAGCCGTCACCGCTTTTTGTAATTCTGGGTCTTGGACTAAATCACGATGTGCCCTTACCGCATCAATAAAGAAGCGTTCGCCAATAGGCAAGACAATAGAAAACGTATTTAGCAATGCGGTAAAAATTGGACCTGCGGCGGTATGCCAATCTGCGATTCGCTCTGCGGGTAAATTAAATCTGACATCACGGCGAATAGGTAATGGCTCATGATACACACTCGATTTAATAAATTTTTTTAAAATGCCCATGGTTGATCCTGCCTCTGGCTGATTATCATTTTTTTAATTTAGCTGGTGCGCTTATTAGAATTTTACTTAACTGGGTTTAATTCCATAGGTCATTTCGACTCATTTACATGTCATTGCATCCCTTTTTTCTGATAGTTCGATCGAATTAGTTTCTCGAAGCATGTCGATATATGCTTGCGATACCATCAACAGCATGATCTAAATTGTGCAAAAAGTGGATCGTCAAAATGTCTTTTTCAGTTCAAAAATAGACTTTGCTGAAATGCCACATCAAGCATATTCAATAAAAACGCTGAGTTATGACTGGAATTAAATGTAGGATATTTAAGAGAAATACACTTAGTTTTTTGATTTATTTTCTAAATTTAAAGGTTTGTACAACACTTAAGCTTGAACAAATACTCATGTATTCAAAAAGTAATGCCTTAAACATCAAGGCACTGCTTTGTTCAAGATATAAAAATTTAGCCGTTAGAATAATAATTTTTTAGGATGCTCATCACTTTGTAATGGAACAACGTGATCATCTTTTAAATCGACCCCTGAAAGTTGTAGTTTAAATGAATTCCGCATCAACGCCATTAAACGTTGTGTGGCAATTTGAATACTCAGCCCTGCAGGTCGTACATTGGAAATACAGTTCCGGCTTGAATCCATACTGCCTTTTCGCGCTTTCCAAGTGTAATACACCCCCATACTGTCAGGTGAGCTTAGACCAGGCCGTTCGCCTATCAACATAATCAATAAGGGTGCATTAAAACTTTGTGCAACTTCATCGCCCAATGCCACACGACTCCCAGTTGCAAGCACAATCGGCGCCAGTTTCCAGCCTTCAGCATCAATATGTTCACGTAAGGAATTGATATAGGCAATGGCATTCTCTTCTATTGCTCGTGCTGATAAGCCATCACCAACCACAATACATACATCATATTGCTGTGGGTACTGTTGTACATAATTCGTGAGTTGAGTTTGAGCCTGTTCCGATAACTCACGGCCCAAATCAGGACGCTTTAAATATACTTCTTTGTCGGTTGCTTTACTTTCCACAATGAGACTTTCAAATTTTAAATCTCTAAGCCGAGCTTGCATATTTTCAGTATCTAATTGGTGAAAAACAGCATCTTTGGCCTGTGCATGCGAGAGTTGAAACTTAAGCAGTTCTTGAGTTGGAATACTACATCCTACTCTTCCCATCGCAATACGAGCATCAGTATATTGTTTTAACTTATGCCAAGGATCTTCATGAAATCCATTTGGAAAAGTTTCAAGTTTTGAGAGCTTCATGGTTTACTCTCCTTTTTATGATAATAATTTAGCAAAGTTTTTTGGCATACTACTTGGCCAATGAATTTGCCGTTGTTCTTGGTGCAAAATTCCTTGCTGATCTAACCAAGCCGAAAACTCAGGGGCCGGTTTTAATCCCATTAACTGACGTAAATATAAAGCATCATGGAATGATGTGGTTTGATAATTCAACATCACATCATCCGAACCTGGAATTCCCATGATAAAGTTAATTCCCGCAGCACCAAATAGCGTGAGTAACACATCCATATCATTTTGATCTGCATCCGCATGGTTGGTATAACAAATATCACAACCCATAGGTACACCGAGTAATTTGCCACAGAAGTGATCTTCTAACCCTGCACGAATAATCTGCTTCCCGTCATACAAATACTCTGGACCGATAAACCCAACCACAGTATTGACCAATAATGGATTGTATTTACGTGCCACGGCATAAGCTCGTGCTTCAATGGTTTGCTGATCCACACCATGATGCGCATTACTGGATAAGGCACTGCCCTGTCCAGTTTCAAAATACATCACATTTTGACCGATTGTTCCTCGGTTGAGTGCTAAAGTCGCCTCATAACCTTCCTGAAGTAAATCCAAGGTAACACCAAAGCCTTCATTGGCCAATTGCGTACCCGCAATGGATTGGAACATTAAATCAATTGGAATATTACGTTCTGCAAGTTGAATCCCAGAACTGATATGGGTTAACACACAAGATTGCGTGGGAATTTCATATTCTTGAATAATATGGTCCAGTAACTTTAACAACTCTGACAAATTATGTAAGTTGTCTGTGGCTGGATTAATCCCAATCACAGCATCACCATTACCATACATCAAGCCATCCAATAAGCTGGCCGAAATACCCAATACATCATCGGTTGGATGATTTGGTTGTAAGCGGGTTGATAAATGACCTTTTAAACCAATCGTATTGCGAAATTGTGTCACCACTTCACATTTACTCGCAACCAGAATTAAATCCTGATTACGCATAATTTTACTCACAGCAGCAACCATCTCTGGCGTTAAACCCTTGGCTAAATTGGCCAATTTTTCAGAAGTTGCATCTTCACTCAGCAACCAATTGCGAAAATCACCCACAGTAAAATGCGCAATTGGCGCAAATAAATCAGCACGATGCTCATCAATAATTAAACGCGTAATATCGTCTTTGTCATAGTCGATGACCGTCTCATTTAAAAAAGTTTTTAACGGGACTTCTGCCAAGGCCATCTGTGCTGCCACACGTTCCGTTGCATTACTGGCTGCAACACCAGCCAACTCATCACCAGAACGTAATGGAGTAGCCTTAGCCATTAAGGTTTTTAAATCTTGGAAAATATATTGTTGCTGAGCAACGCTATAACGATAACTCATAATTATAATTCCTGTTCTGCTGCCTTAATGCTGGCAAATTCTTCTTCTGGTGTGCCTGAAATCAGATGATGACGACTATAAACAAGAAAATAGACAATGAAGACCACATAGATACCCAAAGCGATAAACCAGACTTTAGGATCAACAAGGAAACCCGCAACCACGGCGACAATTGATAAGATCAATGCAATACTGGAGGTAAAAATACCACCAGGTGTTCGATATGGACGATACACATTAGGTTGTGAAATACGTAATTTGATATGCGCCATCATCATTAAAACATAGGAAATCGTCGCACCAAATACCGCAATCAAAATCAGTAAATCACCCTGTTTGGTCAATGACAATAAAAAGCCAATAATCCCAGGAATAATCACGGCTAAATACGGCGATTTATTTTTGTTGGTCAATGATAAAGACGTGGGTAAATAACCCGCACGAGAAAGTGCAAAAATTTGCCGCGAATAGGCATAGATAATCGAGAAGAAACTCGCGATTAAACCTGCTAAGCCAACAAAGTTTACAAAGTTCGCCAACATGCCATGCCCATATACTTTAACCAGCGCATCCACTAAAGGTGCACCTGAATCTTTAAGTACACTTGCACCTGCTGCACCTGCACTCAATATTAAAATCAAGATAGCAAAAGCAGCCAAGATCAGCATTGCACCAATCAAACCGCGTGGTAATGATTGAGCCGGATCCTTAGCCTCTTCAGCAGCTAAAGGAACACCTTCTACAGCAAGGAAAAACCAGATTGCATACGGTACTGCTGCCCAGATTCCTATATAACCTTGGGGTAAAAAGCTACTCGCACCGGCTTTAGATGAGTCAACTGCAATATCGAATAGATTGGCACTGTTAAAGTGAGGAATCATCGCGACAAGGAATACCACCACTGCAACCACTGCGATTGCAGTAATCACAAACATGATTTTAAGTGCTTCACCTGCGCCTTTTAAATGAATCCCCATAAAAACCAAATAACAGATTAAATAAATTAACCATCCACCCACTCCAAACAAGGATTCACAATATGCACCAATAAAGGTCGCGATTGCTGCTGGAGCGATGGCGTATTCGATCAGAATCGCTGTTCCTGTTAAGTAACCGCCAAATGGTCCAAAGGCCATACGAGCAAAACTGTATCCACCACCTGCTGTAGGAAGCATGGTCGACATTTCTGACATCGAAAGGCATATACATAAATACATAATCGCAGCAAAAATCACTGCGACAAACATACCGCCCCAACCACCTTGTGCGATACCAAAGTTCCATCCAGCAAAGTCACCTGAAATCACATAGGCAATCCCTAAACCGACCAAGAGTAACCAGCCAACAGCACCTTTTTTTAATTCTCGTTGAGCAAAATATTCTTTGGAATCTTCTGTTTTTACGATAGTTGATTGTTCATTTCGAGCGTCCATCATCGTTCCTTTTTAATTTGCCTTCTTTTGTATAAGCAAAAAAAGTGCCTTTCCTTGGATGACGTCAATGTTTTTTGTTCAATCCCATGAACATCACGTCTTGTCAGTTGTTAAAAACTGCTTTTAAATGAATCTATCAAACAAAGGTAGGAGAAAAGTTGAATAGCCCACATCATAGAGAATCGGAAAAAGTTATTGAAAATTGAATAATTAAAAGAAAAATAATGAAATTTATATATTTTATTTACTTTGTTATTTGTTTATTTAATTTAAGATATTATTTAGTATATATGCATAAATGGATTATGCGATGGACTCAAAACCACCTGCTAAAAAACCAACAAGCAGAAATGAAAATTTAACCCCTACCCAAGCAAACTCACGTTCCCAGCAAGCATTACAATCCGCAATGATTCAATGTCAGCAGGATTTACTCAACACGGCGCTGCTCGCTGCTGTTGTTATACAAATTAGAGATCTGCAACAAAATCTACTGTGGTGTTCAGTGAATACAGATCAATTCGCAGGATTCCAACAAGATCAGGATTTAGAAACAAAGCCAGAACACTATATTTATAGTGCGCCTATTCTTGATTTAACATCAGGGGAAGCCTGTGGTGAAGTGGTTTTATTTCACAGCTTAAATCAAGCAAATATTTTTGGACAATTGGCCGTTACACAATGCGCCGAGATCATTGCACAAAAATTATATACACAGCCCTTTAATCGTTTAACCATTCATGCGTTTTCAGTACCACAGAAAATAATGATCAATGATCAGTCGATCCTTTTAACGCCACGGCAGTTTGAAATCATCTGTATTTTGATTCTAAATCCTTTGGGCTTAACCCTAGAACAGCTACATATTTATCTCTATGGCGATGAACAGATCAGTTTAAATACGCTTAAATCTGAGATTTCTTATTTAAAAAATAAGGTTGGCGAATTAATCTGTGCAAGAACCTATCAAATACAGGCAGAAATTCATGCGGATTTTAAAGAGTTGGAAGATGCTGTCGATGCCGGTTATCTTGATACAGTCAAGCAACTGTACCAAGGTGATTTCTTTATAAAAACCAAAAGCCCTTTTCTAAACAATTGGCAGCAGATTCTAAGTATGAGGATCAATAATCTACTTGTATAAACATCCTTGGCTTGCGATCGATTAATACCTATCTCAACATGTCATTCTCAAAGCTCTACTCTCGAAATCACATTCTAAAATCCGATTTGCCAGATCTATCTTTAAAAATAATGTACAAAGCCTAAACCTATTTTCTGCCAATCGAGTTGGTTTTGTTGTTGGTATTCCCAATTGACGTTTAATGAATTTTGACGATTGAGTGAATATTGCAGTGTGCTCTGGATACGTAAATTCCACTCACTTGAATCTTGCCAATAAGGTAATTCAACTTGAACAATACTGTTTAAACGATCTGACCATATATTTTGACAGCCCAATGTTGGTCCTAGTCCAACACGCCAGCCTTTATCCAATGATGTACCTGCTTGAAGCTGTGTTTGCAATTCCGCATAACAGAGATGCTTACGATCATCATCTGCAAGGGTATAACCAGATTGGGCTTTTGCACTGACTACGCCATGTTGTTGCTGATCACTAAATTGTCCATTTTGAATGGCTTCTTGCTGCCAGCCCAAAGTAAAACCCCATGTTATTGGCATTTTAAACGGGGTAATGGGGTTATAAGAGTTTACTGTTAATAAGTCGAGATGTTCGAGTTTAAGTCGATCATCTCGCCATTGTGCTGCACCATCTAGAAACAACAATTGTGTGCCTGTACGGAAACCGCCCTGTGGATCTTTTAATTCGTGATAGGCCTGACGATGACCAATTTGTACAAATTTTTCACCCTGAACCTCACCCGCTTCTACGGACCACTTACGTGAATCATGCCCATTGACTGGATCAACTTTGGGACGCACAGGTGCTAAACGTTGTTTCTCTATAGGGATTTGACTACGTAAGCCTAGCAGTTGTCTAAAACGCGGTTGAGTAAAGCTTGCATCGACCTGACGAGCAACGAATTGTAAATATAAATCGTCATAGGCCATTTCTAATATTTTTGCACGATCTTGATCATCATAATCAGCGATAGCTCCTTGCATCTGTTGTGGTTCTAATACTGCAATTGCATGGGCTTTTTTTGCCAAAACATGACCATGTTGTTTGGCCTGCGAATTTAATTGTGTTTCTAACGCTGGACGATATACCGCTTCTCGTACTAATCCCTGTTGCTCTACGGCTTTAATGGTTTCAATCGGGATCGCTGCATATGTAAATTGCTTGCGTAAATTCGAGCTTGCACGGACTAAATCAATCAAACCCAATAAACGATATGCACAATTATCGTTGACAAAATAATAAGGAAAACTGACTTTTTGCATTTCCCAAATATGTTTTACCAAAAAAGCGGTCTCTTCAGGATTTAAATTCAGTTCATATTCCCAAAGATCACGGCTTTCAAAATCACCATATTCTTTCACTTTGCGATAATAAGGCATTAAAGAATATTCACCAGGATATTTCCCAACTAACCCTTTCCATGCATAAGACCAATTATCATCGCTGTTTACTGTGGCTGCATAATTCACAGCATAAGAGACTAAATTGAGCTGCTTTTGATCTTTAGGATCGAGACGAAGTAAGGTATGTCCAAACATTGAGCTTGGATTGCCCATAAAATCAGTCGCATAAATTAATGTCACTTGGTAGGGTTTGATTTGTGCATACCATTGATCAAACTCTGGACAGGACACGTCAGGTAATTGTTGTTGTGAAATATTCAGTTGTTGCATCAGCCATTGGCTACGTGCAGGAAATTTACAACGAATGGATTGATTGTCATCGGCGACTTGAAACAGCGCAGTGATATCTGCATTCATTTCATTTTGGATGTTCTGGCGACCATCTTGAGCAAAGAAATAACCTGAATAACTGACTTCGCTTTGATTTGTGTTTTTGTGACCTGCATTATTGTGATTTAAGTCTTTAGCAGAGGCATCCTCTGCATAAAGTAAACGTTTCCATGTAATATGACTGGCCAATTGTTTTTGTTGTGCTAGTTTTAATGCGTTTTCTAATGCCTGCTGATTCTCTAAAAGTGATTCCGCATGCAAATGAACGGTAAACAATGAACTGAGTAAGCTTAAACTAAGTGCTAAATATTTCATTCAATCATCAATTTATATAGATATATTATAAAACTGCGCAATTAAAAAATGTCGGCTCAATACAAAAGTTCGCCCAATGTTCACTCATGCTTGATTCATTTTTCAATAATATGTGTTCGATAAAATTTAAATAAAAAAACCCTGCAACAAGGCAGGGTTTTTGACGCAATTAAACGTAAGCTTTTAATACTTCGTCTTTTGCCATCACTTGTTGAAGTGAAGCTAATACTTGTAGAGAATTTTGATTTTCTGCTGAATAAATACTTGCAAAGTTTGACTTCGCTACAGCATTAAAACGTGCTTTATCTGCATCTTTAACGTTTAATAATGAAGCAAGTACGTTTAGGCTTTCACCTTGTCCTACAGCCATATCACGTGCAAGTGATTCTGAGTTTTCATTGGTAAAGGTCACAACTTGAGCAGTCACTTTACCATTGCCATTACAACCTAAAGTACCAAACGTAATACCTAATAATTGGTTAGTTAAAAGACCATTGGTGGTTGCCGCTAAAATCTTAGGTATTTTTCCAGATTGACCAGCCCAAACTTGCGATCCTAAACCACAACCCACATCTGGATCAGCCATAGCAACACTTGAACCCGCAGCCAATACAGCAGCCAAAGCGATTTTTTTTAACATATAATTCTCCAGAATTTTCATATGCATTGTTTTAATTCAACATATGTAAATTGTTATTTTCCATTATGTGTAAGTTTGATTACACCTATTTAGATTTATCACATAAATTTAGATATGCAAATCTAAATGTGACAATTACGAAATTATTTATTGTACTTTTTTAGTGACCAATCACCATTTTTATTACGATCTCCAAGAATTTTAAGTACTAAAACCAGACTTAAAAGTAACAGCAAATACCACGAGCCAAGCTTACCCCACCCCACCATATGCCATGCATCCACCTGACTCGGGTACAACCAAATTTTATTAAAAGTACTAATATTTTCAGCAACCCAAATTATAAATGCTAAAACAACCAATACCGGTAAAATCGGAAGCTGAAACTCATGCTGTTGTAATCTAAAGCGAATTTTTGTTTTCCAAAAAATTACCACACTCCAAATGAACAATACATTACGAAAATCTGGAATAAAGAATTTGCTCATAAAATTGATATATGACAATACTGCCAGACTCAACATATTGGCAAAACTAGGCAAATTTAAAAAAGAAACCTGATACAAACGCAGTGAGCGTGCAAAAAAACTACCGACTGCCGAATACATAAATCCTGCAAATAAAGGCACGGTCAAAAGTTTAAAAACGGCAGGTTGCGGATATTGCCAAGAGGCAATTTGTGGGTGTGTTAAAAATATTTCCATAGCCATGGCCATGATATGAAATAAAGCAATAACTTTCGCTTCTGCCCAGGATTCTAGTTTTAAATACAATAAGCAGGCTTGAATGATCAACGCATAAAACAATAAACAGTCATAACGAAACAAACCATAAAATTCATGACTGCCCATACTTGCCGTAATGACAAATGCAATCAACAATAAAATACCAAATAAGGCAGCCGACGCTGCCTTAAATAGAAATTCATATAATGCTTTAAAATAGATCATAAATGCATTTACAACAATAAGTTAACCTAAAAATTTGGCACTGTATTGGTGTACAGTGTCAATAAATGCTTTTGGTTTTTCAGGGTCAACCCATTGTGTAATACCATGACCTAAATTGGCGATATAACCTGTTTTCTCACCATTGGCATAAGCATCATCCAACATAGCTTTGGTTGCTTTCTCAATAGAATCAGCTGAACCATACAATGTTGCAGGATCTAGATTTCCTTGTAGCGCTGCTCGTCCATTCACTGTTTGGCGAGCCACGTTTAATGGGGTTGTCCAATCTAAACCAAATGCATCTGCACCTGTAGCAATCATTGGCTCTAACCATTGACCACCGCCTTTGGTAAATAAGATCACAGGTACTTTACGCCCTTCATGCTCTCGTTTTAGTCCTGCAACAATTTTCTGCATATATTTGAGTGAAAATTCTAGATATTCACGATGCGCTAATGCGCCACCCCAGCTATCAAAAATTTGTACAGCTTGAGCACCAGCCTCAATTTGAGCATTTAAATAGTCAATTACAGCATAGGCTAAACGATCTAATAAAGCATGTAAAACTTCAGGTTGTGCATACATCATCTGTTTGGTAAAACGGAAGTCTTTGCTTGAACCACCTTCCACCATGTAGGTTGCCAAGGTCCACGGACTTCCCGAAAAACCAATTAAAGGCACTTGACCACCCAAAGCCGAACGAATGGTTGAAACCGCATTCATCACATAAGCCAGATCAGATTTGGCATCGAATTTGGGTAAATTTGCCACATCCTGTTCAGTACGAACTGTTTTATGGAATTTAGGGCCTTCACCTGTTTCGAAATAAAGCCCTAAACCTAAAGCATCGGGAACAGTCAAAATGTCTGAAAATAGAATTGCGGCATCAAGCTCATAACGGCGCAAAGGCTGTAAAGTCACTTCACAAGCAAATTCTGTATTTTTACAAAGAGAAAGAAAATCACCTGCTTTCGCACGTGTTTCACGATATTCTGGTAAATAACGTCCAGCCTGACGCATCATCCAAACCGGAGTCGTATCTACAGGTTCACGCAATAAGGCACGTAGAAAACGATCATTTTTTAAGGTCGTCATTTACTTTCCCAATCAAAAATTAAATTCGCCCCATCATAGCAAAAAGGCCTGCTACATAACCATTTCTAGAAAATTTTTCTCAATAAAGTTTTTGTTTGATGACTTTGATTTAAATTTCATTTGCTATACGAAAATAAAACAAAACCAGCTGACTGAGAAAATGTCTATAGAAAAAAATGATTAACACAAAACAAATACTGCAACACCTTATAATTTCTGCAATACTTACACAGATTTTTAGTCATAAATTATGAATAATTCTTAAGGTTGATCTACATGTTCGTTCGCTCAATTCTTGCTTTGAGTTTAAGCTGTTTATTAACAGGTACAGCTTTTGCTGCATCTACAGCTGAGCAACCTCTAACGCCTAAAAAAGTTGCTGCTCCCGTTGAAGATCCTATTGATCCACTTGCTATTGACAGTTCTGCTTCAAGTGTAGAAACACAGATAAGCCAGCAAGAGCAACAAGACTTAGACAAAGCTGCAAACACGCTACAAAATTTAGAAAAAACTGAGGATAAAAACTCAGGTACTGCTATTGCCCCATCGGCTCCACAGACCACGACTGCAAAAACGGCAAGCAATCCCAACGCGCCTAAAGCATCTTGGACTTTAGATGGAATCAACAATGCAGAATGGTACGAAAATATTGGCAAGGGTCAATTTCCTGTCTATGCTCGTGCCCATGTCATGTTAAATAATGCACATGCTTCACCTGGTGCAATTGATGGTTCAAGCGGTATGAATACGCTGAAAGCCATTGCTTCATTCCAACAAATGAATGGCATTAAACCAACGGGTGAGCTGACCAAAGAAACTTGGGATGCATTAATTTCTCAACAAGGCAATAAACCTGCTTTTGTAGAATACACGATAACTGCTGAAGATCTAAAAGGTCCTTATGCAAAATCAATTCCACGTGATTATGCTTTACAAGCAAAAATGCCAGGTTTGTATTACACCCGTGTCACCGAAATGCTGGGTGAAAAATTCCATATGGATGAAGAGTTCTTAAAGAAACTTAATCCTAAAGCAACATTTAACAAAGTTGGTGAAAAGATCGTTGTCACCAATATCCGTAACGAATTGCCTGAAAATATCCATTTAATTGTGGCGCATAAAGGCGCGAAACAATTGTATTTATTTAATGCGCAAAACCAAATGGTCGGCTCATTCCCTGCCACGATTGGTAGTTCTGATACGCCATCGCCAACAGGAACGTATAAAGTTACCGGTGTTGCACGCAACCCTTGGTATAGTTACTCGCCAAGTAACTTTGTACAAGGCAAAAACTTAAAACCATTATCATTACCACCTGGTCCAAATGCCCCTGTAGGGAATATCTGGATTGGCTTGAGTAAGAAATCATTTGGTATTCATGGTACGCCAAACCCATCTGCAATTTCGAAAACAGCTTCACATGGTTGTATTCGTTTGACCAACTGGGATGCCAATGACTTAGGTAAAAAAGTTAAATCAGGTGTAACGGTTAAATTCCTAGAATAATCTTATACTTGATGAAATGAAAACCAGTGTGCATACACTGGTTTTTTTATTGCAAAAGATAAAAAACTGATCGTTCTAAAAACAAAACAACATGTTGCTATTTTGCTATTTCATCCCAATTACTTAAATATTAATATTCACTCATGTTAAAAAATAAAGAATTGGAGACTTGAGATGAATACTTTTTTACATCACAGCGAAAACCGTGGTCACGTAAAAATGGGTTGGTTAGACACCAAACATAGTTTTTCTTTTGGTAGTTGGTACGATCCTAAATATATGGGTGTTGGTTCTTTACGTGTAATCAATGATGATACCATTGCAGCACATAAAGGTTTCGGTACTCACCCACATGACAATATGGAAATTTTGACCTGTGTACTCAAAGGTACCATTTCACACAAAGACAGTATGGGAAATGAACGTCATATCCATGCGGGTGAATGGCAATTGATGAGTGCGGGTACAGGTGTACAACACAGTGAAATCAACCAAGGTGATGAAGCCGTTCATATGCTACAAATTTGGGTGATTCCAAATGTTCAAGATGCTGAACCGAATTATCAACAAATTGAACGTGATCCTAAAAAATCACCTAATGAATGGCAATTGATTGTGGGGCCAAATGACAATGCGCCGATGCATATTCGTCAAGATGCTGAAATTAAAGCGGCATATTTGGAAAAAGGTCACACACTTGAAGTGAAAGCAACCCAAAAATTTAACTATGTACATGTGATCGAAGGTGAGATTGATATTGCTGGTCAAGTCGTTAAAGCAGGTGATGCTTATTTATTTGACGAAGATTCAACACTCACTGCACATGAAGATAGCCAATTTATTTGGTTTGATTTAAACAGCTAATCCGTATGCAATAAAAAACCTCCGTATGTAATATATGGAGGTTTTTTTATGTCGAGCTTATTGAATAAGTTAGCAGCAGTGTTTAAGCACAATAATCTTTTTTCTGATCTTTAATCAATGATAGAGCAGCATTCCAAGCGGCCTGAATAATTGGTTCAGCAGCATCACTTTCAAATTGCTTCACCGTATATTCACATATTTGCTTACTCGGATAATGAAGTTTCGAGCTACTCATGGCTTTGATCTGAACTTGACAAGCCCGTTCTAGAAAGTAAATTTCGTGAAATGCTCTTGCGATACTATTACCAGTGGCGAGCAAACCATGATTACGTAAAATCATGCAACGGTAATTGCCCAAATCCTCAACCAAACGCTCTCGCTCTGCGGTGGAAAACGCGATGCCCTCATATTCATGATAAGCAATATTATTATAAAACTTCAGTGCATGTTGCGATAAAGGCAATAAACCTTTTTCTTGTGCAGACACCGCAATCCCGTCTGCCGTATGGGTATGAATAACACAGTGAATATCATCTTTGGCATGGTGTAAGGCAGAATGAATGACGAAGCCTGCGACATTGACCATCTTCCCTTGATCATAATCGGCCACGATATTCCCTTCATGATCAATCTTCACCAAATCTGATGCTTTCATCTGATCAAATGTCACCCCATAGCAGTTAATCAGAAAATGATCAGGCTCATGCGGGACACGTAAACTGATATGGGTATCAATCAAATCGGTCATTCTATAGTGAGCAATCAAGCGATAAAGGGCTGCCAACTGACAACGTGCTTCCCATTCAGCCTTATCAATATGCTTTGGACGTTTCATCCTAAAATCCCTTTTATTGCCAATGTATAAACATCATTACTTTTAGCGAGTGTTCAACAAATTAACAAGTTTTAATTCGTGAATGGCAACTAAAGCATCAATTTCGGGGTTGCAGAATATAAAAAATCCAAACCAATAATTGAATATTGATTTGGATTAAAATTATTAATTATCATGTTTTTTATTATTATTTATATTTATCAAATTATTATAATAAAGCTTTATATTTTGTTTGTTCTTATTAAAATAAAAAATTAAATTATTATTTATTTTAATTATTCATTATTGTTATAAAACGCCCTCATTCGTTGTTATAAGAATAGATTTAAATACTGAGCTGATAGAGCAATTTTTTACCCTTAAAAGTTAAATCCTTAATAAAAACAATATCTCTATTATCTAAGTAAGAAATAGCATCATCAATTTCAATGTAGTCTCCATCAATCAACCATGAAATATCCAATTCGTTTAAATCAACCATACCGACTAAGTAAATAGCCTGATTTTTATTTTGTCGATTTTGAATATTTTTTAGAATTTCGCGTATCTTAATCCAGTCTTTCATATTTTAAATCTCATCGTGCTTACAGGTTCTATTATATTTATTGGAGAATTAAATACTAGATAGAGAAATGCCCTATGCGACAAAATTTGTCGCATAGGGCATCACTATAAAAAACCACAATATCTGTATAAATTTCATCCATAAATATGGATAAGAATTTCCCCTACAATCGCTTTAAAATTGCAATATGAAAGCTTGAATTCACGCCCTATATTCTGTTCTCGTGCTTATAGTCAAACAAGGAAAAATCACATCTGCTTGTGGCACTTCTTACAAACTCACTGCAAGCGTCCCAATTTTTGTGCATGTGATTGACCTTTGCAAAATCACGATTGCATATTTCACTCGTGTACAAACTTTTGCTCAATGAGATGTCATACGTAATCCCATTCCCCACAACCAATGAATGCCACGCTTTTCACGGTAAAATCTGCTGTTTAATCATTTGAAGTCACAATCTTATCCCTTTGCCTCAAGAAGACTGCGATAAGGACTTTTCAGCATCACTTGATTCTAGCTTGATCTCATCAGGCTGTTTTTCTCCACGATTTAAAAATAGATTTAATAAAATTGCGGCCAAAGTTGCTGTACCGATTCCACCAAGATCAAATGAACCAATATGTACACTAAAATTACCTGCTCCCATGATCAAGCTGACCGCAGCAATAATTAAGCTACTGTTTTTAGTGAAATCAATTTTGTTATCAATCCAAATCTTTGCACCAGCCACTGTGATTAAACCAAACACCACAATTGAAGCACCACCTAAAAGCGCAACAGGAATAGTACTAATTACAGCTCCAAATTTAGGTGATAAGCCCAACAAAATGGCAAAGATCCCAGCAATCACAAAGACAGTAGTTGAATAAATTTTAGTGACGGCCATAACCCCAATATTTTCAGCATAGGTGGTCATGCCTGTCCCACCAACAGAAGCTGATAAACTGGTACATACACCATCGGCAAAAAAAGCACGTCCCATATAAGGTGATAAATCACGGCCTGTCATTGCAGATACTGCTTTAAAGTGACCTAAATTTTCAGCGACCAGAATTATTGCCACGGGCGCAATTAACAGCATGGCATTGGCATTAAACGTAGGTGCAACAAAATGTGGTAGGCCTAACCATGCAGCATTGCTAATGACTGCAAAATCGATAGCTTTGCCAAAGCCCATTACATTGGCAAGGATAAAATATAAGACATATGCACAGACCAAACCCAACAACAATAATAAGCGACGCATCATGCCTCGGGTAAATACAGCAATCGCACTGATACACAGAATGGTTAGAATTGCCATCCAAGTATCAAATGAATTTGCTGAAACACTTTTAATGGTGACGGGTGCCAAATTTAGTCCAATGATCATCACGATTGCACCCGTAACAATCGGTGGCATCAACTTTTCAATCCAACCTGTTCCAGTCTTCATGACAATTAAACCAATCGCGGCATACACTAAGCCACAAGCGATGGTCCCCCCCAAAGCCAAGGCAATATTCGGATTTGATCCCACTCCAGCATAGCCTGTTGCAGCAGCGACAGCACCAATAAATGCAAAACTAGATCCGAGATAACTTGGCATTCTTCCACCTGTCATCAAGAAGAATAGAATCGTGCCAATACCCGTGATAAATATGGTTAAATTGGGATCAAAGCCCATTAGCAAAGGGGCAAGAACCGTTGCACCAAACATTGCAAAAGCATGTTGCAAGCCCAAAACAATACTTTTTCCAGCAGGTAAATATTCATCAATTTGCACAGGGGTTTGATCTAAATTTCCTGTGTATGGTTTAAATGATGTAAACCATGGTTCTTTTGTCGCCATTTTCTAATTCCCCATATTGAGAGATCAACATACATTTTGAGGTTCACAGTAACTGCGTTTGAAATATAGAAGCGCATTTAAACTTGGGTTGTGACGAATTGCTTTGACCTGACAAAACAATACATCATGACTGCCGACCACTTGACTGGATACCACTTCACAATCAAATGAAATTAGGGCGTTATCTAACACGGGAGAACCTGTCACCAGTTCACTCCATTCAGCTTGTGCAAATCTCTGTTGCATCGGTGTTTTGCCACCAAAGAGATTCGACAATTCGGCTTGATTTGAACCCAATGTATTGACACATAAAACTTTATTTTCAGAAAAAACGTGATATACCGATGCAGCCCGATTGAGACATACCAATAAGGTTGGAGGTGAATCCGTTACACTACACACTGCGGATGCGGTAAAACCTGCCTGCCCTGCATCACCTTTGGTGGTGATCACATTGACCGCTGCCCCCAGATTAGACATACCTTGTCTAAAAATAGCTTGATCGATTTCTAAATGGACATTGGCTTCACACGGCTTGTTAAACTCAATTATTTCACCAGCAAGTGCACTTTTCTGTTTGATCATTTGCATCATGACGCTCCCACCCCAATGCGCAAATGTTCATCGAGGTTAAAATTATTTTTGAAAAAAATGATTAAAACGCATAGACAAATCTAGACATGCTCTATCCCACATGTGCGACAGATGCTATTTCTACTAAGGCTTCAGGTTTAACCAGTCCGACTTGTACACAATATCGAGCGGGTTTATCATTGGGAAAATATTCAGCATAGACCACATTTACTGCGGCATAATCCGCCCAATCTTTGACGAATATTGAATTAAACGTAACATCATCCATCGTCCCACCTGCAGTTTCGATGACGCTTTTAATGGTTTCTAAAATATGCCGGGTTTGCCCTGCGGCATCACCGACACAGACCACATCATTATTTTCATCAAAAGCCAACGTACCTGAGACATAAACAATATTGTCTGCCTTGGTTGCTGGCACATAAGGTGCTAGGGGCTTAGCTGTACCTGTTGGGATCACAACTTGTTTCGACATTTTAAATTCCTTTATTTTTCCTTAAAGCATCTTCGCCATAGACTTCAATACTAGATATGGCAAAAGACAAATAACCAGTTTAAAACCACTAAGCCGATTGACTGAAAGTCACAGAATTTGGCTGTGCCTGTTGAGTATTAAAAGCCTTTACAAATGACGCCGTGTCAGACACCCATCCAAAAAAAGTTTGAATGTTATATAAGGCTGCCTCTTGCGCTGTTTGAGGACCCGCTTGATAACATGCATCTTTAAGCGCCACACCAAAGTATTCCAAGAAAAAACCATCTCTGAGGGTTGATTCCACACAAACATTGGTGGCAATACCCACGAAAACTAAATTTCGAATACCACGGGCACGTAAAATGCTGTCCAGCGCTGTATTAAAAAAGCCGCTATAGCGTGGTTTCTCGATCACAATGTCTTGAGCTTGAGGCCTTAACTCATCAATTAATGCAAAATCCCAACCTCCTTTTGCCAATAATTTGCCTTGTAAGTCAGGATTTTTACGCATGGTTTTTAAGGCATTGGATTTATGAAAGTTAGGAGAACCCAGACCACCTGCTTCTACATATTGCTGATCCCATCCGTTTTGGAAATAGATTACTTGGATGCCCACGGTATGTGCTGCATCAATGCTTCTTTTAATATTGGCAACCACAGGTTGAGTGGCTGAAACATCAAAACCAGCCAAATCTAAATAACCACCAATTGAGGTATAGGCATTTTGCATATCAATCACAATAAGCGCCGTTTGTTCTGGTGCAAGCTGAATTGATTCTGGTTCTGCTTTTAAAACTCTGCCCGTTCCTGCATGTGCGGTAAAATCTGTACAGACCAGATGTTCTACAGCTTTAGCGTCATTCATCATACTCATGCGCTTTTCTCCAAAATGGGTTGAGCTGATTGATAGCTTGCAACAACCTCCTGACGGCAAGTCATCAAGGGCTGAATACGTTGTCCAAAATCCTCAACCCCTTGTATAAAATCATCAAAAGTTAAAAGAATCCCTTCAGTACCTTGAATTGTAGAAATTTGATCCAGCATCTTGGCCACATTTTCATAAGAACCGACAATTGTTCCCATATTGATATTGACGGGTGAAACACTTGAAGCCATTTGACGAATATTGGTATCTGTACCCGATGTTTGATCTTTGCCACCTTGGTTCATTAACCAATTAATCGCCTCTAGATCTGCGCCTTGGTTATAGTTCTCCCATTTCGCCATGGCGTGTTGATCTGTCTCTGCGGCAATCACCATAAACAAAACATAAGTTTGTACATCTCTTCCAGTTTGGTCGGTATGTACTTTTAAACGGTCATTGATTTCAGCGTAGGCGGTTGGTGTATTTAACCCTTTACCAAAGACAAAATTATAATCTGCATATTTTGCAGAGAACGCTAAGCCCGCATCAGACTGGCCTGCACAAATAATTTTCATATCTGCTTGTGGCATTGGCTTTACTTGGCAATCCTCCATTTGGAAGAACTCGCCTTTAAAATCAGATGCTCCAGTTGCCCAAAGCTCACGTAAAATTTCGACATATTCAGATAAATAATCATAACGTTTAGAGAAATAATCATTCCCTGGCCATAGTCCCATTTGGGTATATTCTGGTGGTTGCCATCCCGTCACAACATTTAGCCCAAAACGTCCATTTGAAATTGAATCAATCGTTGACGCCATACGTGCCACGATGGCTGGCGGCATCACCAAAGTCGCGGCTGTCGCAAAAATTTTAATTTTACTGGTGACTGCGGCCAAACCTGCCATTAATGTAAACGTTTCTAAGTTATAATCCCAAAATTCAGTTTTACCACCAAAACCACGCAGTTTAATCATGGACAATGCAAAATCAAAACCATAATGTTCTGCACGCTGTACAATCTGTTTATTTAACTCAAATGTTGGCTTATATTGCGGTGCATTTTCTGAAAGCAACCAGCCATTATTTCCAATCGGACAAAACACACCAATTTTCATAGCTAAACCTCACTGGACAAAAAATATTCTAAAAAACATCTGATCAAAAATTTAAAACTTCACTCAACTTATAATTATTAATAATGCATAGTGCATGCCACTAAATTTAATGCATTGTTTTTATTGTTAAAATTTTAATTATTATTTTTTATTTTACCTTTTGGTAAAATTTATGAATTTCTTAAGTAAAAAATTAAACTAAAATAGTGCATAAATGCATCATTTTAGATCATTGAAATTTCTAAATCGGATTTAACAAAAAATAAAAAACCGCATAAAAAGGCGGTTCGATAGCATAACAATTTTCGTTTAATCAACCAGTATTTTAATAAAATAAATAACCTATTAAAAATCAAAATTAAAACCGCAATTAAAACCATAACAAAATCAATATTTATAATATTTTACAAGCACCCTCAACAGCTAATCGAAGCTATCTTGCATATATTTTTTATGACCACCATAACCAATATTAATAATCATATTTGCAGCCGTCATGTTTTTTTCTATATTTCATTTCCTAAAGAAAGCGCTGGCTTTTATCCTACTTTGGCCTCAGATGTCGTCAAAAATATAAATCGTGCAGGACAACGATTGGCAGAAGTAGGCCCCATTTTTACTACATCATAAATCTGCTCAGTGCTGATTATTTTATCTAACTAGCCATTATAGTTCTGGCTGCTAAGCACAATTGATTTATATTCATATTTAGGTTCTAGTCATAAAACCTCTTCTACTAAATTTTGAATTAAAATCTGATTGACTGTCTTACTTTCTGTTACAGAGGATGCATGTGCTCCTGTTTCCAACAGTGTTAATACGCCATGCCCCAATGCTTTTTTAAGATCGATACTCTTTTGATAAGGCACTAAAAAATCATCTTTGTTGGCAATATAATACACATCCGTTTTTGCCAAAGCTGCGACATGTTCAGGTAAAATTTTAAAATTCATCAATGCATTCATACGTACCAATACATTGTTGATGGGTGGGAAATCATCGAATCCAGAATTTTCAATATCCTGAATTTTTTGAATATGTTTTGAAATATAGGCAGGCGGATATAGGAATAAAGCTTGTACCCGTATATAAGCTTCAACACCTACATTTTCTAATAAAGTAATACGTGCCTGAAAACACTTTTGTGTATGCGGATCAAGTGCATCCCAAGCATTAATAAAAGTAAGACTGGTTAATGATATATCTGTGTTCTGAACCAAGACCGCCAATTCTGCCCCGATGACCGCGCCCAAAGCATGTCCAATAAAATGGCATTGTTTGATCTGTTGTTGTTGCAGAATATCGAGAATTTGTTTCGCCATATTTTTGATTGAGTATGATGTTGGCAATGCATCAGAATTCGCATGACAACCTTCTTGATCATAAACAAGCACTTGAAAATATTGGGTTAATGTTTCAATTTGTGGTTGCCAAAATGAGGCGTGCCCGCCTAAACCTGAAGATAAAACGACAATTTCAGCATCTTGCTGAGTAACACAAGGAAAAATTCGATAGCTCATTGTTTTACCATTCTATTAATTAGTTGATTTAATAACAGCAAAAAATATGCCGAATCCTTGTTATGTTTAGGTTGGTTTTTTAAAGGCTTTTGATGACCAATGTAAACGGTAGGGTTTTTATCCTATCCTTTACATACTAAACATAACATGGGCATATTTTTGACATAAAACTAAAAAGACTCTTGATAAAATGAATCTTTTATTCAAAATAATTCGATATCATAAACATAGACCTACCCATTAAAATTTGGATATTGGATTAAATCCCTTAAATGTATCTTAAAAAAAAGCAACAAGAATGTTGCTTTAAAATACAAAAGACTTTCAGCGTTATCCGAATAGATTGTTTCAATCAACGCATCCGTTTTAAGTTATAGGTTACCACACCCCAGATTTCAAATTCTTGCCCTTCTTCAATATAAATATTTTTAAATTCTGGATTCTCAGCTTTTAACCAAACTTTCGGTGGATCAAACTGTTTATCAATCATCAGGCGCTTCACCGTGAAATCATTATCAATACGGGCAATCACAATATCACCAGATTTTGCAGAAATACTACGATCTACAATCAAAGGATCTTCAATATCTATACCGACATCCAACATTGAAAGCGAATTTGCTTTAACAATAAAGGTAGAACTCTCATTTCGAATTAAATATTCGTTCATATCCAAAGATTGTTCTATGCTATCTTGAACAGAAAATGGCACGCCAGCAGCGACTCGTTCTGTCGCAAGTGGGATCTGATAGACCTTATCATTTTTAGGCTGAATGGTCTGGATATTGATACTAGAGCTTAAATCACTGAGCTGGCCGTTTTTGAAATTTTTCAGTAACCAGTTTTTGATAAAATCTACTTGTGACTCTGGGACACGGATAACTTTGGTCGGCTCACTAAACTGTGCCTTACGCCCAGCATTGGCTCTCGCACCTCCGTGTTCAAATTCTACTTTCTTAGACATTATTTATCCTATATGCTTCATAAAAGCCTGTAAAATCAATATAGCTTGAAAAAGTTACAAATTCAAGTTGACGGCAAGTTTTTTTTGAATAACAATAACTCTATCGATCAGTTTTGATACATCTATTTGAACAAGGACGACAAAGATAATCAATATACTTATCATAAATCAATAATTTAGAATACAGACATCTTGTTAATTTATTGATATTTTTGAATAAGTTCTCTGATCCCACTTAAGCACTTAATTGATTGATTTTCTATGTGGAGACATAAAAATGGCGACTCAACGTGATGCAATTCTTGGTTATGCAGACGAACAACATGCTTACTATATTCGTTTGATTGAAGACAATAATGTGTTAGGCAGCCAGTATGGTTTATTTTGTGAAAATACCAATAGCGATATCGCTGAAAGTATCATGACCACATTATTTTTAAAGAAATCATTTTGGTTAAATGGTTCTGAATTTAGTGATATTGTTAAAGGTTTAGAACCTCTTCCACTTTAAGCTGATGCCAACCTGATAAAATTGGATTTGCTTAAATATTCAACTGAAGTTTATGATTTGATATGTATTTCGTGATTAAAATGTCGTTGTATTCCCCTCGATACAACGACGATTTAATTTTCAATTGATCACGCTATCGATTGAGTTTAGATCCTTGTCATAAGTATTAAGCTTTTTAATCAAATACTCACCGCCCATGATCTCTTGTTTGATTATTCCTTTTTCGTTATTCCTGCTTTATCCGTTTCTTGATTATCTTGCCCTTTTATTGAGCCCCCTACTGAGCGCTTTATCAGTCACTTATAAAGATCATTGATCACCTCGTATTCACGAGTTGCTGAAATACTCAGATCAATCTAATTCCTCCTGTTTATTCATGGCACTTATTTTGCTTAATAAATATTACGTTTTTCAATAATCGTAATACTCAAGCTAAAATGAGGGCGGTAAATATGGGTTATGTCGCAAAGGAAATTGGTCAAAAGAACAAGCTATTACTCAGCTTATGTTCTTTTTTGATCCCTATTTTGCTCTGGTGTGCGGTCAGTTATTTACCTTTTATTTGGCACCCTCAAGTGCAAATTACAAATTCTGGTAGTGTCTCGTATTTTCAAGTTGGCAGCCGTGTTGAAAAAAGTGTGTTCTATAGTGAGGCACAAAATGCGGTCGATCACCATTCTGCACCACCACAAGGTATTTTAGTTAATCCCATTTACTTACCTGCACCACATGAAGTGGCTAAAGCCTTGGTCACTGCATTTACCACACCGCCAGAACAACCAGATACACCATGGTTTCATCAAAGCTTATGGCACAGTATTAAAATCGTTTTTTCTGCTTTTTTAATCTCTTCAATTTTTGGTATTCCGCTGGGGATCCTCTGTGGTTTCTCACAAAAAATATCGCTGCTTACAGAACCTTTTGTTGAGTTTTTCCGTTATTTACCTGCACCTGCATTTGGCGCGCTTGCTGTTGCCATTCTCGGAATCAATGATGCGCCTAAGATTGCGATTATTGTAATTGGAACGCTATTTCAACAAATCCTAATTATCGCCAATACAACCCGTATGGTCGATAAAGGCTTAATTGAAGCCGGCTATACCCTTGGAACCAATAAGCTTAAAAGCCTATTCAATGTAGTAATTCCTGCGGCTTTTCCAGATATTTACCGTGATTTACGTGTCTTGCTGGGTTGGGCGTGGACCTATTTGATTGTGTCTGAATTGATTGGTACGACCTCAGGTATTACATGGTTTATTACTCAACAAGCACGCTATCAAAACTTTGAGAATGTCTATGCCGCGATCTTGATTATCGGCGTGATTGGGCTGGTTTGTGATGTGTTATTAATGAAATTGGGCGAGCGTATGTTCGCATGGAAAGCAGGGGCAAAATAATGAATGACTCAACTTTTAATTCAGCTGAATATTTTCAAAAAATTTATGCACGCCCTGTCATCTTAGAGGCCAAACGACTCAGTCAAGTATTTAAACATGGTAAAACTGAACGAACCGTTTTAAATCAACTGGATCTTAAAATCCATAAGCGTGAATTTATTTGTGTGATCGGTCCATCAGGCTGCGGAAAATCAACCTTAAGCCGAGTGATTGCAGGTTTAGATCCATATCATAGTGGTGAGATCTTGGTCGATGGCGAAGCTATTACAGGCCCAAGCCCTGAACGTGGCATGGTATTTCAGGGATATACCCTATTTCCTTGGAAAACGGTTAAAGAAAATGTCATGTTCGGCCCACGAATGAAAGGTGCCAGCCAAATGACTGCGGAAGCCAATGCACGGGAATGGATCAATATTATTGGCTTAGACAAATACGAAAACCAATATCCACATCAACTTTCTGGTGGAATGAAACAGCGTGTTGCCATAGCACGAGCTTTGGTCAATGAACCAAAAATCTTATTGATGGATGAACCTTTTGGTGCACTTGATCCGCATACTCGCCAAAAGATGCAAAAACACTTAATGGATTTATGGCAAAACATTGATATCACAATTATTTTTGTCACGCATGATATGGATGAAGCCATTTTATTGGCTGATCGTATTGTTGCGTTAAAAGCCAATCCCGGTGAAATTAAAGAAATTATTGAAGTAGATTTACCGCGCCCACGTTCATTAGATCTTATGGCAACACCCGCTTTTCAACATTTAAGAGCGCGAGTGGATCAGTTGGTCCATGCTCAGGAAGATGAGCTAGATCCATCACTACAAGACTTACCCAAAATACCGCGTATGACCCAAGTCAGTACAGGTCAATAAGCAGACGGATTTTTAGAGCATTTGGGACGACCCAAATCGCTAAATTCTTTGTTGGACGGCCAACCTTGGTGATATTCATGTCAAACACATATGTTTTACCGCTGGTGGACATTTCTTTACTCTCCAGCCCTGAGCTTCAAGATCGACTCACGGTCGCACACGCTTTAGATCAGGCATGTAAAGATGTTGGTTTCTTATATTTAACAGGAGAACAATTTAAACCTGAGTTATTTCAAAAGCTTTATCACACTGCCCAGCAATACTTTGCCCAAGATACTGCCATTAAGATGCAGCATTATATTGGCTTATCAGAAAATCATAGTGGTTATGTGCCGATCGGTGAAGAACGCTTTGTTGAAACAAGTTATGATCTCAAAGAGGCCTATGATGTCAATTATGATCACCAGAGCCAAGCAGATCGTCGCCCCTTGGTTGGCCCAACACAGTGGCCTGATGACCCGATATTTAAGCAGCAAGTCTCTGCCTATTATCAGCATATCAAAGCGATTGGGCATGAAATTTTCCAAAGTTTTGCATTGGCACTCGGTCTAGATGAGCATTATTTTGATGCACATATTTCCAAAGCTCCCAGCCAACTTCGCCTGATTCATTATCCTTACCATCCTGAAATTCAGGATAAAGAAGGTATCGGTGCGCATACCGATTATGAATGTTTTACTTTGCTCTTACCCACAGCGCCCGGATTACAAGTGCTTGATAAAACGGGGCAATGGATTGATATCCCCCTACTTGAAAATGCATTGGTCATGAATATTGGTGATATGATGGAAATTTTATCCAATGGCCGATATTTAGCAACCAAACATCGTGTAAAAAAAGTGGCTGAAGAACGCTATTCATTCCCGTTTTTCTTCTCTTGTGATTATGACTATGTAATTCAGCCTTTAATCAAAGACCAGCCTGCACAATATGCGCCTTTAAAAGGTGGTGAACATCTTTTTAATCAAACCGCACAAACCTTTCAGTATCTCAAAGAAAAAGTGGCACGGGGCGAAATTCAACTTGAAAATGCCCGCCCACTTTATTCATTTGGTTTAAGCCAAAATGAGGAGTCGAAATGAACTTATTAGAACTCTGTACACAACTTAAACCAACGGATGATTCAACCTGCTTATTGCCGCAATATTTATTGGGTGCTTTTCGCCGTAAGAGCATTACCTTTGCCAATGGTTTAACTGATGAAAATAGCCTGGTCTATTGGTTTCAATCCAAGACATTTACCATTGATTTACGCTTAAAAGACCCTCGATTAACACCCGTTTTAGAACGACAAGGTTGGGTTGGCGATACTCTTTGGGATGCTCAAAATCAATTACTTTCATGGCATCTCAGCAGTAATTATCAAAATCATGTGCAATGGCCCGAACCTGCAAAATTATATTCAATTGGCAATGCCATACTCGAGTTTTCACCCAGCCATGCTTATGTTGAGGATTGGCGTCAACAAGCGATACGTGGCATTTATCTTGGCTTACGTTTATTTAAAATTGAAAATACTGAGTTAAATACCAGTTATCCTGCGGATGGTGGCTTGATCCTTTGTGATCATTTTATTGCCTTTGCCAAGTCTCGACATCCCGATATACAACAGGCTTTTAAATCCGCTGAGACTTTAACAGATGCTATTTCTCAGCAACAGATCAGTCTAGAAGCTATCCAAGACTATGAGGTTTCGATCAGTTTTGATCAACAGATCATCGAACTTAGTACCGTCACCAACAAAGTTGGAAGCAAGATTGATCTTGAAAATTTCCAACAGCTTGATCACAACACACTGGTTCAACAGCGAATTATCGATGGTGAACAGTGCCGTTTATATTTCACACTCGATGTATTTCAAGCAGATTTTTGCTTTACAACACTCACGGGCACTTCAACTGCTAGCCAAAGTTGGTTTGATCATGAAGAAAATCACCTTTTCCATCATGCAAAAATAGCCTTATAAGGAATATTTCCAAGCAATGTCTTTTTTATATTTAATCATTGCCATTGTGGCAGAAGTTATCGCGACTTCTGCCATGAAAGCATCTGATGGTTTTAGTCAGTTGTCTGCATCGATCATCACCGTGATCGGATATGCGGTTGCCATTTATTTTTTATCACTGACCATGAAAACGATTCCTGTTGGTATTACTTATGCGCTTTGGTCGGGCGCAGGTATTATTTTGGTGTCTTTAGTCGGCTTCTTTTACTATAAACAACACTTAGATTTAGCTGCAATCATCGGTTTGGTATTTATGATTATTGGAATTTTAATTATTCATCTTTTTTCAAAAAACACAGAAATATAATCAATGGATAATCATATTTTAATGTGATTAAGCTCTATATAATATTTTTGCACCTAAAATAAAATAGCCCGAGACATGCTTAGGCTATTTTTTAAACTATCTAACTCTTTTAAAAAACGTTATTTCAACTCTTGTAACAATGTTGGATAAATCAGACCATCGACATTTTGTTCGGTTTTATAGATGCCATTTTCCACGTTGAATTTATTGACGTGATAAGACGAGCCATAGATCGAATCAAAACCATTGCCTTTGCTAAAGACTTTTTGATTGGCTTCTAAATCAAGTAAATGGGTACCATTCACCATTGTTTCGTATTGTTTTGGATCGACCCCAGAACGAATTGCCATAATTTTTACAGCATCTGCATGTGTCGCAGGATCATTGATGTATTTCACCGTCTTGTCCCACACTTGAAGGATCTTTTTCCATTCATCTTTATGTGCAGTTAAATGACTCATATTTACGGTCAGGGTGTCATAAATTAATCCTGGTTTATCCTTCGAGGTATAAATGATTTTTGATCCAGCTACCGCTTTTAATGCCTGACTGGCAACAGGTTGCCATACCGCAATCGCTGAAACATCGGGGCTGGATAGAACTTGTGGTAATTGATTGGTGGCAGAATTGACCAATTTGATTTCATTGATTGGGATTTTTTGATCTGACATTGCTGTTGCAAGGAGCAAGTGATCGACCAGACCTTTTTCAACACCAACAGATTTACCTTTTAAATCATGAATACTATTGATCCCATCTTTGGCAATAATCACATCATTGCCCGCAGAGTAGTCCGTTGCCATAATCATCATGCCTTGGGTACCACCTGATGCCGTCACCAAGTTATCGCCATTGGTGACAAATACTGCATCTAATTGATTGGCTGAAAAGGCTGAGAGTGATGCTGAATAATCAAACCATTTAAACTCAACATTGAGATCAGCTTCTTTTAGCCAGCCTTTTTCAATCGCAACCTGCCACGCCACAAAACCCGGCCAATCACTATAGCCAATGGTGATTGGTTTTGCATTTGCTGAAGCTTGAGTACCTTCTTTCGCTTCAGGAATTTTTGCCGTGTTATCACAACCAGCGAACAACATTGCAGATAATAGTGATACTGATAATAAAGATTTATGGATCATACAAAAACTCCCCCGGTTTTCTCGCCTTTAAATTGTGTATTGGTTTGATTTAGCGACTGTATATATGCACGCCTGCCATCTTTAAGTTGTAAATTACCGATTTCCAACGGCGCTGGAAGCTCTGCAACGATTGCCGCAAAATTTGCCAATGGAATATCCCAAACCTTAACTTCAATAGACGTTCCTGTTGCATCACATTGCAGACCTGTTCTTGGCATCCCCCTACTCCCGATTTAATCATTTTGCAGAATTGGTGGCATCACAGCATCCATCAGCTCCAGATGCCCTTTGATCACACCCTTGAGTGCTGTAAATTGTTGGCTAATATGCCGAAGCTCAGAACTTGCCCCTTGCATCAGCATGACTTGTAAGATTTTTTGTTGATCAAGTTGAATATGCAGTGAACTGATCACTTGTGTTAAAAACTGTTGTTGTAAATCAATCAGTTGATTTCGAAGTGGCATTTGTCCTGCATCATAAAGGATGGTCAAAGTGCCGACCATGACTTCATTTGCTTGAGCCTGTTCCGCAATCAGATGTTTATTGATCATGTCAACAATCGCTTGAGAACGACTTTCGTAGTGCTGATCAACAATTTTCTGATCGAGTGCATTTAGCGTTGCTTCAGGTACAGTAATGCTGATTCGAGCCAACTTTTGTTTAGCCACAAACTTATCCTTTTACCTTGTTGACAGAAATGTTTTGAGTGTTTTGTTTGATATATACGCCTGCACGTACACTGAATAAATCAATAAAAAATGCTTTAAGCGGATGTGTTTTTTTGACTGTTGCTTTGACATGATTCATAGCACAACTCCATCTCAGTATTACCAAATTAGGTTTTTGTATTACTGATATAACAATGCAGAAAATGTGCCAGTTTTTAACCAAGTTTTTGCTGGTTTTAGCATGTATTTATGGATGATTTTTGGGCAAAAATAAATTAAATGCACAAGCATAGCGCGAAGCGTTATATAGGTTTAACAGTAAAGCCCTTTTATTTTAATTTTAATCGGCTAAGTCTTTCTAACTTATGACACTTGATAGGATTATGGCTGTAAAGCAAATAGAAAAAATTAAATCTATGTTTGAAACAGAAAAGGAGCATCATCACTGATGCTCCTGTGTTGATTTTTATCAGGCTACAGGTGCTAAGGTAAACAATACCTGTCCAGTTTTAACCGTCTGGCCTTTTTCAATAGTGATGGCTTCCACCTTCATCCGTTCAGGTGCAACAATTGGAATCTCAATTTTCATCGCTTCTATCACTGCAAGGGTTGCACCTTCTTCAACAATATCTCCTGAAGCACATTCGATTTTCCAAATTGAACCGGGCATATGTGATTCAACGGCACAACCGCCTTCAGGAATACTGACTGCTTCACCATCCTCTACAGTATCTAAACTTTCTGATACATATTCTTGTAAACCTGCGGCATGCCAACGACGGCGCTCTGCCTCAAAGTTGGCTTGTTGCGTCTGTTTAAAAGCATGAATACTGTCCTGATTTGCAGCAAGGAAATCATTGTATTCTTTAAGATTAAGCACACCCTCTTCAATACGCAGTTGCAAACGCCCTGCTTTAAAATCTTCACGCATTTGTAGTAATTCTGCTTCTGAAACCTCATAGAATTTAACCTGATCAAAGAAGCGTAATAACCACGGCTTGCCAGCTTCAAAATTGGCATTTTTACGATAACGGCTCCACATTTGTGTGGTACGTCCCACAAATTGATAGCCCCCGGGACCTTCCATACCATAAACACACATATATGCCCCACCGATACCAACAGCATTTTCTGGTGTCCAAGTTCTTGCAGGGTTATATTTTGTTGTGACCAAACGCTGACGCGGATCAAGTGGTGTGGCAACGGGTGCACCTAAATAGACATCCCCCAATCCCATGACCAGATAATTGGCACTATAGACCACATCTTTTACCGCTTGCTTTGATGCTAGGCCATTGATACGACGAATAAACTCAATATTATCAGGGCACCACGGCGCATCAGGACGGACGATTTGTGTATAGCGCTCAGTCGCCAATTGGGTTTGTGAATCTTCCCATGCCAGTGGTAAATACACGGTCCGTGAAGGCACTTGCATATTGTGAATATCGGGTAGTTCCGCTTCCGCTCGTTGAAGTTTTTCCAATAGCTCAAGTTGATCGATTTGAATTGAATCAAAATGAATTTGTAATGAACGAACCCCCGGAGTCAGATCAATAATTCCGTGGATATTCTGCTCTTTTACCCATTGCATCAAAGCATGAATACGGAACCGTAGATTCAAGTCTAAAACCAAATCACCATATTCAACTAATAAATAGCTATTCCCCGCAGGTCGGTAAGTCACACTCGGTAAATGTGCTTGTCCTACGCGTGTGGCTAAAACAGCATTTTCTAATGTGTCATTTTCCGCGTGGAATACAGGATTAAAATTCACTTCATCTGTGTCAGAAGCGATAAGGCTTTGATGATATGTGTGATCCAAGACTTTTGCTTGCGCATAACTGACAGGAATAAATTTAACTTTATCACCTGCTTTAAGTTGACCAATTTTCCAAAGTTCAGAATGAATCACCACTGCTGGACAAACGAAGCCACCTAAGCTTGGACCATCAGGCCCTAAGATGATCGGCATGTCGCCTGTAAAATCAATCGCACCAATTGCATAAGCATTGTCATGAATATTTGACGGATGTAGACCTGCTTCACCGCCATCTTCACGTGCCCACTCAGGTTTTGGGCCAATTAAACGAATACCGGTACGACTGGAATTATAGTGAATCTCAAACTGGTTGCTAAAGAATCTATCAATATCGTTTTTGGTAAAGAAATCTGGTGCGCCATGCGGACCATACATCACCGCAATTTCCCAATGACGCGCAAATTTAGGGATTTGATCTGCGGCTAAACTTTTGCTTTGATCAGATGAATATTCAGTAATCGCAAGCATATCCCCTATTAATAAATTACGCCCTGCATGCCCACCAAACTGTCCCAGTGTAAAAGTTGCTTTTGATCCTAAATATTCGGGAACATGGAAACCACCTTTGATCCCAATATAGCTTCGGCATCCAGTGCTCATTGTTCCACACTTTAACACCTGACCTTTTTTAACATTTACGGTTTGCCACATTGGAACCAGTACGCCATCCAGTTTAGATGGCATGTCGCCACCAGTAATCACAATTTGACTATCACAATGAAACTTTAAACTTGGCCCTTGTAAGGTACATTCCAATCCAGAAGTATTATAAGGATTGCCTAAAAGTTGGTTGGCGACATTTAAACTTAAAGGATCAATTGCACCCGATGGTGGAACACCCACATCCCAGTACCCTAAACGACCAGTAATATCCTGAATTGCGGTTTGAATACCCGATTGTAAAACCTCAATTTTTTGGGTTTTCCATACAAAGCTGTTTAAGAAGCGTGTGGTTTGTGTCCCTGAATTAAAAACCTCACCCGCAATAATATTTTGTAGGTATTCCAGATTGGTTTCGATTCCTGCAATCTGTGTATCTGCCAGACTAGATTGCATGGCTTGAATCGCTGACCGTCGATCAGATGCCGTCACAATGATTTTGGCAAGCATAGGATCATAAAATGAAGATACATTTGAACCAGTTTCAACCCATGTTTCGACCCGTGCATTTTGATCAAATTGCACATAGGTCAGTAAGCCTGCACTGGGTTGAAATTGTTTAATCGGGTCTTCCGCATATAAACGAACTTGAATCGAATGTCCTTTTGACGCTAATTTTTCAGTGGGTGCTGACCAATCGCCACTGGCTAAAGTCACCATCCATTCAACCAGATCTACAGCATAGACTTGTTCCGTTACGCCATGCTCAACTTGTAGACGCGTATTCACCTCTAAGAAATAGAATTGCTCGGTTTCAGTATCCATCACAAACTCAACCGTACCTGCTGAACGATAATTCACAGATTGCATAAGTTGAATTGCGACAGTTTGAATATAGTCACGTTGCTCATCGGTTAAATGAGGTGCGGGTGTTTCTTCTATGACTTTTTGATTACGACGTTGTACAGAACAGTCGCGTTCTCCTAAAGCCAATACCTGCCCTTTTCCATCACCAAAAATTTGTACTTCAATATGTCGAGCATGCTGCACAAATTTTTCTAAGTACAAGCCTGCATCTTTAAAGTTGGCTTGGGCCAAATACGAAACGGTTTGATAAGCGTCTTTGAGTTCCGCTTCATCCCAAACCAAACGCATACCGATACCACCACCACCCGCAGTACTTTTTAACATCACAGGATAGCCAATACGTGCAGCTTCGGTGATTGCTTCTGATTCGCCTGAAAGCAAAGAACTTCCCGGCAACAGTGGTACTTGGCTTTTAATCGCCAGTTCGCGGGCCGTATGTTTTAGACCAAAGTCCAGCATTTGGCTTGAGGTTGGCCCAATAAAGGCAATGCCCTGATTTTCACATAGGTCACAAAACTCTGCGTTTTCAGACAAAAAACCATAACCCGGATGGATTGCTTCAGCGCCAGTTTGCTTGGCAATTTCAAGAATTTTTTCAATATTTAAATAACTTTGTTGTGCTGGTGCAGCACCAATACAAAATGCCTCGTCGGCTAAAGTCACATGTAAAGAATCCTGATCAGCTTCTGAATAGACAGCAACAGAAGCAATGCCAAGTTTTTTTAGTGTACGAATCACACGACAAGCGATTGCACCACGATTGGCAATAAGAACTTTTTTAAACATATTTATGCTCCCATACCATTGTGTACCAGCAATTGGATTTTCGTTGGGTTATAGCCATTACATGGGTTATTTAATTGCGGACAATTTGAAATCAGTACGATTAAATCCATCTCAGCTTGAATTTCCACATATTTGCCAGCGGCAGAAATACCATCAGCAAAGGTTAAATGGCCATCCGAGCTGACAGGCACATTCATAAAGAAATTAATATTGGGGCCGATGTGCCGAACGTTTAACTGATATTTTTGTGCAATCGGATGTTTGGCTAATGCATACATAAAATTATTACGGCAACTGTGCATCGGATAGGTGTCATGTGCATAGCGAACCGTATTACTTTCACATGAACAGGCACCACCTAAGGTGTCATGACGACCGCAGTTATCATCGGCAATCACTGCAATTGGGCGGCCTAAATTACTGTATAAGGTTGTCCCTTTTTCAAGGTAAACATGCTGATTAATGGCCAAAGTATCTGTTGCGCTATAACGTTCTGCTGGGTTTTCTGCTGACATAAATAAGGTATCGACGGCTTGATTGCCTTCTAAATCAACAATACGGAAATATTGGCCTTTTTTTACTTCGCCCATCCATGCTTCACCCGCAGGACAAACTTCATTTAACAAGGCTTGATCTAAAATAGGCTTTTCGATTGAAGTTAAAATGCTCATGCTGATTGTCCTTAAATGCGTGTGTTATTAGATGAACTCAGCGCGTAATAACGCTGGTTATTGTCAAATGCACGTTGATTTTGCGGACATGAGTCTCGACAGATATCGTTTTCCGTTAAGGGCAATGCGGTAAAAAGACCCATTTCTATATCAGCGGGAGCATATTGCGCTGAATGATCTAAACCATGCGGTGCAGCCGATAAGAATACAAAACAATCCATTTCAAAACGCAGTTCAATGATTTGCCCAGTATTGTCTGAGCCAATATAAGACAATGCACCCGCATCATCTGGGGTCACTTTTGAAAATAAATTCACTGTTGCGCTGAGGTCGATTTGCCCAAGTGAATATTTGCTCATTTCAATCAGCAAACCATCTAGACCATTTTGAATCATTTGATTTCGGGCATCTTGGAATGTCTTTATTCCAAAAGTAGCTTGGATTTGTTCTGGACGACTTGGACCACACAAAGCGTCATTCCAGCCATGATCATCATAAATAATTGAGGCCATAACCCGCCCCAAATCGGAATACAACACATGACCTTGGGTTAAAAAAGCAGTATGTTGCCCTTTTAAACTATCAGGCATATTAAAACGCTCAAGTCGATCATGGGCATTCACACAAAATAAAGAGACATTGGCATCGGCAGATAAAGCTTTAAATTGAAGTACGCTTCCTTTGGGAATGCGACCTGACCAGTGATGCCCACCGGGTAATTTTTCAGACCAAATGACCTGTTGATCATGATAATTTGTCGTATGCATAGCCACTCCTGTTCGGATAGTTTATTGACTTCCTCCCGGGCTTTTATCCCTCCGTGTAGTTCTTTCGAACCGCGAACTCTCGGTCCAGACATACTCTTTTAGACAAGTATCGGAACCCTAGATCACTTTTTATAATTTTATTTGATGCAAAGGATGTGCCAATTAAGTATTACGTTTTTATGTTTTAGTAATACTAATTTTGTGCGATAAGAGTACATTTCAGGACATAGAAAGCAAAAATGAGTTATTAATGGGCTAAAAAATGGCGATGTGCTAAATAAAAATCCGTTCTAAATAAAACGACCTCTAATTAAAAGCCATCTCTAATAAAATCCTTTTCTAAAAGAAACCTGTCATCGAAACAGCGCAGCACAAAAAATATTTAGGCTCGTCGATAGGTTGACTTAGGGCATGGCAAACCTTACGCTGCAAACAAAGCCAAGCTTTGTTTTGCTCATATTCTGCTTAAGAAGATAATTCAGGGATATAGCGAAAACACCCGATAAAAAACACGCGCTCATTTAGGCCAAAACCAGCCTGAGTCAGCGCGTGTTAAAATGATTCATCGTACTCAGCAAGCAGGTGCTACAGGATGAATCATTAATAATACATTTTAGTAGTACGTTGCTCTTTTTTTCGAGAATTTATCCAATTGCTTGAGAAAGCCATCAAAATAATCTTTTTCTTTTTCTTCTACACGATAACCGGCATATAAGGTACGACGTAAACCTTCAGGCGCAACACAATCTAAACGGCGAGAAACCACCCAGCCCTTTTGCTCATATTCATTAACCACCCAATCAGGCAGTGCTGCGATACCATGACCACTTGCCACAAGTTGAATCAACATTTGGGTTAAGTCTGTGGTGCGAATATGTTTTGGCTGAATATTGGCAGGAATAAATAATCTAGACATGATATCCAGCCGATGCTTATCCACTGGATAGGTCACCAAGGTTTCTTCCGCCAACTCTTGCACCGTAATTTCTTTCATTCGTGCTAAAGGATGCGTGATTGAGAGCACCAATCGCGATTCATATTCAAAAATTGGAAAATACTCTACCCCTTTTAGCGCAATTGGATCTGCTGTAATTAACAAATCAAATTCACCGGTTTGTAATAACTCATGCGGATTGGCTTCAAATCCTGAGGCAAAATCCAAATCTACATCTGGGTATTGCTGACGATACTGATTCAGCAATGGCATAAGCCAATCAAAACAACTGTGGCATTCAGAAGAGAAAACGATTCGTCCCGTTTGCCCATGCACAATACGGGTAATATCAGACTGGGCAATTTGCACTTGTGGCAAAATATCATCAGCAAGTTTCAGTAATCGTTGACCAACATTAGAAAAACTCACAGGGCGTGAGCGGCGATTCACCACTTCGACACCAAACCATTGATCTAACTCTCGAAGCTGGTGTGATAAAGCCGAAGGTGTTAAACACAAATCTCCTGCTGCAGCAACCAGTGAACCATGTTCACGTAAAGCAGTAAGTGTTTTTAGATGTCGAAGTTCTAACATTCCGTCATTACCAAATTAATATGTTAAAGGTGATCTGGCTATAGCATAACGGATTGATGATGTTTATGTTTAATTATTTTCACTTAAATTTCAATTTTGTTATTTTTATTCATTTTTAAATGATACGCAAAATATTGAAGATGCTCTTACTCATCCATACAATTAAATCACTCCATTTTTGAATGAACTAAATCTGGTGATTTAAAATATCATCCTTAAAAACTTTCAGCATAGACTGAAAACATTTCAGTGAATTCAAACACCACAAGACGTTAAAACTTCTAGAATAGAAGATTATTCATTTTTTATATTGTTTAACATGACTCTGGAACGCCAAAAGCTCACACTCCCCCAAGGCCACGACAAATTGTTGCTGCATTCATGTTGCGCGCCGTGCTCAGGTGAAGTCATGGAAACCTTAATTGAATCAGGCATCGACTTTTCAATTTTTTTCTATAATCCAAATATTCATCCAGTCAAAGAATATTTAATTCGCAAAGAAGAAAATATTCGCTTTGCTGAGAAGCATAATATTCCATTTATTGACTGTGACTACGATACAGACAATTGGTTTGAACGTGCCAAAGGTATGGAAAATGAGCCTGAAAAAGGCATCCGCTGTACCATGTGTTTCGATATGCGTTTTGAGAGAACCGCACTCTACGCACACGAACATGGATTTAGTTTAATCAGCAGCTCATTGGGCATATCGCGTTGGAAAGATATGCAACAAATTAACGGCTGTGGAATCCGAGCTGCCGCACATTATCCACAAATTGAATATTGGGATTATAACTGGCGTAAAAGTGGCGGTGCACATCGTATGATCGAGATCAGCAAACGTGAAGAATTTTACCAACAAGAATACTGTGGCTGTGTTTATTCACTGCGAGATACCAATCGCTGGCGTATGAAAAACGGTCGTGACCGAATCAAATTAGGTGAAAAGTTTTATACCAATGCGATGGACGAGGAAAATTAATTTATTCAAACTCGTCCCTTTATCACTGCTTCACATACCAGTTTTTCCAAGAGCTGGTTCCACGTACTTCTATCGGTAAAGTTGGAATCAGCTGTTTTTTTAATATCTGAATTTGATCGACCTCTTCAGCCAATCGAGCTTTGATAGAGTGTATACACTCTCGATCCCCAAATTCACAACGGTCTAAATGTGTGCCACCGCATGGACCATTTGCCAGACCTTTAGGGCAAGTTTCAGGGCAAATATATAAGGTTTCAGCCAGCCGACACTGACCACAGCTCTCACACCCGACAATAAAGTGCTTACTCAAATATTCCGCTTGTAATAGTAATTTTGCTGCAAGGGCTTTATTCCAAAAATTCGCACTAAAAATATAAGCACCCAGCCCTTTGACCAAACTGGAATTAAACATGGTACTGTGAATGGTATCTAAAAATTGATATTTCACTTTCTGATGCAAATTACTCAGCTTAGACTTTTCTACAGCAGCTGGGCGTAATTCATTGCCCGTTTTAAGCTGCCATAATTGAGTCCATAATTGTTCACATTGTTTAAGATCAAGATGTCGATACTGTTCAATATAACTAGTTAAAATCGCTTGCTCATCGGCTTTATGGCACGCAGAAAGATGCACACCAGCATAACCAATATGCTGACAAATCAAAATTTGCAAAGCACAACGTAAATAAGTATTTTCAGTTTGATCAGAATCATGTTCTTGAGCCAACACTTCAAGCATATGTGGTGTAATCACAATACCTGCAACGTTATGTTTCAGCATAAATTTCGCTCGTGCTAAAGTCAGCGGCATCACACAAGCAAGAATTTTTTGTGTATAGTTTTCTTCAATTAAAAACTCATGTGCTTGTTTAAGTGCCACGAGGTCAAAGCCTAACTGGGTAATAATATAATCAGCGCCGGCTTGTAGTTTTTTATGTAATTTTAAATACTGCGCTTGTTTTTCTGCTTGGCTATATTTAAACGGATTCAAAGCAACGCCAATATGAAAGCCGCCCTGTTGTTTGGCAGCGATGACCGCATTCACCGATTCTAAATAGCGTGTTCGAGCGTGGCTACCTTGTCCATCATGATGTTGTTTTAACTTATCGCCAGTCAGTAACAATAAATTTTGCTGTCCGTGTTGTTTGGCTTGCGTTAAAAACAGATTGAAATCATGAATATCTCGGCCTTTACCTGCATAGTGCAATACTTTTTCAATCTGCTGCGGATAAGATTGCGCGGCGATTAAGGGTGCAATATCTTCATCTGAACGTACTCGATCTGACAAAGTCATACATACAGGAAAGCCCGCCAGTTGTGTTGCTACGGGCAATACCTCTTGCATCGAAGGCAAATATTCCACCAAACAACAAAATTGGTTTTGAGCAAAGTATTGGGAAAGCTGAGACATAAAAAAATTTAGATAAATACAGCAAAATAAATAGGCCTGAATTATAGAATGTTTTAAATCGAATTGCTGTAATCATAAAATGCTTTCTAAATAATCTTGATAAAAATGCTTAGCTCCGCTCAGTAAACATTTTTGTTTACATGGTCATCATTTTTGTTTACCATATACTTATGTTCAATAAAATGAGCTAAGTGTGAAGAGAAGTGATTTCATCAAAGAGTTAAAAGGTTTGGGCGCAACATTTGTAGAAGGTAGTAAACACACCAAGGTTTATTTAAATGAGAAACAAAGCACTATACCTCGCCATACTGAGTTAAAAACAGGACTGGTAAAAGCAATAAGAAAGCAATTAGGAATTTGAGGGTTCGCCCTCAAACCTTTCTTAAGATGAAATTGTTGTTCACATTATTTCGGAGATTTAATACATGTTTTATCCAGCTAAACTTAAACCAGATCTAGAAGATGGTGGTTATGTTGTAGAGTTTAGAGATATTCCCGAAGCTATTACCCAAGGTGATACTTTAGATGAAGCCAAAGAGATGGCTCAAGATGCACTTATAACCGCTATGGACTTTTATTTTGAAGATCAAAGGTCTATTCCTTTACCGAGTAAAACGCTTGAAGAAGACGAAGTATTTATTGAAGTTCCAATAAGTATTGCGTCTAAAGTTTTACTTTTAAACTTAATGCTTGAGAAAAAAGTAACTCAAGTAGAACTCGCAAGATTGCTCCATAAACCTAAACAAGAGATTACTCGTATTGTAGATCTACATCACTCAACAAAAATTGATACTGTTGTTGATGCATTAAAAGCCTTAGGCAAACAACCCCAGCTTATAATCTAAAAAAAGAAACCCGCCTACAAATGGCGGGTTTTTTGTACCACAATACGTATGGTTATTCACTTTACTATAGTGAACCTGTCAAAAAACTCAGACACATTAATGTAATTTCTTTTAATTAATATATCAATTAAATCAATTGCATGGAGAAATAAATTAATTGATTATAAAAAGGCTTGCAATGCCACATCTTACATTCTAGGTTTAGATCCCTTTGCGTAGGCGACGTCTCACTTTTCAAAGATGAAAAGATGACAAAAATCTTCTGTTTGGCGAGGGGTACGTCCTGTACCCCCGCCCAACGGCGACATCCCTGTCGCCACACGGTAGGATCACCATCCATGATTCAAAAGCACAAAAAACGAATTAATAACCAATAGTTTCTAAAAGTTCATACAAAAATATAAGCTTTATTTATGATTAATGACTTGATAGAAATCACTTATATGAATAATTAGGTGGTTTCACTATAGCTAATATATTGATAAATAAAATATTTTAAATTTAACTTTTTTATACTGAAAAAAATGGGTATTGTCTCCAATACCCATAAAGCTTATGTCTTGCTATTAAATTCAAATAGTGAAAACTATATCTAAACTAAGCTACTGTTAATATTTAAATTTCACATTCAGACGAACCATCATAGGATCTCCCCAATTGACCAATTGTGCATTTGGTGTGGTCCCTGCCAGATACTCTCTATCAAATAAGTTTTTAATTGTTAAACCTGCACCCCAATTCTTGGCTTCATAACCCGCATTTACATCAAATAAGGCATAACTTGGTAAGTAGACAAAATCTGTACTACGTTGTGCTGTTCGAGAACCTTGATAACGAATCCCCGCACCAATATTCCAACCTAATTTATCTGGGCTAAAATAGTACTGGGTAGATAACGAACTGGCATTTTTAGGTACATGATTGGTACGTTTGCCAATATCACTAGCAATCACACTTTCAGTGACTTTTGCCGTTGGGATATAGCTATAAGTTGCTGTGGCATTCCATTGATCGGTTAATGCCGCCGCAATTTCTGCTTCAAAACCTTTGGTGACTTGTTCGCCTGTTTGGATTGAAAAGTTTCCAGAAATATCTGCTTCAGTTACATTTTTACGGGTTAAATCATAATACGCAATATAGCCTTGTAAACGCTGATCCAGTGCTTGTAACTTGACCCCAACTTCGGCCTGTTTACCCTCTTCAGGATTCAACAATCGACCATTTTCACCGGCATCTGTTACAGGCATAAACGAGGTTGAATAACTAATATATGGTGCAAACATATCATTGATACGGTACATCACCGATCCACTACCCGTAAATGCATTGTCTGAGTTTTTGCTGCTGCTATTTTTTAATACATCGTCAATTTCAACCTGAGTCCAATCATGTCGACCAGACAACCCGATAATCCAGTGATCATCTACTTTAATTGTATTGCGAAGATATAAACCAGTATATTGGCTATAGGTCAGTTGTTGCGTTGGCGCCCCCAGTTTGGTACTGGTGATCCCATAGACTGGACGATCGGCATTAAAAGAATTGATGGTATCGTTTCTACGATAGTAATCACTACGCTCTCGCATCATATCGACACCGACCATCACATCATAGTTGATCTTTCCAAAATCAAAATTACGTTGTAAGTTATTGTCCAAGGTATAGTTAGTATCTTGTTTGTCTTGATTATTTACAGAACGTTTAATGGTTGGTAGCGTATTTGTACCCGATGCCAATATCGGATTGCCTTGGGTATCAGTTTTGGTGACCGCAAAATTTTGTTTAAACACCCAAGCATTATCAAAGTAGTGCGCATAATTTGCACCAAGACGATAAACATCGATATCATAACCATGATCAGGTTCACCAAAGAATAGGCTTGAAGGGTATTTTTTATAATCGCCTTTACTATAAGGAATACCCTGTTGACGGATGTATTCACGGTGTTGATAGCTGGCAATGACAGATAAATCATCTTTATCGCCTAAATCAAAATTGTAAGATGGAGCGATATATTGATTTTTAAAATAAACATGCTCAGTCGGGTCATCTTGATCAGAGATCCGTCCTACAATACGAAAAGCGCCTTTTGCACGATTATCAGGTGCGTAGTTCAGGTCAAATGTACCTTCTTTTAAACCATAGCTTCCATAACTTAATGTGCCTTTATAAGCGGTTTCTGCTTGTGGACGTTTGGTGGTTAAATTGACTAGACCGCCTGGCAGCGCCAAACCAAAACCAACTGAGGTTGGGCCTTTGACCACTTCAATAGAATCTAAGCCAGAAATATCTTCCGCTCTTAAAACATTATCTGATGCTTGAATACGCAACCCATCAATATAAGTTTGTGAACTGGATATTTGTCCACGAATAATAAAATCATCCCAGCCTCTTCGCCCATATTGACCAGAAGTCACACCTGCCACACCTTCTAAAGCTTCGGCTACTGTTTTTGCTTGCTTTTGTTCAATTTGCTGATTGGTGATGGCACTAATCGACTGAGCTGTTTCAAATAAAGGCGCTTTAGATCGCAATACCGCACTTGCTGTTTTTGCTGCATAGGCTTTTTTATCACTGTCTGCTTGTACGGTAATCGTTGGCAATTTATTGCTTACAGCGTTTTGCGTTATATCTGATTCTGACTCAGCATGAGCGGTGGATAGCATGATGGCAAAAACTGAAAATGCGAGGGAGGATTTATTAAATTGCATTAAACAATGACCTAAAAACTTGAAGAATAATTATAATCATTTTCATTTATATTTATCACTACTTTTTACGCTTTCCTTTTAATGATATAAGTTTGAAAAGAAACACGCTTTAAATAAAACATGATTTTTCTAATGATTCGACTGTCTCAATCACATCATTGATAAGTTAGGCTTATTCTTTTATAACGATCGGTCAAAAATTAATAATAGTGTTTATTTAGATGTTTTATTTTGCAGATGACTCATATATTGAGTCGGGCTTAAACCTAGAACTCGGTGAAACATGGTGGTGAATGCAGCCGGATTTTTAAAGCCAAAATCATAAGCAATGTGCTGTATTGACTGATTTTGGATCAATTTTTCCAGACTTAACAGTACACAAGCATGTTGTCGCCATTTTGAAAAAGACATCCCGACTTCACTTTTAAACAGCCGACTAAAATGCCGCTCGCTGATATAAAGTTGTGTCGCAATTTCTTCGGGTGATAAATGAATATTGGGCTGCTTTAAAAACTTTTGGCAAATTTCTAAAATGGCTTTATTTTCCGGCAAAGGTAAATGCAGTTCAATTTTTTCAGAAATGGCTAGCTCAGTTAAAATCAATTCTTGAATCAGCTCATCATGTCTAGAAAGCGGTTCATTTAATGCTGGTGCTTTTAAAAGTAATTGTCGAAGCAAAGGCGAAATAGACAGCACTTCGCAACATTCAATCTGCCTCGGGACGTATTCAGGAAGAATATACAAACTACAGGTTTTAACATTAAACAAAGTCAATTGATGCGGAACTTGTGGTGGAATCCAAACTGCCCTTTCTGGAGGAATGATCCAGTTTCCTTGTGGTGTTTCTACATGCATCACACCCTGAGCAGCATAGAGTAATTGTGCTCGTTTATGGCTGTGCATCTTCAACACATAATACTCAGCGTACTGCGTTTCTATCGCAAGCATTTTATGTTTTAAATGCTCAACACTATGAATCGAGATTTGTTTCATATCCATGTCTGATTTGAGTAATTAAATGCGGAATATAACAAATTTTACCAATCGAGAAATCCTTAAACTGGTATTTATTTTGAAAGATCTCTGTGTATGGAACTCTATCTTATTTTATTGGTTGCAGGATTTGTCAGTGGCATACTCACCATATTATTTGGTTTTGCTGGTGGCTTTGTTGTTGTTCCTTTGGTTTATTCGACAATTCGTATGCAATATCCAATACATTCTACCGCCTATGATTTAGCTTTTAAAAGTGCGGTTGCAAGCTCATTATTGTTGATGGTGATCAACTCTGGTTTGGCAACTTATCAGCAATATAAACAGCGAAAAATACACAAGCAGTACCTGTTCCCAATCGCATATTGGATTGCTGCTGGCGCAATTTTAGGCACTTTACTTACCCTGAATATTTCATCATACGTGTTAAATTGGTCTTTTGCGCTCTATTTGTGTTTTACAATTTTTGATTGTCTGATTCGTCAATTTAAACAGCCCCACTCAAATCCACAAGCAATAAGAGTACTTACCAAAACAGAACAAGGTCTAGGCGGAATCTTTATCGGCGGGATTGCATCAGCATTGGGTGTCGGAGGCAGTGTGATGACTGTTCCTCTGTTCCGTCGCTGTGGTTTGGATATGTCTTCAGCCGTTGCCCTTGCCAATCCTTTGAGTATGCCTGTTGCCATAGCCGGTTGTATCACCTTGATCATTGGGCAAATCATCCAACCACAACATTTAGGAACGCATTTTGTTGGTTATTTTTATTACCCTGCTTTAATTGCATTGATTATAGGCGGCTTTTTAGGCATGAAACTGGCAATACAATGGACCGGAAAATTGTCTAATCAAATGCATGAGCGTGGTTATATCCTATTACTCACGCTGGTTTTGATCAGTATTTTATTTCAATAAGGGAGACTGGTGACTTAAAGACTTTAGGCTTATGTCTTGCGCCCAAGTGTTTTGGGGCTAGTGGGCGATTTAACAGACGCACAGCCAAGAAAAATGATTCAAATGAACAGACCTTGCGTTGCCTAGAAATGAACAGTTAATCACCCCCTAATACATATAAATTAATCTGCGGTTTTGTTTGTATTGTTTAATCATACATGGTGGTTCTATCGTGTGGCGACATGGATGTCGCCGTTGAGCGGGGGTATAGGACGTACCCCTCGCTCAAAATGAGCAAAAACAAAGCACTGCTTTGTTTGCAGCGCAAGGTTTGGCATCCCCTACGAAAAGTGAGACATTGCCTACACAAATCTATTTAAAACTTTAAATGTAAAGTGAGGCATTGCAAGCTTTATAATCATACAAATCCATTTTTATAGAACGCTGATACTTTTAAATTTGATCTATGGCTTAATCGAGTAACATTTAAAAAACGCTAGCTAATTTTAAACATGACAATACGTGAAGAAGTTTTCAGTTTTGGCACAATTGACATCAGTGTCGTTAACATTAGCCCCATTCGATGCCAACCTTTAAATTGATTAAACAAATAAGTCCGCACATGTTTAAGCTTCGGATGCCATGTTTCAATGTCTTTTTCATCATCCATACCAAACTTAAATGTGGCTTTGGTTTTACTCACAGTATCGTGTAAAGCAGACTTTGTACTCATCCAAGCATTGAGCATGTCAAAATGCAGTTCAGCACCTGAAAAACGTTCAGCTAAAGCTGTTAACACCTGTTGATTTTGTGCTTGATTGAAGTACATCAATACCCCTTCAATCACAAACATAAAATGACCATTGGGATGCGTTTCTTTTAATTGATCCATCCATGTGGTCGATAACATTGAACTTGCAATAAAGTGTTCATTTTTATGCGCGGGAATAAGTTGCTGACGTTGCTCAATCACTTCAGCAATATCCAATTGATAAAACTCAGCATGTTCAGCACTTTTACCAATACGTTGTATACGGCTATCTAAACCACAGCCTACAAATACAATAATCGGCTGATGATTAAGATAATGATGAAGCTGAATAAAGTCTTTAACTTTCTGATCAAAATGTGTTGAACGCAATGCAACACCAACAGACGTGGCCTTCTTGTTTTTATATTTTGAAAAATCATAATCAATTTTTTCCACCAACTCACAGGCTGTTTGGTCATTAATTAAAGGATTTTTTTCCCGCGTTTCAACGGATTTGGCATACAAGGTAATCAATAGCGTGTCAGCAATGTCATCCTGTAAGTTAAGCGATATTTTTTTCATTACGTATTCCTCATGTCATTTAGATTTATTTTTTGCAAATAATGCTTTGGGTGATTTTCCATAAAAACGAGTAAACGCAACTGTAAAATTATTGGGATATTGATATCCCACCTGCCAGGCCACTTGAGTCACGTGTAAACCTGACTCAAGGAGGCTGTGGGCTTTTCGCATCCTCAACTGCAATAAATATTCAGTCGGATTGACCCCATACAGCTTGATAAAACAGGCTTTAAATTTATATACATTCATACCGATCACACTGGCGATATACTGCATCGTCAATGCTTGATCTACTTGATTGATCATTAACGCTTTGGCTTTTTCCAAATTTTGCACATCCTGCATACTCAAGTTTGCAGGTGAGACTGTTGATTCATCAGGCACAATTAACGGCAAATGTTCTGATAACAAACTCAGTGCATGAATATGTTGTTGTAAGCTATGTTTTGGTTGGTTGTTGCGTTGTAATAGTGAATGTGCCAATGCGCAAGCATGGACTTTACTGGTCATTGAAACAGGCTGAAAAGCGATTGGATGGATATGGTTTGGGAAAAATAATGTCTTGAGCTGTTGTGAACTTAAATATTTACTCAAAAATTCAGAAGTCATAATCAAGCGAAGTTGAGAAACCGTCTGCTGTTTTTGATAGTGACGTATTCCTTCAATAGATGGAAAAGTATTGATACTGATATGGTCAGTTTTAAAACTGAGCTGTTCTGTATTCTTACTCTGATATTTTGAGCACCCTTGTAAGCCAACGGTCAATACCATCACGGGTTTTGGGTGTGTTGCTTGGGTTTCTTCTTCTAATGCATATTGAGGACAATAGTGTAATTGGTTAAGCAGCAAGCCAGCTTCAATCTGTAAAGTGTCTGCATAGCAATAACCAAAATCTTCAGGCAAGCCAATACGTTGTTGCCGTGATGAAATCTCTTGAACCGAACGCTCTACATCAACCCGTACACGATGATGTAATTGTGTCATCACTCAATACTCCATCTAGCCGAAAACTTCATTCCGCATACTATTTTCTATAATTTTAATATAAGAAATAATAATCATTCTCATTTATTGAGTCATCATATCGTATCTTTGGATCGAATGTCTAGACTGAATGTTCTCGGTATTCCATATGCAATTTTAAAAGGTGCTTTTAATGAATTTTTCTCTAAATCAGGCTGTACACATACTGACTCAACCTCATCCTTTACATTCCATTTGGCAAATTTACCTGTCACAAATTCAGGCACAAGCCTTAGATTTTTCAATTGAAAAAAAACTCTTTGCATCATTATTTCAATTTGTAGATGCCACAGTCCTAGCAAAGAAACATGCTTTGCATCCGCAAAATACCGATTATCTGTTACAGCTCTTGGCAAGTTTACAACTGTTAGACACCCAGTTTGACCCAACCAGACAAGCTATGCTTTATCGTATTAAACCAGCACTTAAAGACTACTTTGATCCGATATCAGATCAGTATTGTGCTGATGCGTTGTTATATAGACAACAAGTAATTCAATCTGTTGCTGGTCAACTTTCTGTGTCATTTTCTCGTGATTTTCAAGCCAAATCTCGAACACCAGAAACGATCGGATCTGCATGGGCACAAGCGGCTCAAATACAAATTGCCCAAGAACAAAACGCTGTTACAGTTCACATTGCAGATGTGCTTTCTGATGTAGTCCGTGAATTTAAAACAGCAAGGCATTTTCTTGACGTCGGTGCTGGCGCTGGGCGAGTTGCGATGCATATGGCTAAAAAGTATACTCAACTTGAATGTACCCTTTTAGAGCTTCCGCATGTCATCGAGGTAATTCGACCTACTTTAACAAACCATCCAGCACATCAACGCTTGCATTGTTTAGCCGCGGACTTGCAAAGCTTAGACTTTCAAACTCTGGACTTTCAAACTTTAAAATCTCAACCCCAATACGATATTATTTGGTGCTCATCTGTACTGCATTTTGTCAATGATTACGCTTTAATTTTAGAAAAACTGCTTGCAGCTCTATCACCCAATGGCGTATTAATTTGTTGTCATGCCGAAATTGACCCGTCTCAATATGATGCAGATATTCAGAGCTATTATCTGAATATGCGTATGCAAGGCAATTACATTCCACAAAAGGACGACATTTATCGCAGCTTAAAGCAACTGGGTTGTCAGCACATTGAAACGATCGAGAATGTGCAATTCCCTGTTGCGCCGGTTGATGTACTGATTGCGCGGAAATAGGTTATAAAAAAGCGAGAAGTAAAACCTAATCCTTAAATCAAATTTACTTCTCGTTAATGTCATACTGCTATGTCAAATATTGAATTTAAACGCATTAGAATTTCTGCGAAATACTCACCTTATAATCCCGTCCTGTACCTGTCATATACTCACCCAAATACATTTTGTAATCACGATTAAATAGATTATCAATCGAGAAATTCAACGTCGGGCCTTTTGCACCAATTGGCTGCCAGTCTGCATAAACGCTATGTAGTGAATAGCCTTTGGTTTTGGGTAATGAAAATGAAGATGCCGCGATCGACTTATCATTATCTGAAAGGCTTCGATCTTGTGCAGCAACAAATATCCCTCTCCATCCCATGGTTAAGTGATGTTCAGGCACATTCACCCCTAAAGTCGCTGTGGCTTTTTTCGGTGGAATATTGGTCATCCATGTTTTTTGATCAAACCACGGATTTACCGGGGAATTATCACGTTGTCCGCGAATATAAGCATAGGTTAAACCTGCAAACCAAGTCGGCTGGTTATAAAACGCTTCGGCTTCATAGGCTTTGATGGTGTAATCGGTCACATTCCGATAAAAACCACGATCATAATTGCCTTTACAGTCTGCTACGCTGCCTTTTCCAGTATTTACATTGTTTTCTGCTTGGGCTTTACAAAATGTTGAGCGATTGCGGAATATTTCATCACCCCCGCGATTATGATGATAAGTTAAACGCACTTGCAGATGATCTTCATCACTGAATACATCATCAAAATTCATCTCATTTCCGACACGAATCGCCAACATTTTTTCAGGAAGTAAATAACGACTGGTCGATGGAACAGTGGTCGCTGCGGATTGCACATAATATTGCTCATCAACACGAGGCGCACGCCAAGTTTTACTCACGTTAGCAAACCATGTCATGTAGTCGGTCTGTTTCCAAGACATCGCTAAACGTGGAGACCAGCCCGTATAGGTTTTACTGGAATAATCATGCCCAGCCGCTGGATCATTAAATCGTGATGCACGATTTGGCTTGCCGTTATTTTCAATATGATCATAACGTAGCGATGGGGTAATGACGAAATTGTGAATCTGATATTGATCTTCAATAAATGCACTCAGCATTTGTTGATCACCAGCAGGCATATAGTTCGGTTCATAATAACCAAAATTATAATCGGGCTTTTTGGCATTATTCTTGTCATAAATCAGCGAGTTTTGTTCCATTTTCTGGTATTGCGCACCGACTTTTAATTTATGCGTCCCCAGTTTTGTTGCAATATCACTGATATTACTCATTTTTAATGCTGTATTGGTATAGGTTACCCAGCTTTCATTACCTAACAGTGCCGCTGAACCTGTCACACTTGGCAAGCGTAGATCATGCTGATAGGTTTTGGAATAAGATGCGACAGCTTTTAAGTTTAGATATGGGTTAGCGTCTGGATTGAATTCATAACTTGCAGAATAGCTGGTATCTTCCTGATCACGGTCGACCAAACGACGTTTCCAAGCCTCATCATAACCATATTTGGCAATATCAGCTTCAGTTGGCACTGCATCTTGATCACGCATGGCAGCAAAAGGTTCCCAGCCTTCATGTCCGCTACGCATGGCATTTAAAGAAATTTTATGACCATCGGCTGGATAAACATTCAGTTTGGCTAAATAGGTTTCCTGCTCTTGCCCAGAATATAAAAACTCACTGCCATCAGGACGCTTTACATTTCCGCTGTCTCGGTTGGTATAGTAAAACAGACCATCGACCAGCCCATTGTCGGCTTTACCATATACTGCACCTGTATAAGTATTTTGGCTGTTGTTGGAAAAACGTGAATATTTTAAAAATGCGCCAATATTTTTACCATCATCCAGCAAGTCAGTGGCATCTTTAGTTTCCAGTGTAACCTTACCCCCAAAACCACCATTTCCGACTTCAACATTATGTGGTCCTTTATCCACCGTAATTTTCTTTAAAATCTCAGGTTCAATAAAGACTGAACCTTGTCGATATTTATCAAATGTTTTAACAGAATCATCCAAGGTGATTGGCACATCAGCGACACCGCCCATGCCGAGAATATTAATCGTTTGCCCTCCCGGACGTGGAGATCCTGCTGAACCTACACTGGGCATATGATCGAGCAATTGCGCAACATTATTAGCCTGATAACGATCAATCGCCTTTTGATTGAGTACGCTCTGACCAAATTGTATCGTATCTTTTTTTACTGCCTCGACCACAATCGGGGTCATCTGATAAATTTGGTTTTCAGCACTTGTGGTTGATGTTGTTGTTTTATCCGTTGCTGCTTTCGCTGTATTGACTACAGGTACTTGTGTAGTGACAGGCTTTTCAATAAGTAGATAACCTGCCGAAGTTTTTTGAATCTGGAATGGCGTATTTAGCACCAATAATGCAAAAGCTTGATCTAGGGTATATTTACCCTTCATCGTCTTTACCCGATAACGATTGGTTTTTGCAGGATCTAACAACAAGGATACATTGGCTTGCTGTGCCAAGCTATTTAAAGCTTGGGTTAATGAACCGCTTTGCACTTGATAAAAGCCAACAGGCGAAGCGTTATTTGCATGCGTTTGTATACTGATTGCACTCATAGACAGTGCGATTGCAACAGCCAACGCAACTGGCTTTATTGCATTCTGATATAAAGATTGAGACATTTTCTACCCACCCAAGGTTAAATGATAATCATTAACTTCATTTAGTTAAAATAATCTGTGTTTTCATGTGTTCTAAGTTATATGACGAAGCAGAAACAAAAAAACCGCAATCAATTGCAGTTTTTTTAAATTTTAACGTTCTAAAGTATCAGCAAACCTAAGCTTCCCCACTAAAACCATTACACAAAAAATTAGTTGTACATCAATGTATAATTAATTTTTGCTTGCACATTTTGAGCATCGACAATCCCGGTCTTGGAAACATACGCAATATTATAAATGATCTGAATATTACCACTAGAATTTAAAACTTGACTGCTCTCCTGAGTTCCCCAGAGTGCAGAAAGATCTATGATGCGAGAAGCTTGAGTGTAAAGTCGAATAAAAACTGGATTTGTAGCAGAAGCACCACCGGCACCTGTGGCTTTATTGACCAATAAACTCTTATCCGTTGTATCCAAATCATCTGGTGAAATTGCACTCAGATGTACCCCTTTTAAGGCTTTACTTGTTGCTGCATCACAGTTAGCTGTACCCGTCGCATTTTTTAAATACATAGCATAGCCGAACTGCGTTGGTATTTGAGTTGTAGGACTAAACCTAGATTTAGGTAAAGTGGGCAAGGTAACTGTTAGATCTTTCAAACCGCTTACACCACTACCACCTTGTAATGTACATGTTCCGTCAGTAATAACACCATTGACTCTAATGGTTCCATCTACAGCAAATACTTGCGTACATACCAAGCTTAAAGCCAAAGCACTCAATGTGGGTAAAGTGAGTTTATTCATTGAAATATTCCCATAAAGCTTGAATCATTTTTAAGTTGTTTTAATCTTCAACAAACCGAAGCTTCCCTCACTTCAGTCAACAAACACAAATTTAATTATAGTGCAAGGTATAATTTATCTTTGCTTGCACAGTTTGCGCATCGACAATCCAATTCTTAGCAGCGTAATTTACATAGTAAGTAATGGATGTACGAAGACCGAAATGAAAAACAATGCTTTTTGCCTGTGTTCCCCAAGGTGCAGAAAAATCTACCTGTCTAGCAGAACCAACACCAGTATCGGTATTTATTTGAATAAAAATAGGATTTTTAATGGATACATCTGCAGCTTTATTGACCAATAAAGTCTTATCATCTACATCCAAGTCAGTTGGTGAAATTGCACTGAGATGTATCCCTTTTAAAGCATAACTTGTTGCGGCATCACAGGCACCAGTACCATCAGCATTTCTTAATTCCATCATAAAGTACACTGACATTGTATTAAACTTTGATTTAGGTACAGTGGGTAAGGTAAGCGTTAGATCTTTATTACCACTTACACCACTACTACCTTGTAATATACATGTTCCATCCGTGATAACACCATTGACTCTAATGGTGCCATCTACAGCAAATACATTGCTACATATCAAACTTAAGGCCAAAGCACTCAATGTGGGTAAAGTGAGTTTATTCATTAAATCAGCCTTATGAAGCTTTAATAAATGCGATAATTTAACGATTCTGTTATTCACATTACGAGACATGATAATTTCCACGGAAATAGATACATCTAAAGATATAAACGCTGTTGCTGTTTACTTTAAGCTGCTGCCTATTTCAAGGTTTCGCCGATTTTAATATTTATTTTTATTTTAAAATTCCGCTAATTTAAAATAAAATCATATCCTGACAAAAACATATCTATACCACAATATTTTTAAGTTGACTTTTTCTCATGAAAATACATTACGAAAAATCATGAATACTTATTAAACATTAAAATTCAATATCTTAAATAAAACAAATGATAAAAAATTTAATTTTATTTAAATTTTAAACACCATTTACAACATATCAAAATATGACTCAACATCAATAAAATCATTTTCCTCACTATAAATTTAAATCGACCAAAATAATATTTTTGTCGATTTCAGCAATACAGATCAGAGGATTAACAAGCTTTCTTATTGAGATTTTCTATACGCATCCAAAGTGATGCCAATCAACAGCATTCACTGAATATCAATTAAACCGTTTTGCTTTTTATAAGATATCTTTTATAAATCAAAAAATGATCCTATGGAATGAATCATATTGCTATTGAAAGTCCCTTCTCCCGTTGGAAGAAGGCTAGGATGAGGGGGATTTTATGTTGATTTATGGTTCTAAAAAGAACTTATGAAAGCAACCTAGTGATGAAACAAAGAAACCGCAATGAATTGCAGTTTTTTTTAAATTTTAACTTTTTAAAGTATCAGCAAACCTAAGCTTCCCCACTAAAACCAACAGACAAAAATTAATTATAGTGCAATGTATAATTAATTTTTGCTTGCACATTTTGAGCATCTACAATTCCTGTTTTGGAAGCAAATGCTGCGCGGTACGATACATATGTATTACCAGCAATAGTAAAAACTTGACTTGTCGCCTGAGTTCCCCAAGGCGCAGAAAAGTCCACAAGTATCCCACTGCGGGTGAGAAATTGGACAAAAAGAGGATTTGTACTAGAAGCACCTGTAGCTTGATTGACCAATAAAGTCTTATCTTCTACATCCAAGTGATCTGGTGAAATTGGGCTGAGATGTATCCCTTTAAAGGCTTTCGTTGTTGCTGCATCACATGCACCTGTACCCGCAGCATTTGTTAACTGCATACTAAAAATTACCTGCATTGGATTTAGATATGCAGGTTCAAATATTGATTTAGGTGCGGAGGGCAGATTAATCGTTATATCTTTTAGACCAGTTGACTTGCCATCATCACCTTGTAATGTACATGTTCCATCAGTGATAACACCATTGATGGTAATGGTGCCATCTGTAGCAAATACGCTACTACTTGCCAAAGTTAAAGCCAAAGTACTCAAGGTCGCTAAAGTCAGTTTCTTCATTGAATTACCCCTTTATAAAGTTTTAATTATTTTTACATTGCTTAAGCATAAGTAAACGCAGACTTCCCCCATTTAAACCAACACACAAAAAAAATTAGTTATACATCAATGTATAATTTACAGTTGCTTGCACATTTTGAGCATCAACAATCCCAGTTTTGGAGGCATACTGTACACGGTAATATATGAGTGTATGACTACCAACTCTCTGGACTGAACTTTTCGCCTGAGTTTCCCAAGATGCAGAAAAATCCACAGGTATCGCATCCGACGTGTAAAATTGAATAAAAACAGGATTTTTAGCAGAAGTACCAGTAACTTTAGCTTTGTTCACCAATAAAGTCTTATCCTCTGTATCCAAGTCAGTAGATGGTGAACTTACACTCAGATGTATACCTCGAAACGCTCTACTTGTTGCTAAGTCACAGAAATCTGTACCCGTCGCATCTCTTAAAGATAAATTAAACCCCATAAAAAATGGGACGCGATTTAAAGGCGTAAACGTTGATTTAGGCAACGTGGGTAAGCTAACGGTTAGATCTTTTAAACCACTTACCATGCTATCTTCACCACGTAATGTACATGTTCCATCAATCACCACACCATTAACGGTAATTGTGCCATCTACCGCAAAAACTTGGGTACACGCTAAAGTTAAGGCCAAAGTACTCAAGGTCGCTAAAGTCAGTTTCTGCATTGAATTACCCCTTTATAAAGTTTGAATCAAAAACATGCGATAAATATAATTTTATTCACATTATAGGAAAGAAAATCTCGATATAAATAAACACTATTAAATATAGCTAAACTATGTTTCTGCTTATTTTAAGCATCTATTCATTTTAAACCCATTTTATTTTAAGACCCTGCTCACTTTAAAACACCGTTTAATTTAAACGTAAAATTATTTTAAAATTTAGCCAGTCACTATTTATTTTTATTTTAAATTTCGGCCAATTTAAAATAAAACATTATCCTTACAAAAATACAACCGCACCACAATAGTTTATTAGTTGACTTTTTATCATATAAATACATTACATAAAATCATGTGTAAATTTTATTTTTAAATTCAACATTTTAAAAAATAAAATGGTAGATTTTAAGTCATTATTTTAGTTTTAAACAGTATTTTTAACATACAACAATGAGAAAAAATAAATAAAATTATTTTTATTAATATATTTTTAATTCAACCAAAATAACATTTTTGTCATTTTGAAGTAATATAAATCACATGATCACCAAGCTTAGTGATTTTAATTGGATATTGAGTCACCAATAACCGTAGCGTTTGATCTAAATCCTGCTTCGCATTAATCACCCCACTGACTTTATAATCTTTTAGGGTCGAATGATTAAATATTAAATATTGAGGATGATAGCGCCCTAAGTTGGTCAGTAAATCAGCTAAAGGAAGTTGATCTGCCAATATCTGATGTTTATCCCAAGCAAACTCGGTAGATGCAATATCCAACTCAGAAATCGGGCTTAAACCAAGTGAGTCAGCGCTAATTTTTTCCCCTTGCTTAACTACTTTTACTTGAGAATTTTTAGCCAACGAACGGGTTTCAACCTTTGAATGCAACATATTTAACACACTGCTGTTCGCGTACTGATAAACGATAAATCGTGTACCGAGCGCTTTAAAATCCGCTTGAGCTGTATGAACGATTAGAGGTCGTTGTGGGTCTTTGGCAACATCAATATATATGTCTCCTTGGACTAAATTGATTTGTCTTTTTTCAGCAGTAAAATCAAGTTTAATGGCAGATTTTGCAGCTAAAGTCACTTTGGAACCATCTTCCAAGGTGATTGAATGCATTTGCCCTATCTCAGTTTTATAATCAGCCATGTAGTAAGACATCATTGTTGAATGAGCAGCAAAATAAACAACACCACCGATACTCACACAGAATACCAATACTTTGCTAAACAGTTGTAAAATATGTTTTTTACTTTGTTGGCTGACTTTCATTGAATTTCGAACGTTTTGGCTGGATATGCCATGCGTTGTCGAAAACTGTTGCATCGTTTCAGAAAAATTAAGCATTTGATCAAGTTGATCATGATGTTCAGGATACTTGCTTCGCCATGCCTCAAACTCAATTTGTGCTTGTTGACGTTCATGCAAATCATCGGTATTTAAACGAACAATCCATAAAGCCATCTCTTTCTGTAGCTGTTTAGCGTTCATTTAGCCCTAGCTCAAGCAAATTGTTTTTCGCCTCATAACATAACTGTAAGCATTCGGCTAAATAGAGCTGTGTCGTGCGTAATGATTTGCCAATCTCAGTGGCAATTTCACTCTGACTATAGCCTTCAAAGTAATACATGATAAATGCTTTTCGAGTCAGTGCTGTTGTATCCTGCAAGGCGATGGTAAGAAAATCTAAAATAAGTACAGCCTCTTCAATTTGATTTGAAGTGATTAAAAGATCTTGATCTTCCGTATGCTGTTTGAGTGTTTCTAAATAATTTTGCTCTAAAATATAACGACGATGCTTATCAATCAGTAGATGTTTTGCGACATTAACCAGATATGCACGCGGTTCCTGAATTGAAAAAAGCTGTTTGGTTTGCAGCAATTTGACAAAAGTATCTTGAACCAGATCTGCGGCAGTAAAAGGATATCTAACACGCGAGTTCAACCATTGTTTCAGCCAATCATGGTGATCCAAATACATCTCTTGCAAGATTTGTTGCCGCGATGGTGTGGGGAGAATTGGAATCATAAAATTAAATTAAAAATTCTAAACAATAATAATTATCGTTTACATTTTGTGATTTGTAAATGCTATCCTAAAGAACTTTTTTGTAGGCTCTGTTGCGGTTTTTATCCAGTTCATTCGTCATCTCTCATATAACCCATTTTTTCATAGACTTTTTTAAATAAGAGAATTACATGAATCAAGCACTGATCACTGAACCCAATGCCAATGCGCAACAAGAACTCAGTTTAGCTATGCGTCTCAAATTACAGACCGCAGATGAGCATGAAAGAATGCATACGCTGATGGCAAAAGCAGACGTATTTTCAAGTTTAGAAAAATACGCTTTATTCACCTTGTCTCAGTATTATTTTCAACTTGAAATCGAGCATTTATTTCAACTAGATCAAGTGGCTTTACATATTACCGACCTTGATATTCGTGGTCGTTCTGCACAAGCACTGTTAGATCTACAAGATTTAGCTATTCAACCTCAAGGTCAAACTTTAGAAAGTTTAAATGTAACGTTCCCTGCTGCTTTAGGCTGGATTTACGTTTCAGAAGGATCAACTTTAGGCGCGGCATTTTTATTTAAACAAGCGCAGCAACGCTTAGGCTTAAGTGCTGAAAATGGTGCGCGCAATTTGGCAGCTTACCCTGAAGGTCGAGCAAAGGTTTGGAAACGATTTGTTCAAGCTTTAGATCAAGCCGAGCTCAGCCCTAGCCAAAAAGACGAAGTTATTCAAGGTGCACTGGATGCATTTAATTATTTTGGCAATGCCTTAATCAATTTAGAGCAGCTTAAGTAATTCTATTGCAGTGAAAATTTTTAATTCATTTGTGTAAGCAATAGAACTTTAATAAAGCAAAAAATGATCATGTGGAGCAAATTCATTTTGGTATTGAAAGTCCCTTCTCCCACTGGGAGAAGGCTAGGATGAGGGGCTTTTATGTTGATTTACGGTTTTAAAAAGGCCGAATGAAAGAAGCCGAATGTCTTACTCTTGTACTGTCTTGTCTTTGCACTACAAACAAAGCAGTACTTTGTTTTTTGCTAATGTTGAGCAAGGGATACTCCTATACGCCACGATAGCTATGCCTTGTTGGATTCAATGAAGAAAAGGTACTTACACTGCCCAGCCTAGGTTGCAAAGTTTTAATTCATTTTGCATAAACAATAGATCTTTCATAAATCAAAAAATGATTATATGGCGTAAATCATTTTGCTATTGAAAGTCCCTTCTCCCACTGGGAGAAGGCTAGGATGAGGGGCTTTTATGTTGATTTATAGTCTTAAAAAGGACTGATAAAACAAGAGAACTGAGTTAATCAGTTCTCTTGTTTTATTTGGCTCTATTCGAGTCAGTGCGGTTGCACCCTGCAAAATGACAGTGAGAAAATCTAAATTGAGGCTTGTCTTTGGCTATACAACATAAACAAAATAGACAGTAGAAAGAGTCCGCCCATCAACATGACCGTGACATGGAAAGCCAGCAATTCAGCAGATTGCAAGCTATTGCCCTGCTGTTGAGACAAAGTGCTCACAACGGTCATCGCTGTACCTAATACTGCAATCCCAATTGTCATTCCCAATTGGCGTAGTGTATTTAAAATGGCTGCGGCAAAGTTTGCATCTTGTACTTGTACACTGCCCATGATCAATGTACTTGAACCCGGAACGATCAATCCCATACCAATTCCCATAAGTCCACTACAAAAGATAAATAACGCAAAAGATGAATCGGTTTGAAAACTCATCATAGCCAACAATGCAGTGCCTGCAATTGCCAAGCCCAGTGTTAATAAGCTCGCTACGGTAAAACGCTGGTGTAATTTGGAAAAGGCAATTGAAACAAACGCCTGTGTTAAAAACTGTGGTGCAATCAACCAGCCTGCCTGTGCTGCAGTTAACTCAATCTGATTTTGATAAAACAAAGCAAATATAAATAACGAACTATATCCTGCAAATCCTAAAATAAAAGAAATCGCGTTATAGGCTAAAAAACGTTTATTTTTAAATAAATGATTGGGGATCAATGGATGAGTGGCATGTTTTTGTTGCCATACAAACGCCATACTTGCCAAGATAAACAAGAAAATACTCAGCATAAACCAATGTGCTAAATGCACATGTTGTAATGCGATAATGCTATACGTTAATGTGACAATCGCTACAGCACTGTAGAGCAAACCTAAATAATCAAAAGGTACAGGCATCGATTTCTGATCCGCCTCAATACCATAATAACCCAAGTAAATCGTTAGAATCCCAACAGGAAGATTGAGCCAGAAAATACTTTGCCAGCCAAAATGATGTACCAATAATCCACCCATCAGTGGACCAACAATTAATGAAAACGCACTAAAAGAACTCCAGCGACCAATTTCACGCGCTTTGTCTTGCGGTTGATGAAAATAATGCACCATGATCGCCAATGCCAAAGGGATTAAAACTGCACCAGCCACCCCCTGAATCATTCGTCCAATAATCAACAAACTAAAATTGCTTGCCATCGCACAAATCAATGAACCCACGATAAAAATGATCACACCCAGTAACCATAACTTTTTACGCCCTATACGCTGGCTTAATGCCCCCACCGCTAACATTAAACTCGATAGACTTAAAGCATAGCTATCAATCACCCACTGCAGATCCGCCATATCACTATCAAATTCGTTTTGAATACTTCCAAGTGCAAGATTGACACTGCTGAGATCCACCAAACACAGAAAGGTACTGATATAGAGCGCTAAAACGAGATAAATCGGCTGGCGAGATGCATTCATACATCACCTAGGTTGTTTAAATGAGAATCATTATATTATATACTGACCGACGGTCGGTCAATGTATAAAAGTCTACTTAAACCCCAAACTTTTCATTTTTTATAGACAATCTTGAAAGCGCTTTTAAAGATCATCACTGATCACAACTTAAACAGAATGGTTAGCTTTAAAATGTATATTTTCGGGTTCTAATTAAAATTTATAATAAAAGAATATCAGACGAGAAGCGATTTATATGATTCAAGGTCATAGTGAAAGTCAGCCATCATGATGGAGCATTTTTAAATATTGCAGCGCAATTTGTTGAGAAAAATCTGTGCTATCTTGTAGTTGATTGGCAATTGCTTCATCTGCAACCCCATGCACACCTGAATAAATCAACAAAGCGGTTAATCTTGGCTGTTCTAAATACCAAATACCCGCCTGTTGCCCTCCATTTAAGATTTGCAGCAATTGTTCCAATATCATATTTTTTTCATTATTCTTACGTTCGTGATGGTGCGCGCCAAAAACAATATCATGCACTGCATAACTTTCGAGGTAGGTTTGTATATTGGCAGAGACCCAAACCTTAAATTGGCTGACCCAATCTTCAGCATCACATGTTGCAACTGCGGTGTCTAAGGCCGCGATAAAAAAATCGATATAACGTTTTTTTAATGCTTCAACAATATGCTGTTTCGATTCAAAGTAATGATAAAAGGTCCCTTTAGCAACGCCCACACTGGCAATAATTTCACTAATCGTGGTAGCTTCCACACCTTTTGCTAAAAAAAGCGTTTGTGCAGCATTCATCAGCTCATCAATTCGGACTTCTGCTGGCTTGGTTTGCCGTTTTGTCACCTGAGTAGAAGCGACTTGAGATTGTGATGACATACTTCTCTATTTTCTACACACAAGAATTTAATTATAGATGAGTCCTAGCTAATTCACAATTCAAGCTAATACGAGTTCCCGAATACATCAATGTGGATATAATCTTAGTTCAGTCATACCAAATAATTTTTTAGCTGATAAAGAGACTTATTCTTTTAAATTCTCTCATGAAGATAGACCTACTTAAAATGTCTAAATATTTTTTAATACTGATATAAAAAATGGGAGAACTGAGTCTATAAGTTCTCCCATTTTATTCTGTGCTATTGATCTAAGCCTACACATTTAAATTTCGTTATTTCCCCCCTAACCATTTGGTCGAGTCACAATTGGGAAAATTGAATCTGGACGTTTAAACATTGCAAAGAATTTTCCAATTTTCAGTGGATTACCTTTAACTTTACTGTCTTTAGAAAGCAGGACTTTTACCCCTTCTATTTGACCTGTAATCATTTTTAGATATAAGGGCTTGGTTACGGTTAATGTTGGGCAATCCGATGCCAAACCATTACTGTCATCATGACGTTTAAACTGCATGACTGAGTTTTCAACCCATAATGAAAAATTCTCTTGGGTATCCGACAAAACCAGATTGATACACTGGTTTTCATTTTTTAAATTTTCCACATCTAAAT
>Ga0308158_10000257_pt1 | contig 108472 bp, 97 predicted proteins | sample PhyBR2_FD_201038 | JGI IMG/M metagenome (GOLD analysis project Ga0308158, IMG submission 201038) | Phyllosphere microbial communities from UC Gill Tract Community Farm, Albany, California, United States - DLSLB.R2 | ecosystem: Host-associated > Plants > Phyllosphere > Unclassified | place... | reverse complement strand
ACCACGATTCTGATGTGATCGTGATCGTCGGCGACGGCAGGTACGAGATCGCCGAACCGCTCGTGTTCCGGACAGCGGACGGAGGCCAGGGCGATCACTCGGTCACGTGGCGCGCAGCGGCGGACGCTGAACCGGTGATCTCCGGCGGAAAGGCCGTCGTCGGATGGAACGATGACGACGGGGACGGCATCTGGCAGGCACCCATCGATTTCAAGTTCGACTTCCGCCAGCTGTATGTGGAAGGAGCACAGGCGACACGCGCCAGCGTAGAGGTCGATGCGAACCGATTCACCTGGTCGCGGTCCGGGTTCTCCATCGACGCCGCGTACCTGTCGGGGCAGATCGGAACGATCTGGGCGAAGCTGGGGGCTCTGTCCCCCGTTGACCAGCGACGAGTCGAACTGCGCAGTCGCGGCTCGTTCACAGACCGATACGCCCCTTTCCTCTCGATCGAAGGCACATCCGCCACAATGCGGCAGCCGTCCTGGGACAACAACACGTGGGGATGGGACACGATCGACAAGCCCCTCCCGAACAATGACCACCGCACCCTGCGCATCCAGAACGCCTTCGCCCTGATCGACACCGCGGGCGAATGGTTCCACGACATCAACGCCGGATCGCTGCACTACAAGCCGAAGGCGGGAGTCGACCCCAACACGCTCGAGATCATCGCCCCCGCGATGGAGACTCTGATGAGTGTGAGCGGCGACGACATCGACGACAAGGTCGCCAATCTTCACTTCGAGGGTCTCTCGTTCGCGCACGTCAGCTCCCTGCGGCCGAGTTCCGATGAGGGCTTCGCCAATCAGCAGAACGGCACTTTCATCACGGGCCGCATCTACGCCCTCGTCGATCCGGTAACCGGCGACCTGCCGACATCGGACCAGCGTGTGTTCACCGGGGTCGAGCAGGCTCCGTCCGTGCGAGTCATCCGTCTCGGAGACGACGGCGTCCACCGATATGCGGATGACGGATCGGCCGTGAACGTCGCCGACCTCCCGCGACTGATCAACATGCGCGACTACCCGAATCTGCCGCTCAACTCCACGCAGCTCGCAACATGGAACGCGGCGCACCCGAGCGCGCAGAAGGTGAACTGCGCGCTGCCGACCTATCCGTCGGACTGCATCGGATTCGAATCGTTCCGCAGCTTTTTCGAGCAGTCCTCGGCAGCGGTTCAGGTGTCGGCTGCCGTGAACGTCTCTTTCGAACGCAACACCTTCGCCCATCTCGGGGCGACGGCGCTCGGCGTGGGGAACGACTCCGCTGCCACGCTCAGCGGCATCGGGCTCGGCACCGAGAACGTCTCGGTGATCGACAACTCGTTCCATGATCTCGCAGCGACGGCGATCTCCGCCGGCGGGATCGAGGAAGAAGCGCATCACCCGACGCTCGCGGGGAATCTGAACGCGGGCATCACGATCAGCGACAACCGGATCCGTGACATCGGGAAAGATCACTACGACGTCTCCGGCATCCTCATCACCTTCTTCGACGGTGCGGAGATCGTGCACAACGAGCTCTCGAAGGGGCCGTACGACGCGATCGACAGCGGGTGGGCATGGGGCATCCCCGACGCGGGGGGAAACCCTGCGTACCAGGGACGCGGCGCATACCTGTTCTCGAAGCGCTACGCGAACGACGATCCGACGATCAACCGCAACGTGCACATCGCGCACAACGTGATGTGGGACTTCAAACAGCAGGGGTCGGACGGCGGCATCCTCTACAACCTCGGTGCGACTCCGGGGAGCTCCTGGGACAGCAACTACGTGATCGGCGCGGACGGATACAAGCTCTACTTCGACGAGGGCACCCGGTACATGACGGCGAAGAACAACGTGCTCACCGCCGGGGGCACGTGGACGTTCGCCAACGCGTTCACGGACGGTGCCGCGACACCCTCTAACGGCCAGCCCAACACCACGCGCGACAACACCGTTGACGGGACGTGGGTGCTCGGCGGTGGCTTGAATCAGGGGCCGTGGTGCTATGACTCGGGTGCATGCGACCCCAACGGGGACGGGCGGTGGAACAACAGGATCACGACCCGGAGTCAGATCGGGATCTCGGAGTTCCCGCTCGACGCGCAGCGCGTGATCGCACAGGCAGGCATCCGACCCGAGTACCGGCGCGACGGCGACCGAGTGGGCGAGCCTCGCGGGCTGGACCTGTCGCTCTCTCGCGACGAGTCAGGGTCGCAGCTTCTGACGGCGACGATCGAGAACCTCGGATCCACGGCGTTGTCCGACATCGCGCTCACCGCGACACCTTCCGCCGCGATCAGCCTCGGGCCGGTGACGCAGGCTCCCGCGACGCTCGCCCCGGGGGAGACGGGTACGGCCGTCTGGCGGATCACCGGAAACGCCGCCATCACGGACGGGTCGGTGTCGGTGTCAGCGGCCATGACCGAACAGGGCTCATCGCAGAGCGTCAAGCGTTCCCTTCCTGTCGTGCTCGGCGGGCCCGTCGAACCGGGGCTGAAAACAGCCGGATTCTCGACGTACCTGTCGCCCCAGGCAGTGCAGGACGGTCGCACGATCGCCGTGCAATCCTCCGGTCGGGACATCGGGAACGCCGGCGACGAGTACTCCACGGCGTACGCGCCAGACGGGCTCAGCGAGGACGGTTCGGTGACAGTGGAGATCAACGCCGTCGAAGGGGCGTTCTACCGCACGGGCCTCGCCGTGCGGAACGATCTCAGCCGACTCGCAGATGCTGCGGTGGCAGACAAATCGACCGGCTACGCGACACTCGTCGCCGAACCAGGGTGGGTCGCCTTCCGATTCGACCAGAACGGCGACGGTGTGATCGACACCCAGGTCGCGCAGGCAGGCGTGTCGGCTCGCCCGATCTGGCTGCGTATCGTCCGCGAGGAGAACACCCTCACCGGCTGGTACTCCACAGACGGCACGGCGTTCACACAGCTCTCGGGCACGGTTGCGCTCGTCGGCGCTGATGCGGGGGCGCTCGACGCGGGGGTCCTGCACTCCAGCGCGGATCGCACATCCGTACACGCCAGGGCAGCGCTCACGACATCAACCGCGACGTTCTCAGACCTGACGTTCACGAACGAATCCACAGCGCCCGTCATCACGTCGGGTCGGCCGAACGACGCGGTCGTGGGTGAGCAGTACTCGTTCGCGCTCACGGCCACGCGCACCTCGAGCTTCGCCGTCGTCGATGGTGCCCTTCCCGCCGGGCTGAACCTCGCCGAGGATGGAAAGATCGAAGGCGAGCCGACTGAGGCCGGAGTGTTCTCCGCCACCGTCGAGGCGCGCGGTGCCGGCGGCGCGGCCACTCAGGAGATCCGGATCATCGTCCGAGATGTCGCACCGGCGGCTCCCGCCGTCGTCGTCAGCGATCGCGAGGCGACGGTACCCGCTTTGGCGACCGGTGCGGGTGTGATCGACGTACGCAACGAGGCGGAGCATCCTGCTGCCTACGAGGTGACGGTGACCGACGCCGCCGGTGCGACGGTGCACAGCACCGAGCTCACGGTGGACTCCGGCGCCACCGCTTCAACCCGCGCGGCGCGACTCAAGGCCGGGTCCTACCTCATCACCGTCGTCGGCGATGACGGATCTCCGGAGGTCACGACGGAGATGGTGATCACCGACGGCACGTTCTCCGAACTTCCCGAGCCATGGAAGTCCGGCCAACCCGGCGGCGCCACCTCGCAGTCCCTCGGTGTGGATGGGGACCAGATCGCGATAATACGGCAGCGAAGCAACGACATCAGCGGGGAGAACTCGACGAAGACCGATTCGTACAGCTCGGTCTATCGAAGCGACGTGCTCGGGGCGAATGACTTCGTTCAGGTCACGGTGACCGGGCAGGAGAGAGTGAGCGACTTCACGAAGACGGGCATCGTCATCCGTGACGATCTCTCCGTGTCGACGGCGGGCAGCAGCGGTGCATCCAACGGCACGGGCACGTCCAGCGGGTTTGCCGCACTCGTCGTCACCCCGACGCGTGGCATCCGATTCACCGTGGAGAACTCCGGATCGAACTGGTATCCGATCGAGGTCGCCGCGACCACGCCATGGAACGTCGCACAGACGATCACGACTCCCGTGACGCTGCGGTTGACCCGAGAGAACGGTACGACGCTCGTCGCGTCGTACTCCATCGACGGCGGAGCGACGTTCCAGCCGCTCGGTTCGCGTGCCGGGTTCTTCACCTCCAAACCGCAGGCCGCGCTGGATGCGGGTGTGGGGCATGTCGCCAATGGCGGGCTCCAGGGCCCCGTGTCGACTGCAGGATTCCGAGACCTCCTGTTCGGCGCGGACATCGTCGCTCCCGGCCTCAGCGTGGCCGCCACGGCGCCAGCGAATGATGGCGCAGGCGACGGCGCTGCGACTGCGACGCTGACCAACCCGACGTCGCGGGATGCCTTCATGGTCGTCACAGCGACGCGGGTGGTGGATGGCAGCGTGGTGTTCCGGGCCGGCACGAAGGTCGATGCGGACAGCGAGGCGACGATGACCATCCCGCGGCTCGACGCCGGCGATTACGCCGTGACGGCGCGAGACGAGCGCTCCGGCGCGGTCGGGAACGCCACCGTGACGATCGATGCAGCCGAGGCGATTGAGATCACACCGTCGGTCGCCACTCGATGCGTAGCAGGGAAGGTGCATCTCTACGCATCGGTTCGCAACGACTCGAGCGGTCCCATCTCGGTCACGATCTCGACGGTGTACGGCACGAAGTCGCTTCTCGAGATCCCGCCAGGAAAGACGGTGGCGGTGCCTTTCAACACGCGACTCGGATCCATCCCGACCGGAGTTGCGGACTTCGCGGCCACCTCGGGTGACGGGGCGAGCGTCTCAGTTCCCGTGGCCTACGCTGCGGCAGCCTGCCGATGAGGAGAGGCGGGGCCTCTACCGGTCGGTAGAGGCCCCGCGCTGTCGGTGTCGGCGTCGAGGTGGGAGCTCGCCGTCCGACCGATCGCTGGCGTCACCGAACGCGATGTCGGCACCGGTCACGAGGTGACGGGGGGCGGATGCGAAGGAAGCTGCCCCGATCATCTGCTGAGAGACTCGCGCAGGTATCGACCGGTTACGCTCTCAGGGCGTGATGCGACTTCATCAACGGTGCCGCTCGCAACGATTCTGCCGCCCGCGGTGCCGCCTCCAGGGCCGAGATCCACGACGAAGTCCGAGTTGGCGATGACGTCGAGATCGTGTTCGATGACCACGATCGTCGCCCCCCGTGCGCGGAGTCTTTCCAGTACTCCGATGAGTACGCGGGTGTCGATGGGGTGAAGCCCTACGGACGGCTCATCGAAGACGAAGAGCGCGTCGGATTGATCTCTGCTGAGCTCGGTCGCGAGTTTCAACCGCTGCGCTTCGCCCCCGGACAGGGCGGGAGTGTCCTCACCAAGAGTGAGGTAGCTCAGGCCGAGGTCCGCGAGTGTCTGCAGCTTCTTCTTCGCCTTCGGAAGATCGCTGATGTACGCGAGGGCTTGCTTGACGGTCATGCCGAGAAGGTCGGGAAGGCTTACTGCGACGCCGTTTGCTCCGAGTCTGGTGATCGTGTGCGCGAGAGGCGCGTATCTACTTCCGTCGCAGTCGGGGCAGGGGATCTCGACATCGGGCAGGAACTGCACGTCGAGGACGACCTGGCCAGTGCCTTCGCATCGGGGGCACTTCAGAGACCCGGTGTTGTAGGAGAAAGCGCTGGCGTTCAGGCCCTGTTCACGGGCGCCGTGAGTATTCGCGTACGCACGGCGGAGCTCGTCGAGCACGCCGCTGTACGTGGCGACCGTGGAGCGGACATTGACTCCGATGGGGGTGGCATCCACCACGTCGGCGCGGCGGATCCCGGCAGGGTCAAACGACCGCACGTGCAGGGGCATTTCCGTACCGCTTTCCCGCGTCCGAAGTGCAGGGACGATGCTGTCGAGCACGAGAGTCGTCTTGCCTGATCCCGACATTCCGGTGACTGCGGTGATGCGTGCCACCGGGATCTGCACATCGAGGCTGTGCACGGTGTGGATCGGATCCGTTTGGATGTGCAGCGCTCCGCTGGCGAAGACATCTGCCACCGACGGTCGGTCTCTGATCACGGTCTCTTCACGCCCATCGAGGAACCCGCCGATCAGTGATGACGCGTCTGCCGAGACCTCCGCCACCGTGCCTTGCGTCAGGACGTGACCACCTTCTGCACCGGATCCGGGTCCGATCTCGATCAGCCAGTCGGCTTCTCTCAGAACCTGGACGTCGTGGTCGACGAGAATGATCGAGTTGCCGCTGGCCAGCAGATCCCGCATGACGCCGACGAGGCCCTCGACGTTCGCCGGATGCAGGCCGATCGACGGCTCATCGAGCACATACAGGACGCCGGTGGTCTCGTTGCGGACCGCTCGAGCCAACTGGACCCGCTGCCGTTCGCCGGTGGACAAGGTGGAGCTGGCGCGATCGAGCGCCAGGTAGCCGAGTCCCAGCTCGAGCAGTCGCTGAGCCATGTCGGTGAACTGCGTGACTATCATCTGTGCCATCGAGAGCATCTCCGGCGGGAGGTCTTCGGCAGCGCTCGTCACCCAGTCGACCGCTTCGTCGAGAGTCTTCGCTGAAGCCGCGGCCAGATTGATCCCCGCGACCTCGCTGCCCAACGCCTGAGCGCTCAACCTCGAGCCGTGACAGGTCTCGCACGTCCCCGAGGTGATGAACCTACGCACACGGTCGAGGCCTCTTTCGCCCGTTGCCTTGTCCAACGCCTCCTGGACGGCAAGTCGCGCGTTCCGGTAGGTGAAGTTCATCTCAAAGAGCTTGCCGTTCTTCGACGGCACCGCGATGTGCTTCTTCTCCGCGGGGCCGTTCAGAACGATCTGATGCTCAGCGGCGGTGAGTTCGGAATAGGGAATATCTGTTCTGACGCCGAACTCCGCCACGACCTGCGGCATGACCGATAGCCCGAACATCCCCCACGGTGCGACGGCTCCCTGCTCGATACTCTTCGACCGATCGGGAACGAGTGTCGCGTCATCGATTCTTCGAACGATCCCGGTGCCAGAGCACGTCGGACAGGCGCCGTCGGAGTTGAACGCGAGCACTTCTGCCCCCGGAGGGTAAAAGGTCGCTCCGCAGACTGGGCACACCAGGTCGAGGTTGGCAGCAACGTCGATGGTGGGCGCCAGGCGATGTCCATTGGGGCAAAGGTGTGAGCCGAGCCGTGAGAACATCACTCGCAAGACGTTCAGAAGCTCCGTCGACGTGCCGAAGGTGGAGCGCACCCCAGGTATCCCTGGCCGCTGTCGCAACGCGAGAGCGGCGGGAATATGACTGACCGAGTCGACAGTCGCTCTCGTCGCGTGCGTCATGCGACGGCGGGTGTATGTGGAAAGAGCCTCGATGTACCGGCGGGATCCTTCTGCGTACAGCACACCCATGGCGAGCGAGGACTTACCCGAGCCGGATACTCCGGCCAGGGCCACGAGCTTGCCCAGCGGAATATCGACATCGATGTTCTTCAGGTTGTGCACGCGAGCGCCTCGCACCCGCACGGCGCCGGCATCCGTCGACTTCGAGCTTTCCTGATTCACCATTTTCGTCGCCTCATCCGCCCAGTCTACCCGGTCGAAATAGCCTAGTTATATTCTTTGTCAACTAAATCCCGTATGGTGGTCAGACGATCAGCTCCAAACGAGAAGAGGAAACATGAATGCTCCCGCTATCGGATCCGTATCGTGGTTCGAGATCGGCAGTGGCAAGCCAGATGACGTGAAGAAGTTCTTCGGTGAACTCTTCGGATGGCAGTTCCGCTTGAACACCGATCTCGAGGGTGTCAACTACCACGCCGCAGTCACTCCCGGAGCGCCTGGCCCGACGGGGGGGATCTTCGAACACGCGGACTCCTCCGATGAGTACGCCGTCTTCTACGTCTTGGTCGAGGATGTTCCTTCGACCATCGAGAAGGCTCGGAGTCTTGGCGGTACCGTCACGATGGAGCCCGTTGTGGACGCCGCCGGTGTGAGTTTTGCGCGCCTGCGTGACGCCGACGGACACCACTTCGGCGTCTACTCGATGCCGTCACCGGCGTGACCTCGAGCCCTGCCTCGGGTCCCGTTTCGAAACTGGACCCGAGGCAGGGCTTTGTCGCGCAGGCCCTACTCGTTGCCTACTTCGTCGCGGTGTTGAGCGCTGACGCGCAGCAGCTTCAGTGCGATGGCGAGCCGGGCGAGTTCGGCGGGGCCGAGTACGGATCGAAATCGCTTCTCGAGTTCTTCTTCGAACACCGGACGCGCGATCTCCAGTTTCCGGATGCCTTCCGCCGTCAGTGAGATCAGGGCCGAACGACCGTCAGCGGGGTTCGGTGACCGTCGGCAGTAATCGGCATCGACCATGCGGTCTATGACTTTGCTCACTCCTCCCACTGTGATCGAGAACTCGTCGGCGATATCCTGCGTTCGTGCGCCGGGGTTTCGATGGAGGAGTTGCATGATCTCGAACCAGGTCAGCCTCAGGTCGCAGTCGCGCCGCAATCTGGCGTCTACCGCGCCCCACAGGATCGTCTCGAAACGAACGAGATCGTCATAGATCGCCGCGACATCGGTCACTCTCGCATCCGCCTTGCTCCTAGGGGTGAGGGGTGAGATCCGCGTGATGAGGATTCCTTGGAAGACGTTGCCACACTCACATCGTAGGTCCCGGGCGCTCCACGTTCTTGTGGCTGCTGGGCTCGCAGTCCTCTCCTGGTGATCGGAGAGGTCGCCCGCAGTGGACTGAATCGTGCGGACTCAGCGCGAACCGGTGCGGCGGATCCGCCAGTTGCTCCGGGCGTGGGTCAGCGGCGCGCATAGGCCATCTCCGGGTGTCCCAAAAGTGTCCGGAGCATCCCGAGTGCTGCGATTTCGGAGTGCATCGCGAGTGTGGCGAGATCTGCGAGGGACGGCGTCGAATGGCCGGAGATCCGCATGTTTCCGCGGATGCCAGGCGATCTCCGGCCAAGCGGGCAGGCGGGCACGACGTCAGCGACAATGGGGCCCACCACCCTGCTAAGGTGGAGTTCCCTTACGGGAACCAGGGGTTCAAATCCCCTCGTCTCCGCAGTAGAAGTCCTGTTCACGTTTCGGAATGCGCGTCGTTCGCGTCCTGCAGTGAGCTTCCCCGCCGCGTGCTGCCGTCGGCTGAGACTCCGGCTCGGCAATGGTCGCCGGTCGATGCGATGTTCGCGGTCGTGCTTGACGCATCGCACCCCTCACCGATAACTTCTCTTTAGTCATACGATTAACTGATTCACGAGGAGGTGGACATGGGGCGCAAAGCGAGCGAGACCGTCACGATGCGACAGGTCGCTGAACGCGCCGGCGTATCCCAGGCCACCGTGTCTCTCGTGCTCAACAACGTCGGTGGAAGCCGCGTCAACGACACCACTCGTCAGCGGGTGCTGGAGACCATCGATGAGCTCGGCTACCGGACGAACGCGTTCGCGAAGTCGTTGCGCAGCGGCGAATCAGGCATGATCGGGTTCATCTCCGACGAGGTCGCCAGCTCGCCGTTCGCGGGTCACCTTCTCAAGGGGGCGCAGATGCTCGCCTGGGAGACCGGCAATGTGATCCTGAGCGTCGACACCTACAACGAGCCCGACCTCGAAGCCGCGGCGATCGACATGATGCTGTCGTACCGGGTAAAGGGTGTCGTGTACGCCTCGATGTATCACCGCGTGCTCGATCTTCCCGAGGGGCTGCAGTCCGTCCCGACGGTGGTGGTGAACGCGCAGGAGCGGAATCAGCGCGTCGCCAGCGTCTTCCCCGACGAGGAGGGTGGCGGCTACGTGGCCACCCGGCAGCTGATCGAGGCCGGCCACACGCGCATCGCGATGATCAACATCCAGCCTGAGGACAGCGACCTCCCCGCCGGCATCGGCCGACTGGCCGGCTATCGCCGAGCGCTCGCGGAGGCGGGGATCGCCGAGCCCGCGGGGTTCGTCAAGTACGGCGGCGGCATCGTCGAGGACGGGCTCGCGCTCACCCTCGATCTCATGGATGCGGGCGATCCGCCGACGGCCATCTTCTGCGGCAACGACCGCACCGCCTGGGGCGCCTATCGCGCCCTCGAATCCCGCGGGCTTCGCGTGCCTGACGACTGCTCGATCGTGGGCTTCGACAATCACGCGACGCTCGCCCCGATCCTCGACCCCGGACTGTCGACCGTCGAGCTGCCTTATGAGCAGATGGCGCGGACCGGGATCGAACTGCTGCTGTCCGGTCGCGGTCAGCAGTCGATGTCGAACCCCATTGAGTGCGTCCCGATCCTGCGCGGGTCGGTCGCGGATGCGAAGGTGCATGCATGACCACACAAGCCCCCGTCGAGTCCAGCCCGACGATCGTGAAGCGCAAGAGCCGCCTGCGTTCGCACGTTCGGCGCGCTCTGCGATCGTGGCAGTTATACGTATTACTAGCGCCCGCCGTCCTGTACATCATCGTGTTCAAGTACTGGCCCATGTACGGCGCCCAGATCGCGTTCCGCGACTACAACCCGGCTCTCGGGTTCGCGGGCAGCCCCTGGGTGGGGTTCGAGCACTTCGTCCGGTTCGTCAGTTCGTTCCAGTTCGGACGGCTCATCGAGAACACGTTGACGGTGAACGCCCTCGGTCTGCTGATCGCGTTCCCCGTTCCGATCATCCTCGCGCTGGTCGTCAACCAGCTGCAGAGCCCGCGGTTCAAGAAGTTCACACAGACCGTTCTCTACGCGCCGTCGTTCATCTCGGTGGTGGTCGTGGTCGGCATGATCTTCCTGCTGTTCTCTCCCCGATCCGGGATCGTGAACAACGCGATCACGCTGTTCGGCGGAGAGCCGGTGTTCTTCATGGGCTCGCCCGACTGGTTCCGCCCGCTCTACATCGGCTCGGACATCTGGCAGAACGCCGGGTTCTCGATGATCGTCTACCTCGCAGCGCTCACGGCGATCGATCCCGCGCTGCACGAGGCGGCCCGTGTCGACGGGGCGAACAAGTGGCAGCGCATCAAGCACATCGACATCCCGGGCATCATGCCGGTGATCACGATCCTCTTCATCCTCGCCATCGGGAACCTGTTCAACCTCGGGTTCGAGAAGGTCCTGCTCATGCAGACCGACCTGAACCTGGCGACGTCCGAGGTCATCCAGACCTACGTCTACAAGATCGGACTGCAGCAAGCACAGTTCAGCTACTCCGCGGCGATCGGCCTGTTCAACTCCCTGATCAACCTCGTCCTGCTCCTGACCTTCAACTGGGTCGCGAAGCGCGCCGGACAATCGACCCTTTGGTGATGACGCCATGACTGACACGATCTCCGCTTCGACGGCATCCGCCCGCTCCACCCGTCGTGCCCCGTCCGCCTCCCGACACGTCTCCCCGCCGCCGCGCGCCCGCTGGCGGGAGCGCGCCGCCGATCCCGTCTTCAACGTCGTCGCGGTGGGGATGCTGATCGTCGCGATCGTCGCGATCCTCTACCCGCTCTACTTCATCGTGATCGCCTCTGTGAGCGAGCCCTCGGAGATCTTGAACGGCAATGTCTGGCTCTGGCCACAGGGCTTCACGCTGGAGGGCTACACACGGATCTTCTCCGACGCGACCATCCTCAGAGGCTTCGCGAACTCGGTCCTGTACACCGTGGTCGGCACCGCGATCAGCGTGGCGACGATCCTGTGCGCGGCATACGCGCTGTCCCGGAAGGACCTCTACGGCCGTACGTTCTTCATGCTCCTGTTCATCATCACGATGTTCATCGACGGCGGCCTCATCGCGCGGTACCTGGTGGTGCGCGATCTCGGGATGCTCGACACGATCTGGGCCATCGTCCTCCCCGGCGCAGTCGGCGTGTGGAACCTGATCATCGCTCGGGCCTTCTTCGAGAACAACGTGCCCGGCGAACTGCGCGAAGCGGCGCAGCTCGACGGCGCCAACGACTTCCGCTTCTTCTTCCGCATCGTGCTGCCGCTGTCGAAGCCGCTGATCTTCCTGATGATCATGATCCATCTCGTCGCGAACTGGAACGCGTTCTTCGACGCGCTGATCTTCCTCGATGACGAGAGCAAGTATCCGCTGCAGCTCGTCCTGCGCAACGTCCTCATCCAGTCCGAGGTGTCGTCTGCCGGCGGCACCGGCGCTCTCGATTCCTATGCGGCCGCACAGCGGCTTGGCGAGCTGATCAAGTACGGAATGATCGTCGTCTCCACGATCCCGCTGCTGATCGTCCTCCCGTTCATGCAGAAGCACTTCACCAAGGGCGCGCTCCTCGGCGCCGTCAAGAGCTGAACACATCCGACCCTTACCGCCCCGAACAGAAAGCACAACATGAGACACCGCCGTTTCCTCACAGCTTCATCCGCCGCGATCGTCGGCACCCTGCTGCTCGCCGGCTGCACCGCCGGTGGCGCCACCACTGACATCGAAGACCATTCGAAGGACTTCGGCTTCAACGCCGAGGGGCTCCCCATCGTCGACAAGACGCTCACCCTGACCTTCGGCGGATCGAAGGCCGCGTTGGCCCCGGAGTACTCCGAGATGGAACTCGTGCAGCAGTGGGAGGCCGACACGAACATCGCGATCGATTGGGAGAACCTCCCCGATCAGGTCTACGGGGAGAAGAAGAACCTGATGCTGGCCAGCGGCGAGCTGCCGGACGTTCTCTTCAACACCGGACTGTCGGATGCCGAGATCGTGCAGAACGGGACCAACGGAACTCTGCTTCCGCTGGAGGACCTAATCGAGGAGCACGCGCCGACACTCACCGCGATCCTCGACGAGCGCCCCGACATCCGTGCCGCGATCACCGCTTCGGACGGTCACATCTACACGCTGCCGTCGGTGGAGGAGCTCGGGATCCTCGCGTACCCCAACTTCCTGTACATCAACAAGTCCTGGCTCGACGCCGTGGGGCTGCCGATGCCCACCACGATCGATGAGTACCACGCAGCGCTGAAGGCCTTCGCGACGCAGGACCCCAACGGAAACGGGGCCGCCGACGAGATCCCCCTCAGCTTCCGCACCGATTCGTTCGCGGCCAACCCGCACGACCTGATCGCCGCGCTCGGCGGTCAGCCGGAGAACAACGACCACCGGATCGTGCGCGACGGCAAGGTGGAGTTCACGGCGGACACCGAGGAGTACAAGGCCGGCGTGTCGGCGCTGGGCGACTGGTATGCCGAGGGTCTGATCGACCCGGAGTCGTTCTCGCAGGACGATGTGGCCTACCTCTCGAAGGGCAAGTCCGGCACCGAGATCCTCGGCTCGTTCTTCTGGTGGGAGCTCAAGGAGATGGTCGGCGAGGACCGCATGGGCGACTACGCGCTGGTCGGCATCCTCGAGGGCGTCGACGGCGAACGGCTCGCCAGCGTCTCGAACAACCAGGAGATCAGCCGAGGCGCCATGGCGATCACGCGGTCGAACAAGTACCCGGCCGCGACCATGCGGTGGGCGGACCGGCTGTTCGACCCGGTGATGTCCGCGCAGTCGAACTGGGGGCCGATCGGCGTCACCCTGCAGGAGGACGCCGACGGCATCCTCGTCCAGATCCCCGCCGCCGCCGGTGAATCCGAAGGCGAGCGCCGACAGCGGGTAGCCCCCGGCGGCCCGAAGATCACGACCGCCGAAGACTTCGAAACCGTCGTCGCACCCGAACCGCGCGCCAAGGAGCGGCAGGACCTCGTGAAGGAGTTCTACGCCCCCTATCAGGCCAACGAGGGGTATCCGCCGGTACTGCTGTCGAACGAGGAGCTCGACCGGGTGTCGTTCGCCACCACCGACATCAACACGCTCGTCAAGGAGAAGTTCGCCTCGTGGATCGTGAAGGGGAACATCGACAGCGAGTGGGACGGCTACGTCTCGCAGCTGAAGACACTGGGCGTCGACGACGTCGTCTCCACCTATCAGGACGCCTACGACCGGTTCCAGAAGGGCGGCGAGTAGACCTCGCCGTGGCGGGGCGACGTGCGCGTCGCCCCGCCTCCTTCCTCTTCTCCTCTCCCCGCACCCGCCCCGACGCCACAGGAAAGCCCCGTGACCAGCATCCCCACCACCGAAACCGCCGAGCTGCGACCCGTCGCGCACTTCACCGCGAAGAACTCCTGGCTCAACGACCCGAACGGCCTGCTCCATCACGACGGCACGTACCACCTGTTCTTCCAGACCAACCCGTTCGGCACGACCTGGGGGAACATCTCCTGGGGTCACGCGACATCGACGGATCTCGTCTCGTGGGTCGAGCAGGACCTGGCCATCCCGTTCACAGAGGACGAGATGGCGTTCTCCGGCAGCGCCGTCGTCGACGCGCGGAACACAGCCGGCTTCGCGGGCGAGGGTGAGACCGCCCTGGTCGCGATCTACACGAGCGCGAAGGACGGTTCCCAGTCCCAGTCCCTGGCCTTCAGCCTGGACCAGGGCGAGACGTGGACGCGCTTCGCCGGCAATCCGGTGCTCGACATCGGCTCGGACGAGTTCCGTGATCCGAAGGTCTTCTGGTACGGCGGCGACGATGGTCACTGGGTCATGGTCGCGGTCGAGGCCGTCGCGAGGAAGGTCGTGCTGTACACGTCTCCCGATCTGCGGCACTGGACCTTCGCGTCCGACTTCGGGCCGGCGCACGCCGTAGGCGGTGTCTGGGAATGCCCCGACCTGTTCCCCCTGGTCGTCGAGGGCACGGCGCGCACACGCTGGGTCCTGATCGTCAGCATGAATCCCGGCGGGATCGCCGGCGGGTCGGGCACCCAGTACTTCGTCGGGGATTTCGACGGAACCTCGTTCGTTCCGGAACGTCTCGTCGATTCGGACGACCTGGCGGACTTCGACTGGCTCGACTACGGACGGGACTATTACGCGGCCGTCTCGTTCAACGACGCTCCTGACGGACGACGGCTGATGGTGGGCTGGGCGAGCAACTGGGACTATGCGAACGTCACCCCCACAGCGCCCTGGCGCTCGTCGATGTCGCTCGTGCGGGAGATCCGACTCATTGCCAGTGCGGACGGCGTGCACCGCATCGCACAGCGTCCGGTGCTGCCCGCCGAGCGTGAAGGCCTGCATGTGTTCGAACTCACCGTGCCGTCGGGAGCGGGGGAGCGGCACGCCGTCGTCCTGACCGGCGTGGACGAAGAGAGACTCGTGATCACGGTCGACGGCGACGACCGCAGCATCTCGTGCGACCGCACCGCCAGCGGCCGCATCGAATTCCACGAGAGCTTCCCGTCCGTGGACTGGGCGCCCCTGCCGAGCGGGACGACGGACTCGCTCGACCTGCTCATCGTCGTCGACGGCATGATCGTCGAGATCTATGCGGGCGACGGCCTCGTCACGCTGACCGAACAGGTGTTCCCGCGCGAGCCGTTCGGGAGTATGCATGTCGCCCCGCTCGCACGCTGACACTGCGCCGGTGATGCCGCGCCGCGAACGCTCCGCGCTGCAGGTGCTCGTCATCGGCGAGGCGCTGATCGACATCGTGCAGAACGGACACGACTCGGCCGAGCACGTCGGCGGGAGTCCCGCCAACGTCGCACTGGGACTCGGGCGCCGCGGCATTCCCGTCGGTCTGCTCTCGCAACTGGGGAACGACTCTCGGGGTCGGATGATCATCGATCATCTCGAGGCGTCGGGCGTGACGGTGCTCGACGAGTCCCTGACCGGCGCATCGACGTCGACGGCTCGGGCGAGCATTCAGCCCGACGGACAGGCGGTGTACGACTTCGACATCGAGTGGGGCTGCGTCCGACCGCCCCTCGGCATCGCCGCGCGCGTCATCCACACGGGCTCGATCGCTTCGTTCCTCGCGCCCGGAGCAGCCTCCGTCCTCGAGCTGCTGCGAGAGGCGGATGCGCCCGAGATCACCTTCGATCCCAACATCCGCCCTGCGCTCGTCGGGCGGCGGTCGGAGGCACTCGGCGCCTACGAATCGTTCGCGCGCGTCGCGACCGTCGTGAAGATGAGCGACCAGGATGCCGAGTGGCTCCATCCCGGCGCGACGATCGACCAGGTCGCCGACGAGCTGCTGGCACTCGGCCCGGCGCTTGTGGCGCTGACGATGGGCGAACGCGGGGCGCTCATCGCCACGGCCCGCCATCGACTGGTGGTGCCGGGCATGCCCGTCACCGCTGTCGACACGATCGGAGCCGGTGACACGTTCATGTCGTCCGTCATCCGCTCGGTGCTCGCACACGGCAGCGCGGGCCTGGACCTGCCCACGCTGGAACGACTGGGCCGCGACGCCGTGCACGCGGCGTCGCTGACCGTGTCGAGAGCGGGAGCGGATCTGCCCTGGCAGCGGGAGCTCGAGGCGGCGGAGGCAGCAGCGGTGGTTTGACGCCCTAGGCGTCCGGACGCCGCGGGGAGCGAGCGACGGCACAGCACCCTGACGTCTCCGCCCGGAGGTATCTGGGCGCCTCGCCGCGCAGAACGCCAGTACGGCCGATCCATGGTTGACAACCTGATTTCGACGCTGGTACGTTCTCAAAACCGAGCATGCGCTCGGTATTTCGAGAGCAAAGGAGCTCCGATGATCAAGGTGACACGTTGGCGGGCCCGCGCGATGCTGGCTGCAGGATTCGTCGTGGCGATGACCGCAGGCGGGGTGATCTCCGTGGCACCGGCGATCGCGGATGCCGGACCTGGTGGGTCATGCGAACGCGAGTTGCCGGTCGGCGCGTCCACGCTCGACGTGACCTTCGCAGGGGAGGTGTACGGGGTGCTCGTCCAGGTGCCGGACGCACCGTTGCGTCGCGAACTGCCGCTCGTCGTCGACCTTCACGGCTCGAACGCCAACGGAGGCGTTCAGGCCGACATCTCGGATCTCGGTGAGGTGGGCGCCGCCAACGGCTTCATCGTCGTCAATCCCACCGGGTGATCTCGAGTTCCCGCAGACGCTCCCAGACGGGAACTGGGCCTGGAACGTGCCGGGCGTCCCCCTCACCTCCGGCACGTATCCGCCCGAGGGAGCCCGCGATGACGTCGCGTTCCTCCGCGCCGTGGTCGACGCGGTCGACGCTGCCGGATGCGTCGACGAGCGCCGTGTCTTCGCCACAGGGTTCTCCGGCGGTGGACGCATGGCGTCTGCGCTCGCGTGCGAGGCATCGGACGTATTCGCCGCGATCGCCCCGGTGGCCGGGCTCCGGGCAGGGCGTCCCGACCCCGAGGCGCTCTCAGCGCCCGTGGCTGCGTCGTGCACGCCGGAAAGGCCGGTCGCGGTGGTGTCGTTCCACGGGACGGCGGACTTCGTGAACCCGTACCCGGGCAACTCCGATCCCCGCTGGGGCTACAGCGTCCAGCTGGCCGCCGAGCGGTGGGCCGCGCTCAACGAGTGCCGCACAGGGCCCGTCGTCGTAACCGTCGGTGCAGGCATCACCGCGTACTCGTGGTCGAAGTGCTCGAAGCAGGCCGACGTCGTCGTGTACGAGGTGGCGGAAGGCGGGCACACCTGGCCGGGAACCGACGTGGATCTCTCCGCCCTCGGCGCCACGACGCAGGAGATCAACGCCTCGCAGACGATGTGGGAGTTCTTCAAAGCTCACCCGCGCCGCGGGTGAGCGTATTCCGATGCGGGGGCGGCATCGCAGACGCCTCGCTGCGGGAGGTCCGACTCAGGCCGCGACGATGACCGTGGGGCGCCGGCGGCGGAGACGCCGGCGCCCCGCCGTCTCGACGCACGCTCGCACGATGAAGGCGGCGAGGACGACGAGGCTCACGACGATCGCCGCGAGCACGAGCGCGAGCACCTCGACGATCGCGAGCACGACGGCGAGAGCGCCGATTCCGACGTGTCGGAGGAAGGTCATCGTGACCGGCCTCCGAGGTCGGCTCCGGCGGCGAGGCCGAGCGTGCTGACGTACGGCGTCGACGTGGTCCCGACCTGGATCAGCGTTCCTGCGGCGTAGGCGAGCGCGCCGAACGAGGCGCCGCGTGCTCGCGCGAGGTCGACGCCGGAGGGAAGTGTGCCGGTCGAGGTGTTCTGTGCAGGAGATGTGGAGGGCATGCTTCCAGCGTCGTCGCTCGGGCCGATTTCGGCATCGTGCCGTGGGATGAGATCCGAGTCATACCTGGGCCGGATGCGGCGCGGAACCGGCGTCGGGAATCCGCGGAGAAATTAGATACCTCCACATGGAGGTTTTCTGCTAGCCTGGCCAACAGGGCAGCGAAGATGCCCCTCGTTCTCACTAGCAAGGAAGGTCACCGTGGCCCTGCCAGAAACCTCGGTTCAGCTGTACACCCTCGCAGCGGAGTTCTCCGCCGACATGGAAGGCTCGCTCGACAAGCTCGCCGCCATCGGTCTCCGCAACGTCGAGGCGTTCGACTTCGTCCGCCGTCCCGACGAGATCCGCGCGGCGCTCGACGCCTCGGGCCTCGCCTCGCCGACCGGCCACGCACCGCTGCTCTCCGACGAGCTGTGGACGCCCGACGGCTCGATCCCGACGCCGGCTCCCGAGGTCGTGTTCGAGGCCGCCGCGAAGGTCGGCCTGAAGACGGTCATCGACCCGTTCGTCGCCCCCGACCGCTGGTTCACGCTCGAGGGCGTGACCGACATCGCCGACCGTCTGAACGCGCTCGTCGACACCGCCGCGAGCTTCGGCCTCGCGGTCGGATACCACAACCACGCGCAGGAGTTCGTCGCCGACTTCGACGGCCAGACGGCCTACGAGCGCTTCGTCGAGCTCACCGACGACCGCGTCGCGCTCGAGCTCGACCTCTACTGGGCGCTCACCGGCGGACAGGACGTCCCGGCGCTCGTCTCGCGTCTCGGCGACCGCCTCGTCGCCGCCCACGTCAAGGACGGCATCGCCCCGGCGAGCAACCCGTTCGCCCCGGGAGCTGCGGAGTTCGGCTCCGACAGCCTCGACCAGCGGCACGCCGGCACGGGCGACGTGCCCCTCGCCGACGCGCTGCGCGCGGCATCCGCTCTGCAGTACGCCGTGATCGAGTACGACAAGGCTCCGGGCGACGTCTTCGCCGACATCGCCGCCAGCTACGCGTTCCTCATCGAGGGCGGTTTCGCCCGATGAGCGCGGTCGGCATCGGCATCATCGGCGTCGGAGTCATCAGCGACACCTACCTCGAGAACCTCTCGGCCTTCCCCGACGTCGAGGTGCTCATCGTCGGCGACCTGCTGCTCGACCGTGCCCAGGCGCAGGCCGAGAAGTACGGAGTGCCCGCGTTCGGCAGCGCAGAAGACGTGCTCGCGCACCCCGGTGTCGGACTCGTCATCAACCTGACGATCCCCGCTGTGCACATCGAGGTCTCGCGTGCGGCGATCGCCGCCGGCAAGCACGTCTGGACCGAGAAGCCGCTCGGCCTCGACCGCGAGGGCGCCGCAGAGCTGCTCCGCGAGGCGGATGCCGCCGGCCTGCGTGTCGGCTCGGCCCCGGACACGCTGCTCGGCCCGGGCTTCCAGGCCGCTCGTCGTGCGATCGAGAACGGCGTCATCGGGCGTCCGCTGTTCGCTCAGACGGCGTTCCAGACCCAGGGGCCCGACCTCTGGCATCCGAGCCCCGCCTTCCTGTTCGCGAACGGCGCGGGCCCGCTGCTCGACATGGGGCCGTACTACTTCTCGGCTCTCGTGAGCCTGCTCGGCCCTGTCGACCGCATCTCGGCCGTGGGATCGAAGGCCCGCGAGGAGCGCGAGATCCACACCGGACCCAACGCCGGGACGATGTTCCCGGTCGAGGTGCCGTCGACGATCCAGATCGTGACCGCGTTCGAGCAGGGCGCTCAGGCGCAGAGCCTGCTGAGCTTCGACTCCGCCCTGGAGCGTCACGGCATCGTCGAGATCCACGGCACCGAGGGCACGATCGTGATCCCCGACCCGAACCAGTTCGCGGGGCGCATCGCGTACGTCAAGCCGCTGGGTGTCATCCGCGACGGCATGTCGTTCGAGCAGGAGTGGATCGAGATCGAGCACGACGACGTCAAGCTCGGCCGAGGTCTCGGCGCGCTCGACATGGTCCGCGCGATCGCCGAAGGGCGCCCGCACGTCGCATCCGGCGAGCTCGGCTATCACGTGCTCGACATCCTGCTGTCCGCGCAGGAGTCGGCGGCCACGGGTCAGACCCTGGTGGTCGAGAGCACCGTGGCCCCCGTGCCGCTGCTGCCCGAGGGCTTCGACCCCTTCGCCGCCACCCTCTGAGCGATCGTCAGGGCCGCGGGCTCACCCCTCGGGGTGGGGCCGCGGCCCTGCGGCGTATCTAGTGGCTTGAACTTCTGCGGCCGACTCCACTTTCTGCGGCCCGTGCAGCGTGGTGGGGCCGCAGAAGTTCGGTTTGGCCGCAGAAGGCAGGGCACGGGGGAGAGGCGGATGCTCGGGAGAGCGGATCCGGGGGAGTGGATCCGGGGGAGTGCTCGGATGCCGGACTCAGAGTCCCCGGAGCAGTCGGTCGAGCATCTCCAGGGCCGCTTCGTGATTGACCTCGTCGTCGAGGAGCCACTGGATCTGCAGACCGTCGGATGCCGCGATCACGAGCGCGGCGACGAGGACGGGGTCGAGGTCGGCGCGCACGTGCCCCGATGCCTGCAGGAGCCCCACCTGCTCTGCGATGTCGTCGCGAAGGCGGGCGAAGCGCTCGGTCGCGAACCTCTGCGCGATCGGATGGTTGTCTTCGAGGGCCATCGCCACGAGCGTCGAGTAGAGCTGCACGAGGCCGGGGATCTCGCGGTTCGCCTCGGCGGAGATGCTCATCGCCATCGCCGGGCTCGCGTCGGGCGGGAGCGGGCGCTCGGTGCTCGGCTTGTGCTGCGATTCGCGGTACACCTCCACGAGCAGCTCCTCCAGCGAGCCGAAGTAGTGCGTCAGCGCAGCGTGCGTGACGCCGACCTCCTGGGCGATCGCACGCAGGCTCGTCTTCTGCGAGCCGCGTCGCGCGAACACCTCGATCGCCTTGTCGAGGATCTCCTGACGACGGGCCACGCCCTTCGGATACCGCCCCTTCGGACGCGCCTCCGCATCGGGCGCATCGTCAGGCGAGTCGGTCATGTCCTGATGATACCGAGCGCAGGGCAAAACCTCCAGGTGGAGGTTATTGCCGGATGCGGTGAGGCACCCGGCGCGCCGACATCCCGTTCTGCGCGTGAGATCCCGTTCTGCGCATGAGGCCCGCTGTCTGCACAGGGAGTTCGCGTGGGAAGCGGGGTCTCGTGCGTGAAGCGGGGTCTCGCGGCGGAGCGGATGCCGGGCAGGGGTCAGCGTGCGGCGAGGACGGAGAGGACGTTCCCGGCCGGGTCGGTGAACCAGGCGATGTCGGGTCCGCGGCCGCCGCCGCGTGCGATGCCCTTGGCGTCGGTGCCGAAGTCGGGGTCTGTGTAGATCTTCGTGACGACACCGCGGGAGTTGAGATCGTCCACGGCCGCGTCGACATCGTCGACCGGGAAGTTCAGGATCGTGAAGCTCGCCGGGGTGTGGTTCGGCTTCGCGTACACGAGGATCGATCCCCCGGAGTCCAGACGGATGTCGAGGAACCCCATCGCGTTGGTCGTGACGTCGAGTCCGAGCGTCTCGGCGTAGAAGGTGCGGGCGGCGTCGATGTCGTCGACGCTGAACCCGCTGAAGGCGTGCGTGGTCTGGAAGGCGGTCATGGATTCAGCATCCGCCGATCGGAGCCGGCTGTCCAGTGGTCACAACCGGCTAGATAGGCGCAGAAAACGCTATCCTGAAGCATCCCCCGTTCTCGTCCCGAGGAGCACCATGCCCATCGCCGCTGACGACCCCCGCCTCACGCGTCCCTTCGAGGCCGCCGCCACCCGCTACACCGACGTGCCGTTCCAGCGCGCGGGCGCCAGCGGCGTGCAGCTGCCCAAGGTGTCGCTCGGGCTCTGGCAGAACTTCGGGCGCGACCGCTCATTCGACAGCCAGCGCGAGATCGTGCTGCACGCGTTCGATCGCGGCGTCGTGCACATCGACCTGGCGAACAACTACGGTCCGCCTTACGGCTCCGCCGAGTCGACGTTCGGCGCCGTGCTCGAGAGCGGTCTCGCCCGCTACCGCGACGAGCTGTTCGTGACGACGAAGGCTGGCTACGACATGTGGCCGGGACCCTTCGGAGACGGCGGTTCGCGCAAGTATCTCGTGCGCTCCCTCGAGCAGAGCCTGCAGCGCATGAAGACCGACTACGTCGACGTCTTCTACTCGCACCGGGTCGACCCGGACACCCCGATCGAAGAGACCGCGACCGCGCTCGCCGACATCGTGCGCAGCGGCAAGGCGCTCTACGTGGGCATCTCGAACTACCCGGCTCCGCTCGCCAAGCGGGCATACGAGCTGCTGGCGGAGCAGGGCGTGAAGCTGCTGCTGCACCAGCCCCGCTACTCGCTGTTCGACCGCACGCCCGAGGCCGAGCTTTTCCCGCTGCTGCGCGAGCTCTCGGTCGGCAGCGCCGTGTTCTCACCGCTCGCTCAAGGCCTGCTGACCCGCAAGTACATCGACGGCGACGTCCCGGCCGACTCGCGCGCCGCGAACAGCTTCTTCCTGAACGGATCTGCCCTCACCGACGGCTACCTCGACCGCATCCGCGGCATCGACCGGATCGCCCAGGAGGCGAACCTGTCGATCCCGCAGCTCGCGATCGCCTGGGTGCTGCGCGATCCCGTGGTCACGACGGCCATCATCGGTGCCTCGCGCACCTCGCAGATCGACGACGCGGTCGCGGCCAGCCAGGTCACGCTGTCCGACGACGTCGTCGCCGCGCTCGACGAGTTCGCGGCCCCCGTCGGCGGCTCGGTGAGCTGAGCCCCGAGGCTCAGCGCACGCCGCGGATCGGCAGCACCGTGAGCGCGCCGGCCAGGGCGAAGACGATTCCGGCGACGAAGACCGAGGTGTAGCTGCCGGTGAGGGCGATCAGCGCCCACACGATCAGGGGAGTGAGCGCCTGCGGCAGCGTGGTCGCGATCGTGAGGATGCCGAGATCCTTCGCCGCGGCATCCGCTGCCGGCAGCACCTCGTTCATGAGGGCGGAGTCGACGCTGAGGTAGACGCCGTAGCCGAGTCCGAAGAATCCGGCGAACGCGAACATGCCGGCGACGCTCGGGGCGACCAGCGGGATCACGAGCGAGGCGGCCATGATCGCCGACGAGATCAGCACGAAGACCTTGCGGCGGTTCAGTCGATCGCTCATCTTGCCGGTCACGTAGGCGGTGAGTAGTGCACCGACGAGCATGGCCGCGGTGAGTGGCATGCTCAGCGCGGTGGACTCGGCATCCGACAACCCGACGTAGTCGCGCAGGATGTACAGCAGATACGACTGCACGCTCTGGTACGCGAGGATCAGCAGGAATCGGCCGCCGAACGCCCACCAGAAGTCGGGGAACGTCCGCGGGCTCACCCAGAAGCTCGCGAAGAAGCGCTTCCAGCGGAACGGCTCGCGTGCCATGTCGAGCGAGGGCTCGTCGCGGTTGAAGATCGTGAAGAGCACGCAGACCCCGAGCACCACCGCCCCGAACACCGGGTAGCCGATTCCGACGCTGTTCGCGAAGACACCAGCGAGTCCCACGCCGAGACCCATGCCGATGAACGCGCCGACGGCGAGGGCGCCGGATGCTGCGCCGAACTGCTCGCGCGGAAGGCGATCGGGCACGACGGCCGACTGGGCGGTGCCGATCGTGTTGAGGCCCACGGTGAGGATCACGTAGACGAGCAGGACGCTCCACAGCTCGGTCGCCAGCGACATCGCGATCATGAAGACGGCGGCCGTCACACCGCCGACGATCAGCCACGGGGTGCGGCGCCCGAATCGACTGCGGGTGCGGTCGGAGAGGGCGCCGACGAGCGGATGCACGATGATCGCGCCGACCGAGGCGGCCGCCGAGACGATCGCGAGATTGCCGACCTTGTTCGCGGCGTCGATCTGCTGGATCTGATCCGGCAGGAAGATCACGATGAACCCCGAGAACCCGGTCAGCATCGCCGCGTTGATGAGGAGCAGCCACGGCATCAGCCGGCGCTGCGCGGGCGTCGGGGACGCCGAGTCGCTCACGTGCGTCGGGGTCGGTGCAGACATGCCCGCCACTTTAGCGGTGAGCGGGGGCAGTGTTCAGGCCCTGTGGAGAGCGGATGCCGTCAGAGAACGGAGAGCGGATGCCGTCTTCCGATCAGCGCTCTTCGGGTGAGGCGATCATGCGCATGAACGTCTCGATGAGCGGCAGCACCGCCAGCCCGGGGTCGAGCAGCGCCTGGATGCGCAGGCCGTCGATCATGGCGAGCACCATGGTCACCTTGTCGTCGGCCGAGAGCTCGTCGGTCTCGCCCATGACCGAGATCACGCGCTTATTGAACTCGCGGCGCATGCGCTCCTTGCGCGCCATGAAGAAGTCGTGCGCGGGATGCTCGGGGTTCGTCGCGGCGATCGTGACCGCGAGCCAGTTGCGCTGGTGCTCCGGGTGCGCGAACTCCTCGGCCAGGACACTCGACAGCACCCGTTCGGCCGAGACCTTCGACTGCATGATGCGCTGCGCGAGTTCTTCGTCGTCGGCGTCGCGCTGGGCGAGGGCGGCGAGGAGCAGATCGTCCTTGGTCGCGAAATGGCGCAGCAGCGCCGCGTGGGTCACACCGGCCCGCGCGGCGATGTCGCGCAGCGAGGCGCGCTCATACCCGTGCTCCGCGATGCTCGCGAGGGCGGCGCGCACGATCTCCGCGCGGCGGGCGGGCGTGGACGCGTACGGTCCCCGGCGGGACTTCGGTGCGGTCGCGGTGTTCGTCATGCGCCTGCCAATCTGCCGAAGTCGATCGGCGTCTTGCCAATAGTAACCAAGTCGGTTACAGTTCTGGAAAAGTAACCAACATGGTTACTGTTTGAATGGCGGAATTCGAACCCGCCGAGCCCGCGTCGCTGCGGGTCACCATCCAACGAAGGAGCCACGGTGACGATCAAAGATCCCGACTCGCAGGACACCGCCGCGCCCGTGTCAACCGCTGACGAGCCGCAGAGCCCGGTGAGCCGGTCGTACATCTTCTGGCTGATGCTCGCGAGCTTCGGCGCCTCGATGGCGATGATGGTGCCGCTGTCGTACGGGATCGCGGTCCGGATCGCCGAACTGGCACCCGGACACGAAGAGGTGCTCGGCTACATCACCGGAACCGCACAGGTCATCTACCTCGTGCTCAGCCCGATGATCGGGATCTGGAGCGACCGCACTCGATCGCGATTCGGGCGGCGCTCGCCCTTCATCTTCCTCGGCGTCGTGATCGGCCTCGCGGGTCTCGTGGTCATGGGCCTCGCCCCGAACCTGCTGATCGTCGGGGCTGGCTGGGTGCTCGGCATGTCCGGCTGGTCGATCGCCGGCGCCGCGATCCAGAACATCCAGGCCGACAAGCTGCCCGAGCGGCAGCGCGGCAAGGTCTCCGCGCTGACGGGGCTGATGACGCAGATCGCGCCGGTCCTCGGCATCGGCGTCGCGTACGCCGTGTCGTCGAGCACGCTTCTCGTCTTCGTGGTGCCGGGCGTGATCGGCGCCGTCCTCCTCGCGCTCCTTCCGCTGATCAAGCCCGAGGGCAGCTCTCGCGAACTCCCGGTCGGCGCCAGCGTCACGGTTCGCGAACTGATCGCCGGCTACGGATTCAACATTCGCAAGTACCCCGACTTCGCATGGAACTGGCTCGGCCGGTTCGTCTTCTTCATCGGCCTGTACTTCAACACCACCTTCGGCACGTTCTTCTACGCGCAGCGCCTCGATCTCGAGGTACGCGACGTCGCGGGTGTCGTGGCGACGATCGGAATGCTCGGCGTCGTCGCCGCAGCGGGAGGGGCGCTGCTCGGCGGTTTCCTCTCCGACAAGCTGCAGCGACGTCGGCTGTTCGTGATGATCTCGGCCCTGCTGTTCGTGGCGGGCGCGCTCACCGAGGCGACGAGCTGGTCGCTGGCGCAGCTCATCATCGGCGCCGTGCTCATGTAGCTCGCGATCGCGGTGTTCGCGACCGTGGACCAGGCGATCATCTTCGCGATCATCCCCGAGCGCGCCGAGACCGGACGCTACATGGCGATCGTCGCCTTCGCGCAGAAGATCCCGAGCGCCGTCGCCCCGTTGATCGCCTCCGTCGTGATCACGATCGGCGCTGTCGCCGACGTCAAGAACTACACCCTGCTGTATCTCATCGGCGCCGTGTTCGCCCTCGTCGGCGGACTCATCGTGTTCCTGAAGGTGAAGGCCGTCCGATGACCCGCGCTCCAGAGCGCCTTTCGATCGACAGCGGCGGGGGAGTGCTCGCGATCTCCGGTCGCACACCGCGACTCTCCTGGGAACCCACAGGCGACACGGACCGGTTCGAGATCGAGGCCGTGGTCGACGGTCGGCGGCAGCAGCCGCAGATCGTCGAAGGCCATCGGTTCGTCGCCTGGCCATGGGCGCCGCTGACCAGCCGCGCCGAGGTCGTCTGGCGTGTCGGCGAAGCGGGCCTGTGGTCGGAGTGGTCGCGCTTCGAGGCCGGGCAGTTCGACGAGGACTGGACAGCCCGGTGGATCAGCCCCGAGGAGACCGCGGATGCCGGCTACGGCCGCCGTCCCGCGCACCTCCTCTCCGCGGCGTTCGAGCTGACGGGCGATATCGTCCGCGCCCGGCTGTACAGCACTGCGCTCGGGGTCTACACGGCGGCCGTCAACGGCGAGCGCGCAGGCGATGTCGAGCTGGCGCCGGGGGCGACGTCGTACGACAAGACGCTGCACGCCCAGGCCGCCGACGTGACGCACCTCCTGCGCGACGGAGTGAATCGCGTCGAGATAGAGCTGTCGGACGGCTGGTTCCGCGGTCAGGTGGGCGCGTTCCGCATCCCGGCCGCCTGGGGCACCACGGTGGCCGCGCGCGCCGAGCTTCACGTCGACCTCGCCGACGGCCGGCACCTGACGGTCGCCACCGACGGTTCGTGGACCTCGAGTCGTTCCACCGTCATCCGCGCCGATCTCATGGACGGGCAGAGCACCGATCTGACCATGGCCGTCGGCGCACCGCGCCCCGTGAGCGTCGACACGGTCGATGCTCCGCCGGTCACGTGGTCGCCGGCTCCGCCGGTGCGCGTCGTGGAGACCCGCGCGGCGGCCGAGGCTCGAGAGGTGCGCGACGGGGTCTGGGTTCTGGACTTCGGGCAGAACGCCTCGGGGTGGGTCCGGCTCGACGAGCTGGGCCCAGCCGGAACGCGCACAGTGCTCGAGTACGGCGAGCACGTGGATGTCGACGGCGATCTGTCGACCGCGCACCTCGACTCGCACAAACCGGGCGAGCCCGTGCGGGTGTTCGTGCAGCGCGACGAGGTGATCTCGGCGGGCGGTGCAGACGTGTTCGAGCCCCGTCACACCGTGCACGGCTTCCAGTACGTGCGCATCACGCGTGACGGCCAGCCGTTCGACCCCGCTACTGCGCTCATGCAGGTCGTGCAGAGCGATCTGCGCCGCACGGGCCTGTTCGCGTGCAGCGATGAGGATCTGAACACGCTGCACCGGATGGCCGACTGGAGCTTCCGCGGCAACGCGGTGGACATCCCGACCGACTGCCCGACCCGCGAGCGCATCGGCTGGACGGGCGACTACCAGGTGTTCGCTCCCACCGCGACACGGCTGTACGACGTGCACGGGTTCACCCGCAAGTGGCTCCGCTCGGTGCGCGACGACCAGCTCGACGACGGGCGCATCGCGAACTTCTCGCCCGACGGCCGCCAGATCAAGCATCATCTCGACGACCAATTCGCGATGATGACCGGATCCGCAGGATGGGGCGACGCGATCGTGGCCGTGCCCTGGGAGATGTACCGGGCGTACGGAGATGAGCAGGTGCTGGCGGAGAACTGGGACGCGATGGTCCGCTGGGTGGAATGGGCGCTGGAGAAGGCCGCGACCACCCGGCACCATGCCCGGACGCAGAGCGCTCCCGAGTCGTTCGAGCAGTACCTGTGGGACGGCACGTTCCATTGGGGCGAGTGGACCGAGCCGAAGCCGAAGGATGCCGACGGCAACCGTCTGGATCCGATCGCGCACAACCCCATGGTCTGGTTCATGGCCGACAAGGGAGAGGTCGGGACGGCCTACCTGTTCCGCTCGGTGTCGACGCTCGCGCAGATCGCATCCGTGCTCGGTCATGAGGACGAGGCGCGCTACGCCGACCTCGCCGGGCGCATCCGCGACGCATGGCAGCGCGCCTATCTCCGCGACGACGGCAGGACCGCGACCGACTCTCAGGCCGCGTACGTGCGGGCGCTGTCGTTCGGCCTCGTCCCCGCGGGGATGCGTGCCGCGGCCGTCGACCGACTCGTGCAGCTGATCGAGAGCGCCGATCATCACCTGTCCACCGGATTCCTGTCGACCGGCGATCTGCTGCCCGTGCTCGCCGACAACGGTCGCGCCGACACCGCCTACCGGCTGCTGCTGCAGCGCACCGCCCCGTCCTGGCTGTACATGGTTGACCGCGGAGCCACCACGATCTGGGAGGACTGGGAGGGCATCGACGACGACGGCGAGGCCCATGATTCGCTCAACCACTACAGCAAGGGCGTGGTCGTGCGGTTCCTGCACACCCACGCCCTCGGCCTCAGGCAGGCGCCCGACTCGATCGGCTGGCGCAGCGTCGAGATCGAGCCGGTGCCGGGCGGCGACCTCACGTGGGCCCGGGGCTCGCACCACGGGCCGCAGGGGCCGATCGGCGTCGAGTGGCGCATCGACGGCGAGGAACTGGCCGTCGACGTCGAGATCCCGCCGCTCACGACGGCCCTGATCCGTCTTCCCGACGGCACTGCGCATCGGGTCTCCCGGGGCCGGCACACCGTGTCGGCGCCGGTCGCCCGGTTCGCGGCATCCGTCTGATCGAACGCAACGAGAGCACTGAACGAAGAGGAATGAACATGACGACCTTCCCGACCGACTTCCTGTGGGGAGCTGCGACCGCGGGCCATCAGATCGAAGGCAACAACGTCAACAGCGACTGGTGGGCACGCGAGCTCACGATGCCGGGAATGGAGCCGTCGGGCGACGCCGTCGACAGCTACCACCGGTACCAGGAGGACATCTCGCTGCTCGCCGACGCCGGCCTCACCTCGTACCGGTTCAGCCTGGAGTGGTCACGCATCGAACCCGTCGAGGGCCGGTTCTCGAGAGCCGAGCTCGCTCACTACCGCCGGATGATCGACTTCTGCCTCAGTCGCGGCGTCGTCCCCGTGGTCACGCTGCAGCACTTCACGACGCCGCAGTGGTTCGCCGAGCGTGGAGGCTGGCTGGCCCCCGACGCGGGCGACCTGTTCGTCCGCTATGCGACCGAGGCGACCCGGATCCTCGAGGGTGTCGAGTGGGTCGTCACGATGAACGAGCCCAACATGCAGGCCGCGATCATGACGGCGATGCGCCGGATGCAGCAGTCGCCGTCGGGGCAGTGGCAGAGTCCGACGGTCGAGGGCGACGGAGAGCAGCAGTCGCACGGCGAGTTCCTCACCTACGCCGACCCCGAGATCGGACGCCTGTTCACGTCGATCCATCACCGGGCGCGCGACATCGTGCGCGAGCGGACCGGCGCGAAGGTCGGCTGGACGATCGCGGCCGGTGCGCTGACGGCGGCGCCGGGCGGGGAGGAGAAGCTCCTCGAGATCCGCTACGGCAAGGAGGACGTGTACTGGGAGGGCGCTCGCGGCGACGACTTCGTCGGTGTGCAGGCGTACTCGACGCAACAGGTGGACGCGCGCGGTCTCGTGCCGCACCCGCCGCATCCCGACAACACGCTCGTGGGCACGGCCTTCCGACCGGACGCGCTGCAGATGGCGGTGCGTCACGCCTGGGACATCACCGGGGGAGTGCCGATCCTCGTGACCGAGAACGGCATCGCCACGGCGGATGACACCCAGCGGATCCGGTACACCGACGAAGCGCTGCGCGGACTGCACGCGGCCATGGCCGACAGCATCGATGTGCGCGGGTACCTGCACTGGTCGCTGCTCGACAACTTCGAGTGGGGCCACTGGGAGCCCACCTTCGGCCTCATCGCGGTCGATCGCGAGACGTTCGCGCGCTCGCCCAAGCCGAGCCTCGCGTGGCTCGGTCAGGTCGCGAGCCGTGGTGCGCTGCCGACGGCGGTGTCTGCGTGAGTCAGCCGTTTCCGGATGTCTCGGCGACGACCGTCGCCGATCTCCTCTCGCTCGATGGACGGCATGCGCTGGTCACCGGGGGCGCGCAGGGGCTCGGCAGAGCGATCGCCCAGCGCCTCGCGGAGGCCGGAGCGCGGGTGACGATCGCCGACCTCGACCTCGACCGTGCCGCCGCTGCGGCGGCGGCCGTGAGCGAGCAGCACGATGCGCACGCGGTCGGCGTGGAGATGGACGTCGCCGACGAGGAGTCGGTCGCCGCCGCCGCCGAGCGCGCTCGGCAGGAGCTCGGTGAGATCGACATCTGGGTGAACAATGCAGGCGTCTTCCCCAGCGTGCCCGCGCTGGACATGCCGCTCGAGCAGTGGGACAGGGTGATCGACGTGAACGCCCGCGGCGTCTTCGTCGGTGCGCGAGAGGCAGCCAGGCGGATGCCGGACGGCGGCGTCATCGTGAACATCGCGTCGACCGCGGGATTCCGCGGAACGGCACCTGGGCTCGCCGCCTATGTCGCCTCGAAGCATGCGGTGCGAGGGCTGACGGCGCAGCTGGCGCTCGAGCTCGCGCCGCGCGGCATCCGGGTTCTGGGAGTCGCTCCGACGTTCGTGCCCACCGAGGGGAACCTCGCCGCCGCGGCGGCGGATCTCCCCGAGGGCGTCGACGTGATGGCCGTGATGCGCCCCGGGCTCATCGGACGGCTCGCCGCGCCCGACGACATAGCGCGCGTCGTGCTGTTCTGCGCCAGCGACATGTCGATGGTCATGACGGGGAGCACGCTTCTCGCGGACGCCGGTCAGACGATCTGACGCCGACCCGGATCACCGCACGCGGTTCAGAAGCTCCTCGTCCGCGAGCAGCCGCCGCACGTTCTCGTCGATCAGCGCGCTCGACCCGACCGGGCGGTTGCCTGCGACGTGCGGTGTGATCACGAGGTTCGGGGTGTCCCACAGCGCGGAGTCGGCGGGCAGCGGCTCGGTGCGCGTCACGTCGATCGCCGCGGAGCGCAGCCGCCCCGATGCGAGCGCGTCGATCAGGGCGTTCTCGTCGACCGTGGCGCCCCGGCCCACGTTCACGAACACGGCGCCAGGCTTGAGCGACTCGAAGACTGAGGCGTCGAACAGCTCCGCGGTCTCTGCGGTGGCGGGCAGCAGCGATACGAGCACGTCGGTCCGGCCGAGCAGCTCACTCGCGTCGCTTTCTGCGACCACCGGGACCCCGGAGCGCTCGCCGGAGGAGCGCGCGATGCCGTGCACGTCGGCGCCGAGCAGCTGCAGCAGGGGCGCGAGCCGGGCGGCGATCGACCCGAAGCCCCAGATCGTGACCGTTGCGCCGGCGAGAGTGTAGAGGCCGCGGGTCGCCGGCGCGGCCTGTGCGGCGATGAACTCCTCATCCCAGAGGTGGGCGTGCTGCGCTTCCTGCAGACGATCGAGTCGGCGGACAGCGCTGAGGATCAGCGCCAGCGCGTGCTCGGCGACCGGCCCGTCGTGCAGCGAGCGCCCCGAGCAGATGCGCACATCGGCGGCGAACCCGGCGTTCAGCACGACGTCGGCCCCCGACGCCAGCGCCTGCACGAGCCTCAAGGCGGGCAGGGTGCGCGCAGCATCCGCCAACTGCTCCGCCGAGTTGTGCCAGGCGACGAGGACCTCGGCGTCGCGATGCGCGGCCGGCACCGCTGCGTTCACGTCGTAGACGACGTCGTCGTCACCCGCCCGCAGGTTCAACTCGATCGTGTTCGGGATCAGGATCTTCATGCGTGCTCCTTCAGCTGACCAGCAGCGAGCCCTTGGCGGGCTGATCGCCGTCGCGCCGTTCGATCGCGCGCAGCGAGCGGGCCACGAAGGCGGCGATCTTCTTCGCCCCCTCGAACCGGAAATGCGTGTCGTCGGCGAGGCCGTCGGGCCAGGCCGAGGTCTCGCCCGGTGCGTAGTGCGACAGCAGGCGAGCGGATGCCGTGTCTCCCAGTTCCTCGTAGAGCCAGGTGGTGAACACGGTGAGATCGATCAGCGGCACGTCGAGCTCATGCGCGAGGTCGCGCACGGCGTTCGGATAGTCGCCGTGCGTCGGCGTGACGACGTCGCCGTCGAACCATCGTCGCTCGACCGAGGTGCACAGCACGGCTCGCGCTCCGCGTTCCCGGGTCTCGGAGACGAATCGGCGCAGGAGGTCGGCGTAGCCGCCGCGAGATGCGAGAAGCTCCGGCTCCTTCTGATCGTTGTGACCGAACTGGATGACGACCGTGTCGCCCTCCTCGACCTCGGCGATGAGCGCGGCCCACGAGCCCGAGGTGATGAAGCTGTCGGTCGTCGCTCCGCCGAACGCGAGATTGCGCACCGGGGCGTCGACGTAGCCGTCCAGCGCGTGGCCCCAGCCCGACATCGGCTCTTCGGCCGGCTTCATCGGCGCGACCGTCGAGTCCCCGGCCAGGTGGTAGGTCATTCCGTGCTCCTTCGGTGGATCGACCGGTCTGCGACCGCCTGCGTCGATGCTATCGACCAGGGAGGGAAAGCGCTATCCCGCCGTTCTCACATCGATGTCGATGCCTCTCGTTCGATCAGCATCCGGCGGATCACCGCGCTGGAACGATCTCGAAACTCATCCAGCTCATCTGGCCGCTGTTCGAGCGCCCATCTGACGACGTCCAAGGCGCCCAGCACCGCGAGCTCCGAGAGCACGGGCTTCGCAAACTCAGGATCGATCTCGGCGGCGCGGAGCACCTCAGCCCAGGCGGCTGCCGAGACAGGGGACTGCCGATCCTCCATCACGTGCCACCGATGCAGCACATCGAGGTCACCCCAGGGGACCGGTCCTGCATGCGCGGCACCCCAATCGATGACTGCATATCGATAACCGGATAGGACGTTGCGTGTCGACAAGTCGCCATGGATCAGGCCCTGGGGAAGCGCGCGATTCAGGTGCGACGACAGCATCGCGCGGATGGTGTCCTGATCGCTTCGCCTATATACGCCGAGCTGAATCAGCGGGTCATCCTCCGTGAGCTCCGCGAGGTTGTACGACACATGTGCGTTCCACGCGGCGTCAAGATCACGCCCGAACCGCGAGAAGAACTCGGGCGGGGCAGCTGTCGTATCGACCTTGGAGAGAGCCCGCAGCCAGACTCCGACCGCCCGCCAGGCCTCCAAATCGTCAGGGGAGGCAGTCGTGCCGGCGATGTACTCCACGACGAGATAAGACGTGTCGGCAACCCGGCCCCGCGCCACGACCGCCGAGGTGTGGATCCCGGCCTCGGCGGCCGCCCGCAGCGCCCAGACCTCGATGTCGAAGGGATCGACCATCTGCGACGGATCTCGTGCGAAGCGAACGACGACATCGTCGGTCTCGCCCTGAACCCTGGCCACGAAATTCTGGTTCCCGCCGGGAAGTATCGTCACCTTGCGAACGGAGATGCCTGACGCCGCCGCGATGAGCTTCACCCGATCCACTTCGTTCACCAGGCCAATCTACGAGCAGCGAACCTGCGGCGAGGTCATTCGGCCGCGTAGACCTCGCTTCCGCCGATGAAGGTGCGCACCACCCGAGCCGAGAGCAACGACGCGGCGCCTTCGACGAACGGGTCGGCGTCGAGAACCGCGAAGTCGGCGGCGTGACCCACTGCGATGCGCCCGCGCCAATCGCCGTCGCCGACCGACGCGGCCGCATCCCTCGTGGCATGAGCGATCGCCCGATCGAGCGGCAGAGCGTACTGAGGGTGGGTGGCCGAGAGCGAGGGATCGAGCGCGGAGGCGCGTGTCGCCGCCACATACAGGTTCGCGAGCGGGTCGTAGGGGGCGGTCGGGGCGTCGGTCGAGAATGAGAGCAGCGCCCCGGCGTCCTCGTACTCGGGCCAGGGGAACGCCCGCTCGACGCGGTCGTCGTCGAGCTGCGCCGCCCAGTTCGTGAAGATGGCGGGGTCGGCATGGACCGGCTGCATGGATGCCGTGACACCGAGCCGCGACATCCGCTCGGCCGTGCCGGGTGCCGCATATTCCAGGTGTTCGATGCGATGGCGACGAGGGCGGTCACCGTTCACCATGATCGCGTTCTCTATCGCGTCGAGCCCGAGCGTGCTGGCCGCGTCGCCGATCGCGTGCATGGCGATCTGGAGGCCCGCGGCATCCGCCGCAGCGACGACCGGGAACAGCCGCTCGGCCGGCCAGATCGGGTCGGCGTTCGAGCCGTCGGCGTACGGATGCCCCATCGCAGCGGTGCACGCATCGATCGTGCCGTCCACGATCAGCTTGATGCCGACGACACGGACGCCGGGGTTGTCGGCCGCCGCGAGCTCTGCGGCGCGAGCGACCTGCGCGAGGTTCTCGTCATCCTGTCCGGTGTTGAGGATGAACCAGTGCGCGTCGATCCGCAACGGCATGGCCCCGCGAGCGGCGGCCCGTTCGAGCGCTGTGAGCCCGTTCTCCTGGAAGGCCATGTCCACAGCCGCCGTGACACCGGATGCCAGGTACGCGGCCACGACCCGGTCGATGTCGGCGTCGCGCTGCGCGTCGGTGGTCGTCGCATCCCGATGCGTCCACGCGAGCTTCAGGGCGGTCTCGTACAGCATCCCGGTGGCCTCGCCATCGGCATCCCGTTCGATACGTCCGCCGATCGGATCGGGCGTGTCACGCGTGATGCCGAGTGTGACGAGCGCCGCGCTGTTCACCCAGCACGAGTGGTAGTCGTTCGCGAAGAGGTAGACCGGGATGTCGGAGACCGCGGCGTCGATCATCGCGGCCGTCGGAGCACCGCCGTCGATGGAGTCGAAGAGCCAGCCGCCGCCGTACAGCTCGTCGCCGGCGTGCGCTCTCGCCGCACGCAGCCGCTCCTGGATCTCGCCGAGCGTGCCGGCATCCGTGAGCCCCACCTGCCCGAGCGAGCTGCCCATCAGGAGCAGGTGGGTGTGCGCATCGGTGAAGCCGGGCAGCACGAGCCGACCCTCGAGATCGACGACCCGATCGCAGGTCGGAGAATCGTCCTCCGTGCCGACGAAGACGAATGAGCCGTCTTCGATGACGACGACGTCGGCCCACTGCCGCTCGTCGGCGGTGAAGAAGCGGGCGTTGCGGTACAGCGTGCGGGTCATGCGGAGATCTCTTCCTTGTAGGTGTTGGTGGTGGTGCGCTCCAGGCGCGTGGCCAGCAGGGCGATCGCCCCCGACGGGACCGCGAGCGCGAAGCTCGCGATGCCGAGGGTGATCGCGAAGTTCTGGTAGCCAAGGAGGCTGATCAGCGCGGCGCCGACCACCGGTGTCAGGGCCGACCCGACGAGGTAGACCGACAGCAGCGGCGCCGACCAGCGCCCTCCGGCGTCGAGGGCTGCAGAAGTGGCGATGAAGTACATGAATCCGAGCGCATACACGACCTGCCATGCGATGAACACGATGGTGAACGCGGTGGCGTCGGTGGTGAAGCCTTCGATGATCTTCAGGACGCCACCGACCAGCATCAGCACCGCCAGTGGCACTGCACGACCGAGCCGGTCGCCCACGATCATGAGAAGCAGCGCGGCCATCAGCCCTCCCGCGGTCGCCCCGCTGAGCGCGACCCCGAGTCCCTCGGGGGTGAGGCCCGCCTGATCGGCGCCCATCACACCTCCCATGGCCCACAGGGAGTCCTCGCTCACAGCCCAGAGCGCGAAGACGACGAGCAGCCCGAACCCGGCGACCGTCACTGCGCGCGACGGTGCAGGCGAGAGGCGGACCGCGCCTGTCGGCGGCACCTCGATCGGCATGGCCTCCGCCACGGCGGCACCCGCCTGCGGATCGATGACGGGCGCTGCAGGCAGCCACGCCGAGAACAGCAGCGCGATCAGACTGAACAGGGCGATCGCGCCGAAGACGGCGATCGGAACGAGCCCGATGAGAGGGATGACGGCGATCACGATGGTGATGAGACCTCCCTTCACGAGGCCGCTCAGTCCGGCCACACGTTCGGGATTGCGGAACGCGGCCATCGCCGCGCCTGCCGCAGCAATGGCCCCACCCGCTCCGAGGCCGCCGACCAGGAGGCCCGGAATCAAGATGGCGGGAACGAGGGCGGCCATGCCGAAGCCGAGCGTGGCGACGACAAGACCCGCTCGGGCGACGTTTCTCCGGTGAGGGCCGGCGCACAGCGGAGCGATCGCCAGACCTGCCAACGCCGTGAGGAAGAGGCTCGCCGTGACGATCCAGCTGGACGTCAGGACATCGACGTGAAGAGCGGTCTGTGCCGCGGTGATCATGTAGGGCGAGAGGTTGACACCGACGTAGCCGGCGATGCCCACGGCGAACGTCGCAGTGGCTGTGGGGAGACGCAGTGGTACTCGTGTGCTGAGATCGATTGCTGTCATGGAGGACTCCAAGGGCAGGTGGTGCACGACGGTGTGCGGGATCGGGAGAGGCCGGGGGTGCGTTCGTGGAGCACGTTCTCGTAAACGAATGGTGTTCGTAAACGAATGGTGTTCATTAGTATGCACGGAGGAGGAGTCGCAGGGAAGCCCCGGTGTTGCGACGACGTTACGTTCTGCTGAGAGTGAGTCACCCATGCCCAGGCCATCCACTCCGCTGCTGTCGCCGGAGATCATCGGAGACGCCGGGCTCGCCCTGTCTCGCGCCGGCGAGCCGTTCGGAGTCAACGCGATCGCGAGACGACTCGGAGTGCGGCCATCGTCGCTGTACAACCACGTGGACGGCATGGACGGGATCGTCGAGCTCATCAGAGGCCGGCTCCTGGCGACCTATCGTCTCGAGGTGTCTGGGGAGAGGTGGGAGGACTACGTCCTCACGATGCTTCGCGCTTTGCGTCAGATGTACGCGGATCATCCGCGACTGGTCCCGCTGCTCGTGGGCAAGACCATCACCAGCCCGGACGTGATCGAGGTGTACGACGACCTGGCGACGGTGCTCGCCGAGGGCGGCTTCCCCGAAGATGAGATCCTCTCGGTCATCGCCGTCGTCGACGCGTTCGCGATCGGCTTCGGCCTCGATCTCGCCGCGCCGGACGACGTCTGGCGGCCGGAACAGGAGACGCGCACGCTGGGACGCCTCATCGATTCGGGCGAACGCGGCAGAGAACGTGCGGACCGCACATTCGAACTCGGTGTGTCGGTGCTCATCGATTCGCTTCGCGCACGACTGACCGCGTGACGCGGGTCCGTCCCGGCATCCGCCCCGCTTCTCGGGTATCGTCGCCGCCATGGCCACAGCGACGACGCAGACCAACCAGCGCGAGGCATTCGGCTCGCGGAACGTCTTCATCCTCTCGGCGATCGGATCCGCCGTCGGGCTCGGGAACATCTGGCGCTTCCCCTACGTCGCCTACGAGGGCGGCGGTGGGGCGTTCCTCATCCCGTACCTGTGCGCGCTGCTGACCGCCGGCATCCCGCTGCTGTTCTTCGACTACGCGATCGGTCACCGCTTCCGCGGCTCGGCGCCGCTCGCGTTCCGGCGCATGCACCGCTCGGCGGAGACGCTGGGCTGGTGGCAGGTTCTCATCTGCGTGGTCATCTCGGTCTACTACGCCGTGATCATCGCCTGGTCGGCGATGTACACGTGGTTCTCCGCCCAGCTCACCTGGGGGCCGGGCAACGAGAACGACTTCTTCTTCGTCGATTTCCTGCAGTCGGCCGACGTCGCCGAGACCGGCGTGTCCACCCAGTTCGTGCCTCAGGTCGGCATCCCGCTGATCGTGGTCTGGCTGGCCGTCATCGTCATCATGTGCCTGGGCGTCAAGAAGGGCATCGGCCGGGCGAACATGATCCTGATGCCGCTGCTGACGGTGATGTTCGCCGTGCTGGTGGTGCAGTCGCTGTTCCTGCCCGGCGCCCTCGACGGACTGACCGCCTTCTTCACGCCGAACTGGGAAGCCCTCGCCGACCCCGCCGTCTGGGCGTCGGCCTACGGCCACATCTTCTTCTCGCTGTCGGTCGCCTTCGGCATCATGGTCACCTACGCCTCGTATCTGAAGCGCAAGACCGACCTCACCGGCTCAGGCCTCGTCGTCGCCTTCGCCAACTCGGGCTTCGAGATCCTCGCCGGCATCGGCGTGTTCGCAGCGCTCGGATTCATGGCGCAGGCGCAGGGCACCGAGGTCGCCGGAGTCGCCTCCTCGGGCATCGGGCTCGCGTTCATCGCCTTCCCGACGATCGTCTCGCAAGCGACCGGCGGCTCGATCATCGGCGTCCTGTTCTTCGGAGCGCTCGTGTTCGCCGGAGTCACCTCGCTGATCTCGATCCTCGAGGTGATCGTCGCAGCTCTCCAGGACAAGCTCGGCTGGAACCGCATCCGCACCACCCTGACGGTCTCCCTGCCGCTCGCCGTGATCTCCATGGCGCTGTTCTCGACGACCACCGCGCTGTCGGTGCTCGACACCGCCGACGCCTTCGTGAACGCCTTCGGGATCATGGCCGTCGCCCTCGTCGCCGTGATCGTCGTCGCCTGGCTGCTGCACAGGCTGCCCGCGCTCAAGGACCACCTGAACCGGCGATCGAGCTTCCCGGTCGGCTGGATCTGGATGCTGCTCGTCGGCGCCCTCGCTCCGCTCGTGCTCGGCTACCTGTTCGTCAGCGAGCTGATCGCCAAGATCACGACCCCGTACGGCGGCTACCCGGCCTGGTTCCTCGGGATCTTCGGCTGGGGGATGGTGATCTCGCTCGTGATCCTCGCGGTGCTGCTCTCGCTTCTGCCGTGGAGCCGACGCTCGCACGCGAAGGACGACACCGACTACGACGACTTCCTCGCCCAGGAGCATTACGAACCCGACCCGGAGACGAGCGCGATACCCGTCGCCTCCGCCGAGCAGAGAGGAGCGGCGTCATGACCCCCACCGCGATCGTCATGATGATCGTCGCGATGGTCACGGTCTGGGGCGGCCTGATCGCGGCGATCGTGAACCTCGCGCGTCACCCGGAGGTGGCCGAGACCGAGCCGGAGGCTCCGCCGGTCGAGCTGTAGCGGCTCCGCCGCGCGACGCGCGGGATAGTAGCTTCTTCTCGCCGGTCGTGGCAATCCCGTTGGCGAGACGGAGCGGGCTTCTTAATTTGGGGATCACAACCCCGGAGTCAGGAGCCGAGATGTCCGCCACCACCAGAACCGCTCACGGCTCCGCTCAGCGGGTATCCATGACGACCACGAACGACGTTCAGGCGCCGGCTGAGCCGACATACGAACTCGTCGACCTGGATCGCTACGCGATCATGCATGATGGTCCCGTGGGCTATGTCGAGGTCGTTCCCCCTGTCTTCGTCTGCTATGCAGGCCACCCCTTCGCGAAGGCCGAGGAGGTCGCGCAGAGGCACGACTTCCAGACCGCCGTGCAGACGGTGATCGAGCACGCCGCCTCGGTGCGACGCACTCGGCGCCGCGCATGACGCTCGAGATCTGGCCCGGATCGGCATACCCGCTGGGGGCGACCTTCGACGGTCAGGGGACGAACTTCGCGCTGTTCAGCGAAGGGGCCGAACGCGTCGAACTGTGTCTGTTCGACGAGAACGGACGGGAGCAGCGCGTCGACCTCGCGGAGGTCGACGCGTTCGTGTGGCACGGCTATCTCCCCTCGCTGCAGCCGGGCCAGCTCTACGGCTACCGCGTGCACGGGCCGTACGATCCTTCACAGGGCAAGAGGTTCAACCCGAACAAGCTGCTGCTCGATCCGTACGCGAAGGCGGTGTCGGGGAAGGTGGCATGGGGTCAGCCGGCGTTCGGCTACGACTTCGGCGATCCCGACTCCCGCAACGACGACGACTCGGCCGACATCATGGTCAAGGGCGTGGTCGTGAACCCGTTCTTCGAATGGGCGGGCGATCGGCCACCGAAGATCCCCTACGCGCAGACCGTGATCTACGAGGCGCACGTGAAGGGGCTCACCGAGCGGCATCCGGATGTCCCCGACGCCCTGCGCGGCCGGTACGCCGGCATCGCCCACCCGGCGATCATCGACCACCTCACCCGCCTCGGCGTCACCGCGATCGAGCTCATGCCGGTGCACCAGTTCCTCGACGACTCCGTGCTCGAGGAGAAGGGGCTGTCGAACTACTGGGGGTACAACACCCTCGCATTCTTCGCCCCGCACAACGCCTATTCGTCGAGCGGCGAACGCGGCCAGCAGGTGCAGGAGTTCAAGGCGATGGTCCGCGCCCTGCACACGGCCGGCATCGAGGTCATCCTCGACGTCGTCTACAACCACACCGCCGAGGGGAACCACCTCGGACCGACCCTGTCTCTGCGCGGCATCGACAACGAGGCGTACTACCGGCTCGAGAAGGACAAGCGGTACTACACCGACTACACCGGCACGGGGAACAGCCTGAACGCCGGGAACCCGCACGCGCTGCAGCTGCTCATGGACTCGCTGCGGTACTGGGTGACCGAGATGCACGTCGACGGGTTCCGCTTCGATCTCGCGTCGACCCTCGCCCGCGAGTTCTACGACGTCGATCGGCTGTCGACCTTCTTCGAGCTCGTGCAGCAGGATCCGATCGTGTCTCAGGTGAAGCTCATCGCCGAACCCTGGGACGTCGGGCCCGGCGGGTATCAGGTCGGCAACTTCCCGCCGCAGTGGACGGAGTGGAACGGCAAGTATCGCGACACCGTGCGCGACTTCTGGCGTGGGGAGCCCCAGGCGCTGGGAGAGTTCGCCTCGCGGCTGACCGGATCGGCCGATCTGTACGAGCACTCGGGGCGGCGCCCGGTGGCATCCATCAACTTCGTCACCGCTCACGACGGCTTCACGCTGCGGGACCTCGTCTCGTACAACGACAAGCACAACGACGCGAACGGCGAGGGCAACGCCGACGGCGAATCGCACAACCGCTCCGACAACATGGGCGCGGAGGGTCCGACTGACGACCCCGCGATCAATCGGCGTCGCGCACGTCAGCAGCGCAACTTCCTCGCGACCCTGCTGCTCTCGCAGGGCGTGCCGATGATCTCGCACGGCGACGAGCTCGGCCGCACCCAGGGCGGCAACAACAACGGGTATGCGCAGGACAACGAGACGACGTGGATCGACTGGGATGCCGCGGACACCCCGCTGATCGAGTTCACGGCCGCGCTGACGCGGCTGCGCCGCGCGCATCCGTCCTTCCGTCGCAGCCGGTTCTTCAACGGCCGCCCGGTGCGGGTCGCCGACGGCGAACGCGTGCCCGACGTCGTCTGGCTGCGGCCGGACGCCGTCACGATGCAGCCGGAGGACTGGGACTCGGGGTTCGGCCGTGCGGTCGGGATGTTCCTGAACGGACGCGGCATCCGCGAGAAGGACGAACGCGGCCGCCCGGTGACCGATCTGAACTTCATCGTGTACTTCAACAGCGGTGACGACCGCGTCGAGGTCACGCTTCCCGACGAGCGCCACGGCGCCGAATGGGAGGTCGTGGTGGACACCGCGGGTGAGGCAGACGAGGACCAGCCGCTGGCGGCCGGCGCCGGGCTCACGATGGAGGCGAAGTCGCTGCTGGTCCTCCGCGCCGCGGGCGACGACGAGGGGCCCGTCGACGACTCGGTGGAAGCATCGCTGCGGACGCAGAGCGAGCACGGCGAGGCGCTCGCCGGGGAGGCGGATGCCGGAGAGGTGAATGCCGGGGAGACGCCGACCGTGGTGCCGGGGGCCGGAGCAGAGCCCGCCGCAGAGTCGGATGCCGGAGCACTGACCGCATGACTCTCAAGCCGCTGTCGACCTACCGGCTGCAGATCACGTCTCGGTTCCCGCTCGACGAGGCCGTCGCCGTCACGGAGTACATCGCCGCGCTCGGCGCCGACTGGGCCTACCTGTCTCCTCTGCTCACCGCCGTGTCGGGCTCGGATCACGGCTACGACGTCGTCGACCACTCGCGCGTCGACCCCGAACGCGGAGGAACGGAAGGTCTGCGCCGCTTCTCGTCGGCCGCCCGTGCGGCGGGACTCGGCATCCTGATCGACATCGTGCCCAACCACATGGGCGTGTCCGTGCCGCGCCAGAGCCCGTGGTGGTGGGACGTGCTGCGCCTCGGCCGGGAATCACGGCACGCCCGCGCGTTCGACATCGACGGGCGGCTCGGCGGCGGTCGCGTGCGGCTGCCGATCCTCGGAGCGCCTGCGGACGAGGTGATCGCCCGCGGCGAGATCGTGGTCGATCCGACGCCTGCCGCCGATGCGCCCGACGGCACCCTGAGCTACTTCGAGCACGTGCTGCCGCTCGCGCCAGGCACCGCTCGCCTCGCGGACGACATGCCCGCGCTGCTGGCCGCCCAGCACTACGAGCTGCGCTTCTGGGAGGATCAGGCCACCGAGCTCAACTACCGTCGCTTCTTCGCGGTCTCCGAGCTCGCCGGCATCCGCGTGGAACTGCCCGACGTGTTCGCCGAGTCCCATCAGGAGATCCTGCGCTGGCTGCGTGACGGGCTCGCAGACGGGCTGCGCGTCGACCATCCCGACGGACTCGCCGACCCGGGCGGATACCTCGAGCACCTCGCCGACGCGACCGGGGGCGCGTACACGCTCATCGAGAAGATCCTCGAACCGGGCGAGGAACTCCCCCCGTGGTGGCGCACCGACGGAACCACCGGCTACGAGGCTCTCGCGGTTCTCGACCGCGTCTTCGTCGACTCGGACGGCGTGCGGGCGCTCACCGAGCTCGACGCGCGGCTGCGCGAGGAGACCGGACTGGCGAGCGCATCGTCATGGTCCGATCTCGTGCACGACGCCAAGCGGATGATCGCCGACGAGCTGCTGCAGTCGGAGGTGCGACGGCTGGTGCGCGCGCTCCCGATGGGCGTCGTGGGAGAGACCGATGCGCTCGCCGAGATCCTCGCCTGCTTCCCCGTGTACCGCTCCTATCTGCCGGCGGGGCGTGAGCACCTGCGGCAGGCGGCGGCCGAGGCGGCCCGGCGCCGTCCGGACCTCGCCGAGGCGATCGAGGAACTGGAGCCTCTGCTGGCCGACCCCGACCTCGAGGTCGCCCAGCGTTTTCAGCAGACCAGCGGGGCCGTGATGGCCAAGGGCGTGGAGGACACCGCGTTCTACCGCTGCACGCGGCTCGGCACGCTGACCGAGGTCGGCGGAGATCCCTCGCAGGCCGCGCTGTCGGCCAGTGCGTTCCATGCCGCGCAGCAGGGCCGGCTGTCGGCCTGGCCGCATTCCATGACGACGCTCTCGACGCACGACACGAAGCGCTCGGAGGACGTGCGCGCCCGGCTTTCCGTGCTCTCGGAGATGCCGGAGCGCTGGGCCGAGGTGCTGGGCGCGCTGCGATCCGTGGCGGGTTCGGGGCACGGGCCTATCGACGCGCTGTTCTGGCAGGCCGCGGTCGGGGCATGGCCGGTCTCGACGGATCGGCTGCTCGCGTACGCCGTCAAGGCCGCCCGCGAGGGCGCGGAGGCGACGGGATGGCAGCATCCGGATGCCGCGTTCGAAGAGCGCCTGGCAGCGATGGCGGATGCCGCGAACGGCGCCGCCGCCGAGATCCTCACCGGGTTCGTGGGAGAGATCGCCGGCTTCGGCTGGTCGAACTCGCTCTCTGCCAAGCTGCTGCAGCTCACCGGCCCCGGGGTGCCCGACGTCTACCAGGGCACCGAGCTGTGGGACCTGTCGCTCGTCGACCCCGACAACCGCCGCCCGGTCGACTTCGAGACCAGAGCGCGCATGCTCGAGACTCTGGACGCCGAGGTGGGGCGCGGCATCCTTCCGCCGATGGACGACTCCGGTCGGGCGAAGATGCTCGTGACCTCCCGCGCCCTGCGCCTGCGGCGCGACCACCCAGAGCTGTTCCGTGCATACCGTCCGCTGGTCGTGGCCGGCAGCGCGTCGGCTCATGCGGTCGCGGTCGACCGCGGCGGCGTCACCGCGGTCGCCACCCGCCTGCCGGTGCGGCTCGAACGGTCAGGGGACTGGCAGGACACCATCCTGATGCGCCCCGACCTGCCGGCGACCGACGTGCTCACCGGGCGGCGGATCGAACCCGGGCCAGTCCGGCTCGCCGAGCTGCTCGAGCACTATCCGGTGGCGCTGCTGGAGGACGCCCGGTGATCGACGTGTGGGCGCCACGTGCTCACCGCGTGCGAGTGCGTCTTCTGAACGAGCAGGATGGCACGGCCGAAGACCGCGAACTCGAGCGCTCGACCGAGCCCGGATGGTGGCGCACCGAGCTGGCACCGGCCGACGGCGACCGCTACGGCTTCGTGCTCGACGACGACGATCAGGTGCGGCCCGACCCTCGGTCGCGGCGCCAGCCAGACGGCGTGCATGCCCCGTCAGCCGCGCTCGATGCGTCGTCGTTCGCATGGACCGACCAGGCGTGGACGGGGCGGCAGCTCGCCGGGGGTGCGATCTACGAGCTGCACGTCGGCACCTTCACTCCCGAGGGGACGCTCGACGCGCTGATCGGGCGACTGGACCATCTCGTAGACCTCGGCATCACCCACGTCGAACTGCTGCCGGTCAACGCCTTCAACGGGCGATGGAACTGGGGATACGACGGCGTGCTCTGGTACGCCGTGCACGAGGAGTACGGCGGACCGCGCGCCTATCAGCGCTTCGTCGACGCCGCCCACGCCCGCGGTCTCGCCGTGATCCAGGACGTCGTGTACAACCACTTCGGTCCGAGCGGCAACTACCTGCCGGAGTTCGGGCCCTACCTTCGCGAGGGGCACAGCAACTCGTGGGGCGACGAGGTGAACCTCGACGAAGCGGCGGTGCGCGAGTACATCATCGACAACGCGCTGATGTGGCTGCGCGACTTCCACGTCGACGGCCTCCGTCTCGACGCCGTGCACGCGCTGAAGGACACGCGGCCCGTGCACATCCTCGAAGAACTGGCGGAACGCGTCGATGCTCTCTCCGCCCAGCAGAACCGTCCGCTCAGCCTGATCGCCGAATCCGACCTCAACGACCCGACGCTGATCCTCCCTCGAGAAGCCGGCGGCTACGGGCTCACGGCGCAGTGGTCGGACGACTGGCATCATGCGATGCACGTCGCGCTCACGGGGGAGACCTCGGGCTACTACGCGGACTTCGCCGCCCCCGAGGCGGTGGCCAAGGTGTCGCAGCACGGGTTCTTCCACGACGGCACGTTCTCGTCCTTCCGGGGACGTCCGCACGGGCATCCTCTGCCGGCCGCCGTTCCGACGTGGCGTCTGGTGACGTACACGCAGAACCACGATCAGATCGGCAACCGGGCCGCCGGTGACCGGCTCACAGCGACCCTGTCGGCGGATCGGCTCGCGGTCGCCGCCGTGCTCGCCCTCACCGCGCCCGGCACGCCGATGCTCTTCATGGGCGAGGAGTGGGGAGCGTCCACGCCGTGGCAGTTCTTCACCTCGCATCCGGAGGCGGAACTCGCGAAGGCCACTGCACAGGGACGCATCGCCGAATTCGAGAGGATGGGCTGGGATCGCTCGCTCGTTCCCGATCCTCAGGATCCGGCGACTTTCGAGCGTTCGCACCTGAACTGGGAGGAACGCGAGGAGGGCGCGCATGCGCGCCTGCTCGATCTGCACCGCAGGCTCCTGGCTCTGCGGCGGGAACGGCCCGAGCTCACCGACCCGGACGCCACGCGGATCGAGGCTGCCCTCGTGCACGACGACGGTCCGCCGCGTGCACGGGCGTTCCGCATCGACCGCGGGCCGGTCTCGGTGCTCGTGAACCTGACCGACGCGCCGATCGCGTTCGGCGTGCGGGCCGGAGATGCGGTGCTGTTGTCCACCTCATCCGTCGACCTGGAGGGCGAGCGGATCGTCCTCCGGCCCGACGCGGCGGCCGTGGTCGGGCCGGAGCAGGACCATCAGCCGGCGAGTCCGCGGGCGCCTCGGACGAGCTCGGCGTAGACGCCGGCGCGGTGGTGCCGTCAGCCTCCGGTGACGCTGCGAGTCGAGCCGCGCTCGACGAGCTCTGTGGGCATCACGATGGCCTCGGTGGAGACCTCGCCGGCCGCAGCCCGCGCGAGGATGCGCACGGCCTCCGACGCCATCTCCCGGATGGGCTGACGGATCGTCGTCAGCGAGGGATGCAGCCAGCGGGATCCCCTGACGTCGTCGAACCCCACGGCCAGCACGTCGCGGGGGATCGCGCGCCCGCTGTCGGCGATCGCCCGGTAGGCGCCGGCTGCCATCTCGTCCGTGCACGCGAACAGGCCGATCGGGCCGCTGCCCGGAAGCTCGGCCAGCGCACGGGCGCACGCCCTCCTGGCTCCCCATGCGCTCCAGTCGGCGTTGACGCGCACGTGCGGCGCACCCGGCGCGATCTCCGCAAGCGTGCGGAGGAACCCGTCCACCCGTGCTCGGCCGAACCGGTACGACGGCGTCCCGCCGATAACGATGAAGCGGCGGGCGCCGCGCTCGACCAGGTGGTGGGCCGCTGCGGCCGCGCCGTCGCCGTCGGTCGTCTGCAGGCTCGGCAGCGGCGTCGACGCCTCGGAGGGCGGGTCCATCAGCACCAGGGGGATCCCCGCTCGGCGCATCGACGCGATCTGACCGCTGGTGGGCACGATCACTCCGAGGACGACACCGGCGGAGCCCCGGGAACGGATGCGCTCTGGCCAGTCGTCGGCAGGATCGTCGCGTTCCTCGGTCAGCACCAGGTCGTATCCGAGTTCGGATGCGGTGGTGCGCGCGCCGGCGGTGATCTCGTCGGCGTACGGACCGTGGAAGTGCCGGAGCACCAGGTCGAACAGCAGCGACGTGCCGCGACGCGGTCGTCCCCGTCCCTGACCGACCCTGCGATAGCCGAGCTCGGTCGCCGCCCGGATCACACGGGAGCGGGTGTCGGAGGCCATCTCCCCGCGCTCGCGCAGTGCTCGTGAGGCCGTGGTCACGCTGACGCCGGCTCGTGCCGCGACCTCGGTGAGGGTGGCGCGTGGGGGAGTGGTCACGCGCATCATTTTTGCGCAAATTCCATCCGCTTCGCCACATGTGGGTGGCATCGTGTCGGATGTTGCACATGCCCGTCGAAGGGGGAGGGACGAGTCGATGAAGACACGCAGAGCACTGGTGGTGCGCGGAGGATGGGACGGCCATCATCCGATCGAGGCCACCGACATGTTCCTCCCGTTCCTCGCCGAGCACGGCTTCGAGGTGCGGGTCGAGGACTCCAATGAGATCTACGCCGACCGTGAGGAGATGGACCGCACCGATCTCATCGTGCAGAGCGTGACGATGTCGGAGATCTCGCGCGAAGCCCTGACGGGCCTGCGCGGTGCGGTCGAGAGCGGAACCGGTCTCGCTGGATGGCACGGCGGCATCGCCGACTCGTACCGCAGCAGCTCCGACTACCTGCAGCTCGTGGGCGGCCAGTTCGCGACCCATCCGGGGAAGCATCCCGACGAGCGCGAGGGCGGCGAGGCCGACAACTTCCTGCCCTACACCGTCGATCTCACCGACCTCGGGCGAGGCCACGAGATCATGGCCGGCCTCGACGATTTCGCACTCCGCACGGAGCAGTACTGGGTGCTCGCCGACGACCTCAACGACGTTCTGGCCACGACCACGCACCCCGTGCAGCCGTTCCACCCCTGGCACCGACCGATCACCTCCCCCGCCGTGTGGACGCGGCAGTGGGGCAAGGGCCGTGTCTTCGTCGCCACACCGGGGCACAGCCTCGACGTCCTCGAGGACGCGAACGTCCGCACCATCATCGAAAGGGGGATGCTGTGGGCGAGCCGCACGGCATCGGAATAGTCGGTCTCGGCGTCATCTCGGCGCAGTACCTCGACACTCTCGGAGCGCACCCTGGCGTGCGCATCGCGGCGACCGCCGACCTCGACATGGCCAGGGCCGAGGCCGTGGCGGCGCGATATCCCGGATGCCGGGCGCTCAGCGTCGAGGAGCTCGTCGCCGACCCGTCTGTGGACACCATCATCAATCTGACCATTCCGGCCGCGCACGCCGAGGTGGCGCTCGCGGCGCTCGCCGGAGGAAAGGGCGTGTTCGGCGAGAAGCCGCTCGCTGCGAGCTTCGACGATGCGCGTCGGGTCGTGGAGGCGGCCGGCACCGCGTGGGTCGGCTGCGCCCCTGACACCGTGCTCGGCACGGGCATCCAGACAGCGCGCGCGGTCGTGGACGCAGGAGGCATCGGGCGGCCCGTCGCTGCGGTCGCGACCTGGGTCTCGCCGGGGCACGAGGCGTGGCATCCGCATCCCGACTTCTATTACCGCGAGGGCGGGGGTCCCCTGTTCGACATGGGGCCGTACTACCTCACCACGCTGTTCCACCTGCTCGGACCCGTCGCGAGAGTCATCGGAGCCTCGTCCAGGCCGAGGGACGAGCGCACGATCGGTTCGGGTCCGCGAGCCGGCGAGTCGATCCCGGTCGAGATCGACACGCACGTGACCGGAATCCTCGAGCATGTCGACGGCGCCGTGTCGACCGTCACCTTCAGCTTCGACGCGGCGGCGAGTGAGGCTGCACCGCTCGAGATCCACGGCGAGACCGGGACGCTGTCGGTGCCCGACCCCAACCGCTTCGAAGGCGCAGTGCGCCTGCGTCGGCCGCGCGCGACCGAGTGGACCGAGGTGACCGAACGGGCGGGCTACGAGAACGGCGGCCGCGGCATCGGCGTGCTCGACCACCTCATCACCGGAGCGGGGAGCGCCCGCGGCGACATCGCCCTGCACGTCCTCGAGATCATGACCGCACTCGACGAGTCGGCGCGCAGCGGTCGTCGCATCGAACTGACCACCGCCCCCGAGCGACCGCCGCTCATACCGTTCACCCCCGAGAGCTCCTGGAGGCAGCGATGACGGACTCTGCTCTGCGGGTCGCGGTGATCGGCGCCGGATTCATGGCTCGGGCGCACTCGCACGCCTGGCGCACCGCTCCCCGATTCTTCGACCTCCCGCGTGAGCCTCGACTGTCGGTGCTGGTGTCGCGCGACGAGGCCAGGGGCCGGCGGGCCGCGCAGAAGTGGGGATGGGAGAGCTGGTCGGACGACTGGCAGGCCGTGCTCGAGCGCGACGACATCGACGTGGTGGACGTCTGCACGCCTGGCGACACCCACGCCGAGATCGCGATCGCGGCGCTCCGGGCGGGCAAGCACGTGCTGTGCGAGAAGCCGCTCGCGAACGACCCGGCCGAGGCCGCTGAGATGGTGGCGGCTGCGGAGGCCGCGGCGCGCGGCGGCGTGGTCTCGATGTGCGGTTACAGCTATCGCCGTACGCCAGCCCTGGCATCCATCCGCCGCCTGATCGAGCAGGGTGCGCTCGGCGCCATCCGGCATGTGCGTGCGCAGTATCTGCAGGACTGGCTCAGCGACGCGGATGCTCCGCACACGTGGCGGCTCGACCGGGCGTCGGCGGGGTCGGGCGCGCTCGGCGACATCGGTGCGCACAGCATCGACACCGCTCAGTGGCTGACGGGCGAGCAGATCGACGGCGTCTCCGCACGACTGCGCACCTTCGTGAACTCGCGGCCCCGGCGCAGCGCCGAGGTGGGTCTCGGCGGACGGGGCGACCTCGACGCCGAACGGCTGCCGGTCGACGTCGACGACGCGGCCGCGTTCATCGCCGAGTTCAGCGGCGGAGCCCTGGGCGTGTTCGAGGCGACCCGCATGGCGCTCGGGCGACGCAACGCCAACCGCATCGAGATCAACGGCGACCGCGGCTCGGTCGCGTTCGACTTCGAGCGCATGAACGAGTTCGAGTTCTACAGCGAGGACGACGGCGCCGACCGTCGCGGATTCCGCACGATCCACGCGACGGACCCCGCCCATCCGTACGCGGAGGCGTGGTGGCCGACGGGGCACGGTCTCGGGTACGAGCACACGTTCACGCATCAGATCGTCGACTTCGTGCGGTCGATCGACGGCGCTCCCGCGACGCCGAGCTTCGCCGACGCGTTGCAGGTGCAGCGCGTGCTCGCCGCGGTCGAGCAGAGCGCAACGGACGAGGGTCGCTTCACCCGCGTCGGCTGACGCGGGTGAAGCGACCCTCGAGCGCGCCTCAGGCCTTGACGACCAGCGCGGCCTGACGTGCGGCTCCGAGCGCCACGTACTCGCCCGGTTCGGGCACCTCGACCGGCAGGCCGAGGACCTCGGGCGCGATGACGCGCACGGCCTCGGACTGCGCTCCGCCGCCGATGAGCAGGGCGCGCTCGAGCGGGATGCCGAGGTCGCGCAGTGCGTCGAGGCCTGCGCCCAGGCCCCGCAGCATGCCCTCGACCGCGGCGCGGGCGAGGTTGGCCCGCGTCGTCGACGCCAGGGTCATCCCGGTGAGGGACGCCGTGGCATCCGGCAGGTTCGGGGTGCGCTCGCCCTCGAAATACGGAACCAGCGTCAGACCGTCTGCTCCCGCAGAGGCCTGCAGCGCGAGGTCGCTGAACTCAGCGTGGTCGACGCCCAGCAGAGACGCCGTGGCGTCGAGCACCCTGGCCGCGTTCAGTGTCGCGACCAGCGGGAGGAAGTTCCCCGAGGCGTCGGCGAAGCCGGCGACCGTGCCGGAGGGATCGAACACGGGTGACTCGCTGATCGCGCACACCGTTCCCGAGGTGCCGATCGAGACGACGACGTCGCCGACCACGGCGCCCAGCCCGAAAGCCGCGGCAGCGTTGTCGCCGGCGCCGGCCGCGACGCGGCGGCCACCGGCATCCGTCACGCTCTCGTCGTGTTCGAGCACGCGCGGCAGCACGGCGTCGTGACCGAGCGCCGCGATCAGCAGCTCGCGATCGTACTCGCCCGTGCGCGGGTTCCAGTAGCCGGTGCCCGACGCATCCGAGCGGTCGGTGACGAGTTCGTCGAGCACCGGGTTCTCGGGGCCGAATCCGCGCAGTCGCCAGGTCAGCCAGTCGTGCGGCAGCGCGACGGCCGCGACGCGCGCGGCGTTCTCGGGCTCGTTGTCGCGCAGCCAGCGCAGCTTCGTGATCGTGAAGGAGGCGACCGGAACCAGTCCGGTGCGCTCGGCCAGCGTCGCTGCTCCGAATTCCACGATCAGATCGGAGGCGGCTCCCGCAGAGCGGGTGTCGTTCCACAGCAGAGCGTCGCGGATGACGCGGCCCTCGGCGTCGAGCGCGACCAGGCCGTGCTGCTGCCCGCCGATCGACCAGGCATCGACGTCGTCGAGGCCACCCGCCTCGGCGATGGCCGAATCGAGGGCGTGCCACCAGGTCTCGGGGTCGACCGCCGTGCCATCAGGATGCGACGTCCGACCGGAACGCACCACGGCGCCGGTCGACGTGTCGACGACGACGACCTTGCAGGACTGGGTCGACGAGTCGACCCCGAGAACCAGCGCCACGGTCAGCGAGCGCCGAGGAGGTGCTCGGTGGCGAGCTGCTGCAGACGGACGAAGCCGAAGCCCTTGCCGCCGAAGTACGAGTTCGCGTCGAAGTCCTCGTAGGCCGAGCGGTCGGCGAGGAAGTCGTCGTAGGTCTCGCCCTCGGCCAGGGTCGGCGTCGACAGCTGGTCGACACGGGCGGCGGCGAGCGCCTCCTGCACCTCGGGGTCGGCGCGGAAGGCCGCGGCGCGCTCCTTCAGCAGCAGGTAGGTGCGCATGTTCGCCGCAGCGGACTCCCACACGCCGTTCTCGTCCTCCGTGCGGCTCGGCTTGTAGTCGAAGTGGCGGGGGCCGTCGTAGGCGGGCACGCCACCGGGGCCGCCGTTCTCGAGCAGGTCGACGAGCGAGAACGCGTTGTGCAGGTCGCCGTGACCGAACACCAGGTCCTGGTCGTACTTGATGCCGCGCTGGCCGTTGAGGTCGATGTGGAACAGCTTGCCGTGGAACAGCGCCTGCGCGATGCCGGCCGTGAAGTTGAGTCCGGCCATCTGCTCGTGGCCGACCTCGGGGTTCACGCCCACGAGCTCGGGGCGCTCGAGCGAGTCGATGAAGGCGATCGCGTGGCCGAGGGTCGGCAGCAGGATGTCGCCGCGGGGCTCGTTCGGCTTCGGCTCGATGGCGAAGCGGATGTCGTAGCCCTTGTCCGTCACGTAGTCGCCGAGCAGGTTGACGGCCTCGCGGTAGCGCTCGAGAGCGGCGCGGATGTCCTTCGCGGAGTCGTACTCCGCACCCTCGCGTCCGCCCCACATGACGAACGTCTTGGCGCCGAGCTCTGCTCCGAGGTCGAGCTGGCGGAACACCTTGCGCAGGGCATAGCGGCGCACGTCGCGGTCGTTCGAGGTGAAGCCGCCGTCCTTGAAGATCGGCGCGCTGAACAGGTTGGTGGTGACCATCGGCACGATCAGGCCGGTGTCGGCCAGGGCGCCCTTGAGGCGGTCGATCTGCGTCTGGCGCTCGGCGTCGGTCGATCCGAACGCGAACAGGTCGTCGTCGTGGAACGTCAGGCCGTAGGCGCCGAGCTCGGCGAGCTTCTCGACCGCGTGCACGACGTCGAGGGCGGGGCGGGTCGGGCCGCCGAAGGGGTCGGCGCCGTTGTAGCCGACGGTCCAGAGGCCGAATGAGAACTTGTCTTCGCGAGTGGGGGTGGTCATGACTGCTCCTGTGCAGGTCGAAATAAGTTGTGATCGACAACATATAACATGACAGCCGAACTGTCCACCCCGTACAGTGAAGGGATGCCGTCACCGTCGAGCCCGGCCCCTGGGACCCGTCCGCACAATCTCGCTCGCATCCTGCGTCTCGTGCACGAGGACGGCGCCCAGTCGCGCGCCGCGCTCACCGAGACGACGGGGCTGAACCGCTCGACCATCGCCGATCTCGTCGGCGAGCTCATCCGGCTGGGGCTGGTCGATGAGAGGATCCCCGAGACCCCGGGGCGGGTCGGTCGCCCGTCGCCCGTCGTCGCCGCATCCGCCGACGTCGTCGCGATCGCCGTGAACCCCGAGGTGGACGCGGTCGAGATCGCCGCGATCGGCCTCGACCGCAGCATCCGCCTGCGCACGAGGGTCCTGAACGACGACCTCCCGACGCCGGAGGGACTCACCGCGCTGCTCGCCGAGACGCTGCGGGAGTGGAGCGGCGGTCCGCTCGCACGCGCGCGGATCACGGCGATCGGGATCGCGGTGCCGGGTCTCGTCCGCGCATCCGACGGCGTCGTGCGCAACGCACCGCACCTCGAGTGGCGGGACGTGCCTCTCGCCGATCTCGTGGCCGAGGGATGCGGCATCGCCACGGTCGTCGACAACGACGCCAGCCTCGGCGCGATCGCCGAGCATCGCTACGGCGCCGGCGCGGGGATCGACGACGTCGTCTACTTGAACGGCGGCGCCTCCGGCATCGGCGGCGGTCTCATCATCGGCGGGGTTCCGGTCGCAGGCGCCGGGGGATACGCGGGGGAGTTCGGACAGAACCGGCCCCGCATCACCGAAGACGCCGATCGCCGCACGGCCGACGGCGTGCTCGAATCCGAGGTGAGCCGCCGGCTGCTGCTCGACGCGGTCGGACTGGACGCGGCCGACGACGACGTGCTCTCCGCCGAGCTGCGCACATCCGGCTCCATCGAGGTCGCGGCCGAGGTGTCCCGCCAGAGCCGGGTGCTCGCGAGCGCGCTCGCGAACGCCGTGAACGTGCTCAACCCCGCCGTCATCGTGCTCGGCGGATTCCTCGCGACCCTCGGTGAGCTCCGCCGGGAGCAGATCACCGACGACGTGGCGGGCCTCGCCATGGCGGAGAGCGCCGAGGACCTCGGCATCCGCTCCGCAGCCCTCGGCGCCGACCGCCTGCTGATCGGCGCCGCCGAGCTGGCGTTCGCGGGTCTCGTGGCGAATCCCTCCGAGCGCGGCTGATCGCATCCGGCCAGGATGATCGGGTGCGGGGATGCTCCCGCTCGAGACGATGGTGGGGAAAGGAGGACCTCATGATCGGAACGCTCAACGCCCTGGTCGACCTGGTCGAACGCAGCGCGGGAGAAGATCTCGACCTCGCCGCCTTCGCTCGCCGACAGGGCACCACGGAGTACCACCTGCGCCGGATGTTCTCGGCGCTCGCGGGCATGCCGCTCTCGGAATACATCCGGCGGCGGCGCATGACGCTGGCGGGCGCCGAGCTCGCAGCCGGTGCGCCGAACGTGCTCGATGTGGCCGTGCGGCACGGATACGGCTCGATCGAGGCGTTCGGCCGCGCCTTCCGCGCCGTGCACGGGATCAGCGCGACGGATGCGCGCCGTGATGGCGGTCCTCTCCGCACACAACCCACGCTCCGGTTCCGCCTGAGCGTCGAAGGGAGCATCCCGATGGACGTCACCATCACCGCACTGCCCGAGCTCGTCCTGGCCGGCCACGCCGCGCAGGTCCCGCTCATCCATGAAGACGTGAATCCGCACATCCAGGAGCACATCGCCGCGATCGCACCAGAGGAGCATGCGAGGCTCAAGGCCCTGAGCGACGCCGAGCCGCGCGGGATCCTCGCCGTTACGGGCGACATCGCCCCCGATGCGCCGGAGGGCACGACCCTCACCTATCTGCACGGGGTGGCCGTGCAGGCGCGAGACGCTGTGCCCGAAGACCTCGACGTGATCGAGGTCGACGCCGGCTACTGGGCGGTGTTCTCTGCGAGCGGCCCGTTCCCGGACACGCTGCAGAGCCTGTGGGCGGCGACCGCGACCGAGTGGTTCCCGTCGAACCCGTGGCGACTGCGTCCGGGGCCGTCGATCGTCCGCTACCTCGAGTTCACCGGCACGCACGCCTCGTGCGAGCTCTGGCTGGCGGTCGAGCCGGCGTGAGTCCGCTCCGTCGCGGGTCCTGTCGCACGCCGGCAGGACCCGCGACGACGAGGCGGTGTCGGGGGCCGGTGCGACACTGGTCGAATGGCGATCGACCCGAAGAAGACGCTCGACGCGTACCAGGCGAAGCGCGCGCAGTTCCGCATCCTCGAGGTGCCGCCCATGCAGTACCTGATGGTCGACGGCGCAGGCGATCCGAACACGGCGCAGGAGTACTCGGATGCCGTCGCGGCGCTGTATCCCGTCGCCTACACGCTGAAGTTCGCCCTGCGTGAGCAGACCGGCCTCGACGTGGTGGTCATGCCTCTCGAAGGTCTCTGGCACGCGGCCGACATGGAGTCGTTCACAACCCGGCGCGACAAGTCCGCCTGGCAGTGGACGATGATGATCATGGTGCCCGAGCAGGTCACGGTCCCGATGTTCGCCGAGGCCGTCGACGCCGTCGCGAAGAAGACCGCGAAGAAGACCTCGAAGAAGAAGCACGCCCTTCCCGCGCTGCCGCTCGTGCGCCTCGAGACGCTCGACGAGGGGCCATGCGTGCAGACCCTGCACGTCGGCTCCTACGACGACGAGGAGCCGGTGCTCGACGATCTGCACCACCGCTTCATCCCCGAGAACGGCCTGCGGATGCGCGGCCGACACCACGAGATCTACCTCAGCGACGCGCGCCGGGTCGAGCCGGCGAAGCTGCGCACGATCCTCCGGCAGCCGGTGGCTGCGATCAGCTGAGCGCTGAGCGCTGCCGTTCCCACCTCTCGCGGGTGAGGAACGCGAGCTGGCCGGTCTTGTCCGGCAGCTGTACGAGCGGCCCGAGTTCGAAGCCGCTCTTGACCGCGCGGGCCACCGCGCGCTCGTTGCCGACATCGGGCTCGATCACGATGCGGTCCACCTCGGGACGGGAGAACACGAACTCGGCGATCAGGTCGGTGACGTGCCAGGAGAACCGCGGAACCGGGGCGCCGCGGTCGCCGAGGAAGAAGTGCACGCCGGCATCGCCGGGGAGCACGTCGTACGCCTCTCCGAGCGGATCGTTCTCGGGCTCGTAGGTCTGCAGCAGCACGATCGGCAGTCCGTCCCGGCGCACCAGGAAGGCGTGGTGGCTCGGCAGGCCGTCGACGAACAGGTACAGGTCGCGGAGCTCCTCAGGCGTCAGGTGGGCCAGCCCCCAGAACCGCGAGCTCGGTCGCGTCACCCACTCGTGCAGCAGGTCGAGATCGCCGATCGGATCGAGCACCGAGAACGCGATGCGCCCGAGTGCCGCGGAGTCGCTCACATGCACGAGGGCGCCGGCCGTGCCGGACACCAGGCGGGTCGGGCGGGTGATGGTCATGATGCTCCCGTCGGAAGGTCGGAGGAGAGGACGCTCCAGGCGGTGACGACGCGGCTCGGATCGACCTCGGCCCAGGCCGCGTGCTGGTCGGCGAAGTGCGGTGAGGTCGGGTCGCCCGAGGCGCCGAAGGGCACGCTCCAGAGGCTCTGCTCCCGGTCGTCGAGGTCCCACGCCCAGCGCGCGACAGAACCGCGCCAGCTGCGATCGGTGACGCCGGGGGTTGAACCCGTGCAGCGGATCGTGTCGCCGTCGCCCGAGAGCGGGGTGTCGATCCCGGCGCCCGGCGGCGTGATCCCGTCGACATCGGCGAGGACGTGCAGCGGCAGCATCCGGTGAGTGGCGCCCCAGGCGGATGCCGAGGCGGCGCGCTCGAGCGCGGCCCGCACCAGGTTCGGAGCGTCGGCTGCGATGGCCGGATGCCGCAGCAGGCTCGGCAGCGCAGAGGAGATCTGGGCCTCCACGGCCATCCACGGGGCGAAGACCGCACCGAAGGGGTGCGGATGACTCAGCGGAGCCACGGCCGGATGCTGGGCGACGGCCCGGACCAGCGCGCTGCGCCACGCCGCGAAGACGCCCGCGGCGGGGGAGTCGGCATCCATGCGCCCGTCCCAGCGGGCGAGTGCATCGCGCGCCTCAGCCGCAGGGGAGGGCAGCTCGCCTGCGGGGAGCAGGGCGAGCAGACCGGTGCGCACACCGCCCTGCGTGTCGCCCCAGACCTCGATGAAGTCCGGCGTGCGGCGCGGGCGTCGCGTCTGGAGCAGGTGCGCGATGCGCTGCGCACGATGGGGCGAGGGGTACGCCCAGCCGAGATCGATGTCCGCTCTCGCGGGGCGTTCGTTGGCATCCACCACGAGATCGGTCACGGCGATGGCTGCAGGCAGCATCCGATCACCCGCCGGATTCCCGCTCGGCAGGGCACGTCGCCGCTCGGAGCGGGACCGCTCGGGAACGACGCCGACGGTCGCCGACAGCACCGTGCCCGAGCGATCGGCGGCGAGCACGCGATCGACGGGGTCCACCCAGGCGCCGAACGCATCGATCACCTGACGCGCGGTGCGAGCACGCAGAAGCGGCAGGAGCGCCGCGGCGCCGAGGTCGGCGCCGGCCCTCGCCGGGTGGCGGATGCTCCACCCGCGCAGCTCGCCGTCGTGCTCGTGCAGTTCGGTGACGATGCAACCGCGGACGGTCTCCAGCGCCTCGACCTCGACGTCCGCGCCGCCGCGCACGCGGACGGTCGACCTCTGCACGTCGACCGGCTCCCAGCCGTCGGCACCCCACGCCTGATAGCCGTCGGTCGCAGGGCGGAGCCGCTCCTCGAACACGTCGACGCTGTGCGCGATCGCGTTCGTGATGCCCCAGGCGGCGTCGCCGGTGTGACCGAAATGGGGCACGCCGGGCACACCGGGGAAGGCGAGGCCGACCACGTCGAACTCGTCGCAGGCGAGGCGGATCTGCTGGTACACGCCGGGCAGCTCGAACAGCCGGTGCGGGTCGCCGGCGATCAGCGGAAGTCCGCTCGCCGTCCGGGAGCCGTGCAGCGCCCAGGCGTTGCTCCCCGAGGTCGGCAGGGTCTCGTCGGCGTGCTCGTCACCGGCGAACGCATCGACCCAGTCGTCGCCGAGCGTGCGTGCGACGTGCTCGCGCCAGAGCACGTGCGGGAAGGTCGAGAACAGGGCATGCGCGACGTGCAGCACGCCGAGAGGGTCGTGGTCGTGCCACGGCGTGAGCGGCCGGGTGCCGCCGAACCGATCGTCGAGCGTGCGGAACTCGCCCGCTCGTCCGCCGACCTCGTGCATGCCCGCTCGCACCCCGTCCGCGTAGTCGGCGACGAAGAGCCGCGTCTCCGGGTCGAGGGCTGCGAACGCCCGCCGGGCGGTGCCGTCGATCCGCGCCCGCCGTGCGAAGACGTCCCACGCGACGCCCGCTTCGCCGATGAGTTCGGCGAGCCTGCCGTGCGCGCGAAGCCGGTCGACCTCGATCTGCCAGCCCCGGTCGCGAGCGGTGACCTCGCCCTGCGCACGGGCGAGGTCCCGCACGTCCGTCGCGCGGATGTGCGGGATGCCCAGGTCGTCACGGAAGACCTCCGCCATGGCGTCAGACTCCCACGGGCGTCGGCTGGGGGATCCGGGCGCGTCCGATCGGGTTCTCCAGAGTGCCGGCGTACAGGAGCGATGCGGACTGGTTCGTCAGGTCGACCATCCGCAGCGTGTTGCGCAGCTGCAGTCGGTTCAGGCACGAGTGAGCGAAGGCGTCGGCGCGCAGATCGACGCGCGACTCGAGGTCCGGGTGATCCTGAGCGTGCTCGTCGACCGTCTGGGCGACGAGCCGCCAGAACTCGCCCTCGGGCAGCGTGCCGTCGATGTGCAGGATGCCCGCGAGGTGGCGCAGCACCCCGTCGAAGACGTCGGTGAAGATCGCCAGCGCCTTCTCCTCGTCGTCCACGGGTGAGACCGTGCGGCGCACGTCCTCCGGCACGGCACGATCGGCGAGCAGCGCGATCTCCTCGCCGATGTCCTTCATGAACACCCCGGTCGGCACGTGGTCCTCGAGGATGAGGATGAGGTTCTCGCCGTGCGGCATGAACGCGAGGTCGTGCGCGAGCAGGCAGTGCACGACCGGGCGCAGGTAGGCGCGCAGCGCCGCCCGAACCCAGTCGTGCGCCGGCAGGCCGGAGGCGCGGATGAGCGCCGTGGCGACGGACGCGCCCTCGGCGTCGCGATGCAGCAGCGAGGCGAGCGTCGCCAGCTTCTGACGCTCGCTCACGAGCGGCACCGGACTCTCCCGCCAGAGTGCGGCGAGCATCTTCCGATGCGCCGAGGGCTCGGCCGTGCGGTGATAGACGTCGCCGGTGTAGCCGATCGAGGCGCGCTCGCGGAGCACCCGGAACCCGGCATCGCGCAGGGTGGAGTCGCTCGCGACGAGGTCGGCGACCCAGTCGTTGATCGCGGGCGTGACCCGCATGTAGGCAGGGGAGAGGCCGCGCAGGAATCCCATGTTCTGCACGGCCAGGGCCGTCTTGACGTAGTTCCGCTCGGGGTGCGACAGATTGAACATCGTGCGCACCGACTGCTGCGCGCGGTACTCGCTCTCGCTCTCGCCGATCACGACGAGGTCGCGCCGTGCGAGGTCGGGGGCGAAGGTGATCGCGGCGCGGTTCTCCCATTGCCAGGGATGAACGGGCAGCAGGTGGAACTCGGCCGGGTCCTCACCCAGGTCGCGGAGACGCGAGGCGAAGCTCTCGCGCTCGGCGACGCTCAGCTCTCCCTCGAGCAGCGTCTCCTCGTCGAGCCCGGCGCCGAGCGCCAGATGCGAGACGCCGTGGCGGGCGGCGACCCAGGTCAGGCGGAACGGGCGGGCAGCCTCGGGGGCGAACGCGGCGTGATCCGAGACGCCGAAGCCGATGCGGCCGTTGTTGGCGACGAAACCCGGGTGGCCCTCTGTCATCGCCGCCTCGACGGTCTGGAAGTCGGCTCCGGCGAGAGCATCCGCCGATGGCCCGCTTTGTGCGATCTTGAACATCGAGCCGGCCAGGGTCGAGGCGATCTCCTCGAGATACACGGGGAGCAGCTCGTCGGAGAGACCGAGGAGGGGCTGCAGCTCGAGGATGAGCTCCTGCGCGTCGAGGGGCAGTTCGCGGTCACCGCGCAGGCGGCGGATGCTGGTTTCGTCGACGATCCAGTGCTCGAGCTCGGTCCGCTGAGCGTCGAATCGGTACTCGACATCACCCGCGGGCACGCCCAGCCGCCAGCCGCCGTCGGCGTGCGGCGCGGGCGCGATGAGCCGCTCGTGGCTGAATTCGGCGATCGCCTTGGCGACCAGGTGGCGCTGCGCGCGCTCGAGCGCGGCAGGGGTCAGGTGGGCGGCAGGATTCATGCGCTGGTCTTTCGGTCGCGGGTGATATCGGATGCGGCGAAGCCGGCGCGCGTGCACACCGACAGCATCGCGGTCTTGACGTGACCGCCGTCGTCGACGGTCACCTCGCGCAGTTCGGTGAAGCCCGCGCGCACGTTCTTCCGGCGGATGCGGTCGTTCGACACGTCGGGTTCCACGACCACGCGCCGGGCGCCCAGCTCCCCGAAGCACCACGCCATCACGGCGGCGAAGACGGCATCCGTCAGCCCGTGCCGCGGCTCGCCCGCCGGAGGAGAGATCAGCACGTGCATGCCCAAGTCGCGTGGCTGCGCGTCGTGGATGCCGGTCAGCAGCACCCGTGCCGGGTCGTAGGTCTCGGCGTAGAACGAGGGGATGCCGTCGACGAGGCCGAGCCAGGCATCCTGATCGGGGTGCCTCGCGATGACGCCCAGATACTCCTCGACGGCCGATGCGTCGAGATCGCCCATTCCCCAGAACGCCGCATGCGGACCGGCGAGCCAGCTCTGCAGCAGAGAGGCGTCGCGCTGCGGGTCGGCGGCGACGAGCGCGATGGCGGGCGCCGTCGACGCGGTCACCGGGCGACCTCCGCCGCGAGCGCCCCCTGCGGGACGCCGAACTCCTGGAAGGCGATGCGCCGCTCGATCGGATAGATCTCGCTCCCGGTGATCGAGGCGAGGATCGACGAGTTGCGCCAGGCTCCGAAGCCGAGATCCGGCGCGGTCAGGCCGTGCGTGTGCTCCTCGCCGTTCTGCACGAAGACGCGTCCTCGCCCGCCGTCGATGCTGTAGTCGCGGGCGACGTCGAGCCGTCCGAGAGCATCCCAGTCGAGTCGGTCCGCGATGCCGGCGAGGAACGGCGGCGTCTCCGCCGCATAGCCGGTGGCGAGGATCAGCGACTCGGTCTGCCTCTCGTGCTCCTCGGCCAGCTGTCCGTGACGGAGGCGGAGCCGGTAGCGTTCACCGTCCCACTCCGCCGCGCTCACCTCGGTGTCGGCGAGCAGCGTCGTGCGCACCGGGCCCTCGGCGCTGAGACGGTAGAGCGTGTCGTAGATGTCGTCGATGAGGTCGGCCGAGATGCCCTTGTACAGGCTCCGCTGCTCGCGGCCGAGGTGCTGCCGCATCCCGATCGGCAGTGCGTGGAAGTGGTCGGTGTACTCGGGCGAGGTCATCTCGAGCGTGAGCTTGGTGTACTCCATTGGGAAGAACCGCGGCGAACGCGTCACCCAGTCCAGGCGGTAGCCGCCCTCGCGGGCGCCCTCGAGCAGGTCGCGGTAGATCTCGGCGGCAGACTGCCCGCTGCCGACCACCGTGATGGACCCGCTCGCGCGCAGTTCGTCGCGGTGCTGCATGTACTCCGAGCTGTGCACGGCGCGGCCTGCGACGTCGCGCAGCTCCCTCGGCACCGACGGGCGGGTCCCGACGCCGACCACGACGTGGCGGGCGCGCAGCTCGAGCTCCTCGCCCGTGTCGGTGCGCATGGCCCGCACCACGTAGAGGTCCGCTGCCGCATCGTGCTCGATCCCGACGACCTCGTGGTTCCAGCGCAGCTCGGGCAGACGGTTCGCCGCCCAGCGGCAGTACGCGTCGTACTCGGCGCGCAGCGCGTAGAAGCTCTCGCGGATGTAGAACGGATAGAGCCTGCCGGTGTGCTTCAGCCAGTTCAGGAACGAGAACTCGGAGGTGGGATCGGCCATCGTGACGAGATCGGCGAGGAACGGGACCTGGATCGTCGATCCTTCGATCATCATGCCGTGGTGCCAGCGGAACTCCTCGGCACGATCGAGGAACACGGCGTCGAGCCCGGTGGGATGCGCGAGGCAGGCGAGCCCGAGATTGAACGGGCCGATGCCCACACCGATGAGATCGTGCACGTGCCCGGTCATGCGTCGACCCCGATCAGCTCGGAGCCGAAGTCGGCGAGGGTGGTCGCCGCGTCCTTCACCATGTCGAGGATCGCCAGCACATCGGCGAGCGTGGTCTCGGGGTTCAGCAGCGTGAGCTTGAGGCACGGACGGCCGTCGATCACGGTCTTGGCGACCAGTGCGCGACCCGACTCGAACAGCACGCGTCGCACGCCGGCGACGAGTGCGTCCTGCTCCTCGGGGGAGGACCCCGGTGTGCGCAGTCGGAACAGCACGGTGCTGAGCTGCGACCGCCCGACGAGCTCGAGTTCGTCATCCGCGTCCACCGCATCGCTCACGGTCGCCGCCAGATCGATCACGGTGTCGAACATCTCGCCGATGCGGTCCGCGCCGATCGCGCGGAGCGACACCCACAGCTTCAGCGCGTCGAAGCGCCGCGTGGTCTGCAGCGACTTGTCGACCTGGTTGGGCTCGTCGTTCTCCAGCGGGTTCAGGTAGTCGGCGTGCCAGGCTCCGGCCGCGAGGTCGCGGGGTTCGCGCACCAGGATCGCGCTCGAGGAGACCGGCTGGAAGAAGGTCTTGTGGAAGTCCACGGTGACGGACCTCGCCCGCTCGATCCCGTCGAGCAGATGACGGCGTCGGTGCGAGACGAGGAGCCCGCCGCCGTATGCGGCATCGACGTGGAGCCAGACGCCGCGGGCGTCGCAGACGGCGGCCACCGCGGAGAGAGGGTCGATGACGCCGCGGTCGGTGGTGCCGGCGGTCGCGACGACGGCCATCGGCAGGCGACCGGATGCCACGGCAGCCGCCACCGCCTCGTCGAGGGCTGCCGGCAGCATCCGTCCTTCGCCGTCGTCCGCCACCGCGATCACGGCGTCGTCGGCGAGTCCGAGCAGCAGCGCGGACTTGCCGACGCTGAAGTGACTCGAGGCCGTCGCGAACACCACGAGCCGGGGCAGCGCCTGTGCACGCTCCATGCGAGCGTCGGCGATGGCTGCTTCGCGAGCGAGGAACAGGGCGTGCATGTTCGACTGCGTGCCGCCCGACGTGAACACGCCGTCGCCCGCGCTGAAGCCGGCCCAGCCGGTCGCCACGTCGATGAGGCGTCGCTCCATCAGCGTGCCCACCGTGGACTGGTCGTAAGTGTCGACCGACGGGTTCACCGCGGCGAGCACGGCCTCGGCGGCGACTGCGGGGAGGGCGACCGGGCAGTTGAGGTGAGCGGCATAGGCCGGATGGTGGAACCAGACGGCGTTCGCGAGGAACAGCTCGTCGATCTCGCGGATGGCGGCCGGCGTGCCCACCCCGTCCGCTGCGAGATCGACCGCGTCGACCTGCCTCTGCAGCTCGGCGCGCGAGGCGCCGGATGACGGCTGCGTCGCCTCTGCGAACCGCGTCGCGACGCGGGAGGTGGTCTGGGCGACGAGCGATCGATAGAGATCGGCCGTGGACGAGGTGAGCAGCTCAGGCACCGATTCGACTCCTTAGGTTAGGTTTGCCTAGCCTACATAATCGGGTCTATGGATGACGTAACAGAACACGCCATGGCGCCCGTGCTCACCGACGCAAGCCCCTCCTCGTGTCGTGGGACGCCGGATATCCTGCACGGATGACCACCGCCAAGAGCACCGCGCGAGCGGCGAGGAGTTCGACGCTCTTCCGCCGGACCGCGCGTGTCGGATATGCGGTCCTCGGCATCGTGCATGTCATCATCGGCGCGCTCGCCGTGTCGATCGCGTGGGGAGCGGGAGGCGACGCCGACCAGGACGGGGCGATGGAGCAGATCCGCAGCACACCCGTCGGCGGCGTCGTGCTGTGGTGCGTGGCCGCGGGGCTCGCGGCGCTCGCCGTGTGGCAGATCGCCGCGGCGGTGGTCGCCGCGGCGCCCGACGAGGCGAAGAGATGGGGGCGGCGGATCACGCTGCTCGGCGCCGCAGCCGCATATCTCGTGATCGCGGGCATGGCGGCGGTGTACGCCGTGGGCGGCAGCGCCGATTCCGAGGAGACCACGCAGACGCTCACCGCTCGGGTGATGGCGGCGCCCGGCGGCCCGATCCTCGTCCTGCTGCTGGGGCTCGGGGTGATCGCCGTCGGCGTCGGCTTCATCGTCGGCGGCGTGCGGCGGGTCTTCGAGAAGACCATGGATCTGCCGGATGGCGGGGCCCGCAGCGGTGTCGTGACGTTCGGCGTGATCGGATACATCGCCAAGGGCGTGGCGGTCGCGCTGACCGGAGTGCTCTTCGTTGTCGCGGCCTGGACGCAGGATTCCGACAAGGCAGCCGGTCTCGACGCGGCGCTGCACAGCCTCGCGGCTGTGCCGCTCGGGCGTCTCGCCCTGCTTCTGACCGGAGCCGGGCTGGCGGTCTACGGCGTGTTCTGCTTCGCGCGGGCACGCCTCGCGCGGATGTGACGTGAGGGGTCGGGCAGGATGAGGGCGGCCGTGACGACCGCCCTCATCGCTGTCAGCGGGAGCCCCAGAAGCGGTCCTCCGCGTCCTGGTCCTCGCTGATGAGCCACACCTCGGCGATGCGGCCGTCTGCGACCCGGAAGACGTCGACCCCGTGCTGGTCGAGGTCTTCGGCGCCGGGTCGCTGCCCGCGGAACCGCACCGTGGCCGCGACGAGATCGCCGCTCTCGGTCACGGCATCCGTCTCCAGGACGAAGGTGCCTCCGCTGAGCTGCATGAGGTTCCCCAGATGGGCGATGATCGCGTCGGGGCCGATGTGCTCCCCCGACGCCTGATGCGCGCCGGGCTGGTGCCACACGGCATCCGCTGCGAAGGTCGCCGCGAGCGCCTCCATGTCTCCGGCGGCCAGCGCCGCTCCGTACTGTCCGACCACATCGATCGCCGACATGATGTTCCTCCTTCGACTCGGTACTCTGAGCACCCAGCCTCTCGAGCGACGGCTGGTCACCTCAACGTCACCGAACGGAGCGCCCGATGCCCAGGGACTGGACCGTCTTCTCGGAGCGTTGCCCCTCTCGGGCTTCACTCGCGCGCATCGCGAACAAGTGGACGGCGATGATCGTGGTCCTGCTGCACGAGCAGCCGCTGCGGTTCGGAGAGCTGCACGGTTCGGTGGAGGGCATCACCAAGAAGGTGCTCGTCGACACGCTGCGCGCCCTGGAGCGCGACGGGATGCTCGAGCGGGCCGCCGATGAGGACGGGCACGTGCGGTACCGCCTCACCCCGCTCGGCCGGACCCTGCACGAGCCGTTGCAGGCTCTGCGGGTGTGGGCCGAATCGCATGTGGACGACGTGCTCGCCGCTCAGGACAGCTACGACGAAGCGGCCGACGAGCGGGTGCTCGGCGGCCGCTGAGCCGTGGTCAGCGCGGCGGGTTCGCCGGCAGCCACTCCGCGAGAGTCGTCGGGAAGATCTGCGCACCCTCGACCGGGAGCAGCGTGCGCTCGTCGATGTGCGCGCCGAAGTACTGCGCATCGGGGTCCTGCACGACCACGCGGTCGTCACCTCGGAAGGCGAGTCCGCGACGGATGAACTCGTCCATCGGGAAGACCTCGGGGCCGGCGATCTCGATGCCGCCGTTGAGCGGCGCCCCGGCCGCGGTGCGTGCGACCGCGGTCGCGACGTCCTCGGCGGCGATCGGCTGGATCAGGGCCCCGGGCAGCCGCAGCTCGCCGCCCGCGGCGACGGTGGCGGCGATGCTTCCGAGGAACTCGAAGAACTGCGTCGCGTGCACGAACGAGTACGGCACGCCGGATTCGGCGATGAGCTTCTCCTGTGCGGCCTTCGCGTGGAAGTAGTCGATCTCCTGCGGACGGTTCGTGCCCACGATCGTCAGGGCCACGTGGTGACCGACTCCTGCGGTCTTCTCCGCGGCCAGGAGGTTCGCGGTCGAGGTCGTGAAGAACTCGAGGACCGCCTCCTTCTCGAACGACGGCGAGTTGGTGACGTCGACCACCACGTCGGCGCCCGCGAGCGCCTCGGCGAGGCCTTCGCCGGTGATCGAGTTCACCCCGGTCCCCGGGGAGGCGGCGACCGCCTCGTGACCGTGAGCGGTGAGCTTCGAGACGACCTTGGACCCGATGAGTCCGGTGCCGCCGATGACGACGATCTTTGCCATGTCCAGCCTTTCTCTTCGACGCGCCGAGCGGTGCGTTCCTCAGCTGTGACCGGGTGCCGTGCACGGGTGTGACAGGCTCAGCGATTCCAGCGTCGAAGCTTGTCGGGATTGCGCACCGACCACACGACCTCGATCAGGCCGCGGCGGGCGGAGGCGCAGACCGTGGCCACGACCCGCCCTTCGCGCCGGGCGACGAGCCCTGGCGCGCCGTTGATGTCCGCCAGGTCGATCTCGGCCGGGTAGGCGAGCAGCTCGCTCGCGACGGCGTCGCGCCCGACGACCTCCCCGGACGCCTGGTCGGGTCCGCCGTCCACGATCATCACGATCTCGCCGCTCAGGAGTTCGCGGATGCCCGACGAGTCCTTGCCCGACATCGCGACGGCGAGCCGCTGGACGAGTGCGACGTCGGCGGCGCCCCGGCGGCGGCGTCTCCACCATGCCGGGGTGCGCGATGCCGTCACCCGGCCACCGGGGCGATGGCGCGGAGCTTGGCGGGCGCCATCACCCAGAGCAGCTGCTCGATGCCGTCCGGCCCGGCCGCGATGGTGAGGAGCGTGGTCACCTCGCCGTCCTCGATGAGGGTGGCGGCGGGCTGGCCGTTGACCTCGAGCCAACCGATCTGCTTGCCGATCCAGAAATGGCTCGAGAACGCGGCCACGAACTTCGCCACCCGGCTGCGGCCGATGACGGGGATGCGCGCGGCCAGCTTGACGCCGTTCCCGTCGGTGCTGCTGACGACGTCTTCGGCCAGCAGGCTCTCGAGTTCGCCGACGTCGCCGCGCTGGGCCGCCGAGAGGAAGGCCTCGAGCAGCCGTCGTCGGTCGTCGGTGCTCACCGCGTTGTGCCGAGCCGAGGTGAGGTGCGCGCGGGCCCGGCTGACAAGCTGGCGCGCGTTCACGGTCGTGGTCGCGATGACCTCGGCGATCCGCGGGTAGGGGTAGTCGAAGGCCTCCCGCAGCACGTAGGCCGCGCGTTCGGTCGGGCTCAGCTTCTCGAGCAGCAGGATGACGGCGTACTCCAGGGCCTCGCCCTTCTCGGCGCCCAGAGCAGGATCGTCGTCGGTGTTCACCGGTTCGGGAAGCCAGGCGCCGATGTAGGTCTCGCGGCGCGAGCGCGCGGATTGCAGGGCGTTGATCGACAGGCGGGTGATGACGGTCGCGAGGAACGCCGCGGGCTCGCGGATGCCGGACCGGTCGGCTCCCTGCCAGCGGATCCAGGTCTCCTGGACCATGTCCTCCGCGTCGGACACCGTGCCCAGCATCCGATACGCGATCCCGAACAGGCGTCGGCGCTGGGCGTCGAACACCGCCATCGCCTCGTCCAGCAGGGTCTCCGACTCGCCTGTCATGCTTCTCCGCCTCGCCGCTCTCAGGGTACGCCCGCGCTTCGCGCGCGTCGCTCGCCAGCTGTGACCGGATGACCGCCGCATCTGTGACACGCACGCGCAGAGAGGCGGATGCCGGCACTCGCGTGCCGGCATCCGCCTCGTGGACCGGGTGACGGGCTAATCCTGCGCGGGCAGGACGTGCTCTCCGGTCTTGTCCGTCGCGAGAGACAGAGAGGAGATGTATTGCGTCTCGCCGTTCGGCCCGGGGACGGCCGAGGCGATCATGTCCGGCCGCTCGAACTCGATGCCGGTCGCGAGGTCCATCAGACGCCGGTCGCTCGGGTTGCCGTCGGCATCCAGCATCGGCAGGTCGATGCCGTCGTCGGTGCGCCGCAGGTAGAAGCGGCCCTTCGTGGCGATCGCCATCAGGGGAGTCGCGACGAAGGCGATCAGCACCGCGAACATCGGCGAGAAGGGCTGGACGCCCGGACCGAACGCCCCGAAGAACATCGCGATCGAGATGCCGCCGGACAGCGCGAGCGAGACCACGCCGACCGGGTTCCACGCGTACAGCATGCCGCGGCGGAACTCGGGCTGCTTCGGCGAGAGCTTCAGCAGGTACTTGTTGATCGCGATGTCGGTCGCCACGGTCACGATCCACGCCATTCCGAGGTTCGCGTAGAAGCCCAGGATCGTGTTGAGGAAGTCGAACATGTTCGACTCCATGAGGATCAGCGCGATCGCGAGGTTCACCAGGACGAAGATCATGCGGCCCGGGTAGGTCTTGGTGATGCGCGTGTACGAGTTGGTCCACGCGAGCGACCCGGAGTAGGCGTTGGTGACGTTGATCTTGATCTGGGAGATCACCACGAGGATGACCGCGAGAGTCATCGCGAGCCAGCCGGGCATCATCTGCTCGTAGATCCCGAGGAACTGGTGCACGGGCTCGTTGGCGGTCGCCGCGGCCTCGGGGTCGAGGCTCGCGATGAGGTAGACGGCGAGGAAGAGGCCGATGGCCTGCTTGAGAGCGCCGAAGACCACCCATCCGGGACCCGCGAGGATGACGGCGCCCCACCAGCGGCGACGGTTCGCCTCGGTCTTGGGTGGCATGAACCGGAGGTAGTCGATCTGCTCGGCGATCTGAGCGATCAGCGAGAGGCAGACGCCCGCGGCGAGCATGACGGAGGACAGCGAGAGCGAGCCGTCGCCCTGTCCCTTGAAGTCGAAGAACTCGCCGACCGACGACGGGTTGGCGATCACGAGGTAGGCGAACGGGATCACCATGAGGATCAGCCACAGCGGCGTGGTCCACACCTGCAGCTTCGACAGCGCGCGCATGCCGTAGATCACGAGGGGGATCACGAGGATCGTCGAGACCGCGTAGCCGAGCCACACCGGCACGCCGAGGCCGAGCTGGAGCCCCTGCGCCATGATCGAGCCTTCGAGCGCGAAGAAGATGAACGTGAAGGTCGCGAAGATGACGTTCGTGATGACCGAGCCGTAGTACCCGAAGCCGGAGCCGCGCGTGATCAGGTCGAGATCGATGTTGTAGCGGGCTGCGTAGTAGGCGAGCGGGATGCCGGTGACGAAGATCACGACGGCGGCGACGGCGATGCCCAGGAGCGCGTTGATCGTGCCGTGCGTGATGCCGATGTTCGCGCCGATCGAGAAGTCGGCGAGATAGGCGATGCCGCCCAGGGCGCTGGTGGCGACGACGCCCGGACCCCACTTGCGGTATGAGCGCGGCGCGAAGCGCAGCGTGTAGTCCTCGAGGCTCTCCTTCGTCGCGGCCCTGGCGTCGGCGGAGCCGCGGTCGTGGATGTCGGTGGGAGGAAGCGCCGGCGGCGCATCGTCGATCGTCGGACGGGTGATCTCCGTGGTCATGCCCGGTCTCCGTTCGTCTCGGGGCGGGCGGGCGCGCATGCGCCGCCCACGACGGCGTGGTGGAAATCGGCGACGGTCCGCACCCCGCGAGCGAACGACCTCGGGGAGCGGCCTCGACGCCGAGGGTGGTTCGCGCTCTCGTTCCGGTGAGGGCGTGCTGCCAGTGTGGGCCCGCGCGTCCGCGCCGCGATTTCGCCGGTGTTGCGATCGCGTTAACTCTTCTCCGGCCTCCCGCCAGATCGCGCGGATCCGCGTCCGGCGGCGGTCGCCGCTCCTTTTCCGGTGTGGCAGATTTCTTCCAGGCGCACGTTGCCGGCGCCGGAAGACGGAAGGAGCCGCGGTGCATCTGACACCCGCTGACACGGAGAAGCTGCTCCTCGCGGTCGCCGGCATGGTCGCCCGCGACCGGCGCGAGCGCGGAGTGCTCTTGAATCATCCCGAGACGGTCGCGCTGCTGTCGACCTGGGTCATCGAGCGCGCGCGAGAGGGCGCCGATGTGGCGGGGCTGATGGACGAGGGCCGCAAGGTCCTCACCCGGGCCGAGGTCATGCCCGGCGTCCCCGAGATGCTGCACGACGTGCAGGTCGAGGCGACGTTCCCCGACGGGCGCAAGCTCGTGACGATCCATCATCCGATCGACTGAAGGCGGACTCCATGAGCTCAGGCATCTCAGAAGGCCCCGGCGGGCTGCGCGTGCGCCCCGGCACCATCGAGCTGAACGCGGATCGCACCGCCGACGAGCGCAGGAGCTTCGTGTTCGTCAACACCGGAGACCGCCCGATCCAGATCGGCTCGCATCTGCACCTCCCCGACGCGAACACCGCGCTCTCCTTCGACAGGGAGGCCGCGCACGGGTTCCGCCTCGACATCCCGGCCGGCACCTCCGAGCGCTTCGAACCGGGTGCTTCGCGCTCCCTGGACGCGGTGGCGCTGCGGGGCGCACGGCGCGTCCCCGGGCTGCAGCTCGCGCGCGCAGCCCGTCCGCTCCTCGACGAACCGGAGGCCGACTGATGGTGCACATCGACAGAGAGCGCTACGCCGCCATCTACGGCCCCACCGCGGGCGACCAGGTGCGGCTCGGCGACACCGACCTCTGGATCGAGATCGAGGAGGACCTGACCGCGGGCGGCGAAGAGGCCGTGTTCGGCGGCGGGAAGTCCATTCGCGAATCCATGGCGCAGTCCACGCGCGCGCGGTCGGAGGGCGCCCTCGACACGGTCATCACGAACGTGATCGTGCTGGAGTGGTGGGGCATCATCCGCGCCGACGTCGGAATCCGCGACGGCCGGATCGTCGCCCTCGGCCGCGCCGGCAACCCCGACATCGCCGACGGAGTCGACCCCCGCCTCATCATCGGGCCGTCCACCGACGTGATCTCGGGGGAGGGGCGCATCCTGACCGCCGGAGCGATCGACTCGCACGTGCACCTCCTCTCGCCGTCCCAGGTGCACGAGGCGCTCGCGACCGGCATCACCACGATCGTCGGCGGAGGCACGGGACCCTCGGAGGGCTCGAAGGCCACCACGGTCACGCCCGGAGCGTGGCACCTCGCCACGATGCACCGGTCACTGGATGCTCTGCCCGTCAACTTCCTCCTGCTCGGCAAGGGCAACACCGTCTCTGCCGAAGCGCTCGCCGAGCAGGCGCGGGCGGGGGCGGCCGGATTCAAGGTGCACGAGGACTGGGGGTCGAGCCCCGCCGCGATCGATGCCGCCCTGCGCGCAGCCGACGACTGGGGACTCCAGGTCGCACTGCACTCGGACTCGCTCAACGAGACGGGGTACGTCGAGTCGACCGTGGCGGCGATCGCCGAGCGCTCGATCCACGCGTTCCACGTCGAGGGCGCCGGCGGCGGTCACGCCCCCGACATCCTCGCGATCGCGTCGCTGCCCTACGTGATCCCCGGCTCGACGAATCCGACGCTGCCGCACACCGTGAACACGGTGGCCGAGCACCTCGACATGCTGATGGTCTGCCACCACCTCAATCCCGCCGTGCCCGAGGATCTCGCCTTCGCGGAATCGCGGATCCGCGGCACGACGATCGCCGCGGAGGACATCCTGCACGACATGGGGGCGCTGTCGGTGACCTCGTCCGACGCGCAGGCCATGGGCCGCATCGGCGAGGTCATCACCCGCACCTGGCAGGTCGCGCACGTCATGAAGGCACGCAGGGGGTCGCTGGGGACGTCGCTTCCGGCCGACAACGAGCGCGCGCGGCGATACGTCGCGAAGTACACGATCAATCCGGCGGTCGCGCACGGCATCGACCACGAGGTCGGATCCATCGAGTCGGGCAAGCTCGCCGATCTGGTGCTGTGGGATCCCGCCTTCTTCGGCATCCGCCCCGCGGTCGTGATCAAGGGCGGCGGCATCGTGTGGGCCGCGCTCGGCGATCCGAACGCCTCGATCCCGACACCGCAGCCCGTGCTCATGCGACCCGCGTTCCTCGCCGCGGCCGGCGCGGAGCACTCGGTGACCTTCGTGTCGCCGGCCGCGCTCGACGCGGGGCTTGCGGAGGAGCTCGGCCTGCGCCGTCGGCTGATGGGCGTGCGTCCGACCCGCGGCATCGGCAAGGCCGACATGCGCAACAACGACGCGCTGCCGAGGATCGACATCGATCCCGACACGTTCCGCATCGACATCGACGGCGAAGAGGTGCAGCCCGCGCCGGCGTCGATCCTTCCGCTCGCCCAGCTCTACTCGATGTTCTGAGCCGTCATGCTGCCGTACCCGCTGCCCTCGACCAGCATCGCGATGCTGCTGGCCGACGCGCGCCTGCCCTCCGGCGGGCACGCCCACTCGGCGGGCGTGGAACCGGCGCTGCGCGCCGGCATGGATCCGGCTCAGATCCCCGCTCTGCTGCACACCCGGGCGTGGACCGGCTCGCTGGTGGATGCCGGGACCGCCGTGGTCGCACGCCATCTCGCGCTCACGGCCGACGCCGACGCTCTCATCGCCGTGGAGACGGCGTGGGCCGCGCGCACGCCGTCGCCGGCGCAGCGGGACGCCGCCAAGGTGCTCGGCCGCGGGCTGCTGCGCCTCGGCACCCATCTCTGGCCCGAATCGCAGCCGCTCGCGGTGCTCGGACATCGCCCGACTCCCGCTCCGCGAGCAGTCGTGCTCGGCGTCATCGCCGCGGAGGCGGGCATGGATCCTCTGGATCTGTGCCGAACCGTCGTCTACGACGACGCGGCGAGCGCCGCGGCGGCCGTGCTCAAGCTCGAGCCCGGTGATCCAGCCGCTGCGAGCGTGTGGGTCGCGCACACGTGTGCGGCGATCGACCATGCGCTCCGGCCGATCTCCGAGATCACAGACCCCCGCGACATCCCCGTCGCCGGTGCCCCCGAATCCGAGCTGTGGGCAGAGTCCCACGCGCTCCTGACGCAAAGGTTGTTCCGTGCCTGAAACGCATTCTCCCGTCCGCGCCCTCCGACTCGGGGTCGCCGGTCCCGTCGGCACCGGCAAGTCGTCGCTCATCGCGACGCTCTGCCGCGCCCTCAGCGAAGATCTGCGGCTCGGAGTGATCACGAACGACATCTACACCGACGAGGACGCGCGGTTCCTCCGCTCGGAGGGCGTGCTCGAGCCCGAGCGCATCCGCGCGGTCGAGACCGGCGCGTGCCCGCACACGGCGATCCGCGACGACGTGACCGCGAATCTCCTCGCCGCCGAAGACCTCGAGCGTGACTTCGCTCCGCTCGACGTGGTGATCATCGAATCCGGCGGCGACAACCTCACCGCGACCTTCTCTCCGGCGCTCGTCGACGCGCAGCTCTTCGTCCTGGACGTAGCCGGAGGCGGCGACGTTGCGCGCAAGGGAGGCCCCGGCATCGCCCGCGCCGACCTGCTCGTCGTCAACAAGACCGACCTCGCCCCCTATGTGGGCGTGGACGTCGCGCAGATGGTGGCGGATGCCGAGAGCGCCCGCGAGGGCAGGGCCGTGCTGGCGCTGTCCCGCACGGACGCGTCCGCGATCTCCACGCTGCGCCAGTGGGTGCTCGACATCCTCGCCGCGCACAGGGCGGGGACGCACACGCCGGTCGACCCGGGGCCCATGGCGCCGCACAGTCACTCCGACCAGGAGGGCGGCTGGTTCGTGCACACGCACGACGACGAGACGCACGATCACGCGCACACCCACGCCGACGCATCCGCCGCTTCGCACTGACCGGGAGCCGATCCAGCCGTGTCCGCCGCCCCGACGACGATCGAGGTCGATGCTGCCGAGCAGCGCGCCTCGGTGCGCCTGAGCACCGCGCAGCTCGCTCCGCGTCTGATCTCGCGCTCGCCGCGAACGGCGAGCATCGCACTGGTCGCGGCGGGCGCCCTGCTCCTCCCCGGCGACCAGGTCGCCATCCGCATCCGCGTGGGGGCAGGGTGCCTGCTCCGCCTCGAGGACATCGGCGGCACGGTGGCGTACGGAGGCCGGCCGGAGCGCTCCCGCTGGGTCGCCGACATCGAGCTCGAGGAGGGCGCGGCGCTCGTGTGGGCGGCGAAGCCGCTGATCGTCTCGGACGGCGCCGAGGTCGTGCGCACGACGCGCGCGCGGATCGCCGACCGCGCCGCCCTGCTCATCCGCGAGACCACCGTGCTCGGCCGAAGCGGTGAGCGCGGCGGCACGATCCGCTCGCGCACTCTCGTGGATCAGGGCGGGCATCCGCTCCTCGCCGAGGGCCTGCACGCCTCCGGAGCAGCGCCGCAGCCGGGAGTGCTCGGCGGGCACGGGGTGTTCGACGCCGTGGTGCTCGCCGGCATCCGTCCGCACGCTGAGACGCCCGGCACGATGATGCTGGAGGGGCCGGGAGCGGTCGCGAGGCATCTCGGCTCGCACACTCATGAGAGCCCGCTCGACGCGCTCTCGCACCGCTGGACCGACGAGGTCGAGACAGCGTGGACCGCACGACAGGAGAACACCTATGACCCTGCTCACCGTTGAGAGCACGCCACGGCTCGCACGGCCGTCGACCGCGATCGTGCTGGTCGCGGCCCTCCACATCCTGGGGTGGGGGACCCTTCTGGTCACGGCCGCGGTGGCGGGCCCCGCCGGTGCCGCGAACGGACTGCTCGCCACGGGGCTCGCGGCGTACGCGCTCGGCCTGCGGCACGCCTTCGACGCTGATCACATCGCCGCGATCGACAACACGACCCGTCGGCTGCTCGAGCGGGGCCTTCCGGCCCGGAACGTCGGCACCTGGTTCGCCCTCGGCCATTCGACCGTGGTGTTCGGCCTGTCCGTCGTGCTCGCCTGGGGTGCGGCGTCGGTGGCAGGGGCCCTCGCCCAGGACACCTCGCTGCTGCATCAGATCACGGGGGTGTGGGGTCCCTCGGTGTCCAGCGCCTTCCTCCTGCTGCTGGCCGCGCTCGGCATCGGCGCGCTCGTCTCCCGCCGCCGCGGCGGGCTGCCGGGCGGGCCGGTCTGGCGTGCGCTGTCGAGCATGGAGGGGGCGGTCGACCGCCCGAGCCGCATGTTCGGCGTCGGGCTGCTCTTCGGCCTCGGCTTCGACACGGCCACCGAGATCGGGCTCCTCGCACTCGCCGGAACCGCCGCGGCCACCGCGCTTCCGTGGTGGCTCGTGCTCGCGCTGCCGGTGATCTTCGCGGCGGGCATGACGGCACTCGACACCGCGCAGGCCGCCGTCGCGCATCGGGCCTACTCCTTCCCCGACCGAGAGCGCCGCACGCTCAGCGGGTACGCGACCTGGATGGCGCTGATCTCGGTCGCCGTCGCCGTGATCGTCGCGCTCGTGCAGCTGTCGGGCGTCGCGAGCGAGCTGTGGGGCTGGCAGGGGCCGACCGCCTGGCTGGCCGGGCTCGCGATCGATGATCTGGGCATCTGGCTGACGGCCGCGCTGCTGGTCACCTGGTTGAGCCTTCTCACAGTCACGGCGGTGCGGGCGAGGTCCGCGCGGGCGAGGTCTGCGCGGGGCTGATCCGCACGCCGGACCCGCCCGCCACCCGCCCGGCGACCCGCGCCGGGGCGGCAGGTGAGAAACTGGAACGATGAGCACCATCGAGGCAGACCTGAGCGCCCCGCTGACCGACGCGGAGGTGCAGCGGATCCGCGAGGACTTCCCGATCCTGCGCACCGAGGTGAACGGGCATCCGCTCGCATACCTCGACTCCGGGGCGACCTCGCAGCGTCCGCTCGCGGTGCTGGACGCCGAGCGCGCCTTCGCGACCGGCATGAACTCCGCCGTGCATCGCGGCGCGCACACCCTGGCCGCCGAGGCGACCGAGCTGTTCGAAGACGCCAGGGCCTCGGTCGCGCGCTTCGTCGGCGCGGACGACGACGAGATCGTCTGGACGTCGAATGCGACAGAAGCCGTCAACCTCGTGGCCTACTCGCTGTCGAACGCGTCGCTGGGCCGCGGGGGAGCGGCATCCGAATCCCTGCGACTGGGCCCCGGCGACGAGATCGTCACGACCGAGATGGAGCATCACGCGAACCTGATCCCCTGGCAGGAGCTCGCCGCTCGCACCGGCGCGACGCTGAAGGTGATCCCGCTCGACGACCATGGGGCGCTCCGCCTCGACGCCGCCGCAGAGCTCATCACGGCGCGCACGCGGCTCGTCGCCTTCACGCACGTGTCGAACGTGCTGGGCGTGATCAACCCGGTCGCCGACCTCGTCGGGCTCGCGCGGAGGGCCGGAGCGCTCGTCCTGCTCGACGCCTGCCAGTCGGCTCCGCATCTGCCGCTGGACGTGAAGGCTCTCGACGTCGATTTCGCCGTGCTCTCGGGGCACAAGATGCTCGGTCCGACCGGCATCGGCGCGCTGTACGGCCGCCGCGCTCTTCTCGAGATCATGCCGCCCTTCCTCACCGGCGGATCGATGATCACCACGGTGACGACGACGACCGCCGAGTACCTGCCGCCCCCGCAGCGCTTCGAAGCCGGCACGCAGCGCGTGTCGCAGGCGATCGCGCTCGCCGCAGCGGTCGACTACCTCACCGCCGTGGGAATGCCCCGGATCGCCGCGCACGAGGCGGCCTTCGGCGCCCGCCTCGTCGACGGACTCAGCGCGATCGACGGCGTGCGCGTGCTCGGCGCGGGCATCGACCTGCCCCGGGTGGGCCTGGCGAGCTTCGACGTCGACGGCATCCACTCGCACGACCTCGGGCAGTATCTCGACGACCTCGGCATCGCGCTGCGCGTCGGGCACCACTGCGCGCAGCCGCTGCACCGCCGGCTCGGCATCACCTCGTCCACGCGGGCGAGCACCTATCTCTACACGACGGATGCCGAGGTGGATGCCGTCATCGCCGGCGTCGCCGGGGCCATCGACTTCTTCCGGAGGGGCGCATGAGCGACCTGCAGAACCTGTACCAGGAACTCGTCCTCGACCATTCGCGCACCCCGCACGGCTACGGTCTGCGCGAGGAGATCCGCGCGCAGTCGCACCAGCTGAATCCGACGTGCGGCGACGAGGTCACCGTACAGGTGCACCGCGCCGCCGACGGCACGGTCGAGGCGATCGCGTGGGAGGGGCACGGATGCGCGATCTCGCAGGCATCCGCCTCCATGCTCGCCGATCTCGCCGAGGGGCTCACGGTCGACGACCTCGAGGGCCGCATCGCGTCGTTCCGCGAGGCGATGCGCTCTCGGGGGAAGATCCAGCCCGACGAGGAGATGCTCGGCGATGCCGCGGCCCTCGGCGGCGTGTCCAAGTACGTCGCGCGTGTGAAGTGCGCCATGCTCGCGTGGGTGGCGGCGGAGGACGCCCTCGCCAAGAGCACCGTCTGAAGGGGGCGTGCGATGACCGTCCATCTGAGGCCACTGCCGGCCGACCGCTTCGACACCTGGCGCGACGACGTCAAGCGGCGCTTCATCGCCCGCAGTCAGGACTCGGGGATGCGGGTCGGCGGCGACGCGATCGACTTCGCCGAGACGTTCCTGCACGAGCTCCTGCCGCAGGGGTTCGCCACGTCGACCACGAGCATCTCGACCATCGTCGACGACTCCGACGAGCTCGGGACGATCTGGCTGGGCGTCAGCGCCGGCCGGGTCTACGTCATCGACCTCGGGCTGGCCGTCGCGCCCGACGCCGAGCAGCGCGAGGGCCTCTTCTCGGTCCTGCGTGGTGTCGCAGATGACGCCGATGTGGCGAGGATCAGCATCGCGCTGTTCCCGCAGGACGCCGAGGGGCACGCTCTGATCGACGGGCGGGGCTTCTCGATCGCGTCGATCCAGATGGTGCTCGAGCCGCTGCCCGTGCGGGAGCTCACGCCGCAGGTCGACGTCGCGCCCATGACCGACGAGCGGTTCCCGAGCTTCATCGAGCACTCCGAAGCCGCTTTCGCGGACGACCTGGTGGCGTCCGGCAGGTACGCGCGAGAAGACGCGGCGGCCGAGTCGCGGAGGCAGATGCGGCTCGAACTGCCGCAGGGTCTCGCGACCCCGGGGCAGGAGCTGTTCACGGCTTCGGTCGACGGCACAGAGGTGGGGTACCTCTGGCTGGGGACGCGCCGCAGGGACGGGCGACCGCACGCCTTCATCCTCGACATCGAGGTCGCCGAGGACCAGCGCCGACGCGGCTACGGCCGGGCCCTCATGCATGCCGCCGAGCGCGAGGCGCGGCGGCTGGGCGCCGACTCCGTCGGGCTGCACGTGTTCGGCTTCAACACCGCGGCGATCGAGCTGTACGAGTCGCTCGGGTACCGCCGGGTCGAGGAGACGTTCCTGCTCGATCTCTGACCGGCGTCATGCGGCGTCATCGTGGAATAGGCGCCGGAGCGCAGGGTTACCTCCTGCATGACTACTCTCGGAATCATCGGTGCAGGACACATCGGCTCTCAGATCGCCCGCGTGGCGGTGGCGAACGGCTACCAGGTCGTGATCGCCAACTCCCGCGGGCCGGAGACGCTCGCGGATCTCGTCGAGGAGCTCGGCCCGCGCGCGAAGGCCGGCACGCCCGAAGAGGCCGGGACGGCGGGAGACGTGATCGTCGTGACCGTCCCGCTGCGCGCGATCGATCAGATCCCGGTCGAGCCGCTGGCCGGCAAGATCGTGCTCGACACGAACAACTACTACTTCGAGCGCGACGGGCACATCGAAGCACTCGACAGGGGCGAGACCACCACCTCGCAGCTGCTGCAGCAGCATCTGCCGACCTCGAAGATCGCGAAGGCGTTCAACCACATCGGAGCGGCCGACATCACGACCGACGGCGCGCCTGCCGGCGCCGAGAACCGACGCGCCCTCGCGACCGCCGGAGACGACCCCGAGGCGGTCGAGTTCGTCACCCGGTTCTACGACCTGGCGGGATTCGACACGGTCGACATCGGCCCCCTCAGCGAGTCGTGGCGGGTCGAGCGCGATCGTCCTGCCTATGTCGTCCGCCAGAACGCGGCCGAGCTGACGGCGAACCTCGCGATCGCGAACCGCCTGCCGTGACACCGTAATAAATGCACTGGGTTGGGATACCAGATTGCCGGGGCTTCCGCATGATGAGAGAATCCGTTCATGGGGGATGCGGGGGCAGCCGGTGAGCTGGAGTCGGTGCGGGTGGCCGGCGTGCTGCGCGACGACATCATCCTCGGTCGCCGGCTCCCGGGCTCCCGCCTCGTCGAGCGCGACATCGCGGCAGAGCTGAACGTCTCGCGACTCCCCGTGCGCGAGGCGATCCGCACGCTCGTCTCCGAGGGCGTCGTGGTCGCCCGCCCCCGAAGCTGGGCGGTGGTTCGCGAGTTCACCCACCAGGACATCCGCGACTTCGGCGAGGTCCGCGCGTCGGTCGAGACCATGATCTTCATCCTCGCCGCCGAGCGCCATGACGAGGAGGGGCTCGCTCTGATGCGCGACGCCTGCGATCGTGAACTCGCTGCGGCTCGTGAGGGCGACGCCGAGGCGGCGCGTCTGGCAGCGGGGCACTTCCACGAGCTGGCCGCCCAGCTCGCCGGGAACGCCATGCTCGCAGAGCTGATCGGCGTCTTCGTGACACGCCTGCGGTGGCTGTTCGGACAGCACGACGACCTGCTCGCGATGGCACAGGAGCACCGCGACATCCTCGATGCGATCGCCGCGCGCGATATCGAGACGCTCAGGCGCATCGTGCCCGCGCACCTCGCCACCGGGCAGGAGGCGGCGCAGCGCCGTCTCGCGAACGACTACGCGATCTGAGCTTTGCGGGAATAGCGCGGTCAGACGTATCGTTGTCGACAGGCAGATACCCCCTAGGGGTATCCCTCCGAAGGTCGGAGGGAGCCGAGAGGAATGATGATGAACACCACCGCCTATGCCGTCACCGGGATGACCTGCGGACACTGCGAGGGATCCGTGCGCAGCGAGGTCGCGAAGATCGACGGCGTGACCGGCATCGAGGTCAGCGCCGCATCCGGCAGCCTCGTCGTCACCTCGGACGAGGTCCTCGACGACGACGCCGTGCTGGCCGCTGTCGACGAGGCCGGCTACCGCGCCGTCCGCGCCTGAGGGCCGGCCATGGCAGGCGCAGGAGCGACGTACGATCTCGAGATCGGCGGCATGACGTGCGCGTCGTGCGCGTCGCGCATCGAGAAGAGACTCAACCGCATCGACGGGGTCACGGCATCCGTCAACTACGCGACGGAGAAGGCGCACGTCGAGGCCGTCCCCGGCATCGACGTCGACGACCTCATCTCCGAGGTCGTGCGCACCGGCTACACGGCGTCTCTTCCGCGTGCGGAGGAGACGGCCGAGACCGATGGCGCCTACCGGCTCCTGCGCCTGCGGCTGGCCGTGGCAGCGGCCCTGGCCGTTCCGGTGATCCTGCTCTCCATGGTCGAGCCGCTGCAGTTCCCCGGGTGGCAGTGGGCCTCGCTCCTGCTCGCGACACCCGTCGTCACGTGGGCGGCGTGGCCGTTCCATCGCGCGGCGTGGCTGAACGCGCGGCATCGCGCCGTGACGATGGACACGCTGATCTCGGTCGGCGTCACGGCCGCCTACCTGTGGTCGCTGTACGCGCTGTTCTTCGGGACCGCCGGCATGTGGGGGATGACGCACCCGTTCCGCTTCACCATCGAACGCGGCGACGGCCTTGGCAGCATCTACCTCGAGGTGGCAGCCGGGGTCACGATGTTCCTGCTGCTCGGGAGGTTCCTCGAGCACCGATCAAAGCGCCGAGCCGGGGCCGCGCTGCGCGCCCTGGGTGAGCTGGGCGCCAAGGATGTCGCGATCCTGCGCGACGGGGTCGAACAGCGGATGCCGCTGGCCGACCTGTTCGTCGGCGACGTCTTCGTCGTCCGGCCCGGAGAGAAGATCGCGACCGACGGCGTCGTGCTCGACGGCTCATCCGCGATCGACGCCTCGATGCTCACCGGCGAATCCGTGCCCGTCGAGGTCGCCGCAGGCGACGCCGTCACCGGGGCCACCGTGAACGTCGGCGGCCGCCTGCTGGTCACCGCGACGCGGGTCGGCGCCGACACGCAGCTCGCCCGCATGGCGCAGCTGGTGGAGGAGGCGCAGTCCGGCAAGGCCGAGGCGCAGCGGCTGGCCGACCGGCTGTCGGCCGTCTTCGTGCCCGTCGTGTTCGCGATCGCCGCCGTGACGCTCGCGGCCTGGCTGATCGCAGGCGGCGGAGCTGCCGCGGCGTTCACTGCCGCCGTCGCCGTGCTGATCATCGCCTGCCCGTGCGCCCTCGGCCTCGCGACTCCCATGGCGCTCCTGGTGGGCACCGGCCGCGGGGCTCAGCTGGGCGTGCTCATCAAGGGCCCGGAGGTGCTCGAGTCGACCCGTCGAGTCGACACGATCGTGCTCGACAAGACCGGCACGGTGACCAGCGGACGGATGACGCTGCTCGAAGTGATCCCCGCACAAGGGCAGGATCCTCAGGAGGTGCTGCGCCTCGCGGCGGCGGTCGAGGAGGCCTCAGAGCATCCGATCGCGCAGGCGATCGTGCGCGCCGCCACCGAGCGGCTGGGGGAGATCCCCGAGGTCTCCGACTTCCAGAACGTGCAGGGCCGGGGTGTGACGGGCGTCGTCGACGCGCACGCCGTGATCGCCGGGCGACCGGCGCTCCTCGCCGACTGGGCGCTGCATCTCTCGCCAGAGCTCAGCGCTGCGTTCGACCGTGCCGAGTCGGAGGCGCGCACGGCGATCGCGGTCGCGTGGGACGGCGAGGTGCGCGGCGTGCTTGTCGTGGCCGATCAGATCAAGCCCAGCAGCGCCGACGCGATCGCCGCCCTGCGCGGCCTCGGACTCACCCCGGTGCTGCTCACCGGAGACAACGAGCAGGCGGCGCGCCAGGTCGCGGCCGCCGTCGGCATCGACCAGGTCCGCGCCGGGGTCCTCCCCGAGGGCAAGGTCGCCGAGGTCGTCGCCCTGCAGCAGCAGGGCCGGGTCGTCGCGATGGTCGGCGACGGAGTCAACGACGCGGCCGCGCTCGCGCAGTCCGACCTGGGCGTCGCGATGGGCACCGGCACGGATGCGGCGATCGAAGCATCCGATCTGACCCTGGTCCGCGGCGACCTGTGGGGCGCGGTCGACGCGATCCGGCTGGCGAGGCGGACGCTCGGGACGATCCGGGGCAACCTCTTCTGGGCGCTCGCCTACAACGTCGCGGCCCTGCCGCTGGCGGCGCTCGGTCTGCTCAACCCGATGCTCGCGGGTGCCGCGATGGCGTTCTCCAGCGTGTTCGTCGTGCTGAACAGCCTGAGGCTGCGCCGATTCCGCAGCGCGGCGCCGGGCATGTCGTAGACCGCCCGGCGGTATGGTGTCCCCAGGGGGTCAGGTAGGCGTTCGTTCTGGGGAGCGATATGCGGGTCATCGCAGTCATCGTGGGAGGTCTGCTGCTCGTCGGCGGGGGAGCTCTCGTCGTCGTGGCCGATCAGCAGCGCGTGGCGGCGCTCGAGGCGGCGAGAACCGCGGTCGAGCAGACCCGGGAGGACCTCGGGAAGCTCGAGCAAGAGAACGCCGGACTCGACGAGGCGCTGAGCGCACTGCACTCGCGGCTCGCCGAGCAGGAGAAGCAGCTGGCCGACACGACGGGCATGCTGCAGTGAGGCGGATGCTGGCCGTGACCGCGGCCCTGGCCGCGGTGCTCGCCATCGGCGTCGTCGAGCGCGCGAACGATCTCGATGAGCAGCGTGCCGCGACCATCGCCGAGTTCCGGACGGTCGCGACCGCGGCTGACGAGGCCGCCCAGCGCGGCGACCACCTGCGCGCGAGCATCGACATCGCCGAGCAGGACGTGGCGGATCGCGCGGCGGTGCTCGCCGTCCGTCCGGCGTTCGTCGCCGAGATCGCCGCGCTCTCGGCCGCGCTCGACAAGGCGCAGGGCAAGGTCGACACGACGGCGGATCGGGCATCCGCTCTCTCCGCCCAGCAGGCCGTGCTCGCCGAACGAGCCGACCCCGCCGTCGTGACGAACGCCACCGCGACGATCCACGCGATGACGGCCAAGATCGACGGCGACGTCTCGACGTGGCAGGCCGTTCAGCAGGCGCGCCGCGGCCCGGGCGGACCGGCCTGGGCGTCGAGCGGGCCCGACGGCTACGCGCGCGTGCGCGCCGCGCTGGATCACGTGGGCGGCAGCGGCGTCGGCCTGTACGAATCGGCATCGTGCGCGGGCGGCAGCGCGGCCGCGTGCGCCAACAGCAACGGCTACATCAAGTACCGCGCCGACATCGCCACGTGGAGCGACGACCGGCTGAACTGGGCGATGGCCCACGAGCTCGCGCACATCTACCAGTTCCAGGTGTGGGGCGCGCTGACCTCCGCGGCGGCGTACCAGTCGATGTTCGGAGGCGACCCCGAGTTCCTCGCGAACTGCATGGCCGTGGTGCGCGGGTTCCCCGGATCGGTCGGGTGCAGCGGCGATCAGCAGGCGTGGGCGTCGGGCATCTGGGTCGGCGCGGTGCAGTGAGTCAGCCCGCGGGGGTGGTCGTGTCGATCGCCTCGCGCAGCGGCCGCCGCATGACCCGCCAGTAGCCGGCGGGGGCGAGCCTGGTCAGCACGTCGACGAGCCGCGCCTCGCGTCCGACCATGGTCCGCGCCCGGCGCAGGCGCGTCGCCCGCACGATGCGGGCCGCGGCGTCGGCGGGCTCCGTGTGGTACATCGCGGCCTGTGCGGCGGCGGCACGCGCGGCCACGGCGGGATCGATCGCCGCGGCGTAGCGGCCGTGCAGGATGATCCCGGTGCGCACGCCCGCCGGATACACCGCGCCCACCGTGACCGCGGTGCCCTCGAGCTCGTGCCGGAGCGCCTCGGAGAAGCCGCGCACGGCGAACTTGCTGAGCGCGTAGGGGATGCGGCCGGCGGGCGCCGCCAGGGCGTAGACGCTGGCGAGGTGGGTGATGTGCGCGGCCGGCGCTCGTTTCAGCGCGGGCAGGAGCGCCTTCGTGATCGAGACGGTGCCCCACAGGTTCACGTCGACGAGCCAGCGCATCTCCTCCATCGTGAGCTGCTCGATGTCGCCGAGCATCGACGAGCCGGCGCAGGTGATGAGGGCGTTGACGTGCGGGTGGACGGTCGAGATGTCGGCGGATGCCGCGAAGACCGCGTCGTCGTCGCGGAGGTCCACGACGTGGGTCGTGACGGTGGTGCGGGCGAGTCCCGCGGCGAGGGATGTGAGCGCCTCGGCGTCGTGGTCGATCAGCGCGAGATGCACGCCCTCAGCGGCGAGCAGCCGCGCGATCTCGGCGCCCATGCCGTTCGCCGCCCCTGTGACGACGGTCGTGCGTCCGGTGAGGTCGAGCGGTGTCACGGCATCCTCCTCCCGGGCGCCGTCGTCGGCGCGCGATTCTGCGGGACCGAACCAGGCCCGATCCATTGTGACCTGCCGGAGCGTCGGAGGGAACCGGTACTCTCGTTCAGAGGAGGTAGCGGTGGGACGAACTGCGGATGCCATCGCCGAGGGCGTCGCGATCGCGACGTCTGCCGCGCGCCTCGCCGTGAAGAATCACATCCTCGTCGGCACGATCGCCGAAGACGGAGTCTTCGACACGGAGAAGTACATCGACGACACGCGCGAGGCGCTGCGGGCGATGGCCGAAGAGGCGGAGCAGTCCGAGAAGGCTCTCGCCGAACTGCGCAGGCGCGCACGCGGTCGGCACTCCGATCCCGTGGGCACGCACGACTACCGCGATCGCGACGTGCGCAACCTGAGGCGCCGGGCGAAGCAGTCGCACGGCGTCGCCGCCAAGCTGCGCGAGATGATGGAGGACCGGGAAGAACTCGGAGTCATCGTCGAAGAGGCGCGTCAGGCGGCATGGGCCGACGTCAGGCACAATCTCGATCGCCGGCTCCGGGTCGAGGGCATGCGGCCCGACCAGGATCCCGACTACGAGCGCATGCGCGAGGCGCGGATGCAGGCGCTCCGGCTCGTCGATCTGCAGGCTCTGTCATCAGAGCAGCGGGCCAAGGCGAAGCGGCGCAAGAAGCAGGAGAAAGAGGCCGAGAAGTCGTCCTCGAAGGGGGCCTGAGGCCTCGTTTCGCTTTCTCGCAGAGACTGTTGTAGGCTGTTCCACGGCCCGCTCAGCAGGCCGGGCGCCACTAGCTCAATGGATAGAGCATCTGACTACGGATCAGAAGGTTAGGGGTTCGAGTCCCTTGTGGCGCACACTGTGTTGAGACAGTGAGAAAAGCCCCCGTCGTGAGAACGACGGGGGCTTTTCTGCGTCTCGGACGTGGATCACTCCCGGTTGCGCAGGGCCTCTGTCGCGGCGCGTGCGGGGATGACGGGATGCTGCCCTGTGTAGCCTTCTCGGCGTTCAGCGGCCGCGAGGATGTTCTTCTTCGAAGCGAACCAGCCGACGATGAGAGCGGGGATGAGCACCAGCAGCGAGGCGAGCACCCAGCGCCCCGTCTCGGAGAAGCCCATCGTGACCAGCACGAACGCGAGGAAGGCCAGTGTCAGATAAGACGTGTAGGGAGCGCCGAAGAGGCGGAACGACGGTCGTACGATCTTTCCCTGCTTCGCCCACGAATAGAGCTTGAGCTGGCAGAGGACGATGGTCGCCCATCCTCCGATGATGCCGATCGCCGAGACCTCGAGCACGATCTCGAACGCCTGCGAGGGCCAGAGAGCATTCACGCCGACTCCGGCGAGCGTGATCGCTGTAGTGAGGAGGATCCCGCCGTACGGCACGCCGTTCCTGCTCATCGCGGCCGTGAACCTCGGCGCCGATCCGTTGACGGACATCGATCGGAGGATCCGACCCGTCGAGTAGAGACCCGCGTTGAGACTGGACAGCGCGGCTGTGAGGACGACGAAGTTCATGACGGAGCCCGCGACCGCCCCCGCCTCGGGGGTGCCGATGTGCGAGAAGAACGTGACGAACGGTGACTCACCGGCCTTGTAGGTGCTGAACGGCAGCAGCAGCGAGAGGAGAAGGATCGAGCCGACGTAGAAGACGGCGATGCGGATCACGACCGTATTGATCGCCTTGGGCATGATCTTGGCGGGGTTCGCCGTCTCGCCTGCGGCGGTGCCGACCAGCTCGATCGCGGCGTACGCGAAGACGACGCCGGAGATCGCGAGCAGAGGAGCGACGAAACCGAGGGGGAACACGCCGCCGTTCTCGGCGATGACCGAGAAGCCGGTCGCGCCGACGTCGGTCGCGCCGTTGACGACGATGAAGATCGTGCCGACGACGAGGAAGATCACGAGCGCGGAGACCTTGATCAGGGCGAACCAGAACTCCATCTCCCCGAACAGCTTCACGCTCACGAGGTTGAGGGCGAGCACGACCACGAGGGCCGCCAACGCGATCGTCCACTGCGGGATCTCCTGCAGAGGCGTCCAGTACTGCGCCCAGAACTTCACGTAGAGCGCAGCGGCGGTCACGTCGACGATCGAGGTCATCGCCCAGTTGAGGAAGTAGAGCCAGCCGGATGCGAAAGCGAGCTTCTCGCCGTAGAACTCCCGCGCGTACGACACGAAGGAGCCGGATGACGGACGGTGGAGGACGAGTTCTCCGAGCGCGCGAAGGATGAGGAACGCGAAGAAGCCGCAGACCGCGTAGACGATGATGAGAGACGGACCGCTCGAAGCGAGCCGACCGCCGGCGCCCATGAAGAGGCCGGTGCCGATCGCTCCTCCGATCGCGATCATCTGGATCTGTCTGGGCTTGAGGGTCTTGTGATAGCCGGCGTCCTCGCTGGAGAAGTCCTGCGCGGCGTGCGTCCTGTCGCCGGTCAGCTCCCTCTCGTTCTCCAGTGCGTCCTCGGGGTCGAGGCCGGACGTGCGGGTGTTCTCTTCGGACATGTCGTGCCTTTCCATCGGATGGTGTGCTGCGGTCTCTCGTCGGCGCGACCTCATCGGCGCGATGTGTCGAGGGCGGTGATGTCTGTGAGAACCTCCTTCACCTGATCGAGGTGGTACTGCATGCTGTCTTCCGCCTCGACGACGGAAGCGCGGGCGATGCCGGAGATGACCGCTCGGTGCTCGCTCTCCGACCTCGCACGGCGTCCCGTGGTCAGGTTCAGCGCCGCGGACTGACCGGCGAGCGCCCCGGAGATGCGCTCGAGGATGTCGGCGAACACCGGGTTCCCCGATGCGGCGGCGATGGCCGCATGCAGGGCGCCGTCGAGCTCAGCCCAGCGGATCGGATCGGGCTCCGCGACCATCTCTTCGTGCAGCTCCTGCATGAGCTGCAGCTGGGTTTCGCTGCGGCGCACGGCGGCGAGCCCGGCGGCGGCGACCTCGATGTGGGGCCTGGCCTCCATGAGGCTCGACACCGTGTAGGCGCCGAACTGCAGCGGGGGAGATGCAGGCGGGGTGGCGACGAATGTGCCCTTCCCCGTCAGCGTGGTCGTGAGCCCCTGTGTCTCGAGGATGCGCAGCACCTCGCGCACGACCGTGCGGGAGACGCCGTATCGCGCGGCGAGAGCATGCTCGGACGGAAGGCGATCGCCAGGGGGCACGACCCCGCTCGCGATGGCATCGCGCAAGTCCCGCAGCACGTAGGGAACCGCGCCGCCGCGTTCACCCGGTGCCGGTGCTCCGGGCCTGTCAGACAGGTTGTTCATGGGGAACAGTGTCACGCCGCGGTGTTTCGCGCGCATGACGGCCCGGAGACGATCTGCGTTCTTGTTCGACCGAGTGCAGGAACCTGGCGGCCGAGGCGGCCGACGCTAGCGCAGACTCGTGATCGCCGGGTCCCTCCGTGCGACCTCGGCCGCGGTCGACACGATCGCCCGCCGCATCTCGGCGACGGCCAGCGCGGGCGTCACATCGGAGCGATGGGCGAGGCTGATCGTGCGGGTCATCGAGGGGTGCGCCAGACGCGCGGAGCGCAGCTCGGGTCGGTCCAGCAGCACCATCGCGGGGACGACCGCCACACCGACGCCGCGTTCGGCGAAGCGGAGCACGGCATCCATCTCGGCCCCCTCGACCACCGTGGTCGGCGTCAGGCCGGCCGCGCGGAATGCGGCATCCGTCGTCGTCCGCAGCGAGTAACTGTCGTCGAAGGCGATCAGCGGAAGAGTGGCGAGGAGCTCGAGGGAGATCACCTCGTCGGTCGTCAGGGCGGGTGCCGAGGCGGATGACACGACGACGAGCTCTTCGGCGAGAAGAGGAGTGCGGGTCAGGCTGACCCCGGAGACGGGCTGCGCGTCGGACTCGGTGATGAGGGCGATGTCGACGGCCCCCACCGCGAGCTGCTCGACGAGCAGGCGGGAGCCGCTCTCGGTGAGATGCAGATCGACGCCGGGATGCCGGGCGCGGAACGCGCTGAGGGCCTCGGCCACGAGGCTGATGCACAGGGTGGGCGGAGCGCCGAGGCGCACGCGCCCGCGGCGGAGCCCGGCCAGCTCGCCCATCTCCTCGCGGATCGATTCCGCTTCGGCCAGCATCCGCTGCGCACGAGGCAGCAGAGTCTCGCCCGCGGCGGTCAGCGAGATGTTGCCGCGTGCCCGCTGGAACAGCTCGGCGCCGAGCTCGCGCTCGAGGGTGGAGATCTGCCGGCTCAACGAGGGCTGGGCGAGATGCAGGCTCTCGGATGCCCGGGTGAAGTGCCCCAGGCGGGCCACCTCCACGAAGCTGCGCAGTTGCTCGAGGTTCATGTTCAGAGTGTATCGAAACAAGCGGAACTATGCATTGGAGTTATCGACAGGAGGTTCTTAGCGTGGACAGCATGAATGAACGTCAGATCTCCACCACCGTCCTCGTCATCGGAACGGGCGGATCGGGCCTGCGAGCGGCGATCGAGGTCGCCGAGCACGGCATCGACGTCGTCGCCGTCGGCAAGCGCCCGCGGGGCGACGCGCACACCTCGCTCGCCGCGGGCGGCATCAACGCCGCGCTCGGCACGATGGACGCCGAAGACAGCTGGCAGCAGCACGCCGCAGACACCATCAAGGAGAGCTATCTGCTCGCCAACCCGCACACGGTCGAGATCGTCACACAGGGGGCGGAGCGCGGCATCCGCGATCTCGAGCGCTGGGGCATGGACTTCGCGCGCGAAGACGACGGCCGCATCTCGCAGCGCTTCTTCGGCGCGCACACCTTCCGCCGCACGGCCTTCGCGGGCGACTACACGGGACTCGAGATCCAGCGCACGCTCGTTCGCCGCGCCGAAGAGCTCGACGTGCCGATCCTCGACGGCATCTACATCACGCGCCTGCTCGTGCGCGACAACGTCGTCTTCGGCGCCTACGGCTTCGATCAGGCGGACGGCACCCGATATCTGATCCACGCGGATGCGGTGATCCTCGCCGCAGGCGGCCACAACCGCATCTGGCGCCGCACCTCCTCTCGTCGTGACGAGAACACGGGCGACTCGTTCCGGCTGGCCGTCGAGGCGGGAGCGCGGCTGCGCGACCCGGAGCTCGTGCAGTTCCATCCGTCCGGGATCATCGAGCCCGAGAACGCCGCGGGCACACTCATCTCCGAGGCCGCGCGCGGCGAGGGCGGATTCCTCACCAACGCCCTCGGCGAGCGGTTCATGGCGAAGTACGACCCCGAGCGCATGGAGCTGTCGACTCGTGACCGCGTCGCGCTCGCCGCGTACACGGAGATCGCGGAGGGCCGGGGAACCGAGAACGGCGGAGTGTGGCTCGACGTGTCGCACCTGCCTCGCGAGACGATCATGACCCGGTTGCCGCGTGTCTACCAGACGATGATGGAGCTGCAGATGCTCGACATCACGACCGACCCGATCGAGATCGCGCCCACGGCGCACTACTCGATGGGCGGCGTCTGGGTGCGGCCGGAGGACCATCGCACCGATGTCGAGGGTCTCTACGCGATCGGCGAGGCATCCAGCGGACTGCACGGCGCCAACCGCCTCGGCGGCAACTCGCTCATCGAGCTCCTCGTCTACGGCCGCCTGGTCGGCCAGGCTGCGATGGCGCATGCGGCGGGTCTCGACGCGCAGCGCCGGTCGGCGGATGCCGTGGCCGCGGCCCGTGCCGAGATCGACGACCTGCTGGCCGCCGACGGGCGCGAGAACGTGCGCGCCCTGCAGCGGGCGATCCGCAACACCATGACCGCGCACGCCGGCGTCGTCCGCTCGGAGGAGGGCCTTCGCACCGGCCTCGCCGAGCTCGACATCATCGAAGGGCGCATGGAGGACATCGGCATCCATCCCGACATCGCCGGCTTCCAGGACCTCGCGCACGCCTTCGATCTCAAGGCCTCGGCGCTCGCCGCCCGCGCCACTCTCGAAGCGGCCCGAGAGCGGCGGGAGACCCGCGGATGCCACAACCGCAGCGATTACCCCGACACCGACCCGACGTTGCAGGTGAATCTGGTCTGGTCGCCGGCTACGGGCGTCACACGCGAGGAGATCCCGCCGATCCCGGCCGAGATCGCCGAGCTCATGCGCGACGTCGACACGACGGGGAAGCTCGTCGAGTAGCCGTCGCGGGTCCCTCCAGTCGCAGTTCGTGCCGCTTCGCCCTCCGGCACGAACTGCGACCGGAACTCATTCCGCTGCGTCGGGCTCGGGTGCGTCGATCACGCCGATGCCGACGGCCTGGTGATCGGGTTCGGCGTCATCGGGGGCCGGCGCCTTCGGCTCCTCGCCCGGGTCCTTCTCGGTGCTCGGCTCCTCGAGCTGTTCGTCGCCCGGAACCTGCGCAGGGTCGGCATCCTCGGGGGACTCCGCCTGTTCGGGCTTCTCGGCGGTGCCCTGGGTGAACTCGCCCGCATCGGTTCCCGACGAGGGGGAGGGTGTCGGAGTCTGAGCCTCGGGGTCGCGCTCGGCGGGCTCCTGCGCGGGCGTGCTGTTCGTCATGATGATGCCTTTCGCCTGGGTCGATGCGCTCAGCATGCCGCGCCGATCCTGGACAGGGCAGGGGGTTGACGGAGCCCGGTTCGCGGGTCAGCCGATGTCGCGGGTCTCCATCGCGACGATCGTGTCGCCTTCCGAGGTCACGAACAGCAGCGACACCGGCATCCCGTCCTCGATCGCGACCACCGCGTAGCCGTCGCCGAGCTCGACGATCTCGAAGTCGAATCCCTTCGCGTAGCGGTGGTACGCGGCCGCGCTCGAGGCGACCTTCTGCGCACCCCGGAGGATGCGGACGCCGTCGGCGCCGAGATCCTGCCGGAACTCGATGTCGGGATGCAGCAGGGCGAGCAGACCCGCGAAGTCGCCCTGCTTGGCGGCGGCGAGGAACGCGTCGACCACGCGTCGGCGCTGTTCGCGGGTCGCCGCCTGCTGCGGGTCTGCCGGCGCCGCGCCGCGCACGCGGTCGCGCGCGCGGCTCGCGAGCTTGCGCGTGGCCGGCGCGGTGCGGTCCACGAGAGGCGCGACCTCGTCGAACGAGAGGCCGAACACGTCGTGCATCACGTAGGCGAGGCGCTCGTCAGGGCTCAGCTGCTCGAGCACCAGCATGAGCGCGTATCCGACCCGATCGGCGCTCTCCGCCTGCGCGACAGGATCGGCGTCGTCAGGAGCCCGCTCGGCGTCGGGGATGACGTCGAGCGGGCTCTCGCGGCGTCGCGTGCGCGATCGCAGCTGGTCGAGGCAGATCCGGCTGACGACTCTGGTCAGCCAGGCGCGGAGGTCGTCGGCGTCCGGCGTCGCCCGCGCGACCCGGAGCCAGGCCTCCTGCACGGCGTCCTCGGCGTCGGCGTGCGAACCGAGCATGCGGTACGCGACCGCGGTGAGATACCGCCGATGGCCCTCGAACTCCTCGGCCAGGGGTGTCGATTGCATGCTCGGAAACCTACCCGTCAGAACGAGCCGGCCGGCTGCCGGATCGCCGCGTTCAGACGATTCCAGACGTTGATGGCGCCGATCTCGAAGAGCAGCCCCGAGAGCTGCTTGCGGTCGAAGTGCGTCGACAGCTCGGTCCAGAGCTCGTCCGACACCGGGTCGTGGTTGTCGGCGAGGCGCGTGAGCACCTCGGTGAGCTCGAGCGCTGCGCGCTCTGCCGCGGTGAAGTACGGAGCGTCCCGCCAGGCGGCGACCGCGTGCAGACGCTCGGGTGCGGCGCCGTCCTCGACGATCTGGCGCGAGTGGTCGACGACGCACCAGCTGCAGCCGTTGATCTGGCTCGCTCGCAGCGATACCAGGTGCAGGATCTCCTCGGGAACGCCGGATGCCTGGGCTGCGCGGTTGACGCCGCTGATCGCGTCGATGCCTCCTTCGAGCAGGAACGCCGGGTGCGGCATCCGCGCCTTGTGGGTGACGACCTCGGACGATGCGGTGGTGGTGATGGTCATTTCGGTTCTCCTTCGTGGATGGTTCTGAAGAGGAGACGAACGGGGCCGCGGAAGTGTGACCGATCCGGCGAGAAAACTTCGGACGTAAGCTGGAGACGTGACAGCGTACGTCTCGGCCTTCGACTTCTTCTCCATCGGAGTGGGACCGTCGAGCTCCCACACGGTCGGGCCGATGCGGGCCGCACTCGACTTCATCCGGCGCCTCGCCGCGACCGGCGGCATCGACCGCGTCGCGCGCGTCGGCAGCACGCTGTACGGATCGCTCGGCGCGACGGGCATCGGGCACGGGACGCCGGATGCCGTGGTCGCCGGTCTCCGCGGACTGTCGCCTGAGACCTGCGATCCCGCCCAGGTGCGCTCGGCGTGGACGGACTTCCCCGAAGGGGCGACGCTCGACCTGAACGGCACCCACCGCATCCGCTTCGCCAAGGACGACATCGTCTTCGCCCCGCGCACGCGGCTCCCGGGTCACCCGAACGCGATGACGCTCACCGCCTGGGACGCCGACGGCGCGATCGTCGCGGTCGACACGTACTACTCGGTCGGCGGCGGGTTCATCCGCCGAGACGGCGAGGACGCGACGCTCTCGACCGGCGGGCTGCCGTACTCCTACGCGGATGCCGCATCGATGCTCGCACTGTGCGACGAGCACGGGATCACGATCGCCGAGCTGGCCAAACGCAACGAGATCTCGATGCGCAGCGAGCAGGAGCTCGCAGCCGGACTGGATGCGATCTGGGACGCGATGTCCAGCTGCGTCGAGGCGGGGCTGTCCGCGGAGGGCGTCCTCCCGGGGATGCTCAAGGTCAAGCGGCGCGCCGGCGTGATCCGCGCCCAGCTCGAGGAGACGGAGGCCGACGGGCACCGCGAGCTGCCGGGAGAATGGCTGGGCGCGTTCGCACTCGCCGTCAACGAGGAGAACGCCGCGGGCGGACGGGTCGTCACCGCGCCGACGAACGGAGCAGCCGGCATCCTGCCCGCCGTCGCCATGTACTGGTGGCGCTTCCTCGCCGACTCCGGCCTCGGAGCGGGCAACGCGGTCACACCCTATGGCGAGCTGGTCGGCAGCGCGCTGCTCGGCTTCGGGGCGGAGGCCTCGCTCGTCGCGGTCGGGGCGATCGAAGACCCCGTCGCCGTCGCCGAGGCGAACCGCCGCCGCGGCATCCGCCGGTTCCTGCTCACCGCCACGGCTCTGGGGTCGCTGTTCAAGGCGAACGCCTCCATCTCCGGCGCCGAGGGCGGCTGCCAGGCTGAAGTCGGGTCGGCCTGCGCCATGGCGGCCGGCGGACTCACCGCCGTCATGGGCGGCACGAACCGGCAGATCGAGAACGCCGCCGAGATCGCCATGGAGCATCACCTCGGCCTCACGTGCGACCCGATCGGCGGTCTCGTGCAGATCCCGTGCATCGAGCGCAACGCCATCGCGGCCTCCACCGCGGTGACCGCGGCACGCCTCGCGCTGCGCGGCGACGGCAACCACTACGTGTCGCTCGACGCCGTCGTGGAGACCATGCGGCAGACGGGGCTGGACATGTCGACGAAGTACAAGGAGACCAGCGAAGGCGGCCTCGCGGTCAACGTCATCGAGTGCTGACGTCCGCAGCTCGGGTTAGCGTCTGATCATGGAGTCGATCTGGAAGCCGGGGAGCCGCCGACGACGGGAGCAGCCCGTGGTGGCGGTGCGCCCGAACGACGACGCGCCGGCGCCGAGCAGCGCGTGGCCGGCCAGCATCCCCGCCGTCGCGCAGGTTCTGCGGGAGGGCATCGACCTCTCGCCGGGCGTGACCTTCCTCGTCGGCGAGAACGGCAGCGGCAAATCGACGATCGTCGAGGGCGTCGCGATCGCCTACGGTCTCTCGCCCGAGGGCGGTTCGCGGCAGGCGATGCACAGCACCCGCCCGACCGAGTCGCCGCTGTCCGACTGGATCCGCCTGCAGCGGGGGGTCGGCGCGAGCCGATGGGGATTCTTCCTGCGGGCCGAGACGATGCACTCGTTCTACACGTACCTGGAGGAGAATCCGTCGACGCGCGGACCCGACATCGCGTTCCACGAGATGAGTCACGGCGAGTCGTTCCTCGCGATGCTGGGCAGCCGCTTCGACGATCCGGGCTTCTACTGCCTCGACGAGCCCGAGGCGGCGCTGTCGTTCCAGTCGACGCTCGCCCTCATCGCGGTGCTTCAGCGCATCGCCGACGACGGCGGGCAGGTGCTGTGCGCGACGCACTCGCCCGTGCTGGCTGCGCTGCCCGGCGCGCGGATCCTCGAGATCGGGGAGTGGGGCATCCGGCCCACGCGCTGGGAGGACCTCGAGCTCGTGAGTCATTGGCGCTCGTTCCTCGACTCTCCCGAGCGGTATCTTCGTCACCTGCTGGGCTGACGGCACCGTGGGTAGGCTGTCGAGCATGACCGAACAGGCTGCGCCTCGGCGTCGCGGACGGCCGCGAGGCGGCACCGATTCGCGCGAGCGCATCATCGCGGCGGCGGTCGACGAGTTCGGCGAGCAGGGGTACGAGGCGTCCACCATCCGCGCGATCGCGTCGCGCGCAGGCGTCGACTCGGCGCTCGTCCACCACTACTTCGGCACGAAGGCCGACCTGTTCGCTGAAGCCGTGGGCATCCCGATGCGGCCGGACGTCGAGGTGCCCGGCATCCTCGACGGCCCGCGCGATGAGGTCGGCGAGCGCCTCGTCCGCTACGTGCTGGAGTCGTTCGAGCAGCCCGAGGTGCGGAGGCGCGGCGTGATGCTCATGCGCACGGCGATCGGCAGCCGACTCACCACCCCGCTGCTGGCGGGCTTCCTGTCGCGGGAGCTGATCGGCCGCATCGCGAAGCGGCTGGCCGTCGATGACGCCGAGCTGCGGGCCACCCTCGTCGCCTCTCAGATCGCCGGGATGCTCCTCACCCGGTACGTGCTGAAGTTCGGGCCGATCGCTGCGGCACCCGTCGACGAACTCGTCACCCGGGTCGGGCCGACCGTGCAGCGCTACCTCTTCGACTGAGGCGGACGCCGCAGGCGCCGGGTGCCGCGGGCGCCGGGTGCCGCGGGTGCCGGGTGCCGCGGGCGGCAGGTCCGTCCGGCATCCGTTCTTTCGCCGTTCCGGCGTGCGAAAAGTCGGACCTGCGGCTCGACACGCCGTCCGCGGCCGCCTGCCTCCGGCGTGTCGCCTCGGAACTCCGACTTTTCGCACGTGGGGGAGGGCGGCGCGCGCGGGAGGGATGCCGCACGTGGGGGAGGGCGGCGCGCGCAAGGGAGGGCGCCGCACGCACGGGAGGGTGCCGCCGCGCCCGTGCGCCGGGCCGCCCTTGTGTCTGCGGGCGCGCAGGCGCATAATTCATCACATGATGAATAACTCGGCGGTGGAGATCTCCCAGCTGCGGGTGAGACGCGGGCGGACGCAGGTGTTCGACGGCATCGACCTCGCGATCCCGCGCGGCGAGATCACCGGCCTGCTCGGTCCCTCGGGGTGCGGCAAGACGACGCTCATGCGCTCGATCGTCGGGGTGCAGAAGATCTCGGGCGGCACCGTGACCGTGCTCGGAGAGTCCGGTGGAACCAGGCCGCTTCGCCGGCGGGTGGCCTACGGCACACAAGGAGCCGCGACCTACGGCGACCTCACGGTGCGGCAGAACCTCGCGTACTTCGCGCGTCTGCTGAAGGCCCCGCGCAGCGACGTCGAGCGGGTGATCGACGAGGTCGGGCTGCGCGAGCAGGCGGGGCAGCTGGTCGACTCGCTCAGCGGAGGGCAGTCGACGCGGGTGTCGCTGGCGATGGCGCTGATCGGGACGCCGGAGCTGATCGTCCTCGACGAGCCGACGGTGGGGCTCGATCCGGTGCTGCGGGTCGAGCTGTGGGGTCTGTTCCGTCGCCTCGCCGACCGCGGAGTGACGATGGTGGTCTCGAGCCACGTGATGGACGAGGCGCTGCGCTGCGACCGCCTGCTGCTGATGCGCGACGGGCGGATCATCGCCGACACCACGCCGCAGGCGCTGCTCGACGACACCGGCACGAGGGATCCGGAGGCCGCGTTCCTCGCCCTGATCGAGAAGGATCGCCAGGTTCACGGGGCGACTCGCCGCACACGACGGGAGGCATCGGAATGAACGGACGACGGATGCTGGCCACAGCCGGCCGCGTGCTCGAGCAGCTTCGCCACGACCCGCGCTCGATCGCGCTGATGCTGATCGCGCCGAGCCTGCTCGTCGGGTTGTTCGCCTGGCTGTTCAGCGATCAGGACGGCGTGTTCGACCGCTTCGGCGGAGCGATCCTCGCGCTGTTCCCCTTCATCGTGATGTTCCTCATCACGTCGATCACGACGCTCCGCGAGCGTCGTTCGGGCACGCTCGAACGGCTCATGACGACGCCGGTCGAGAAGGCCGACTTCATCCTCGGCTACGCTCTCGCCTTCGGGCTGATGGCACTGCTGCAGGCCGTGATCACGGTGTCGTTCGCGGTGGGCGTGTGCGGCCTCGACGTCGAGGGGCCGCTCTGGCAGCTGGGTCTGGTGGCCGTCGTCGACGCGCTGCTCGGCACCGCGCTGGGCCTGCTCGCGAGCGCCTTCGCCCAGACGGAGTTCCAGGCGGTGCAGTTCATGCCGCTGCTGGTGTTCCCGCAGATCATCCTCGGCGGTCTCTTCATGCCGCGCGATCAGATGCCCGACGTGCTGTACGCGATCTCCGACTGGCTGCCGCTGAGCTACGCGATCGACGCGATCGGCGCAGTGACGGCGGGGGATGAGGAATGGGAGCTGTACGGTCCGCTGCTCGTGGTGGTCGCGTTCGCGGTCGGCGCGCTGGTGCTCGCCTCGCTCACGCTGAGACGACGCACGCCGTAGTCCGGGTCACCGCTGCGCGCGGCGGGTGGTGTGGCGTGTGGGCGGCGCCTGCCAGGGGTCTTCCGGCCAGGGATGCTTCGGGTAGCGTCCGCGCATCTCGGCGCGGACCTGCGTGTAGGGCCCTGACCAGAACGAGGCGAGGTCGCCCGTGACGGCGAGCGCACGCCCGGCGGGGGAGAGCAGGTGGAAGAGCACGGGAACGCGGCCTCCGGCCAGGCGCGGCGTCTCCGCCCAGCCGAAGCACTCCTGCAGCTTCACGGCGACCACCGGCGGGGCGGTCGAGTCGTCGACCGGTGGGTAGGTGATGCGGACCCGCGATCCGCTCGGCACCTCGAGGCGCTCCGGCGCCAGGGCGTCGAGGTCGGATGCCGCGGGCCAGGGCAGCAGGCGGCGCAGAGCCGGTGCGAGGTCGACGCGCGCGGTTCTGGTGCCCGTCGCGAGGGAGTCGAGCTCGGGACCGAGCCATGCGTCGAGGGCGTCGAGCAGTGCTTCGTCGGAGACGTCCGGCCAGGGCGCCCCGATCGCGCGATGCAGCAGAGCCATTCGGCGTCGCAGACCATCCGCGGCATCCGACCAGGTGAACACGCCGAGACCCCGATCGCGGATCGCCCGGCGCACCGCGTCGTGGCCCTCTTCGGCCGTCACGCGCACGGGAACCGAGGAGCGCACGATCGATCCGACACGGCGCTCGCGCCGGGCGACGACGCGGTCGCCGACGAACTCCGCCTCCACACGGTCGGTCATCAGCTGGCCGGCCGCCCGCTCCATCTGGCTCTCCGAGATCACTGCGGCCGAGCGGATCACCGCTCCCGTGTCTGCGGCCAGGCGACCGGAGGCTCTCGCGACCTCGGCGACGGCCAGCCATTCGGCATCCGCGAGCGGTGCGGACACGCCGGCGCGTGTGCCCGATGCGAGCAGGAACGTCGCGCCGTCCGCAGAGCGCTCGACCCGGTGGGCGACCCGCTCGGGGAAGGCGAGGGCGACGACGAGTCCGGAGTCGTCGAGGCTCGGGCGGGGCCCCGCGGCCGTTCCCGGCGGCGCGTAGCGCTGAAGCCGGTCGACCTCGCGGGCCCAGCGCTGCGCATCAGGCCCTCGGCGGCTCCGCATGCCGACGATCGCACTCGTGATGTCGGCCTCGGGGACGCGGATGTCGCCGCTGAGCAGCGCGACGACCTCGGCTGCGAGCCGGGCGCCGACGATCGGGCTGCCGTCGCGCAGCGCCCGGGCGAGGCGGGGATCGGCGGGGATGCGGGCGAGTTCACGGCCGGCCTGCGTCGCGCGGCCCTCGGCGTCGATCGCGCCGAGCCCTCGGAGCACGGTCAGCGCCTCGTTCAGGCCGTCCGCCGGTGGCGGGTCGATCATCCGGAGCCCTGCACCGCCCGGCGTTCCCCAGCAGGCCAGCAGGAGGGCGGCATCGGCGAGGTCGGTCGTCATGATCTCGGGTGCGGGTCTGGCCGGGGCCGCGGCGTAGGTGCGCTCGTCGATGCAGCGGATCACCGTGCCCGGACCTTGACGTGTGGCGCGTCCGGCGCGCTGAACCGCCGACGAGCGGGGTGAGCCCGTCGTGACCAGGCCGCTCATGCCGCGAGCGGCGTCGCGCTGCGGATGCCGGGAGAGGCAGCTGTCGACGACGAGGCGGACGCCGGGAACCGTGAGTGACGACTCGGCGAGCGATGTGGTCACGATGATGCGCGGCGGTTGATCGATCGCGCGGCCTCTGATCACGGCATCCTGTTCGGCGGCCGGGATCTGCCCGTGCAGCTCGCGGACGTCGAACTTCGCCGCATCCTGTCTGATGCGGCGCGCGATCTCGGCGACCTCGCGGGCACCGGGGGCGAACACCAGGACGTCGGCGGACGGGATGCCGCGGGTCAGCTCGCGCCCGGCGGATGCTGCGGTGCGGGCGACGTGGTCGAGGAAGGCGCGGGTGACACCGCGCTCGTCGAGGCGCGGTGCCGCGCTCGGGGCCCACAGCTCGGTGAGGGGGTGCGCGGGGACGGTGTGCGACACGACCGGGGCGGGGCGCTCATCGGCGCCGAGCACCACGGCGATGCGTTCGGCGTCGATGGTCGCCGACATCGCGACGAGCACGAGGTCGTCGCGCAGCTGGCGCGTCTCGCCGAGCAATCCGATGAGCAGGTCGGTCTCGAGCGCCCGTTCGTGCACCTCGTCGATGACGACCGCATCGATGCCGTCGAGGCCGGGATCGTCGAGCATCCGTCGCAGCAGCACGCCCGCGGTGACGAACTCGATGCGCGTGGACGCCGAGACCTGGCGCTCGCCGCGGACCGTGAATCCGACCCTGGAGCCGAGCGGGGATCCGTCGAGCTCTGCGAGCCGTCGGGCGGCGGCGCGCGCGGCCACACGGCGCGGTTGGGTGACGATCACGCGGCCGGGCGATCGCGATGCGAGCAACGGCGGCACCAGGGTGGTCTTACCCGTGCCGGGTGGTGCACTCACGACGACGGACGGGCTCTGCTCGAGTGCGCCCTGCAGCTCCTCGAGAGCGGAGGCGAAGGCGAGTCCGTCGCCGATCCTCGTCAGATCGAAGCCGATGGCCGTCATCGGTCCTGCCTCGTGGGAACGCGGAACCGCGGCACTAGAGGTTGATGGCGATCAGTGTGATGACCACGACCAGGATCACCACGGCCACGCCGCCACCGCATCCGATGGCGACGAGTGGGCCGTAGCCGAGGCGGGAGACCTGCGCTCCCGAGTTCCGGGCTGCGGCGATGAACTCCGGTCCGCCTCCCGTGTTCCAGGCGCTGGCTGCTGCGGCCTGGTTCACGCCTCGCCCGACGTCGACGCCCGCCTCGAAGACCGGCTTGTCGAGGATGCTCGCGGCGGTGCCTGCAACGCCGTACCCGACGGCGCGACCCACGGCGCGCGGCTTTGCGAGGATCGGATAGCTCTGGCCGCGGACCACGAGGGTGATGCGCTGGGCCGCGGACTTCACGGTGACCTCGGCCGCGGGAACGCTGAACTGCTGCATCCACCCTGCCGGTGAGCCGATCCACAGCGTGATGTAGCCGTTGCTGACCTCCGCCTGCGCGGGGTACCAGTTTCCGGTGGCGTTGTCGCCGAGGGATCCTGCGAACACGGCGTACGGCGACTGATTCGGCATGGTCATGGCTCGAGTCTACGAAACAGGGTCGAGTGGTCGAGCACGAGGAAGGCCGCCCCGCGCGGTGCGGGACGGCCTTCCTGGTGATCACTCTGCGGCGCGAGCGGCGGGCGGCGGCGGAGTCGTGGGCTCCGGCTGACGGACGACCGGGGCGGACGCCGATGCGGAGGCGGCGGCCATGCTCTCGCCGATGCCGCGGCCGACGGCCTGGCCCTGGATGATCGACGCGAGGTCGACTCCGGTGGCCGAGCTGACGCTGTCGAACACCGACTTCAGCGCCTTGGCGCTGTCGGCGCCGATGAGATCGGAGGCGCCGTCGCCGGATCCGCCGATGATCGAGACGTTGCCGATGGTCGAGTAGCCCTTGGCGAACTCGGCCATGATCGACGGCAGCACGTCGAGCACCCGCTGAGACAGGAACGCGTCCTGGTTCGAGGCGATGGCCTTCGCTTCGGCCTCGACCGCTGCTGCTCGTGCTTCACCCTCGGCACGGATGGCGTCGGCCTCGGCGTTCGCACGCAGACGCCGTGCTTCTGCTTCTGCCTCCGCCTGGGAGCGGAGGGCGTTCGCCTCACCGGTCGCTCGGGCGACCGCAGCCGCAGCCTCACCGTCGGCCTTGGCCTTGTCGGCCTGGGCCTGCTGCTCGGCGATGCGGGTGCGGGCCTCTGCCTGCTTGACCTGCTCGATCGCAGCGGCCTCGGCCGCCTTCTCGCGCGTGTAGAGCTCGGCCTGGGCGCGGGTCTCGGCCTCGTACCGCTGCGCGTCGGCGACGCGCTTGACGTCGGCGTCGAGCTGGGCCTGCTTGTTCTCGGCCTGCTGCTGCAGAACGGCCTGCTCGGCCTGGGCGCGGGCGAGGTGCTCGGCCTGCTCGGCCTCGGCGCGGGCGCGGCCGATGCCGGAGTTCGCGTTGGCCGTGTTGGTGTCGAGCGCCGTCTGCTCGACGAGGTTCGCCTCCTGGTTCGCGATGTTCTTCTGGTTGATCGCGCGGTCGGCGTTCGTCTGCGAGATCTCGGCGGCCTGACGCTTCGCCTGGATCTCGGGGGCGCCGAGGGACTGGATGTAGCCGACCTTGTCGGTGATGCCCTTGATCTGGAAGGAGTCGAGGATGAGGCCCTGCTCGGCGAGCTCCTGCGAGACGTCGGCGGCGATCTGATCCGAGAACTTCTTGCGCTCGCGCATGAGCTCGACGACCGAGAGGGTCGCAACGATGCCGCGGAGGGCGCCTTCGAGCTGCTCGGTGGTGAACTGCTCGATGGCCTTGTCCTGCGAGGCGAATCGCTCGGCGGCGCGGCGCACGTACAGCGGGTCGGAGCCGATCTTCACGATCGCGACGCCGTCGACGTTGAGAGTCACGCTGTCGAGCGACTGGGCCTCGGCGTTGAGGGAGACCTGGCGCGAACGGAGGGAGATGATCTCGTGGCGCTGCGTGATCGGGTTGACCAGCGACTTGCCGTTCACGATCACGGTGACGGGCGACTCCTCGGTCTCGCCGCGGGTGGTGCCGTCCGCCGAGATGACGGTGCGCTGCACCTTCTGCTTGCGGCCCGAGATAACGAGAGCCTCGTCGGCGCGCGCGACCTTGATCCAGCTGCGTGCGAACAGCAGCAGGATCAGAAGTACGACGATCGCGACGACGATCGCGATGCCGACGATGATGAGGGTGCCGATTGCTCCGGCGATCTCCATGGATGACCTCCCTGGTTCCCCCCGAGGGGGCGGTCGAGTGTGCTGCGCGGACGCGCAGACGTACAGGGTCCACCCTGCCAGATCCGATACACCGGCGCATGGGCAGCGCTGCCCGTCGTGCCCGCGTCAGGCCGCGAGCGTGTACCTGGCGAGTCCTCCGAGTCGAGGCGTGCGCGCCGGATCGACGTAGGGCGGCGGTATGAACCACACCTTGGAAGCGACCCGCTCCCGTCGATGCGGATCTCCCAGCCGTTGTCGTGGATGCGGTGGTGACAGCTCTCGCACAGCAGCACACCGTTGCACAGATCGGTCGGCCCGGCATCCCGTTGCCACCATGCGATGTGGTGCGCCTTCGTCATCTCGGGCGGCAGGCCGCACATCGCGCACCCGCCGTCGCGCTCGGCGAGGGCCAAGCGCTGCGCCTTCGTGAACAGCCGCTTCTCGCGGCCCCAGTCGAGGATCTCGCCCGAGGAGTCGAGCACGCAGGGGATCACCCCTCCGGAAGCGGCCATCCGGCGCACGGCCGTGATGCTGATCGGGCTGTCGGCGCCGTCGACGGTGCCGTAGCCCGTGCCTGTCGTCAGGTCTTTCAGATCGACTCTGACGATGACAGTCGCGCCGGCGAGACCAGGGGCCCGGTTGTCGCAGCCGAGCGCGTGAGCGCAGATCGCGCTCAGCGCGTCGGCCTGCAGCATCGCCACGGAGCGGTGGTCGGCGTCGGGCGCGTCGGGATCGATCGCGTCCTTGCGTGTGTTGAAGGCGGAGGAGACCCATCCGGCGATGGCCGCGCGGATCGGCGCTGCCGACTCGATGTCGAAGACGGCGTTGACGTGCAGGGCGCCGTCGCGTTCGAACATCTTCAGCGAGCGTCGAGCTCGCGCTTCGTCGCCGCGCGGCTCGACGCCGTCGGGATCGAGCCAGGCTTCGGCGCGCGCGATCAGCTTGCGGACGTCGTCGAGAGACAGCGCCCTGGCCGACTCGGTCAGCAGCCGCTCGGCCTCGTCGATGCGCGAGATGTCGGTCTTGAGGCGGGCACGGTCGAGGAGCGCGATGATCAGCGATGCCGCCGTCGTATGCAGTTCACCCGCCGCGATCGCCCGCTGAATCGCCGGATACCGCGCAGGGAGCGGATTGCCCAGCAGATCCCGCCGTGGTGCCGTCGCCTCGCCCACCTTGACGAGGCGGGAGGCGTCTCCCGCGGAGATGCCGCTGGTCGCGGCGATCAGCTGCGCAGCGCTGCGGAAGCCCTGCTGCTTCGCGAGCGATTCCGGCCCCAGCTCCGCGCGCGACTCATGCGCGATGCCGGCCGCGACCTCGACGTGCAGAGCGTCGATCAGGCGGCGAATCGTTCCGAGCTTCTCGTTGGCCTGGACGAGTTCAGCGCGTGTGAAGTCACCGGCGGTGTCGGCATCCGCCCACAATGAGGCGATGCAGGAGACTGCCTCATAGAGCGGATCGAGGTGCGATGACATGCTTCCAGCGTACGACGGCGCTTCATCGCCATTCGAACATAACTTCGAAAATGTGGAAACTACTTACTTCTGCAATTCGAAGATCAAGATGGCGGATTGCGCAGCTTCTCGGTGAGGTCGCGGAGCGTTCGCAGTTCGTCGTCGTCGAGGTGCGACATGCGCTCGGCGATCGAGCGGCCGTGAACGGTGGCGAGCGTGCGGAAGGCCCGCGCGCCGGCATCCGTCGCTCTGACCAAGGCGCCGCGACCGTCTTCGGGATCGGGGCATTTGGCGATGAGTCCGCGTGAGACCATGCGGTCGATCAGGCGGGAGACGCTGGGCTGGCTGATCAGCATATTGCTGGTGACGTCGCGGAGCCGCGCGGTCATGCCGGGGGAGCGCGTCGCCGTGAGGAGCACGTCGTACTCGGCCTGCGAGAGGTGGGCGTCGTCGAAGTCCTTCACCATCTCGTCGAACAGCTCGTGCTGCGCGCGGAAGAGGCTCTCCCAGGCCTCGAGGGCGAGCTTGCGATCGGTCATGGAGAACAGCGTACTGGCACTCGCGGACGCCGCGCGGGCAGTCGCCACGCCACCCCGAGCGTGGTTTTCCGGGGCCGACTGCGGGTCGGCGGTGCCCCCGCCGACCCGCGAGCTCAGCCCTGGTCGTGTGACGCCGTCATCCACTGCACCAGCTGGTAGATGACGCCGTTGGGGTCGCTCATCTGGAAGTAGCGCTCACCCCAGGGCTCCGTCTCGATCGGAGTGACGATGTCTACGCCTTCATCCTGCAGCCGCAGGTACTCGTCGTCGATGCCGTCCACCGTGAACACGACGAGCAGGCCTGATGCCGATGCTGCCTGCGCCTGGGGCTTGAACGTCGGCAGACCGGTGCGCAGGTAGATGAGGTTGATTCCGGCGTCCGGGCGGGTCAGGGAGCTGAAACCCTCTGCGGCCATGGCGACGGTGAAGCCCAGGTGCTGCTCCGCCCATCGCGCGGAGGCTTCGACATCGGGAACGTTGAGAGAGATGGCGGATGCGGTGATGTTCATGCGACTCCTCGATAGTCTGTACGTCGTACAATGTAATGCGTACAACACAGATGTGGCAAGATCATTCCCGTGAGCTTCGAGCGGACCGGCGGCGGCCAACCCAGCAGAACCCTCGCTCTGCTGTGGGGTGAGCCCTCCGTGCCTCGCAAGGGACCGAGCCGATCGATCACCACGACCCAGATCATCGACGCATCGCTGTCGATCGCCGATGAGAGCGGACTCGGCGCTGTGACCATGCGGGCCGTCGCCGAGCGCGTCGGCGTATCGACCATGTCGGTGTACACCTACGTTCCTGGCAAGCCGGAACTGCTCGACCTCATGGTCGATGCCCTGTACCTGCGGATGGGGCGGATGCCGTGGGGCGGTGAAACCTGGAGGGATCGTGTCATCGCGGTGGCCGAGAGCAACAGGGCACTGCTCATGGCGCACTCGTGGATGACCGAGATCGCAGCGCTCAGTCGTCCGCCGCTGGGGCCGGGGGTGATGGCGAAGTACGAACACGAGCTCTCCGCCTTCGACGACGCGGGGCTGGACGATGTCGAGGTCGATGCGGCGCTGACCTTCCTTCTCGGATTCGTGCAGTCGCATTGCCGTTCTGCACATGACGCCGAGCGCGCGACGACGGACACGGCGATGACGGATGCGCAATGGTGGGACGCCAATCAGGCGATACTCGCGCGCGCACTGGACCCCGCGGTCTACCCTCGCGCGGCGCGGATCGGCGCAGCCGCGGGGAACGCGCAGGGGGCCGCGTGGTCGGCTCAGCATGCCTGGGAGTTCGGCCTGGAACGAGTGCTCGACGGACTCGCAGTGCTCATCGCGCGCTGATCGCGATGAGTCTGCTCGGGCGGGCGGTTCTTCGCCGACGCAAGTAAAGGGCCGGTCGGAGAGGCTTCCGACCGGCCCTTGTCCCTTGCACCAAGAGTGTCCTGCAATCACATGAGGTGGATGCCACAGCAAACATTCACCGTGCGATCACTCTATAACGGGGCGGTAACGAATGCAACGGTTTGGTCACGGAAATCTTGGACCGACACTGTCGGCCCGAGTTGACAGAATCGGTGAGGTGCACACCGTGAAGCGGGATACTCAGCGCCTGACCTTGGCCGAGGTCGCGCCGGCTCTGGTGTTCGCGGGTCTGGCGTGTGTCGGCTTGCTGCTCCTGCCGGCGGTGCAGGCGGCTGAGCCGGTCGCGGGCGAAGTGCCGCTCTCGCCCGCCGTCGTCGGGTGGTGGGTCCTCATCGCCGTCATCGTCGTTCAGGCGGCCGCGCTGCTCTGGGCGAAACAGGCGCCACGGCTCGTGCTCGTGATCGTCTCCATCGCGCCGCTCGTTCTCGCAGTCACGGCTCCGGCCTCCACGTTCAGCGTCACTGCTCTCGGCATCATCTTCGCTGTCTTCCTCGCCGTGATGCGCGAGCCGCTGCGGCGCCTGTCCGCAGTGATCCCGATCACGATCGTGCTGGTGGCCTTGTCGCAGATGGTCAACGATGTTCGTGCGGGAGCGCCCTTCGACGTCTCGACCGTGGCGATGGCTGTGGTGCAGGGTCTCGTCGTCGTGGGCGGACCGCTCGTGATCGCGCTGTTCTTCGCCGCCCGTCGAGATGCTCGTGTCAGCCGCGGCAACGAGATGCTGGCGCTCAAGCGCGAGCGCGACGCCCTCGTCCAGGCCGCGGTGTCACGGGAGCGGATGGCGATGTCGCGCGAGCTGCACGACATCGCCGCGCATCACATGTCGGGCATCGCGCTGCTCTCGTCCGCCATCTACCGGCAGGTCGACACAGACCCGGAGGCGGCGAAGACGTCAGCGCAGAAGGTGCGCGCGCAGAGCACGATGGCGCTCGACGACCTCAGGCGGGTGATCGGACTGCTGCGCGAGGATGCCGACAGCAGCCGCACCGTGGAGACGCTGGCTTCGGTGCGCGAGCTGATCGAGCTGCGCGAGAACTCGGGATTGCCGGTCGAGTACGAGGTGCTCACCGGCGAATGGAGCCTGGGGACGGGCATCGGCCCGCTCGCGCAGCTTGTCGTGTACCGCACGATTCAGGAGGCTCTAGCCAACGTGGTGGCGCACGCGCCCGGCGCGCACTGCGTGGTGCAGGTCGACGATCGCGCGCTCGACGTGCTCATCGTGCAGATCGTCGACGACGGATCCCGCGCGCCCGATCCGGGGCCCGGTGGCGGGTTCGGTCTCGTGGGAATGCGGGAGCGCGCCGACCTCATCGGCGCCGAGCTGGACTACGGCCCGACCGATGCGGGCGGTTGGCGTGTTCGGCTCACAGTGAAGAGAGAAGCAGCATGATCCGCGTACTCATCGCCGATGATCAGCCCCTCGTGAGAGCCGGCCTGTCGGCGCTGGTGAACATGGAGGACGACCTCGAGGTGGTGGGCGAGGCATCCGATGGCATCGAGGCGCTCGCGATGGCGCGAGAACTGCGCCCGGATGTCGCCTGCCTCGACATCCGGATGCCGGGGCTCGACGGCATCGCCGTCGCCCGTGAGCTGTGCGGGCCTGATGCCGAGCTCGCGATCCCCGTCCTGATCCTCACCACGTTCGACCTCGACGACTATGTCTTCGGAGCGCTCGAGGCCGGCGTCTCGGGCTTTCTGCTGAAGGATGCCGATCCCGAGACCATCACGAAGGCGATCCGACAGGTGGCCGTCGGCCTGGGCACGATCGACGAGAGCCTCACCCGCCGGATCATGCGGGAGTTCGTCCAGCGGCGCAGCGTGAGGCCGGTGACCACATCCTTGACGAGCGATGTGCTCACCGGCCGCGAGCAGGAGATCCTGGTGCTCCTCGCCCAGGGCATGTCGAACGAAGAGATCGCACGGGCCCTGGTCATCGAGTTGTCGACCGTGAAGTCGCACCTCGCACGGATGCTGCCGAAATTAGGTGTTCGCTCCCGTCTTCAGGCGGTCGTCTGGGCGTACCAGAACCGCTTCGTCGACCTGCCCTGACTGCTCCTTGCGGTAGCCGAGCTTTCCGCGCGTCGCGATGATCACGATGACGGCGGCGATCACTGCGCTGACGGCGAGGGCGTAGGAGGTGACGTTCTCGCTGACGGTCGGGAACATCTCGCTCCAGACGACGGACATGAAGTTGTTGACGCTCACGTGCGCCAGCATGGCGAGCGGAAGGCTCTGACCTGTGCGGTTGAACACCCAGGCCATGACGACGTTGAAGGCGATGCAGAAGACGGCGAAGCTCGCGGGCCGAGTCCAGTCGGCTTCCGGGTAGCCGCCCCATTCCGTCAGGAAGAGCGGCATGTGCCACAGCGCCCACAGCGGGCCCAGGATGAGGCGGAGCGCATGGGGCCGAACTTGTCCTGCAGGCGGGGCAGGGCGAAGTCGCGCCACCCCGGTTCCTCGGCGAGGCCCGTGGTGAGCATCTGCAAGACGAGCATCGGGAGGTAGACGGCGAGCACGGTGACGGACGGAGCCATGACCTGGCCGCCCGAGACCATCAGCCCGGTGACGATCAGTGCGGCTGGTACGCCGAGCACAGCGATGGCGTACCAGCGCCAGCGCACACGCCAGCGCCAGAGACGAGCGCCCCACTGTCGGAGCCCGGCCGCTCCGCCGGTGATCGCCGTGACGATCAGGGCCGACGTGATCGGCCCCAGATAGGCGCCGGGGAGCATCCCCGTCAGCTGGCCGAGCTCGAAGGTGTAGTCCCACACGCCCAGTCCGTTGTTCGAGAGGATGTACGGCGTCCAGGCGATCCAGCTGAGCGCATTGGCGAGCACGAAGAAGGTCACAAGCGGATGCCGCGCGATGACACCTCTGAGGCCCCGCTGTTGTGTGACGTCGTTCATGACTGCTTCCTCTCATCGGCTCTGCGGCGCGAAACGGCCACATTCCGACGGTAGAAGTCGCCGACTTCTCTCTCGAGAGTCGAACGGTTGCACCTCGAGAAACCCATCGAACGGTGCAATCTGCATCCAAAGTTGCAGGCGCCGTATGCATCCGAAGGGCAGCCCGGGTCTTGACAATAAAACTGAGTACACTCAAACTCGGGTCTAGTCGGTTTTCACGACCTGATCGAAGGAGCAACAGCATGAGAGCGTTCGTCCTCTCGAAGTACAAGACCGCGGTGCACGAGGCCGACGTCGCGGAGCCGATCGTCGGCGAACGCGACGTTCTCGTGCGCGTCCAGGCTGCCGGCCTCAATCAGCTCGACGAGAAGATCCGTGCGGGCGAGTTCAAGGCGATCCTCCCGTATCGCCTGCCGCTCATCCTCGGCCACGACGTCGCCGGCACCGTCATCCGCGTCGGAGCCCGCGTGAGCGGCTTCCGGCCGGGCGACGAGGTCTACGCTCGCCCACGGGATCACCGCATCGGCGCCTTCGCCGAGCGCATCGCGATCGACGAGCGCGACGTCGCGCTCAAACCGCGTTCGATCGCGATGGACGAGGCCGGCTCGCTACCGCTCGTGGCCTTGACCGCGTGGCAGGCGCTCGTCGAGATCGCCGACGTGCGTCCAGGGCAGAAGGTCCTCATCCATGCGGGAGCCGGCGGTGTCGGCTCGATCGCGATCCAGCTCGCGAAGCACCTCGGGGCGGAGGTGGCCGCGACCGCGAGCGCCGCGAACGCAGAGTTCGTCCGGCTGCTCGGCGCCGATCGAGTCGTCGACTATCGAACGGAGGACTTCGCAGAAGTGCTCAGCGGATACGACGTGGTCCTGGACAGCCTCGGCGGGGAGAACCTCGAGAAGTCGCTGCGCATCCTTCGCCCCGGCGGCACGGCGATCGGCATCTCCGGCCCGCCCACTCCCGAGTTCGCGCGCGCGGCCGGCCTGAGCCCGATCCTCCGTCTCGCCATCACCGGCCTGAGTCGCCGCATCCG
>Ga0308158_10000256_pt1 | contig 109176 bp, 89 predicted proteins | sample PhyBR2_FD_201038 | JGI IMG/M metagenome (GOLD analysis project Ga0308158, IMG submission 201038) | Phyllosphere microbial communities from UC Gill Tract Community Farm, Albany, California, United States - DLSLB.R2 | ecosystem: Host-associated > Plants > Phyllosphere > Unclassified | place... | reverse complement strand
TGCCGGCAACAAGGGCCTGGGCGAGTTCAACCTGGAAGGCATCCCGCCGGCACCGCGCGGCACCCCGCAGATCGAAGTGACCTTCGACATCGACGCCAACGGCATCCTGCACGTGGGCGCGAAGGACAAGGCCACCGGCAAGGAAAACAAGATCACCATCAAGGCGAACTCGGGCCTGTCGGAAGACGAGATCCAGAAGATGGTGAAGGACGCCGAGCTGAACGCGGAAGAGGACAAGAAGGTCAAGGAACTGGCCGAAGCCCGCAACCAGGGCGACGCGCTGGTCCACCAGACCAAGAAGTCCATGACCGAGTACGGCGACAAGCTGGATGCCGGCGACAAGTCGAACATCGAGTCCGCGATTTCCGCCCTCGAAGGCGTGCTGAAGTCGGGTGACAAGGCCGAGATCGAATCGAAGATCGCTGCCCTGAACACCGCCGCGCAGAAACTGGGCGAGAAGATGTACGCCGACCAGGCCGGCGCTGGCGCCGCCGGTGCGGCTGGCGCGCAACAGCCGGGCGCCGAGCAGGGCGCCAAGCAGGACGACGACGTGGTCGACGCCGACTTCAAGGAAGTCAAAGACGCCAAGTAATGTCACAATAGGGGGTTGCCCGTCCAGGGTAAATCCCGCCGCGGAACATCCCGAGCCGATGCAGCCTTTTGGTGCCCGGCTCGGTTTTTTTGCACAGATAGTTGAGTAGATAGACAACAGCAAGGTGCCGACAAATGGCAAAGCGTGATTTTTACGAGATTCTCGGCGTCGCGAAGACTGCTTCGGAAGACGAGATCAAGAAGGCCTATCGCAAGCTTGCGATGAAGTACCACCCCGACCGCAATCCGGATAACAAGGAAGCGGAGGAGAAGTTCAAGGAGGTCAAGGAAGCCTACGAGATGCTGACCAATCCGGAGAAGCGCGAGGCTTACGACCGTTACGGTCACGCCGGCGTGGATCCGAACAGCGGCATGGGCGGCGGTTTCGGCGCCGGCGGCTTCGGCGATGCCTTCGGCGACATCTTCGGCGACATCTTCGGCGGTGGACGCGGCCGCAGCTCGGGCCCGCAGGTGTACCGCGGCGCCGACCTGCGCTACAACCTCGAGATCACGCTGGAGCAGGCAGCCGCCGGCTTCGACACCACGATCCGCGTGCCGAGCTGGGACAAGTGCGACACCTGCCACGGCAGCGGCGCCAAGCCGGGCACGCAGCCCGTCACCTGCTCGACCTGCCACGGCCACGGCCAGGTGCGCATGCAGCAGGGTTTCTTCTCGATCCAGCAGACCTGCCCGAAGTGCCATGGCAGCGGCAAGATCATCCCGGAACCGTGCGCGGCCTGCGGCGGCGCCGGACGCATCAAGCGCAACAAGACCCTGGAAGTGAAGATCCCGGCCGGTATCGACAACGGCATGCGGATCCGCTCCTCGGGCAACGGCGAGCCGGGCACCAACGGCGGGCCGCCGGGCGACCTGTACGTGGAAATCCACATCAAGCCGCACGAGGTGTTCCAGCGCGAAGGCGACGACCTGCATTGCGAAATGCCGATCTCGTTCACCAAGGCGGCGCTGGGCGGCGAGATCGAAGTGCCGACCCTGGGCGGCAAGGTGTCCTTCACCATCCCTGAAGGCACCCAGACCGGCAAGACCTTCCGCCTGAAGGGCAAGGGCATCAAGGGCGTGCGCTCCGGCTACGCCGGCGACCTGTTCTGCCACGTCGTGGTCGAGACCCCGGTCAAGCTGACCGACAAGCAGAAGGACCTGCTGCGCGAGTTCGACCGCCTGACCAGGGAAGGCGGCTCGAAGCATAGCCCGCAGAGCAAGGGCTGGATGGATAAAGTGAAGGACTTCTTCGAATAAGAAGTCCACCAACCGCTGAACGGTGCGAGCCTTCGGCGGTTTTTTTTGCATTAACAGTTGGCTTAAACATAAGCAGTTCAAGCGTAACGTAGTAAAAGGGAGTCAGATGCCTAATTCAAAACCCATCACCAGGGAGCTGTTCGCCAAAAACCGCGCCTGGGCGGAATCGGTCGTCGCCAAGCAGCCCGATTTCTTCAAATCGCTGGCCGCGCAGCAGGCCCCGGAATACATGTGGATCGGCTGTTCCGACAGCCGCGTGCCCGCCAACGAACTGCTGGGCATGATGCCGGGCGAGATGTTCGTCCATCGCAACGTGGCGAACGTGGTGGTGCACTCGGACCTGAACTGCCTGTCGGTGCTCCAGTTCGCCATTGATGTGCTCAAGGTGAAGCACGTGATCATCTGCGGCCATTACGGCTGCGGTGGCGTGCATGCGGCCCTTACCGGACGCCGGGTCGGCCTGACCGACAACTGGCTGCGCCACGTGCAGGACGTCAAGCACAAGCACGGCCGCTACCTGGGCGAACTGGTACAGCCCGCCGTTGCCCACGACCGCCTGGTCGAGCTGAACGTGGCCGAGCAGGTGATCAACTGCGCCCAGACCACGGTGGTGCAGGACGCCTGGGAGCGCGGCCAGGAACTGACGATCCACAGCTGGGTGTACGGCCTGAAGGACGGCCTGCTGCGCGACCTCGGCATGACGGTGTCGAGCGCCGAGGAACTGACGCAGAAATATGATGCGCTGCTGAAGCGCTACGTGGACGGCTGGATCCCGGCGTGAGCGATCTGCCGCGGCTGCGCGCGGATCAAAGTCGGCAGCCAGGCGGACATCCAGCCGAAGCTGGATGCGGTGCTGCAGCGTTACGTGGAAAGCGGCGCGCAGCCAAGCAAGACCGGTGCCGTCAGAAGCGGTGGCGCAAGCCCATCGCGAACTGGCGGTTGCCGGTGCCCGGCTCTTCGCTGTTGCCCTCGGTGTAGGCAGCGCCGTTGTGATTGTGGATCACGCCATAAGACGCATAGACGTCGCTGCGCTTCGAGAAGGCATACATGTAGGCGGCGCCCAGCTGCTGCGCATCCTGGTCATGGATGGTGCGGTCGTCCTTGCGCACATAGGTCAGCACCACGGTGTGCGGGCCGAACGGCACCGAGGCTCCCAGCAGCAGGTCGCGGCTGTCGGTCGACGCGATCGGCGCCGCGCCGCCGAACACCGCCGCGCCATTGTTCAGGGGCGTGCTGTTGCGGCCCTTGTTGACCTCGTAGCCGAAGTAGCCGCGCACCGGGCCGAAATCGTAGTTCGCCCCCAGCAGCAGGTTGCGGGCCGGATCGGTGCCGGTCACGGTGGCGCTGTCGTTGTTCTTGCGGTGGTAGGCGATGCGCGCGGCCAGCGGACCCTTGCTGTAGCCGAATGAGCCGCCGAAGGCCCGTCCCGCGGCGCTGTCGCCGGCCACTTCGCCGGCCACATACATCACATCGCCGCTGAAGCCGTTCATGTCCGGGGTGCGGTACAGCACCGAGTTCGAGGCCCGGAAGCCGGTCGGCGACATCAGGTTGTTCGAGCGGATCACGCCGTTGCGCAGCGGGTCGACCACCACGTTCAAGGTGGTGAACAGCGGCGTGTCCTGCAGGCCGGCCGAGACCGAACCGAGGCTGCCGCGCAGGCCCACGATCGAGGTGCGGCCGAACAGCGTGTTGCCCTGGGTCGAGGTGCCGTTGTCGGCGTGGATGCCGCCTTCGATCACGAAGAAGGCGGCCATGCCCTGGCCCAGGTCTTCGGTGCCGCGGAAGCCCCAGCGGCTCTGGGTTGCCATGCCGCTGGTCACGCGGGTCGAGGTGCCGGCGATGCCGCCCCGGTCGACCGATACGCCCACATCCATCACGCCATAGAAGGCGACCGAGGAACCGTCGGCCAGCGCGTTGCCGCTATATACGATCGCGCTGCCCAGCATGGCTGCGCACATCAGGGAAAACTTGGATTTCATTGTCTCGTCTTACTTTCTTTTGTTGTTGTTTTAAGCGGTCGTGACCGGTGCGCGCACGGCGGGCTTGCCGGATTCCGGGTCCGGGATCGGCTCGATTTTCCCGAGCACGAACACGAAGCAGATGATGCCGATGACGAGGATGACGCCGGCGACGAAGAAGGCGTTGGTGAACGAGGCGGTGGCGCCGACGATCATGCCGGTCACGATCGGCGCGGCGGCGCCCATCAGGTTGTTGGCGAAGTTCATGATGCCGCCGATGGTGCCGGCGCCGCCCTTCGGTGCGATCAGGGAAGGCAGCGACCAGCCGACCGGCGCGGCCGAGGCCAGGCCGCCCAGCGCGATCGAGATCCAGAAGATGGCCCAGGCCGGGTCGGTGGTCTGGGTGGCGCCGAACACGGCCAGGCCGAAGAACATGCCGACGATCAGCACGCCCTTGCGCACCTTCGATTCGTCCTTGCCGCGCGAGATCAGGTGGTCGATCAGCCAGCCGCCGACGAACAGGTCGGTCAGGGTGGCGAAGGCCCAGGGGATGGCGGCGAAGCCGGCCGACTTGATGATACTCATGTGCATCTGCTCGACCAGGTAGCCCGGCAGCCAGGTCAGGAACAGGTAGAAGGTGTAGCCGTAGGCGGCAAAGCCGATGGTCAGGCCCCACACCTTCGATTTGGTCAGCAGGTAGCCCAGCATGTTGAGGGCGCCGGCTTCGGCCGGGCCTTCGGGAGCGGCGCCGCCGCGCTGGATGTAGTCGAGTTCCGCCTTCGACAGGTTCTTGTCGGCGCTCGGATCGCGGTACAGCACGTAGAAGGCGATGAAGTACAGGAAGCTCAGGGCCGCGGTGAGCGCGAAGCCCCAGCGCCAGCCGAAGGCCACCACCGTGACCGCCACCAGCGGCACGCCGATCACGTTCGAGAACTTGGCGGCGGCATCGAAGATGGCGGTGGCCAGGCCGCGCTCGTTGCGCGGGAACCAGTAGCCGGTGGCCTTCGAGCTGACCGGGAAGGCCGGCGCTTCGGCCACGCCCAGCAGGATGCGCGCCACGAAGATGCCGGCAAAGCCGCTCGAGAACGCCGTGATCACCGAGGCGATCCCCCACAGGAAGGCGCCCCAGCGTCCGACCTTGGTCGGGCCGAAGCGGTCCAGCACCATCCCGACCGGGATCTGCAGCAGCGAGTACGACCACGCGAACGCGGAGAACAGCAGGCCCAGTTCGACAGGGCTCAGGTGGAACGCGTCCTTGATCTGGGGCGCCGCGACCGACAGGCCGATGCGGTCGATGTAGTTGATCAGGACGCCGACGCCGAGCAGCGCGCCGATGCCCCAGCGGCGGCGGGGAATGCCTTGGTTTCTTGGTGATGCCATGCTTGTCTCCTGTGAGTGGATGGGTTCTAGCGACCCTCGGGGTGAAGGATTGCTTCGGTGAGTGCCGGAAGCGGTTTGCTGATGTCGAGCAGCAGGCCGGCTTCGTCCTGCTGCAGGGGTTCGAGGTCGCGCAGCTGGCTGTCGAGCAGCGAGGCCGGCATGTAGTGGGCGGTGCGCGCCAGCATGCGCTGGGCGATCAGCTCGCGCGGGCCGCTCAGGTGCGCGAAGCGCAGGCCGGGATCGGCGGCGCGCAACAGGTCGCGGTAGCGGCGCTTCAGGGCCGAGCAGGCCAGCACCAGGCCTTCGCCGCGCGCCCGGGCAGCCGCGATCTCGGCCTGCAGCGTGCGCAGCCAGTCGGCGCGGTCGTCGTCGTCGAGGGGAATGCCGGAAGCCATCTTGGCCACGTTCGATGCGCTGTGGTAGGCGTCGCCTTCGAGAAAGCGCACGCCCAGCGCGCGCGCCAGCCGTTGTCCGACTTCGCTCTTGCCGCAGCCGGAGACGCCCATGACGACCCAGCGGGCCGGAGACAGGGGGGAGTGGACGTTATCTTGCATATTTACAATACCGATCGGTGAATGGTTTTTTGGTAGCGCTACCAATTTTCGGGCGAGTCTACGCCGATCAGATATTTTGTAAAGATATTTCTATGCTGCGGCGCAGCACATGACTGGGAAGGGGAATATTGCCGCGGCCGCGTCCTCGAGGGAGCGCGGCCGCGAGGAGGGATTACGCGCTCTCGCGCGCCATGAGGGTAAAGCCGAGATCGATGCGGGTCGCGGCCGGCTGCTCGCCGCGGATCACGGTGCGCAACAGTTGCGCCGCTTCGAAGCCGACCCGGTAGCGCGGGGTGGCGATGGTGGTGACGGAAGGATTCATCCACGCCGATACCGGCAAGTCGTTGAAGCCGCAGATGGCGAGTTGCCCGGGCACGGCGATGCCACGCCGCTGGCACTGGAAGATGGCGCCCTGGGCGAGGTCGTCGTTGCAGCAGAAGATCGCGTCGCAGTCGGGCGTCACCGACAGCATGCGGCCCAGCAGCTCGGCGCCGAGCGCGATGGTCGATGGATCGCCGACCATGGTTTCCAGCTGCGGGTCGTAGCGGCCGGCTTCCTGCAAGGCGCGGCGGTAGCCTTCGGCCCGTTTCAGGGTCCGCTCGTCGCGCTGGGCGCCCATGAAGCCGATCTTTTTATAGCCCTTGTCGAGCAGGTAGCGGGTCATCGTGTAGCCGGCCTGGAGCTGGGAAAAGCCGACCGACAGCGCGTCCGGCGAACTCGCCAGGTCCATCATCGACACTACCGGCAGCTTCGATGAGGCGAGCAGTTCCGTCACCCGTTTGCTGTGGGTCAGCCCGGAGAGCAGGATGCCGTCCGGGCTCGACTGCATGTAGGTGCCGAGCAGCTTTTCTTCTTCGGCATCGGAATAGCGGGTGTTACCGATCAGGATCTGGTAGCCATCCTCTTCCAGCGCGTCCTGGATGCCGGCCAGCACCTCGGTGAACACGGCGTTCGACAGCGAAGGCACCAGCACCACGATGACTTTCGACTGGCTCGATGCGAGCGCGCGCGCGGCGCGGTTGGGCACGTAGCCCAGTTCCGCCACGGCCTGGGCGACGCGCGCGCGCAGGGCTTCCGACACCCGGTCCGGCTGGCTGATCGCACGCGATGCGGTCATGGTGCCGACGCCGGCCCTGGCCGCCACCTCGGCCAGCGTGACGCGGCCGCTGGCGCGGCTGCGGGGAGTCTCTGGTTTGTTCATCTCGTGCCGTATTTTGGTAGCGTTATCAGCGCCTTGATCGGATCCGGCCGCTGTATCATGGCGTTCCCGCACCTGCGGGGACACTTGTATTGGAGCATGATTATGGCAAATGATCCGGCAGTTGGCGACCTGGCGCAGCTACGCGCGCTCGTGCGCGAATTCGTCGACGAGCGCGACTGGGACCAGTTCCACTCGCCGAAGAACCTGGCCGCCGCGCTGACGGTGGAAGCGGCCGAGCTGCTGGAACACTTCCAGTGGCTGCGCGATGGCCGCGCCGAGGAACTCGGGCCTGGCAAGCTGGTCGAGGTGCGGCACGAGATGGCCGATGTGCTGGTCTACCTGGTGCGGCTGGCCGACAAGCTCGACGTCGACCTGCTGGCGGCCGTGCAGGAGAAGATGGTGCTCAACCGGGCCAAGTACCCGGCCGAGCAGGTGCGCGGCGACGCGCGCAAGTATTACGAGTACAAGGGCGCGGCCAAGCGCTGACGCTGGTCGAACGGCCTGGCGGCGCCTTCCAGCTGGAACACCCCGACCACGGTTTCCATGTGCTGCGCCTGCACGCGCATGGCCTCGCTGGCCGCGGACGCTTCCTCGACCAGGGCCGCATTCTGCTGGGTGACGGCGTCCATCTGGCTGATCGCCTGGTTGATCTGCTCGATCCCGGCTTCCTGCTCGTGGCTGGCCAGCGCGATGTCGCGGATGATGGCGGTCACGCGCTCGACGCTGGTGACGACCTCGCCCATCGTCGCGCCGGCCTTGCCGACCAGCCTGGTCCCGGCATCGACGTCGCCGGCCGAGGCTTCGATCAGCGCCTTGATTTCCTTCGCCGCACTCGCCGAGCGGTGGGCCAGGTTGCGCACCTCGGCCGCCACGACCGCGAAACCGCGGCCCTGCTCGCCGGCGCGCGCCGCTTCCACGGCGGCGTTCAGCGCCAGGATATTGGTCTGGAAGGCGATGCCGTCGATGACGCCGATGATCTCGGTGATCTTGCCGGCCGACGCGCTGATCGATCCCATCGTCGCCACCACCTGCTCGACCACCGCGCCGCCCTGCTGCGCCACTTTCGATGCGGCGTCCGCCAGCTGGTTGGCCTGGCGCGCATGCTCGGCGTTCTGCTTCACGGTCACGGTCAGCTCCTCCATCGCGGAGGCGGTTTCTTCGAGCGCGCTGGCCTGCTGTTCGGTCCGCGATGACAGGTCGAGGTTGCCGCTGGCGATCTGGTTCGAGGCCGAGGCGATCGTCGCGCTGCTGTCGCGCACTTCGCCGACGATGCGGTAGAGATCGCGGTTCATCCGGTTCAGCGCGTCGAGCAACTGGCCGGTTTCGTCGAGCGAGGTCGCCTCGTCATGCTGGCGCAGGCGTCCTTGCGCGACTTCCTGCGCGACTCCCATCGCGCGCTGCAGCGGACCGGTGACCGAGCGCGTGACCCAGGTCGAGGAGAGGATTGCCGCCACGTTCGCGATCAGGCACAGGGCGAACACCAGGCGCTGGGCGAAGCCGCTCTGCTGCTGCAGCCCGAGCGCGACCTCGGCCGCTTTGTTTTTCTGGTGTTCGGCCAGCTTGTGGATGCTGGCCAGGTAGTCCCTGAGCGCCGCGCGCATGCTGGCGTTGGCCGCGTTGCGCTGCTGCTCGTCGACCGCGCCGGCCCCGGCATCGAACGCCACCTTGCGCGCGCGGGCATACGCTTCCCGCTTGACGCCGATTTCGGCCAGCAGGGCCTTGCCACCGGCGCTGTTCACCTGCTGCTCGAGCTGGTCCTGGATGTTGCCGATGCGTGCGCTGGTGGTACTGATTTGTTCCTGGAGTTCGCTGCGCTCGGCCGGGTCGCTGGTGGCGATGACGAGCGCCGAGCGGGTGCCATTCAGTTGGGTCGCGGCATGCCACTCTTCGCTGAGGCGTTCTTTCGCGATGGCGTCGTTCAGCAGGAAGTCGGTGCGGTCGCTGAAGTCGCCCAGCAGCCAGATGGCGCCGGCCGCCTGGATAATCATCAGGATCAATTGCAGGCCAAAGCTCGCGCCCAGGCGGGTGCGCAGTTTTAAATCAGAAAATTTCATTCTTGTAATTGTTTGGTGGCCAGACGGTCGCTTGTGTCTTGGCTGGCTGGATGGATGGAAGACGGCAAATGAGGACTCGAACAAAGTTGCAGATACAACATGAACAAAGATTCTAGTAGGACAATTCCTACAAGGCAACAACAAACCGTAATTTGTTGTAATTGAGAAAGATTTAATGGACGAGGGACTGCGGAAAGCGGCCCTCAGGCCAGCTTCAGGTAATACGTGACGAGCCCATCCGAGCTGTCGATGCCGAGGACCGCCATCAACCTGTCGAGCTCGGCGGCGAAGTGCTCGCGCGCCTCGGCATCTTCTTCCTGCACGCTTTCCAGCGATGCCTGGAACTGCTTCAGCACCCAGAACTTGGTCGGATGCGCCTCGATCCCGGCCAGCAGGCGGATGGCGAGGTCATCCAGCGCCACCGCCAGGCGTTCCCGTTCCGGCGACGGATTCACGCCCGGCAGATCGGCCAGCTTGGGGCCGTCGCGAAAAGCGCGCAGGCCCTCGAGTACGCGCGGCACGATGAACAGCGGCGCATCCTTCACCTCCGCCATCGGATCGCGCGCCATGCTTACATGCCCCCGAGGCAGATGTACTTGACGACCAGGTAGTCGTCCATGCCGTACTTCGAGCCTTCGCGGCCCAGGCCGGACTGCTTCACGCCGCCGAAGGGGGCGATCTCGTTCGAGATCAGGCCGGTGTTCACGCCCACCATGCCGGTCTCGATCTGCTCGGCCACGCGCCACACGCGGCCGATGTCGCGCGCGTAGAAGTAGGAGGCCAGGCCATACTCGGTGTTGTTGGCCAGGGCGATCACTTCTTCCTCGGTCTTGAAGCGGAACAGCGGCGCCACCGGGCCGAAGGTTTCTTCTTCCGACACCAGCATGGCCGGGGTCACGTCGGCCAGCACGGTCGGCTGGAAGAAGCTGTGGCCGAGTTCATGGCGCTTGCCGCCCAACAGCAGGCGCGCACCCTTGGACAGCGCGTCGGCGATGTGGTGCTCGACTTTCACGAGCGCCTTGTCTTCGATCAGCGGGCCCTGGTTCACGCCCGGCTCCATGCCATTGCCGACCTTCAGGCCCTTGACCTTTTCGGTGAAGCGGCGCGCGAATTCGTCGTACACGCCGTCCTGCACGTAGATGCGGTTGGCGCAGACGCAGGTCTGGCCGGCGTTGCGGTACTTCGAGGCGATCGCGCCTTCGACCGCGGCATCGAGGTCGGCATCGTCGAACACGATGAAGGAGGCGTTGCCGCCCAGTTCCAGCGACAGCTTCTTGACCGTCGGCGCGCATTGTTCCATGAGGAGCCTGCCGACCGGGGTCGAGCCGGTAAAGCTCAGCTTGCGCACGATCGGATTCGCGCACATCTCGGCGCCGATCGCCTTGGCGTCGCCGATCACGATCGAGAACACGCCTTTCGGCACGCCGGCGCGTTCGGCCAGCACGGCCAGGGCCAGGGCCGAGAACGGAGTCAGTTCGGCGGGCTTCAGCACGATCGGGCAGCCGGCGGCGAGGGCCGGGGCGACCTTGCGAGTGATCATCGCGGACGGGAAGTTCCACGGCGTGATCGCGGCGCACACGCCGATCGGTTCCTTGGTCACGATCAGACGGCGATCGCGCGCCGGCGATTCCAGCACGTCGCCCTCGATGCGCTTGGCCTGCTCGCCGAACCATTCGAAGAAGGAAGCGGCATAGCTTACTTCGCCTTTTGCTTCCGCCAGCGGCTTGCCCTGTTCCGCGGTCATGATGGCCGCCAGGTCGTCCGCGTTTTCCAGCATCAGGTCGTTCCACTTGCGCAGGATCAGGGCGCGTTCGCGCGCGGTCTTCTTGCGCCATGCCGGCCAGGCGGCGTTCGCGGCCTCGATCGCGCGGCGGGTTTCCTGCGCGCCCATGTGCGGCACGGTGCCCAGCGATTCGCCGGTGGCCGGGTTCGTCACCGTCACGGTTTGCCCCTCGGCAGCGTCGCACCATTCGCCGTCGATATACGCTTGCTGGCGCAGCAGGGAAGGATCTTTCAGGTTCAGCATGGTTTCCTCGTGCTTGTTCGAATTAGAAGATAAAGATACCACGCAATCCGGTACGTCGTGCCCACGCTCCCCGATCGCCAACCCTGCCGTTCGTGTTGGCATGCTTCTCAACTTAACGATAAGATTTTGCTATCGGTTTCTGAACAGAAGTACCTATCCCACTAGCAGATTTCAGCGATGCGCAGCGGAAACTCCTGTGCCTCTTGATCTGGATTAACGGCCACTCGCATTCGGATCAGATTGCAGTATCATGGTCCGCGTGCGCCTCACTTCACAAAGGTAGAGACCATGCGCCCGATCGTTATCGTCCCCGCTTGCACCCGCGATTTCGGAGAACATCCGTATCACGCGGCCCAGCACAAGTATGTCGACGCCGTCGTGCTCGGCGCCGATTGCGCCCCCATGATCCTGCCGTCGCTCGGGGAAGCGCTCGACCTGGAAACCATGCTCGACCTGTGCGACGGCATCATGCTGACCGGCTCGGCGTCGAACGTACATCCCAGCTATTACTCCGAGGAAGTGCTGGACCCGACCCTGCCGCAGGACCCGGCGCGCGACCAGACCACGCTGCCGCTGATCCGGGAGGCGGTCAAGCGTGGCATCCCGATCATCGCGATCTGCCGCGGGTTCCAGGAAATGAACGTGGCGCTGGGCGGCAGCCTGTACCAGGCGGTACAGGCGGTGCCGGGACATTTCGACCATCGCGAAAATCCCGAGCTGGGCATGGACGAGCAGTATGGCGATGCGCACAAGATCAAGATCATGCCGGGCAGCATGCTGCACGGCATCCTGGGCGCGGACGAGATTCCCGTCAATTCCCTGCACGGACAGGGCGTCCACGAGCTGGCGCCCGGCCTGACGGTCGAAGCGGTGGCGGAGGATGGGCTGGTCGAGGCGTTTTCCGTCTCGATTTCGCCGGGCTTCACGCTGGCCGTCCAATGGCATCCGGAATGGCGCATCACCCATAACCCGTACTCGATGAAGATGTTCGGCGCCTTCGGCGATGCCTGCCGCGCCCGCTTTCAATCCAAGAAACGGAAGAGCTTATGACCGCCTCTCAAAAATGGGCGGCCCGGCACGTCCCATAGCGTCCCTGTTCAGACCGCACCGAACGCCGCAGGCTGCGCGTGCGCGCCTGCGTTCATCCAACGAACAGAGGAGCCATCATGGCTATCCGCGACAAATTTTCTTACAACGACATGGACGAGTGGCTCAACGGTAAACGAGTCACCGAAATCGAATGCCTGGTCCCCGACCTGACCGGCGTCGCCCGCGGCAAGATCCTGCCGCGCGTGAAATTCACCGAAGACCGCGGCATGCGCCTGCCCGAGATCGTGCTGGGCATGACCGTCACCGGCAACTCGCCGGAGAACGACGACGCCTTCGACCGCGCGATCTCGACCACCGACCGCGACATGATCCTGAAGGCCGACCCGGGCACGATCACGATGGTGCCGTGGGCCGTCGACCCGACCGCGCAAGTCATCCACGACTGCTATTTCGCCGACGGCCGCCTGGTCGACTTCGCCCCGCGCAGCGTGCTGCGGCGCGTGCTCAAGCTGTACACCCAGAAGGGCTGGAAGCCGATGGTGGCGCCGGAACTCGAGTTCTATCTCACCGCAAAGAACATCGACCCCGACCTGCCGCTGGCCGCGCCGATCGGCCGCAGCGGCCGTTCCGAGACCAGCCGCCAGGTCTACAGCATCGACGCCGTCAACGAGTTCGATCCGCTGTTCGAAGACATCTACGACTACTGCGACATGATGGGCCTGGACGTCGATACCCTGATCCACGAGATCGGCGCCGGCCAGATGGAGATCAACTTCCAGCACGGCGAACCGCTCGGCCTGGCCGACAAGGTCTTCTACTTCAAGCGCACCTTGCGCGAGGCGGCGCTCAAGCACGACATGTACGCCACCTTCATGGCCAAGCCGATGGCGGGCGAACCCGGTTCGGCGATGCACGTGCACCAGAGCGTGGTGGACGGCGACACCGGGCGCAACATCTTCAGCAACGAGGACGGCGCGCCCTCCGACCTGTTCCGCTGGTATGTCGGCGGCCTGCAGAAGTACATGCCGTCGGCGATGGCGATCGTCGCTCCCTACGTGAACTCGTACCGCCGCATCGTGCGCCGCACGGCCGCGCCGATCAACCTGCAGTGGGGCGTGGACAACCGCACCGTCGGCATCCGCGTGCCGGTCTCGGGCTCGCAGGACCGCCGCGTCGAGAACCGCGTGATCGGCGCTGACGCCAACCCGTATCTCGCGCTGGCCGTCACCCTGGCCTGCGGCTACCTGGGCATCCAGGAACAGCTCGAACCGACCCCGATGGTCGAGGGCAGCGCCTACAAGATGGAAGTGGAACTGCCGCAGGGCCTGCCGGAAGCCCTGGCCCTGCTGCGCCGTGAAGACCGCCTGCGCGACATCCTGGGCGAGCGCTTCATCGACGTCTATTCGGCGGTCAAGGAACTCGAGCACCAGGAGTTCATGACCGTGATCAGCCCGTGGGAACGGGAACACCTGCTGCTGCATGTATAAGCGTCCAATAACAATGGGGGTCCATCATGGCAAGCGATATCATTGCGGCGGTCGATCCGCTCGCGTCGGTCCGGGAGGTCGATAGCCCGGGAACTCTGGATACACGCGCGCTGCAGCAGCTCGACAGCGCTCACTACCTGCATCCCTTCACCGACCATGGCGCGCTGCGCGAACGCGGCGCGCGCGTGATGGTGCGCGGGGACGGCATCTACCTCTGGGATTCGGACGGCCACAAGGTCATCGACGGCATGTCGGGCCTGTGGTGCGTGAACGTCGGCTACGGACGCGCGAGCATGACCGCCGCCGTGGCCAGGCAGATGGACACGCTGTCCTTCTACAACAGCTTCTTCAACACGACCAATGTGCCGGCGCTGATGCTGGCGGCGCGCCTGGCGCAGCTGGCGCCGGCGGGCTTCGGCCACGTGTTCTTCACCGGCTCCGGCTCGGAAGCCAACGACACCATCGTGCGCATGCTGTGGCGCTACTGGCAGTTGATGGGGCAGCCGCAGCGCCAGGCCATCATCAGCCGCCGCAACGCCTACCACGGCAGCACGGTGGCCGGGGCCTCGCTGGGCGGCATGGCCGGCATGCATGCGCAGGGCGCGCTGCCGATCCCCGGCATCCACCACATCGAGCAGCCGAATTTCGCCGAGCACGGGCAGGGCATGAGCGAGGCCGAATTCGGCCTGCGCGCGGCCGGCTGGCTCGAAGAGAAGATCCTCGAACTGGGCCCGGATAATGTCGCCGCCTTCATCGGCGAACCGGTGCAGGGCGCGGGCGGCGTGATCATCCCGCCGCCGACCTACTGGCCAGAAATCCAGCGCATCTGCGACAAGTACGGCGTGCTGCTGGTGTCCGACGAAGTGATCTGCGGCTTCGGCCGCCTGGGCACCTGGTTCGGCTGCCAGCTGATGGGCTTCCGGCCCGACCTGATCGCCTTCGCCAAGGGCGTGACCTCCGGCTATGTGCCGCTGGGCGGCGTGCTGGTGGGCGGCCGCGTGGCCCATACGCTGGTCGAGAAGGGCGGCGACTTCAACCACGGCTTTACCTATTCCGGCCATCCGGTCGCCTGCGCGGCGGCGCTCGAGAACCTGCGCATCATGGTCGACGAGCGCCTGGTCGAACGGGTGGCGCTGGAAACGGGGCCGCACCTGAAGGCCGCATTCGCCGCGCTGGCGGCCCACCCGCTGGTCGGGCACGCGGAGAGCATGGGCATGGCTGCCGCCCTGACCCTGGTGCGGCGCAAGGGAACATCGATGCACGACTGCGAGGCCTTCCCGCGCGAGCTGGCGGTGGGGATGGTGTGCCGCGCCCACATGTTCGACAACGGCGTGATCATGCGCGCGGTGGGGGACAGGATGATCGTGGCGCCGCCGCTGGTGATGACAAGCGCGCAGATCGATGAGATGGTGGAGCGGATTCGCTACTGCCTGGACCTGACCTTGGAAGATGTGACGCGGCGGGGGTGGATGGGCTGACGGCTGCCTCATTACTTCTTACACACTCACCGCCGTCTTATGCGGCTCATGCCGATTCTTCAGCACCTGCGGCGCCAGCGACCCCACGATCATGCCCGCGAACGCGGCGATCAGGCCCGCCAGCTGGCCAGGGAAGGCCTCGCCCAGCGAGGAGATCTGCGGGAAGTACACGATCCAGGTGGCGATGCCGGCCGCCAGCGACAGGATCGCGCCCTGGGTGGTGGCGCGCTTCCAGTACAGGCCCATCACCAGCGGCACGAAGGCGCCGACCAGGGTCACCTGGTAGGCCGAGGACACCAGGTCGTAGATCGAGGTGCCCTTCATCGCGACCGCATATGCCAGCACCATGGCCGCGAACACGACGATGGTCACGCGCATGGCCAGCAGCTGCTGGCGGTCGGTCATGCCCGGACGCAGGTTCTTGAGGATGTTCTCGGTGAAGCTGGTCGACGGCGCCAGCAGGGTGGCCGAGGAGGTGCTCTTGATCGCCGACAGCAGGGCGCCGAAGAACAGGATCTGCATGACGAGCGGCATGCGGGTCATCACGAAGGTCGGCAGCACGCGCTGGTAGTCGCTCTTGGCCAGCTCCAGGGCTTCGTTGCCCATCACGATCACGGCGCAGGCGACGATGAACATCGGCACGGCGGCGAACAGGATGTAGCTGGCGCCGCCGATCACGGCGCCGGCGCGCGCGGTCGGGGCGTTCTTCGCCGACATCACGCGCTGGTAGACGTCCTGCTGCGGGATCGAACCCAGCATCATCGTCACGGCCGAGCCGACGAAGAAGGCGACATCGGTGAACTTCGCCTGCGGCAGGAAATTCCACAGGTCCTTCTGCTGCACCATGTGCAGCACGGCGTCGCTGCCGCCCGCCAGCTTCGACGAGAAGAAGGCGATGATGGACAGGCCCACCACCAGCACGATCATCTGGATGAAGTCGGTGATCGCCACCGCCAGGAAGCCGCCCACGACCACGTAGATCAGCACCGCCAGGGTGCCGATGATCATGCCCCAGGTTTCCGACAGCGCGCCGCCGGTCAGCACCGAGAACACCAGGCCCAGCGCCGTGATCTGCGCCGCCACCCAGCCGAGGTAGGACAGGATGATCGCAGCCGAGCAGAACACCTCGATGCCCTTGCCGTAGCGCGCACGGTAGTAGTCGCCGATGGTCAGCAGGTTCAGCTTGTACAGGCGCGCGGCGAAGAACAGGCCGACCAGGATCAGGCAGGTGCCGGCGCCGAACGGGTCTTCGACCAGCGCGCCCAGGCCGCCCTGCACGAACTTGGCGGGAATGCCCATCACGGTCTCGGCGCCGAACCAGGTGGCGAAAGTCGTGGTGATCACCATGATCAGCGGCAGGCTGCGGCCGGCCACGGCGAAGTCGGCGGTATTCTTGATCCTCGAACCGGCCCAGACGCCCAGGCCGAGCGTGCCCAGCAGGTAGAGCACGACAGACGAAATCAGGATGGTATTCACAGTAATAGTGCTCCGGGCGAAAGAGGAATTTCGGGCGGGAAAAATTCGCGATTATAGCGGCAGAAATCGTCAATTGGATCGATTTTGTTTGCTAGTATCGGCTCGACAACGACAATGCATCCAGAAGGAGACATTATGACCACGCAATCCTGGCATGAACGTTCCAAAACGGTGCACATCGATGGCCGCGCAGTTGTCGGCGGCAGGCGCGTCGATGCGCTTTCCGGGGCCCGCTTTGACTGTATCTCACCGATCGACGGACGCAAGCTGGGCGAAGTCGCGCGCTGCGGCGCGGAAGACGTGGACGCGGCCGTCGCCGGCGCCCGCGCCGCCTTCGACGACGGCCGCTGGTCGGGCAAGGCCCCGGCCGAGCGCAAGCGCGTGCTGATCCGCTTCGCCGACCTGATGCTGGCGCACAAGGACGAGCTGGCCCTGCTGGAAACCCTCGACATGGGCAAACCGATCCGCTACAGCCGCAGCGTGGACGTGCAGCTGGCCCAGAACTGCATCCGCTGGTATGGCGAGGCGATCGACAAGATCTACGATGAAGTGGCGCCGACCGGGCAGGACAGCCTGGCCCTGATCGTGCGCGAGCCGGTCGGCGTGGTGGCCGCCATCATCCCCTGGAATTATCCGATGCTGATGGCGGCCTGGAAGATCGGCCCGGCCCTGGCCGCCGGCAACAGCCTGGTGCTCAAGCCGTCCGAAAAGGCGCCGCTGACGTCCCTGCGCCTGGCCGAGCTGGCGCTCGAAGCCGGCGTGCCGGAAGGCGTGTTCAACGTCCTGCCGGGCTACGGCGGCGAAGCGGGAACAGCCCTGGGCCTGCACATGGACGTCGACTGCATCGCCTTCACCGGCTCGACCCGGGTCGGCAAGCAGATCCTGCAGATGGCCGGCCAGTCGAACCTGAAGCGGGCCTGGACCGAGCTGGGCGGCAAATCGGCCAACATCGTCTGCGCCGACTGCCCGGACCTGGACGCGGCGGTGGCGGGCGCGATCGGCTCGATCTACTTCAACCAGGGAGAAAGCTGCAACGCGCCGTCGCGCCTGTTCGTCGAGGAATCGATCCGCGAAGCCTTCCTGGATAAAGCCATGGCCCTGATGCCGAAGTACGCGCCGGGCGACCCGCTGGACGAATCGACCGTGATGGGCGCCATCGTCGACGCGACCCAGATGAAGACGGTGCTCGGCTACATCGAAGACGGCAAGGCGGCCGGCGCGCGCCTGCTCGCGGGCGGGCGCGCCGCACGCGAGGGAAGCGGCGGCCTGTACATCGAGCCGACCCTGTTCGACGGCGTGGAGTCCACGATGCGCATCGCGCGCGAGGAGATCTTCGGGCCGGTGCTGTCGGTGCTGTCCTTCACCGACCTCGACGAGGCGGTGCGCCAGGCCAACAGCACGCCCTACGGCCTGGCGGCGGCGGTCTGGACCGCCGACATGAGCAAGGCCATCCGCACCGCCCGCAAACTGCGCGCCGGCACCGTGCACGTGAACCAGTACGACAACGATGACATCACCGTGCCCTTCGGCGGTTATAAACAGTCGGGGAATGGACGGGACAAGTCCTTGCATGCGTTTGATAAATATACGGAGTTGAAGACGACGTGGATTCAGGTGTGAGAAACGTGAACGCAACGATCGGCCCGCGGCATTAGCACGCCGTTCCCGCGCAGGCGGGGACGACGGTGTGTCGCGCGCGCGCAGCGCCGGCGCCCGGTGCTATATTGACCCGCACCGAAGCAAGCCAGGACCAATGATGAGCGAAGCAAGCGGCGGCTCGATGCGGGATTTTCTGCGGGAACACAATATCCACGAGGTGGAGTGCGTGATCGCGGACATGACCGGCATCGCCCGCGGCAAGATCCTCCCCAAGGACTTGTTCCTGTCCGGCGAGCACATGCGCCTGCCCAAGAGCGTGCTGCTGAACACGGTTCACGGAGAACAGCCGAACAACACGCCCTATGTCGGATCGATCGACCCCGACATGGTCTGCGTGCCCGACGCCGCCACGATACGGGTCGTACCCTGGGCCACCGAGCGGGTCGCCTGCGTGATCCACGATTGCCAGAACTTCGACGGCAGCCCGGTCGAGCTGGCGCCGCGCGCCGTGCTGCGGCGCGTGCTCGACAAATTCCGCGAACGCGGCTGGAGGCCGGTGGTGGCGCCCGAGATGGAGTTCTACCTGGTCGCGCGCAACACCAACCCGCACGAACCCCTGAGCCCGCCGACCGGCCGCAGCGGCTTTACGGAGCAGGGCCGGCAGTCGTATTCGATCGATGCCGTCAACGACTTCGATCCCTTCTTCCTGGAACTGTCCGCCTTCTGCAAACAGCACGAGCTGGGCGTCGAGACCCTGATCCACGAGGCCGGCGCCGGCCAGATGGAAATCAATTTTACGCACGGCGACGCGCTCGAGCTGGCCGACCGCGTCTTCCTGTTCAAGCGCGCCGTCCGCGAGACGGCCTTGCGGCACGGTATCCTCGCCACCTTCATGGCCAAGCCGATGGAAACCGAGCCGGGCAGCGCCATGCACGTGCACCAGAGCGTGGTCGATGCGGCCAGCGGGCGGAATATCTTTTCGAACGAGGATGGCAGCGAGAGCACGCTGTTCCGTCAATTCATCGGCGGGCTGGAAAAATACGTGCCCCCAGCCACCCTATTATTCGCGCCCCATGTAAATTCCTTCCGGCGCCTGTCGCGCTTCCAGTCGGCGCCGATGAACGTGCACTGGGGCTACGACAATCGCACCTGCGGCATCCGCGTGCCGAACTCGACGGCGGACAACCGTCGGGTCGAGAACCGCGTGCCGGGCGTGGACGTGAACCCCTACCTGGCGATGGCGGCGACCCTGGCCTGCGGCTGGCTCGGCATGACGGAAGGCCTGCAGCCGGCCGCGCCGACCCCGGACAGCGCCGAGCACATCCACGGAGAATTGCCGCGCAACCTCGAAGACGCCATCTTGCAGCTGCGGAGCTGCCCGGCCCTCAGCGCGATGCTGGGCCCGTTGTTCGTGGAAGCGTTCTGTGAAGTGAAGGAACTGGAGTTCGCGACGTTTTCGCGGGTGATCAGTTCCTGGGAAAGGGAGCACCTGATGCTGCTGGTGTGAGGGCCGGATTTGTTGCTGTTATGCATGTGCAATAATCCGGTGCATGAAACCAGCCGACAATTTCACTCCCATCATCGGCGTCGCCGCGGCGCGCTGGGCCATCTCCCTCATCTTCCTGCTGAACGGCACGGCGATCGGCCTGTGGGCCGCGCACGTGCCCGTGGTGCAGGCGCGCGCCGGCATCGATACCGGGACCCTGGGCCTGCTGCTGCTGACCATCGCCGGCGGCGCGCTCTCGTGCATGCCGCTGTCCGGCTGGCTGGCCGGGCGCTGGGGTACGCGCGCCGTGGTGCTGGCGAGCGGCGTGCTGCTGGCGTTCACCACCATGCTGCTGATGAACGTGGACGGGCTGTCGCCGCTGTTCCTGGCGGCGTATGCCTTCGGCGCCAGCAACGGCGTGCTGGACGTGTCGATGAACGCCAACGCCAGCGAGGTCGAGACCGCGCGCGGCATCCCGACCATGTCGTCCTTCCACGGCTTCTTCAGCCTGGGCGGGCTGCTGGGCGCGGCGCTGGGCGGCCTGCTGATCGGCGCCGGCCTCGGCGACGGCCGCGGCGCCCTGATGGCGGGCGTGGCGATCGGCATCGTGGTCGTGCTGTGCGGGCCCTTCCTGCTGCGCGCCGCACCGTCACCGCACGACAGCCACTTCGCGCTGCCGCGCGGACCGGCGCTGTTCCTCGGCCTGCTCGGCCTGCTGTGCTTCGCCGTCGAGGGCGCCCTGGTCGACTGGAGCGCGCTGCTGCTGACCGAGCGCACCCACGCAGACCCGGCCTCGGCGGCCTTCGGCTACTCGGCTTTCTCGATCGCGATGGCGGCCTGCCGCTTTGCGGGCGACCGCCTGGTGCTGCGCTTCGGCGCGATGCGGGTGATGGTGATCGGCGGTCTCGGCATGTTCTGCGGCCTGATGCTGGCCGTGCTGAGCACCCGGCTCGTGCTGTCGGCCTGCGGCTTCGCGCTGATCGGGCTGGGGGCGGCGAACGTGGTGCCGCTGTTGTTCTCGGCCGCGGCGCGCATCCCCGGCATGTCGGCCGGCGGCGGACTGGCGACCGTGGCCACGCTGGGCTACGCCGGCCTGCTGCTGGCGCCGCCGCTGATCGGGTCGGTCGCGGCGCATACGAATATCGCGGTGGCGCTGGGGATCCTGTCGGTGTCGGGGATCGTCATCGCGGCGAATGCGCGCGTCGTAAAACGGTAGGGTGGGCACCCCGTGCCCACGCGGACCTTACCGGTATTCGCGCAGCACGGTATAAGCGCCGCCATCCCCCGGCCGCGATTCGACCAGCGCATAGTGATCGACCTGCCAGCCGATCGCAGGCCCATCCTGCGGAAGCTCCGCGCCGCGCGCCCGCCGCGCCATGGTCACGTGCGGCCGGTAGTCACGCGCCTCCGGCTGCAGCCCCACGCCCGGCAGGGCCGCCGACAAGGCCGCATGCAGGTCCAGCAGCTCCTGCGGTACGGAAGACGGCGACAGCACCGCGATCCCGTTGTGCCACAGCTCCGCCACGCCCAGCTCGAGCCGGAACGGAGAAAACGGCACCGCCAGGCCGTCGAGCAGCGCGGGCAGCGACTCGCCCGGCTGGTTGCCGAGGAAGTGCAGGGTCAGGTGCAGTTTGTCGGTGCGGACCGGCGTGGCGCCGCGCGGCCAGGTCCAGAGGTCGCGCCACTCACGCAATTGATGGCGCACGGCCGGATCCGGCCAGAGCGCCAGGAAAAGTCGGGTGGTGCCAGGCTTCGTCTCCATAACAGCACCCTCCAATGGTCAGAAGCAGTGTTCCGGCGCCGGGAAGCTGCCGTCCTTGACCGCCGCCACATAGGCCTGCACGGCGGCGTCGATGCTGGTTTGCCCCTCCATGAAGTTCTTCACGAAGCGCGCCTTGCGGCCCGGGAAGACGCCCAGCAGGTCGTGCATCACCAGCACCTGGCCGGAGCAGTCGGGGCCGGCGCCGATGCCGATGGTCGGCACCTGCAGCAGTTCCGTCACCTCCTTGCCCAGCGTCGCCGGCACCGCTTCCAGCAGCACGATGGCCGCGCCGGCATCCTGCAGCGCCTGCGCGTCGCGCTTGAGCTGGTCGGCGCCTTCGCTGGTCTTGCCCTGCACCTTGTAGCCGCCCAGCTGGTGCACGAACTGCGGAGTCAGGCCGATGTGGGCGCACACGGGGATGCCGCGCTCGACCAGGAAGCGCACGGTGTCGGCCAGCCAGGCGCCGCCTTCGATCTTGATCATCTGGGCGCCGGCGCGCATCAGGGTCGCGCAGCTGTCGTAGGCCTGCTCCCTGGTGCCGTAGCTGCCGAAGGGCAGGTCGGCCAGCACCAGCGCGTTCTTGCGGCCGCGCACCACGGATGCGGTGTGGTAGGCGACGTCGGCCACCGTCACCGGCAGGGTCGAATCGTAGCCGGCGCAGACCATGCCCAGCGAGTCGCCGATCAGCAGGATCTCGACGCCGCAGCGGTCCATCAGCGCGGCAAAGCTGGCGTCGTAGCAGGTGAGCATGGCAATCTTCTGGCCGGCCGCGCGCATCGCGCGCAGCGACGGGATGGTCACGGCCATCGGGACCGGCTTGGCCGGCGCAGGGGCTTGTACCGCCGGCGCCTGCGTGCCCTTGTCCGAACCGGGCGCCGCCATATCCTTGCCCTGCAAATATCCGCTCATGTTTTTCCTTTGCAATTCATAAAAAAGCCGCCGGCAGTATCACCGACGGCGTAGTGTAATGCCAAGACAGGATTCCTGCCGAGAGGGCCTTGGCGGCCAGGCGAGTTTGTTAAGATGGGCAAGTTTACCTGCAACGCATCGACACATTCTTCCAGCCCATGGCCACGACCATCCTCATCATCTTCCTCATCGTTTATCTCGGCATGATCCTGGGAGGGCTGCCGTTCCTGCGGCTCGACCGGACCGGCGTCGCCCTGCTGGGCGCGATCGCCCTCGTCAGCATCGATGCGCTGAGCCTGGAACAAGCCGTGGCGGCGGTGCACTTGCCGACGGTGATCCTGCTGTTCTCCTTCATGGTCGTCTCGGCGCAGATGCGCCTTGGCGGATTCTACGACTGGGTCACTTACAGGCTGGCCGGCCTGTCCTTGAGCCCTTCCGGGCTGCTGGCCGTGCTGGTCGTCGTCTCGGCCGGACTGTCGGCCGTGTTCAGCAACGATATCGTCTGCCTTGCCATGGCCCCGGTGCTGGTCGACGCCTGCAAGCGGCGCGGGCTCGCCCCCGTTCCCTTCCTGCTGGCGCTGGCCTGCGCCTCGAATATCGGCTCCGCCGCGACCCTGATCGGCAACCCGCAGAACATGCTGATCGGCCAGCTGCTGCAACTGCCTTTCGACGGCTACTTCCTGGAGGCGATCGTTCCGGTCGGGCTGGGACTGCTCGCGAGCTGGGGCCTGATCGCCTGGCAGACCAGGGGACGCTGGGAAGAGGCGGGCGGCGATGCGGCCGCTCCCGCGCTTCAAAACGACGCGATTCCCTTCGATGCGTGGCAAACGACCAAGGGGCTGGTGGTCGCCGGCGTCCTGCTGGTGGCCTTTCTGGTGGCGCCCTATCCGAGGGAGCACATGGCGCTGATCGGGGCGGGCATCCTGTTGATGAGCCGCCAGCTGCATTCCCGGAAGATGCTGGGGCTGGTGGACTGGGAGCTGCTGGTGCTGTTCATGAGCCTGTTCGTGGTGAACCATGCACTCCAGCGCACGGGATTGACCGGACAGGCCATGGCTTATCTCGGCTCGCTCGGAGTGCGGCTGGACCAGCCGGGGGCCCTGTTCGGCGCCACCTTCCTGCTGTCCAACCTGGTCTCCAACGTTCCCGCCGTGATGCTGCTGATCCCGGCCGTGCACCACCAGATGGGCGGTGTCATGCTTGCATTGGTCAGTACGCTGGCGGGCAACCTGCTGATCGTCGGCAGCATCGCCAACATCATCGTCGTGGACGCCGCCGCCCGGCGCGGCATCGTCATCGACTGGAAGCGCCATGCGCGCGTCGGGGTGCCGGTGACCCTGGCGACCCTGGCGGTCGCCGGCGCCTACCTGGCGCTTCGCTTCTAGTTCAGCCCAGCCGGTCGATGCCCTGGCCGGCCACGCCGGGCAGCAGGTCGGCCACGCGGCCGCGGCCGGGGATCTCCAGCCCGGGCGCGAGTTCGGCCAGCGGCGCCAGCACGAAGGCGCGTTCGTGCATGCGCGGGTGCGGGACGATCAGCACGGGCGTATCGTCAATGACCTCGTCGTCGTAGAGCAGCAGGTCGAGGTCGAGGGTGCGCGGGGCGTTGCGGTAGGGGCGCTCGCGGCCGTGGGCCTGTTCGATCCCGTGCAGTGCGGCCAGCAGTGCGCGGGCGCTCAGCGAGGTATCGACTTCCGCCACGGCGTTGATGTAATCGTCGCCGGAGGAATCGATGGGGGCGGTGCGGTACAGCGAGGAGGCGCGCAGCAGGCGCACGCCCGGCACCCAGGCCAGGCGTTCCAGCGCGTCGAGCACGTTGGCCTGCGCGTCGCCCAGGTTGGCGCCGATGCCGACCCAGGCGCTCATTCGCCGTCCGGACCCGCCGACGCCGACTGCGCTGCGCCGCTCTCGGCCGGGAACGCGCTGTCTCCCTCGGTCTTGCGCGGGCCGCGGCGGCGCGGACGCTTCTTCTTGTCGCCGCCCTGCGGTTCGCGCGCGGAGCTGATCAGGCGCTCGCGCTCGTTCACGTCGGCCCCGTAGAAGGTGGCCCACCAGTTGCCCAGTTCCGCATCGAGCTCGCCCGATTCGCAGCGCAGCAGCAGGAAGTCGAAGCCGGCGCGGAAGCGCGGATGCTCCAGCAGTTTATAAGGCGCCTTGCCGGTGCGGCGCTCGAAGCGCGGCTGCATGGCCCAGATGTCGCGCATGTCGGTGGCGATGCGGCGCTGCAGGGCCAGGCTGTCGGTCTGGTTGTCCAGCACGTCGTCGGCCGCCAGATGCAGCGCGGGGATCGGCGCCTCGCCGGCGGCGCGGTAGGCGTTCCACTTTTCCAGCACCTGGTGCCACAGCAGGGAAGCGAACAGGAAGCCGGCCGAGACGCCCTTGCCGGCCTTGACGCGGGCGTCGGTCGATTCCAGCGCCAGGGTCACGAACTTCATGCCGATCGGCTGTTCCAGCACCACGTCCAGCAGCGGCAGCAGGCCATGGTGCAGGCCGGAGGCGCGCAGCTCCTTCAGGCAGGCCAGCGAGTGGCCGGACTGCAGCAGCTTGAGCATCTCGTCGAACACGCGCGCGGCCGGCACGTTGTTGATCAGGGGCGCCATCACCGGGATCGGCGCGCGGGTCGCCGGCTCGATCGTGAACTGCAGCTTGGCGGCGAAGCGCACCACGCGCAGCATGCGCACCGGGTCTTCGCGGTAGCGCGCTTCCGGCTGGCCGATGATGCGCAGGACCTTGTCGCGGATATCCTGGATGCCGCCGTGGTAGTCCAGCACCGACTGGGTCGCCGGGTCGTAGTACATGGCGTTGATGGTGAAGTCGCGGCGCTCGGCATCTTCGTGCTGCGGGCCGAAGTTATTGTCGCGCAGGACGCGGCCATGCTCGTCCTTCGGCGCGTTGTTGCTGCTGGCGTTGCCGCGGAAGGTGGTCACCTCCAGCAGCTCCTGGCCGAACATCACGTGCACGATCTGGAAGCGGCGGCCGATGATGAAGGCGCGCCGGAACAGCTTCTTGACTTCTTCCGGGGTGGCGTCGGTGGCGATGTCGAAGTCTTTCGGCTTCACCCCCAGCAGCAGGTCGCGCACGGCGCCGCCGACGACGAAGGCCTTGAAGCCGGCTTCCTGCAGGGTCTGGGTCACGCGGACCGCGTTACCGGAGAGGAGCTTCGGGTCGATGCCATGCTCGGCCGGGCCCAGGATCACGGGTTGGGTGGGATCGCGCTCGTCTTTCACGCCAAGGATCTTGCGGATGAATTTTTTAATCATTGAACAGATGGAGTAAAGGCCAGCCGAGGGCGGTAGCGTGTTGGGCCAGTCGGGTGCTCGGGTTCGTCGCCACCGGGTGCGAGACGACGGACAGCAGCGGGATGTCGTTGTGCGAGTCGCTGTAGAAATAGCTGCGTTCAAAGCCGCCGAACGGCTTGCCGAGGCTGTCGAGCCAGGCATGCATGTGGGTGACCTTGCCCTGGCCCTGGGTCGGCGTGCCGAGCAGCTTGCCGGTCGGGTGGCCGCGCTCGTCGAGTTCCGGACGCGCCGCGATCAGGTGCTCGACCTTCAGCGCGCGCGCGATCGGCGCCGTCAGCCAGCCGTTGGTGGCGGTGATGATGGCCACCAGGTCGCCGGCGTCGAGGTGGCGCTGCAGCAGCTCCACCGCGCGCGGGCGGATCGCCGGCTCGATCACTTCGCGCATGTACTGCGCGTGCAGGTCCTTCAGGTGGGCGGGGTCGAAGCCGGCCAGGGTGCCGAGCGCGAACTCCAGGTATTTGACCGGGTCGAGGGTGCCGGCCTGGTATTGGGCGAAGAATTCTTCGTTGCGGCGCTGGTAGGCGTCGCAGTCGACCACCCGGTGGCGCACCAGGAACTGGCCCCATTCGAAGTCGGAATCGATGGGAAGCAGGGTGTGGTCGAGGTCAAACAGCGCGAGGTTGCTCATTCTTTTAAATCGGTTTGCGGGTTTCCCTGAAGCAGCAAGTCACGCAGCAGCGGCAGCGTGACCGGGCGCTGGGTCTCGAGCGAGTACTGGTCGAGCGCATCCAGCATGGTCGACAGGGAGCGCATGTCGCGCTTGAAATGGGACAGCAAATAGGGTAACACGCTGGCAGACAGCGTCAAACCGCGCGCCTCGGCCGCCTGGGTGAGGGCGGCGATCTTCTCGTCGTCCGACAGGCCGTGGATCTGGTACACCAGGCCCCATCCCATGCGCGTGCGCAGGTCTTCGCGCACCGGCAGCACGGCCGGCGGCACCGGGCCCGCGCACACCATGTAGGCGCCGTGCTCGCGCACCTGGTTGAACAGGGCGAAGGCGTCGATCTGGCGTTCGGGCGTCAGGCGGTCGATGTCGTCCACCAGGTAGAGGCTGGTGTCGGGCGCGTAGGTGAACTGCTCGGCGCCGGCATCGAAGGCGATGTAGCGCGAATCGGGCGTGGCGGCCAGGCCGTGCAGGATGTGGGTCTTGCCGGCGCCGGTTTCGGCCCAGAGGTAGCAGAAATGCTCGCGCGAGGCGCGTTGCGCGAACTGGTGCATCAGGTGCGCCATTTCGGCATTCGCTCCTATCTGGAAGGTGTCGAGGCTCTGGGCCGGCTCGGCCGCGCCTAAATCGAGCACCAGCTGTTTCATGGCTTGCATCTCATCCGGGCTGAGGGAAAAAAGGCATTTTGTTCTTGTTATCGCGTCGCGGCGGGGCCGTTTTGCTAGAATAGCGGATTGACCAGTTGGCCGTTCCCGGCAGTGACGCGGGTGCGCTCAGTTGATCTACCGCTATCTATTTTACCGCCTCCGCTGCCAAATATCATGAGCCAATCGTCTAATGTTTCTCTCTCCTACCGCGATGCGGGTGTCGATATCGATGCCGGCGACGCCCTGGTCGAAGCGATCAAGCCCTTTGCCAAGCGCACCATGCGCGAAGGCGTGCTGGGTGGAATCGGCGGTTTCGGCGGGCTGTTCGAGATCAGCAAGAAGTACAAGGAGCCGGTACTGGTCTCCGGCACCGATGGCGTCGGCACCAAGCTCAAGCTCGCTTTCGAGCTGAACCGCCACGACACGGTCGGCATCGACCTGGTCGCCATGAGCGTCAACGACATCCTGGTGCAGGGCGCCGAGCCGCTGTTCTTCCTCGACTACTTTGCCTGCGGCAAGCTGGACGTGGCGACCGCCACCGCCGTCGTGAAAGGCATCGCGCTGGGCTGCGAGCAGTCCGGCTGCGCCCTGCTCGGCGGCGAAACCGCCGAAATGCCGGGCATGTACCCGGACGGCGAATACGACCTGGCCGGCTTCGCCGTCGGCGCGGTCGAGAAGTCGCAGATCATCGACGGCAGCAAGATCGCCGCGGGCGACGTGGTGCTGGGCCTGGCCTCGTCGGGCATCCACTCGAACGGCTACTCGCTGGTGCGCAAGATCATCGAAGTCTCGAAACCCGACCTGGAAGCCGACTTCCACGGCCGCAAGCTGGCGGACGTCCTGATGGCGCCGACCCGCCTCTATGTCAAGCCGCTGCTGGCCCTGATGCAAGCGATGGAAGTAAAGGGCCTGGTGCACATCACCGGCGGCGGCCTGGTCGAGAACATCCCGCGCGTGCTGCAGGACGGCTTGACGGCAGTGCTGGATGCGAAGTCGTGGACCCTGCCGCCGCTGTTCCAGTGGCTGCAGCAGCACGGCGGCGTGGCCGACGCCGAGATGCACCGCGTGTTCAACTGCGGCATCGGCATGACCGTGATCGTGTCGAAGGAAAACGCCGACGCCGCGATGGCGCAGCTGCAGGCGGCCGGCGAGACCGTCTACCGCATCGGCGAAATCCGTGCGCGCGCCGAGGGTGAGGCGCAGACGATCGTGGTCTGAAGCCCCCGCGATTTATAAACCGTCGTCCCCGCGCAGGCGGGGACCCAAGTTTGTACGCGTTTCGACAGCGCACGCAGAACTTGGGTCCCCGCCTTCGCGGGGACGACGTTTTTGGGCCGCGGGTCCAACGTTTCAAAGCGCCGCTCCAGCGTTCAGAGCGGTGCTCCGGCGTTCAAAGCGCCGCTCCAACGCTCGAGAACGCTTACTTCCCCGCCTCCGGCCCGATGTTCTTATCCAGGAAAGCCTCCACCTTGCCCCAGAAGTCGATCGAGTTCTTCGGCAGGTGCCAGCCGTGGCCTTCTTCCGGGTATTCGATCCACTGGACGTTCTTGTTGGTCCTGGTGACCGCGTCGTAGAACTTCTGGCCGTGGTACAGCGGCACGCGGCGGTCGACGCCGCCGTAGGCCAGCAGCAGCGGCTGGGTGATGCGCGCCGCGTTCTCGATCGGCGAGGTGGCCTTCAGTTGCGCGGCGTCCTTGACCTGGTCGCCGATCAGCTCGGGCATGCCGTATTGCTTCCAATCGCTGTCCATGTCGGACGAACGGAGCCAGTTGTTGGCGTACATGAGGTTGATGTCGGTGACGCCGACCCAATCCACGCCGCACTTGAACAGGTCCGGGTCGTTCACCAGGCCCATCAGGGTCGCATAGCCGCCATAGCTGGCGCCGGCGATGCAGATGCGCTTCGGATCGGCATAACCCTGGGCGATTGCCCAGCGGGTGCCGTCGGCGATGTCGTTCTGCATGGCCAGGCCCCATTGCTTGAAGCTGGCGCGGTAATGCGCGCTTCCCAGGCCGGTCGTGCCGCGGAACGAGGGCTCCAGCACCGCATAGCCGCGCGAGGCGAGGAATTGCGAGTGCGGATTCCAGCCCCAGGAGGCGCCGTCCACCCAGGGGCCGCCGTGCACCAGCACCACCATCGGCAGGTTCTTGCCGGCCTTGCGCGGCAGGGTCAGCAGGGCCGGGATCTCGAGACCGTCGCGCGCCTTGTAGCGCACCATCTGCTGGCGCCCCATCTGCGCCGGATTGATCGACGGACGCGAGGAACCGATCTTGTTGATCTGCCCGGTCTCCGTGTTGTACAGGTTGTAGTTCATGGGCACGGCGTCCGAATAGGAGCTCACCAGCACCCACGGCGAATCGGCGTTGTACGGCACCGAGATCAGGTTCATGGTGGCCGGCAGCAATTTGTCGAGCTTGTCCTGGACCGTCTTCATGCCCGGCTCGAACCATTCGATCGAGTCGGCATCGGTGGTAAAGCGCACGCCCAGCACCTTGTCCTTGGTCACCACCAGCCTGCCATCGAAATCGTAGCCCTTGGTCACCAGCACCGGTTCCGGATTCACCTTGCCCGCCTTCAGGTCGAAGGTGTACAGGCCCTTGGTATCCCTGCCGTTGTGGGCACGGACATACAGCGTGCCGTCGGGGCCGAAGCCGACCGGGCTGATCGGGTTCGCGGACACTCCGTAGGTCGCGAAGCTGGTCAGGGTGCGCCAGGCCGAGGTGGCCGGGTCGAGATAGTGCAGGGTCGTGGTGCCGTCCTTGCTGGAGGCCGCCAGGCGCGGTTCGCCGCCATGGTCGAGCCACCACTGGCGGACCGCGCCGTCCGGGCGCGGCATCTGGCGCGCCGCGCCGGTACGGGTGTTCAGGCGGATCAGGTTTACGAAACGCAGGTCTTCGCCGGACCAGACCGGCTGGGTCACATAGGTAAAGTCGTCCTTGCGCGGACGCTGCGACATCATGAAGGTGTTCCAGGGCTGCTGCGGTATCTTGCCCAGCAGTTCGGCGCGCGAGGACTGGACCCCGTAACGGGTGACCAGCTGGTCGAGGCGTTCGCCGTCGCGGTTGACGGCGTACAGGCCGGGGCCGTATCGCGTGTCGCCCTGGCCGGTCTGTTTGTCGGACAGGTCGAACAGCAGGCGCTCGTCGTTCACCCACTGGAAATCGTCGATGTCGGCGTCGTCGAAGGCGGCCACCACGGTCGCCTTGCTGCTTGCCAGTTCGATGACCACCAGGAAGTCGTGGCGCTTGACCGCGCTCGAACGCACGGCCAGGTATTTGCCGCTCGGCGAGAGGGCGACGCGGCCGAAGGTGGAATGTTCGAAGAAACTGGCGATGGGCGGCCTGGCATCGGCCGTCTCCGGCGCGGCGAAGACGGCCGGGCCGGCGCCGGCCAGCAGGGTGGTGAGGACGAGACCGGACAACAAGGCGCGACGGGATGGCATGATGATCCTTATGAAAAGCGCATGCGAACACATGCGTAGTTGCACAAAGATAACAGTATTGCTCGGGAGATATCAAACGTCGCGGCAGATTGTGTTGTCACCAAGGCACAATCTGCCGTCGCACCATGTTCACGCCTCTTCCGGCGCCCGGATGTGATCGACCAGGCCGGCGCTCTCGCGCGGCGGCGCCGGCGTCAGCAGGCTGACCACGACCAGCACGGCCAGGCCGGCCGGCACGCCGAACACGCCGGCCGAGATCGGCGCGATATGGAACCACGCGCCATCGGTGCTGCCGCCGAGGATGGGATTGGTGTGCAGCATGTAGTACAGGCAGACCAGGAAGCCGGCCACCATGCCGGCGATCGCGCCCTGGTGGTTGGCGCGCTTCCAGAACACGCCCGCCACCAGCGCCGGGAACATGGTCGATCCGGCCAGCGAGAACGCGGCGCCGACCAGCGACAGGATGTCGGCCGGCTTCTGCGAGGCGACATAGGCGGCGATGAAGGCAACCGCCAGCAGCAGCAGCTTGGAGATCGTGACCCGCTTCTGGGTCGAGGCGCCCGGATCGACCATCTTGAAGTAGATGTCGTGCGACAGCGCGTTCGAGATCGCCAGCAGCAGGCCGTCGGCGGTCGACAGCGCGGCCGCCAGGCCGCCGGCCGCGACCAGGCCCGAGATCACGTAGGGCAGGCCGCCGATCTCCGGCGTGGCCAGGGTTAGCACGTCGCCGTCGATCGCGATCTCGGCCAGCTGCACGACGCCGTCGCCGTTGATGTCGGCGATGCTGATCAGGGGATTCGCCTTGTCGACGTTGGCCCAGTACGAGACCCAGGTCGGCAGCGAAGCGTAGTCGGTGCCGACCAGGGCGGTGTAGATGTCGTACTTGGCCAGCACCGCCAGCGCCGGCATGGTCAGGTAGATCAGCAGGATGAAGAACAGCGCCCAGAACACCGACACCCGGGTCTCGTCCACCGAGGGCGTGGTGTAGGCGCGCATCAGGATGTGGGGCAGGGCGGCGGTGCCGAACATCAGGCAGAACACCAGCGCCAGGAAGTTGTTGCGGCGCTGGTTCGATTCCTCCTGGGTCTTGCCGGGGAAGGGCTCGGTATGCGCTTCGGGCGGCTGGGCGCGTTCCAGGTTGGCGGCGCGCTGCTCGGCCCAGAGGCGCGCGGCTTCGTCGGCGGTGCGCGGATAGGCGATCAGCTCGCGCTCGGCGTTGCGGATCTCGCCGAGCGAAGCGTTGCGGCCGCGCGCGGTGTCGAGCCTGCGCTGGGCCTCGATGCGGCCCGACTCCCACGACTGCGGCAGGCTGGCCAGGCGGGCCGTGTACTCGTCGGCTTTCGCCTTGAAGCGCGCCCGCACTTCCTGCTCGCGCGGATCGAGCGCGAGCTGGGCCTCGCGCTTGGCCAGCTTGGGCAGCACCGAGCCGTAGGCGACCTGTGGCACCGGGTTGCCGGCGAATTTCATCGACAGCCACATGGTCGGGATCAGGAAGGCGACCAGGATGATGATGTACTGCGCCACCTGGGTCCAGGTGATGGCGCGCATCCCGCCCAGGAACGAGCAGACCAGGATCGAGGCCAGTCCGAGGAAGATCCCGACCGAGAAATCGACGCCGGTGAAGCGCGAGGCGATCAGGCCGACCGCGTAGATCTGCGCCACCACGTAGGTGAAGGAGACCACGATGGTGGCGCTCACCGCCAGCGCGCGCACCACGTTGCCGTGCCTGGCGCTGCGGCCTTCTCCGGTGCCGCCGTAGCGCGCATCGAGGAAGTCGGGCACCGTGTACTGGGCGAACTTGCGCAGGTAGGGCGCGATCAGCAGCGCCACCAGGCAGAAGCCGCCGGTCCAGCCCATCACGTAGGCCAGGGCGTCGAAGCCGCGCAGGTAGAGCGTGCCGGCCAGGCTGATGAAGCTGGCCGCCGAGATCCAGTCGGCCGCCGTCGCCATGCCGTTGAACAGGGCCGGCACGCGCCGCCCGGCCACGTAGTACTCGGACACGTTCGAGGTCCGCGCCACCACGCCGATGGTGGCGTACAGCGAGATGGTGGCGAACATGTACAGGTGGCCGATCCACTGGCGCGGCATGCCTTCGTTTTCGAGGATCCCGAGCGCCGCCAGGAACAGGCCGAGGCAGGCCGTGAACCACAGGTAGTAGCGCGACAGGCGGCGGAAGTAGCTGCGCGTTTTCGCCTTGCCCGGCGCGGTATTGCCTCCCATGTTCACGCACCTTCCTTCAGCATGTTCTGGTACCCGCGGTCGAGCACCCGCATGCGCCAGGCGTAGGCGCCGAGGATGGCCAGGAAGATCAGCGAGGCGCCCTGGGCCGCCAGGTAGAACGACAGCGGCCAGCCGAACACCGACAGGTGGGCCAGGTCGCGCGCGAAGAACACGGTGCCGAAGCTGGTCGCCAGCCATAGCCCCAGCAGCACCAGCACCAGGCGGCGGGCGCGGCGCCAGTGCAGGGCGCGCGCGGCGACGATCCGCTCGCGGGATGGCGCGGCGTGGGCCGGCGGTGGAGGTGGAACGGGGACGGCGGCGCGGTCAGTCGGCATCGGGGTCGGGCGGGGTGGAAGGTGGCGGGAAGGTCAGCCGGAACAGGCTGCCCGGGTATTTCTTGTTGGTGCTGCGCGGGTTGTTGAAGATCTCGATCTCGGCGCCGTGCTGGCGCGCGATCTCGCGCACGATCGCCAGCCCGAGGCCGGAGCCGGAGGCGCTGGAACCGAGGATGCGGTAGAAGCGCTCGAACACGCGCGGACGCTCGCCCGGCGCGATGCCGGGTCCGGTGTCCTCGACCTCCAGCAGGGCCAGGCCGGCGTCGCTGCGCACGCGCACGGTGACGCTGCCGCCCGGCGGGGTGTAGCGCAGCGCGTTGTCGATCAGGTTCGACAGCAGCTCGCGCAGCATCATGCCGTCCCCCAGGATCTCCAGCGCGCCGTCCGGCTCTTCGTAGCCGAGGTCGATCTCGTGGGTGAACGAGGCCGGCACCCAGTCCTGCACCACGGCGCGCGCCAGCAGCGACAGGTCGAGCGGATCGAGCGCCAGGCCGGCGTGCGGCTGGTTCTCGGCGCGCGCCAGCGCCAGCAGCTGGTTGACCAGGCGCGTCGCCGACTCCGAACTCTTCGCCAGCTGCTCCAGCGAGCGGTGGATCTCGTCCGGGTCGAGCTGGCGCAGCGCGAGTTCCGACTGCATGCGCATGCCGGCCAGCGGGGTCTTCATCTGGTGCGCGGCGTCGGCGATGAAGCGCTTCTGGGCGTCGATCGTGTGCCCGAGGCGCGCCAGCATGTCGTTCAGCGAGCCGACCAGCGGCGAGATCTCTTCCGGCACCTGGCGCGAATCGATCGGCGACAGGTCGTCCGGCGGACGCGCGCGGATCCTTTCCTGCAGCTGCGCCAGCGGCGACAGCCCGCGCGACAGGGCGAACCAGACCAGCGCCAGGATCACCGGCAGGATGATGAACTGCGGCAGGATCACGCCCTTGATGATCTCGTTGGCGAGCTGGGCGCGCTTTTCCAGCGTTTCCGCCACCTGCACCAGGGCCAGGCGCGGCTCGGCGCCCTTGCCCGCAGCCGCGCCGGGGTCCGGTACCAGCGGCTGCAGGTTGACCCAGGCATAGGCGATCCGCACCGGCGTGCCGTGCAGGCTCTCGGTGCGGAAGTGCACCCGGCCGCTGCGCTCGGCGTCGTCCGGCGGCGGCAGCGGCAGGTCGCGGTCGCCGTCCACGACTTCGCTGCGCGGCCCGGTGATCTGGAAGTAGACGCTGTCGACGTCGTCGGCGCGCAGGATGTCGCGGGCGCTGCCGGGCAGGCGCGCGACCACCTTGCCGTCGACTTCCTTGACCTGCTGGGCCAGCACGGTGACGTTGTCTTCCAGCGCATGGTCGAAGGGCTGGTTGGCGATCGACTTCGCCACCAGGTAGGTGATCGCGATGCTCATCGGCCACAGCAGCAGCAGCGGGGCCAGCATCCAGTCGAGGATCTCGCCGAACAGCGAATGCTGGATGCTCTCCTCGGGCTCGGGCCGCGGCGGCTCGTACAGGGGCTCCAGCGCCGCCTCCGGCGCGGGATCGGGCGCGGGTTCGTAGATGGATTCCGCCTCGATGGCGCCGGCGCTGCGCCGCTTCAGGGACCTCATGCCGGCCTTGCCCCCGGCTTAGTTGCCGCTGCCGGCGGCGGAGGCCTTGCGCGCGCTGTCGGCGTAGCGTTCCAGGCAGTAGCCCAGGCCGCGCACGGTGGCGATGCGGATGCCGCCGGTCTCGATCTTCTTGCGCAGGCGGTGCACGTAGACCTCGATGGCGTTGTTCGACACTTCCTCGCCCCATTCGCACAGGTGGTCGACCAGCTGTTCCTTCGAGACCAGGCGCCCGGTGCGCGCCAGCAGGATCTCGAGCAGGCCCAGTTCGCGCGCCGACAGGTCGAGCATCTGGTCGTCGATGTAGGCGCTGCGCCCGACCTGGTCGTACACCAGCGGGCCGTGGCGGATCACGGTCGAGCCGCCGCCCTGGCCGCGCCGGGTCAGGGCGCGCACCCGCGCCTCGAGTTCCGATAAGGCGAACGGCTTGGCCATGTAGTCGTCGGCGCCGGCATCGAGGCCGCCGACGCGCTGCTCGATCGAGTCGGCGGCGGTGAGGATCAGCACCGGCAGCAGCGAGCCGCGCGCGCGCAGGCGGCGCAGCACGTCCAGCCCCGACAGCTTCGGCAGGCCGAGGTCGAGGATCAGCAGGTCGAACTCCTGGGTCGACAGCGCGGTGTCCGCATCCTGGCCGTTCTTCACGCAGTCGATCGCATAGCCGGACTGGCGCAAGGAGCGCGTCAGGCCGTCGGCGAGTACGCTATCATCCTCGGCTAGTAAAATACGCATGATCTCCCCCGGTTTTATCGTTTGGCCCTAGCTTACCCGCATATTGTGTGTGATGTTTCGCAACATGTCGAATTGATCAAACGGCGATAAATATCGCTTGCCAAAACCACTGGGATTTTATACAGTACTTCCTATTGAAATCGCGCGAGCGGCCCTTATCTTGGTTCACTCTAGGACAGAAAGAAAGTTATGGACGACAAAAAATCCGCAGTAAACGCAGCAGAGAAGGGCAAAGCCCTGGCAGCAGCCCTCGCGCAGATCGAGAAGCAGTTCGGCAAGGGCTCCGTCATGCGCATGGACGCCAATGCGCCGGTCGAGGAAGTCCAGACCGTGTCCACCGGCTCGCTGGGCCTGGACATCGCACTGGGCGTCGGCGGCCTGCCACGCGGCCGTATCGTCGAGATCTACGGTCCGGAATCGTCGGGTAAAACCACGCTGACCCTGCAAACCATTGCCCAGATGCAGAAACTGGGCGGCACCTGCGCCTTCATCGACGCCGAGCACGCGCTGGACGTCACCTATGCGCAGAAGCTGGGCATCAAACTGGACGAGCTGCTGATCTCGCAGCCGGACACCGGCGAGCAGGCGCTCGAAATCACCGACGCGCTGGTGCGCTCGGGCAGCGTCGACCTGGTGGTCATCGACTCGGTGGCGGCACTGACGCCGCGCGCCGAGATCGAAGGCGACATGGGCGACTCCCTGCCGGGCCTGCAAGCCCGTCTGATGTCGCAGGCGCTGCGCAAGCTGACCGGCTCGATCAACCGTACGAACACCCTGGTGATCTTCATTAACCAGATCCGTATGAAGATCGGCGTCATGTTCGGCAGCCCGGAAACCACGACCGGCGGTAACGCGCTGAAGTTCTACGCCTCCGTGCGCATGGACATCCGCCGTACCGGTTCGATCAAGTCCGGCGACGAGGTGATCGGTAACGAAACCAAGGTCAAGGTCGTCAAGAACAAGATCGCTCCTCCGTTCAAGGAAGCCCACTTCGACATCCTGTATGGCGAAGGCACTTCCCGCGAAGGCGAGATCATCGACCTGGGCGTGGACAACAAGATCGTCGAGAAGTCGGGTTCGTGGTACAGCTATGGTGGCGAACGCATCGGTCAGGGTAAGGACAATGCACGTCAATACCTGAAGGACCGTCCGGCCCTGGCCCGCGAGATCGAAAACAAGGTCCGTGCCGCCCTGGGCGTGCGCGAACTGGCGCCGGTCGCTGCCGGTGACAACGCCGGCAAGGCCGAGCTGTCGGCTGTCGGCGACGAAGAGTAATCGTCGATCGCGCCCCGGTGAGACAGGTCCTTAGTCTGAAAGCTCGTGCGTTGAAGTATCTTTCGATGCGCGAGCACAGCCGGATCGAGCTGGGGCGCAAGCTGGCTCGCTATGCCGAGGAGGGCGACGACGTCGAAGCCCTCCTCGATTTCCTTGAAAAGAACAACTGGCTGTCGCAGGAACGGTTCGCCGAATCGCTGGTGCACCGCCGTGCCGGCCGCTACGGCAACAGCCGGGTGCTGGCCGAACTCCAGCAGCACGGCCTGAAGGGCGAAGAGCTCGACGAGCTCAAGTCCGGCCTGAAGGCTTCCGAAACCGCACGCGCCAGGGAAGTCTGGCGCCGCAAGTTCGACCGGGTTCCGCAGGATGCCGAAGAACGCAGTAAACAAATGCGCTTTCTGATGGCGCGCGGTTTCTCGCAGGGTGCGATCCGCAGCGCCCTGAAGGGACGGGACGAGGACGACGACGAATAGTCGCGAACCTGCCGCCGGTCCGACCGCTTGGCCGCTGAGCTTCCACGACGAGGCGCAAGCGCACAGCGCCATCCGCCGATGTGCCGCGTTGCCGGGCACACCTCCTCAACGGCGGAATGACGCTGTGCGCTTGCACCTTGCAAGCTCTCCGCCCCATCATCTTTGCAACAAATTCCCTTATTTTTCTGCTATCTCCCTCGTAAAACCGCCTGCCAAATCGGCAGCCGGGTGCATCTGCTGGCGCGCTGTGCTAAACTTTCATGGTTTAAGCAGCGCCGCAAGAGCGGTTGTTGCCGTAGAAGCTGCGGCAACGTGCATCAGGCACAACGGCTGCATACTTTTTTCGCCGCATTCCGGCATTGGTGTTTATGCCCCTGTCTTCCCCCGCTCCGCGTAAGCTACGGCACACGCGCGCCATCACCGTTGAAGCGTTCGCGCGCGACGATGGCCTGTGGGACCTCGACGCCTGCATCCGCGACATCAAGACCCACGATATCGACCTGCCATCCGGCCATCGCCCGGGCGGCTTGCCCGTGCACGACCTCAAGCTGCGCGTCACCATCGACCGCGACATGGTCATCACGGACGCCGAAGCTGCGTCGGATGCCGTACCCTATCCCGGTTATTGCGACACCATCGCACCCGCCTACAAGAAATTGGTCGGCTTGTCGCTGCTGAAACATTTCCGGCTGCACCTGAAGGACCGCCTGTCCGGCGTCCTCGGATGCACCCATTTGACCGAGCTGGCACAGGTCCTGCCCACTGCGGCAATCCAGGCCTTTGCCGACGACGCCATGGAAAACCGCGCGGCCGAGCAGTCGGCCGAGCGTCCTTATGAACTCGACCGCTGCCATGCGCTGCGCACCGACGGCCCCGCCGTCGCCAGGTACTACCCGCGCTGGGCCTTGAAGGTGGTGTCGGGGTAGTATTCCGGTTTTTGTAGCCTCTATTTATTCAACCGCATTTCTAAATCAGTAACAGAAGAAGGGAAGCCAGCATGAAAATCCATGAGTATCAAGGCAAAGAGATCCTCCGAAAGTTCGGAGTGACCGTTCCGCGCGGCATTCCGTGCATGTCGGTGGACGAAGCCGTCAAGGCAGCTGAAGAGCTGGGCGGCCCGGTCTGGGTAGTCAAGGCGCAGATCCATGCTGGCGGCCGCGGCAAGGGCGGCGGCGTCAAGGTCGCCAAGTCGATCGACCAGGTTCGCGAATACGCGAACCAGATCATGGGCATGCAGCTGGTGACCCACCAGACTGGCCCGGAAGGCCAGAAAGTCCGCCGCCTGCTGATCGAAGAAGGCGCCGACATCAAGCAGGAACTGTACGTCTCGCTGGTCACCGACCGCGTCACCCAGAAGATCGTCCTGATGGCCTCGTCGGAAGGCGGCATGGACATCGAAGAAGTTGCTCACAGCAACCCGGAAAAAATCCACAACGTCGTGATCGAGCCGTCGGTCGGCCTGACCGACGCGCAGGCTGACGACGTCTCCCGCAAGATTGGCGTGCCGGAAGGCTCGATCGCCGCAGCCCGTGCCAACCTGCAAGGCCTGTACAAAGCCTACTGGGAAACCGACTGCTCGCTGGCCGAAATCAACCCGATGATCGTGACCGGCGACGGTAAAGTCATCGCCCTGGACGCCAAATTCAACTTCGACCCGAACGCCCTGTTCCGCCACCCGGAAATCGTCGCCTACCGCGACCTGGACGAAGAAGATCCGGCCGAAGTCGAAGCCTCGAAATTCGATCTGGCCTACATCTCGCTGGACGGCAACATCGGCTGCCTGGTGAACGGCGCCGGCCTGGCCATGGCCACCATGGACACCATCAAGCTGTTCGGCGGCGAGCCGGCCAACTTCCTGGACGTGGGCGGCGGTGCGACGGCTGAGAAAGTCACCGAAGCATTCAAGATCATGCTGAAGAACCCGGGCCTGAAAGCCATCCTGGTCAACATTTTCGGCGGCATCATGCGCTGCGACGTGATCGCCGAAGGCGTGATCACCGCATCGAAAGCCGTCTCGCTGAAGGTGCCGCTGGTCGTCCGCATGAAGGGCACCAACGAAGACCTGGGCAAGAAGATGCTGGCCGACTCCGGCCTGCCGATCATCTCGGCCGATACCATGGAAGACGCAGCGAAGCAGGTCGTTGCCGCCGCTGCTGGCCAAGCCTAATTCGCAAAGGAAATAACATGTCGATTCTGATTAACAAAGACACCAAAGTCATCACCCAAGGTATCACCGGCAAGACCGGCCAGTTCCACACCCGCATGTGCCGCGACTACGCGAACGGCCGTGAAGCCTTCGTGGCCGGCGTGAACCCGAAGAAAGCCGGTGAGGACTTCGAGGGCATCCCCATCTTCGCCAGCGTCAAGGAAGCCAAGCAGAACACCGGCGCCAACGTGTCCGTGATCTACGTGCCGCCGGCAGGCGCCGCCGCCGCGATCTGGGAAGCCGTCGAAGCCGAGCTGGACCTGGCAATCTGCATCACCGAAGGCATCCCGGTCCGCGACATGATGGAAGTCAAGGACCGCATGGCCAAGGCTGGTTCGAAGACCCTGCTGCTGGGCCCGAACTGCCCGGGCCTGATCACCCCGGACGAGATCAAGATCGGCATCATGCCGGGTCACATCCACAAGAAGGGCCGCATCGGCGTCGTGTCGCGTTCGGGCACCCTGACCTATGAAGCAGTCGGCCAGCTGACCGCACTGGGCCTGGGCCAGTCGTCGGCAGTCGGCATCGGCGGCGACCCGATCAACGGTCTGAAGCACATCGACGTGATGAAGATGTTCAACGACGATCCGGATACCGACGCGGTCATCATGATCGGCGAGATCGGCGGCCCGGACGAGGCGAACGCTGCTTACTGGATCAAGGACAACATGAAGAAGCCGGTCGTCGGCTTCATCGCTGGCGTCACCGCGCCTCCGGGCAAGCGCATGGGCCACGCCGGCGCGCTGATCTCGGGCGGCGCCGACACCGCGCAAGCCAAGCTGGAAATCATGGAAGCCTGCGGTATCAAGGTCACCAAGAACCCGTCGGAAATGGCTCGCCTACTGAAGGCCATGCTGTAATCCGCCAGTTCGGCAAGCAGTAATAAAGATGGGGAGCTTCGGCTCCCCTTTTTTTTACCGCAAACCCGACAATTTTCGGCAGCAGGACAGTTTTTGCCATGTCCAGGTGACAAAAATTGTCATGCGGAAAGAATAATGCTGACAAAAAATGGCGTTGGCATGGGTTTTTGATATCTCCGCGATAACAATTCCGCATGGAAACGAGCTGGCACGGCGGTTGCATACAGTAAGGGCAGAAACAAAGCAGCACCCCGGACACGCAGTACCCCTTTCAACGTCGTACCAAAACTGGAGAAATACCATGAAAGCACCGAAAATGATCAAGAAGGCCCAGGCCGGTTTCACCCTGATCGAACTGATGATCGTCGTCGCGATCATCGGTATCCTGGCCGCCGTCGCCATCCCGCAGTACACCAACTACATGTCGCGCACCAAGGCCGCTGCCGCCATCGCCGAACTGGCTTCGGTGAAGACCGCGATCGCCGCCTGCTACCAGGAAAAGAATAGCCTGACCGGCTGCTCGGCAGGTTCGGAAGGCATCCCGACCCCGGGTGTCACCAAGAACATCACCGAAGTGACCTCGATCACCGACGGCGTCATCACCGTCACCACCGGCGCCACCAGCAGCAGCGGCACCGCCCTGACCATCATCGACACCCCGACCATGCCGGAAGGCGGCGCCAACATGCTGTGGACCAACAGCGGCACCACCTGCGACGCGACCCGCGGCTTCAAGGAAGGCGCAGGCGACTGCCAGCCGGCTGCTGCAGGCGGCACCACCTCGGGCGGCACCACCACCGGCGGCAACACCCCGTAATCGCCGGGCTCGGCCCAAAGGATGGCGCCGCCGGTACCGATACGGTAAGGCGGCGCCCCGAAACTACCCCAACTTGTTTGGGGTATTTTTTTATCAGGACATTGCTGGATTCGGAGGAAATCGTGAAGACAATGCATAGAGCACGGCCCCGTGAGCAGGGCTTCACGCTGATCGAACTGATGATCGTCGTCGCGATCATCGGCATCCTCGCAGCGGTCGCGATTCCCCAGTATTCGAACTATGTCTCGCGTACCAGGGCAGTCGGCGCCGCGGCGGAACTGTCGGAGGTGCGCAACGCGATCGCGATGTGCCGCCAGGAACTCGGAACCGCCACCGGCTGCAATGCAGGCGCCTACGGCATCCCGACGCCTTCCCTGACGGCGAACATCGTCAGCGTCGAGTCGATTACCGACGGAACCATCAGCGTGACCACCGGCGCCACCGCCAACGATGGCAGCCACCTGACGATCATCGACACGCCCAGCATCGCCGACGGCGCCGCCGGCATGTCGTGGGTAAACAGCGGCACCACCTGCGATGCCACCCGCGGCTTCAAGTCCGGGATCGGCGACTGCCCCTGATCTGCCCGGCCGGCGGCGTCGTCAGACGATGTTCTGGCGATCCGCCAGCAGGACCTCGTAGGTGAGGTTTTGCAGCAAGGTGTAATGGACCGGATCGAGTTCCAGGAACTCGACGCCGTAAGCAAAGAATTCCGCCCCATCCGACTCGCGGCGCAGCGCGTTGACGTTGCGCACCGCCGCCCGCGTCCTCACCCGCACGTCCCCGTCGCCCAGCGGCGACGGCAGGCCGAACTCCACCATGATCTCGCTGCCGGCCTCCGGCAGGCTGCCCGGCGACTCGATGCGCGCGCCGCTGACGCTGACGTTGGTCAGCGTGCAGCCGACCGCGGCGGCATTCCCGCGCGCCGGCAGGACCTGGGCCGGGATATCGACCCTGACCCGCATCGCCGTGCGCAGGCTGGTGCCCTGGATCGAATCGGGGAAGGAGAGGTGGACGTAGAGCAGGGGACGGTCGAACACGCGCTGCACCGTGCAGGCGAAGGAACACACGTTCACGCCGGAGAAGACGCGGATCGTGATCCGCTCGCCTTCGACCAGGCCGGCCGGGACGCCGTTTTCCAGCGGCACCTTGACGATCAGGTATTCATCCTTGACGTAGCCGATCAGCGTCGAAAAATACTGCATCGGCTTGATGCGCCGGTAAGTGATGAACTGGAGCCGTACACCGACCTGCAGGTTCATCGACTCGAATGTGAATTCCTTTGGCGCGACTTCCCGCTCCGTCTGGCTGCTGCTCATTGTTCATTCCGTGTTCCGCAAGTCGCGAATCATAGCATCTGCATAACTTCCCATGCATACACGGACGAAAAAATGCCCGCTCGAGGCGGGCATCTGTGGCGCTGATGCGATCCAGGCCTTGATCAGGGCTTGATGTGCTGGTCGAGCCAGCCGATGACGGTGTGGTGCCACAGGAGCGAGTTGGCCGGCTTCAGCACCCAGTGGTTCTCGTCCGGGAACACCAGCAGCTTGCTCTCGATGCCGCGGCGCTGCAGGGCGGTGAAGGTCGACAGGCCCTGGGCGGTCGGGATGCGGAAGTCCTTGTCGCCTTGAACCACCAGCATCGGCGTTTTCCACTTGTTCACGTGCAGGACCGGGTTGAAGCGCTCGTGCTTTTCCGGCACGGTGAAGTAGGGGCCGCCGTTTTCCCAGTCGGTGAACCACTGTTCCTCGGTCGAGTAGGCCATGCCGCGGGTGTCGAACACGCCGTCGTGGTTGACGATGCACTTGAAGCCGTCCGACCAGTTACCCTCGATCCAGTTCATCATGTAGCCGCCGTAGGACGCGCCCAGCGCGCACGCCTTCGAGCGGTCCAGCCAGGAGTACTTGGCGACGGCCGCCGCCATGCCTTTTTTCAGGTCCTCGAGCGGCTTGCCGCCCCAGTCGCCGCTGATGGCATCGGTGAATTTCTGGCCGTAGCCGGTGGAGCCGTGGAAGTCGATGAACACGGTGGCGTAGCCGGCGCCGGCATACACCTGCGGATTCCAGCGGTAGCTCCAGCCGTTGCCGAAGCTGCCCTGCGGGCCGCCGTGCACCAGGAAGGCGATCGGATATTTCTTGCCCGGTTCATAGTTCCACGGCTTCATCACGTGGCCATACACGGCGTCGCCGTTCGCGCCCTTGAACGAGAACTGCTCGTACTCGCCCCAGCGCACGTCGCCCAGCTTGTCGGTGTTCACGTCGGTGAGTCGGACCGGATTGCCGGTACCAAGTTTCATCGCGTACAACTGCGCGCCGGACGCCAGGCTGGCCTGGGTGAAGGCGACGGTGTCGCCGCGCACGTCGAAGCCGCCGATCGAACCCTTGTTCGTCAACGGCGTCACCTTGCCGCTGGCGGCGTCGATCGAGAACAGCTTGTGCTGGCCGATGTCTTCGGCGTCCGCGATCAGCGCCTTGCCGTCGCGGGTCCATTGCAGGCTGCCCGGCGAGCGGTCCCAGCTCTCGGCGATGTTGCGCTTCTTGCCGGTCGCGAGGTCGAGCAGCACGATGTGGTAGCGGTCGGCCTCGAAGCCCGGACGCGTCATCGACAGGTAGGCGAGGGTGCGGCCGTCCGGCGAGAACACGCCCTTGGTATCCCAGGCTTTATTGTCAGCCGTCAGGTTGCGCGGCGTACCGCCAGTCGATGGCACGGAGTACAGGTCGAAGTTGGTCGACCAGGCTTCGGTCTTGCCGGCGATACGGACCGAGAACACGACGGTCTTGCCGTCCGGGCTGAAATGGAATTCCTCGCGGTCGCCGAAGGGTTTGGAGGGCACGTCGCCGTCCAGGGAGCCGGACAGGCTGACCGGCGCACCGCTCACGCGGCCGCCGGCGTCGAGCGGCGCCGAGTACAGCACGGCGTTGCGGCCGTCGGCCCAGGTATCCCAGTGGCGCACGAACAGGCGGTCATAGACCTGGCCGGTGGCCTTGTCCTTTTCCCTGGCGTCGGCCTTGGCCTTGGTGCAGGCGAGGTCCGGGCAATCGCGGAACACCGACAGGCTGATCGCGATGCGGTCGCCCGTGGGCGAGACGCGGTAGGCGTCGACGTCGATCGGCAGGTCGGTCACCTTGACCGGATCGCCGCCGTCCGGCGACACGCGCCAGACCTGGGACGAGCCCGAGCGGGCGGACAGGAAATAGATGGCGTCCCCTGGAGCCGACCATTCCGGATCGGTGCTGCTGGCGGCATCCGAGGTCAGGCGTTGCGGCTTCGGGTTGGCGGCGCGCAGGTCGACCAGCCAGAGATCGGTATGGCCCTTGTTCTTCGCCATGTCGGTGCTGCGCACCGTGTAGACGACGCGGCTGCCGTCGGGCGACACCGCCGGCGTGCCGACGCGCTCCATCGATACCAGGTCCTCGACCGTGAAACCGCGCCCGGTGGGTGCGGTGGCTGTGGCTGCTGCCGCCGTCGGCGCCATGGTGACGGCGCTCGTGGCGAAGGTCGCGGCAACGGTGGCTGCCAGCGCTAGCATGCGTACTTTCATCCTGTCCTCGTGCTTAGGTAATGCAAATGGAAGACAGCAATTTAACACGAGGAAAGGCCGGTGGTGCTTGGAAATTCCTGTCGGAAAACTTTACAGAAGCATCAATCCTTGCAGGGTGTAAATATATAAGTTTATGAAAATCATGGATATTTTCTTGTTGGCATAGCAGTTGCTTATATTCATTTGTCCAAAACTTTTATATAAAAAACATCATGAATAAATTTGCACGTATTGCCCTCGCTGCTGCTGCATTGCTCGGCTCGCAATCCCAGGCGCTCGCGGGCGTGGTCAACTTCAATGACAACAGCAACAACATTTACTTTGTGCCCACGGTCGTCTCCGGTGGCTTTGTCGCAACCGAAAACGTGAACGAATGGGGCATGACTCCGCTCGGCACCAATGTCGCCATCGATGGCTCGGGGCCGAGCAATGGCACGGTCCACCTCGACAGCTGGACGAACTATGGCTCGAACAGCATCTGGACCCTGAGCAAACAGGGCGGCGGCGTGTTCAGCCTGCAAGGCTTCGATTTCGCCAACGGTTATATGTACGATCTGAGCGACAGGGTGTCGTCGCTTACCCTGACCGGCACCAAGGCCGACAACAGCACCGTCAGCCAGACCTTCGCGATCAGCCAGCGTGAATTCCAGACGCTGGCGGTATCCTCCAGCTTCACCAACCTGACCAGCGTCCGCTTCGACGCTTTCGGTGCAGGCAACCGTGCGGCTTACGACAATATCGTCGTGGACCAGCCGAGCAATGTGCCGGAGCCGGCAAGCCTGGCCCTGCTGGGCCTGGGTCTGGCCGGTGTCGCCGCTGCCCGCCGCAAGGCCGCGAAATAAGCAGCGCCTGCCTGATAAAAAAAGCCCGCGACCATGCGGGCTTTTTTTTGCGGCGCCGGCGTCAGATCGCCGCCGTCCAATCCCCCGACTTGCCGCCGTGCTTCTCCAGCACCCGCACATTGGTCATGACCATGCCGCGGTCCGCCGCCTTGCACATGTCGTAGATGGTCAGTAGCCCCACCTGCACGGCGGTCAAGGCCTCCATCTCGACGCCGGTCTTGCCGACCGTCTCGACCTGCGCCCGGCAATGCACGGAGGTGGCGGGTTCACAGAAATCATCGTTCTTGTTCCACTGATTGGGACAAAATTGGGACAGGATTTTTGCCCTGCCTAGCTTCAGTGTACGAGTTCTCAACCCTGCTCTCAACTATCTTCTCGCTATCACTCTATGGCAGCGCAAGCCGTGGAACTAAGCGATCAAGTCTCTGGCTTAGAGCGAAGACAGCCGATGACGAACTTTGTCATTTTGTTCGCCAAGTCTTGTGAACATTTTGGATTACACAAGGAAACAACTTTTCGTCTGTTCCCCCTTACAGCAACTTCAAGTCAAGAAACTCCCGTGTCATATAACAGGCCATTTTAATCCTACAACCTTTGTGAAATCAGCTTGTGGAATTGCAGCAGACATCACATTGTAACTAAACGCTGAGAATGCCATCGTCGATGAAAAATATCGCTTAACGGTGGCAAAATGTGTTTTCGCTAGCTTTATATCCGATAAGCGAATTGCTTCCGATAAATTCTCAGCAGGCTCAGCTAGACAGTTTTCCCAGTGATCTTGCCGCATTTCAAGCAGCTCATCTCGATTAAGATCGCAAACGTCGATCGTATACGCGCCGAGAATACTTTTGTTTCGCGGGCGAGCAAACCAGCGCGTGATTTTCGTCCCTGTGTAGATTTTTTTTTCAAACGAAATGTGCTGGTTTGGATTAGTTACATAAGGGTTAATCAAAAGTGGCGACTCACCAAGAAAAGCAACATCTTCAGCTACCGATCCAATAGTGCCATTAGCTAACGGGAAACGGACTCTTTTTGCGGAACGATTGCACCCAGGGCAGGAGAATAAAAGGTTCTCCCAGGTAAAAGCAACCCACCAATACCCATGTGTCGAGGTGCACCCAGGTCTTCGGTCTGCTGTAGCCTTTGGGCGATAATGCTCAACATCGTTATAACTCAAAAGGAGCTTCATCTCACAGTAGCAACACTTTTTATGTTGATTTTTCCAAAGGTCCTCAGCTACAACTGTATAGCCCGATATTTCTTTTGAATTAGGTTCGCGGCCGAGCGCTCTCAGTTTTTGCAATTGAGCGTTTCTAACTTGAACTAAACAGTTCGGCTCTATTCCACGATTAAGGGATCGCATCTATTTCCCCGCTGTCGTCCAATTCTACCGGAATGCCGGCTTCCCTAACGATGTTTCGATGTGTTTCCAACTCGGATTTTTCCTCTTTTGTGAGTTGCGGCAATCCAGATAAGAATGACAATCTTTGCATCGATCTCCCAATCGAACTTGGGTAAACATCGTGAATTCCAAAATAGCGTTTGTAAAGTTGACCTCCTGTAAGCAAGAGTGGCGGCTCAATGCCTTGAGATGCACAAACATTGCCATCAACAATTTCTAGATGCCATATTTCATTTGCTTCTGCTCCAACAAGAGTAAGCGGGTTATGGGTTGTGACAACAAACGACATTTTAGGAAGTAGTTGACGAGTTTTTCTAATAATCTCAACTTGCCATTTGGGATGAAGGTGAAGGTCTAGCTCATCAATTAATACTAAACCCGTCATCTCCGTCAAGAAGTTCCCGGAAATATTTTTTCCCTTATTTTCATAAAAATGGATCCACCGTGCGAGTAAATCAATAAACCATCCAGCGCTCGTCAAATAGCCATCGCTAAGCTCACTAAACGGTAATTTCGGCCCGCTTTCAAATGCGACCCAAACTCGACGGTTTTCTACCCATATTTCTTTTAAATCTAACAAACGGGTAAGTGCTGTGCGAATACCATCGTATCTAGCTCTGCCGATTGCCGTCTTTTGTGCATCACCATCGAGGTCTTTCAACCAAGTTTCGGCATGAACAACCGATGCGCCATCATCCATTAGTGTCGCTATTTCCATGCCCTCAGCTAAATCTACTTCTCGGCTAACTCCGCCTGTTGCAGAGCCACGACGGCATCCATAAGCGAAGACAGGGATAGGTAGTGCTTCGACAAACTCAGGTGTTTGGTCAAAGGCTAGCGGAATCCCCGGTTTTATAGTTGTGGTTATGGTTGCGTCGCTTGTGGTTATGCGGATACGTGCTTCTTTCTGAATGCCGTCTTCGTCCAATCGTATCCATTCACGACTAAAAGACCGGCTAGGCCAAATGGATGCCTCTTTCACGTTGCGAAGTCCTACAACGATACTACGCAAGATTGACGATTTGCCTGCGCCATTTTGGCCCAGCAATACAATCCATTGACCTTCTGATTGCTTTACTTCAGGGAACGATAATTTTATAGATTCTATACGTCCAATATTTACCAATTCGATTTCTTTAAGGAAAACTGGTTGTAACTGTGAGCGGGAAGTTACAGTATCAGTTTGCCCTATCTGTGGAAGTGGATAGCTAAATCCTAGGCGATTCCATACATTTAATGACCCGATATTGGTCTTCCGAGAACCAAGAATCGATTGGAGAGACGCAATACAAATTGCGGCGAGCTTCTGGTCTGCGTGAACGATTGCTAACAAACCGTTGAAAAATCTCTGTTTACGCTCTTGTGATATGTTTCCTTTTTGAACTGCTCTAATGGCGGATGCGGCCAACCACCATTTCCCCTCGGAATGTTTTTTCAATAATTCCGTGACAGAAAAATCGTGTGCAGGGTCTAATGTCCCAACATAAATTTGCAGCAGCCATACATAAATCAATTGCACATCGTTTTTAGGAGTTACCTTAAATAGAAGGTTTGCTAACGAAGAAAGTTGCTGAGGTGGCGTCCTAAACCCATATGTTTCATCATTGATTGCGCGTACTGCAGCAGCAAATAAAGGGGTGTTGACTTCTTTGCGTGAGTAACCCTCTAATGCAAATTCTGGCGGCAAAAGCCACGTATCATCTATAGAGTCGCCATACTTCTCTAGAATAGTATGCCAATCTTTAGCCGTAATGGATTTGGGGCGCGGGATTGCCATTGCCAAGTGTTTCGGTGAGGTTTCCAAAAACTGGACTAAATCATCAAGTTTGGCACGGAAGTTCCCAGGGCTAACGCGTATAAAGAAAAGCCCGTGCTCAGCCAGCTGGGATTTTAACTTTTGACTCGACGTTGCTTTGAATCGTTCTCGAATAACCTCAAACATGTTTTGAGGTTCGCGCTTGTCGCCAAGGCGCCAAATTGGGATCAAAAAGAAAGGTGGTGCGCTATTAATTAATTTCTTGTCCCATGGCACACTATCCCAGCCGGCATGAAACACGTCTTTAAGTTGATCCTCGTGCTGCTCTTCCCATTTTTTTTGAGCTTTACGCCAGGCTGTTACGTCTCCAAGTAAGCCTTTCCGCAGACGAAGAGCTACATCGCTTAAATAGGTTTTTCCGCAGTCTGATTTTAATATTGCTCGCAGCGGCCATGATTGCATCCATTGTGCTGCATGAATCTCTCTCGACTCGTCTTTAGAGTATTGATCAATAAGGTCGGCAAGCGACTCCTTACTTGGCTGGTGTTCATATTTAAGCCAAAGATAGTACCCTTTCCAAACGGTTGGGATAGGGTATTCTGGCTCGGGTGGAAGCGCCAAATCTGATTCGACGATCAGATTCGAATTTATTGCGTCGCTGGTTCTAATCCAAGCCCGTTCAGTTCTTACAGTATGTAGCCATTGCGACCACATTGTTGGTTGATGTGTGCATGTCGTTCGCGTGTTCAAAATCGAATGCGCTTGAATAAATTCTGCTTGCTCTTCGATTAGCTTAAAAAGATATTTTGAGAGTGGCACTCCCTCTCGCTGGCAGTTCGTAAGTAAGGATGTAGGGTTTTCAATACGGTGCCAGTATTTCTTTATGAGCAGAGCTGCATTGCGCTCATCGTCAATTGTCAATCGCGCTAAAGCTAGGAATGCACCAGAAATCGAATTTGAATCTCCCTTTTCTAGAACTTCCTCAAGCTCGCCATAGAGTACCGCCGAGGTGTCACTAGTTGCCACGCCTGCTAGTCGAGCATGTGCAGAGGAAACAGGTAAGCGCAAAATTTTTACTGCTTGCTCCATAAGAGCTCGAGCACGTTTAGGCTGGGTATGAACGGAACCCTCTTCTAAAATTTCAAGCGCTAATGTTGCGCCCGTCCGAACATTGCTGTATTTAGTATCTGCATTGTTGGCTTCATCAATTGAACTACATATTTGAGCGATATGATCTCTTAAAGGACTTGCAGCGCTGTATAGCCGACTAGCAATGAATAGCATTACGTTTCTAAAGATAGACGCGCCTGCGATAAGAGATATCCGCTTTTCAATATCAGTATCACGCCCTTCGGTGAGGGCCCAAGCCGCCATAAATTCTTGAAGCGAGCGAATTTCAAAGCCATAGGAGTTTGGCTCCGGCTCCACAATAAAAACTAAACGATTTTCCGCTGCAATAGCTATGTCATAAGCCAATTGCCGTTGATCTTCTGGAGAGAATTCGTCTTCATTCAATACAGCATTGATGACTTCTAGAAGTTTGTCCCGGGGCATGCGTGCAGAAGCGCCCCCATCTCGGTCAGCTTCAATTTGCAATATAAGTCCAACTCGAGCATGAATTCGTTCTATTTGAGGCTTATAAGCGGACAAAAGATTTGAAGCATAAGTCTCGCGCTCAATTTCTCTGTCATATGTGTACGAAAAATAACGCTCAAAAAGATTCCAGCGCTCACGTGGCGCTCGTCCAATCTGTTGAACTAGCGCTGCAAGGATTGTTACTTGAAGTGGTGTGGTTAGCAAGCGAGCAGTAGAAGAATCTTGGGCAGCTTCTTCGATCCGTCCTAACATTTTTTGCTGGTCGTCAGGGTTTGAGATCTTCGCTTTCAGTAGCTTCTCCGCATATTCAAGTGCCTCGCTCTGCAATAACGGCACGAGGTAATGCTCGGAGAGCGGAACTCCGATTTGTGCAAGTTCCCCGCTGTATCCCTGGGGGCGGGTAGTTGCTATTATCTGGGCTTTTACCTTGTGGGATCCCAGCCAAAGAATAAGTTCCCTTATGCTCGATATGAGGCGCTGGCGATCCTCTGATGCGCCGACCTCATCCAAGCCATCGAATACTAATAAAAGCGGACTAACCCGAACCATGCGCTCAAGCAGGTCGAGGCTAAGTTTCGCCTTTTTAGAACTAGCAAGCTGAGCTATGAAAACAAGAATCTGTGGATGCGAAAGACCATCAGTAATTTCATTTTTTGACTTCGCCAACCAGGTCGCTAAATCTGGCAATGAAACTTGAACTGGAAGTAAGGGGCTTTGCGGCCACAGGCGATGGTCAGGCTCAGTGTGTTGTTGATCAAATGAAGAGATTAATTCGGTTCTCGACAAAGACATTCCATCAATACATGGCTGCAACAGCGCTGCACGATGAATTTGAGAAGCAAGCTGGCTAAGTGTGGATTTGCCTTGCCCTGGGCCGCCGATTAATATATTTGCAGCAAACTGTACTTGTACTTCTTCGGCAGGTTGAAGTACTTTTATTTTTTTCGAAGAGCTTGGACTTATACGGCTGAATTGTGCAGTGTCGCGTAGCAAATCACTGCATACTTGCTCAATATCAAAAGGAGAATGTGATAAAAGCTCACGCAAAAAATAAACTCGTTCGCGGTCAGGCTCAGAGGAATTTGAGTCGGAAACTGGCAAGTCGACGAACACGCTGCGCAGGGGTATTTGATTGACTGTATGTCCGCCTTGCTCAAGTTTGGCATGGACTTGGGCTTCTAACTGGCTGATTAGCCATTCTTTGAAAATCGCTTGCTCATGGCCTGATAGCTTTGCAGTACTAAACAAATTTTTGAGTATATCCATTTTGTCCCCATCGCAGAAGTCAAGAGTATGAGTTCGTGCATTGCTACGGTCAATGCCAATGTTGACTGTTCGAAATTGACCGTACCAACACTACTGACGATGCCGGTGACCTCGGCCGTGGCCGAGAGGGAGCGCGACCTGCTCCTTGAGCGGACAAGTCGGCTTGGAACACGGGCCGATCAAAGGAAACACTCGGCACGCGCTGTAAAGCGACGTAGGAAACTAGCGTGACGACGGTAGTCGCTGGCATCAGCACCCTGACGAGGCTATGACATTGCTAGGGCACGGTGCCCAACATGTAAAGCAGCATCGAATGAATCGAGAACAAGTGTCCGCCTAACACCGACGCGCTCCGCTTGCCACCGATATTGCTGCTCACAACTGGGCCTTTACCAAGTCAAAGATCCCAAATCAGTATGCGAGAGAAGAAGGGCCTGCTGTGCTGCGACCGTTAGGGTTTCAAAGTTCGTCATTTTGTTCGTCATCCCGATTGACGACGGAGCGAAGAAATTGATGCCGCCGGACTCCTGACCCGCGTAATACAGTAGCGGACCGGCGAACGCCACGCACAACGCCAGGGTGAGACGGCTGTTGCCGATGCACAGGCGCGAGACGCCTTGCTTCCACTCTTCGAGCGTACCCGCCTGCATATAGCTGCGGTGGGCGTCGACTTGCAGCATGACGTGCTCATTGCTAGTGCCGAGGGTACGATCCGGCAATACGAAAACATTGCCGAACCAGCCCGTTGATTGAACACAACGTGCGCGTGCCGCGGGCTTGCAGGAGATGACATATTCGAGCAAGCGGTTGCGCGCGTCATTGCCGGGTGCCAGTTCCAGCCCGCGTTGTGCCAGTTCTTTACGCAGCTCGGTGCCGTCACCGACCAGTGCTGCCATCGGCATGACCACGGTGTGCGGGTTACCATCAGCATCAGCGAATTCCAGCACACGGCCCAGTTGTGAGACACCTCATCGCGGACCAACGCGGCGACGACGAGCTTTGCGCCGATGAACACCGGGACGAAATCGCCGCGTTTCGGCCTGGCGGCCAAGCAGAAGACGCCGTTGCCGTTCACGATGAAACGAATGCGCCGATGCGAGCCTTGATCCATTGCCGACTCGATGCCCCGAGCCCATGTCTGCGCCTCAGTCTTCGTCTTGAATGAAGCTACCTCTTCCGGGAAGCCTTTGCGTCGTACACGGGCTTGCCATACACCCGACCTTTGTCGAATTGATGCCATGTTCACTCCTTTTGGGACAGGAGTGGGACAAGAACCGATTTCTAGAATCAATCCCCGTGCTGGTTGGCGCGACGAGCGACAACTAGTGCCAAAAACTACGGGGCTGTACGGCAAAGAATGCCTTAAAAATCATAGCCTTAGACTTCAGTCGTCCAGTCCCCGCTCTTGCCACCGTGCTTCTCCAGCACCCGCACATTGGTCATGACCATGCCGCGGTCCGCCGCCTTGCACATGTCGTAAATCGTCAGCAAGCCGACCTGCACCGCGGTCAAGGCCTCCATCTCGACGCCGGTCTTGCCGACCGTCTCGACCTGCGCCCGGCAGTGCACGGAATGCGCGGCCGCATCGACCTCGAAATCGACAGCAACACGGGTGATGGGCAAGGGATGGCACAGGGGCACCAGGTCGCTGGTCCGTTTCGCCCCCATGATCGCCGCGATGCGCGCAATCCCCAGCACATCTCCCTTTTTTGCCGAACCGGACTGGATCAGCGCCAGGGTTTCCGGCTTCATGCGGATGGTGCCGGCGGCGACGGCGATGCGGTGGGTTTCCTGCTTGGCGCCGACGTCGACCATATGGGCCTGGCCGGTGGCGTCGAAGTGGGTCAGCGGCGAATCCTGGGAACTCATTGTTGTAATCGTATCTTAAGAGAAAGTTAAGCGGCCGGCAGCCCGGCCGTGACAAGGCTGCGGAAGCGGGTATGATATCACCGTGAAATCGACCCCGAATCCAGCGATGTTGCAGCTTTCACCAACCGGAAACCGCCGACGCCACTGGCGCTCCCTGATCACGGCCGCGTCCCTTGCCGCGTCCGCCACCTTCGCATTGGCCGCGCCGACCGTGCCGGTGCTGCACGCGCCTACCGACAGCAGCCTGCCCACGCTCGGCGATGCCGCGCGCGCCGACCTGTCTCCCGTCATCGAGCGCAAGCTTGGCGAGGAGATCATGAACGACATCCGGCGCGACCGCGATTACCTCGATGACGACGCGATCGTCGAGTACCTGAACAATTTCGGCGAGAACCTGGTTTCCTTCGCGCCCGGCGCGCGCGGGGAGACGAATGCCGATTTCTTCTTCTTCGCCGTGCGCGATCCGATGATCAACGCGTTCGCGCTGCCGGGCGGCTTCATCGGCGTGCACTCGCAGCTGCTGATCGCGGCGCAGAACGAGTCCGAGCTGGCCTCGGTGCTCTCGCACGAGATCGGCCACGTGCAGCAGCGCCACATCGCGCGCATGCTGGGGCAGCAGAAGCAGGATGCGCTGCTGCCGCTGGCGGCGCTGATCCTGGCGGCCCTGGTCGGCAAGGCCGGCGGCGGCGCCGATGCGGCGATGGGCGTGATGATGGGCGGGCAGGGCCTGGCCATCCAGCGCCAGCTGAATTTCAGCCGCGACGCCGAGCGCGAGGCCGACCGCGTCGGTTTCCAGACCATGCGCGCGGCCGGTTACGACACGTCCGGCATGGTGTCCTTCTTCAAGCGCCTGCAGGGCACGACCCGCCTGTATGGCGAAGCGCCGGCCTGGCTGTCCAGCCACCCGCTCACCGGCGAGCGCATCGCCGACATCCAGTCGCGTATCCGCGAAGCGCCCAAGCTCGGCCGCATCCGTCCGGACGCGATCGATTTCCACCTGGTGCGCGCGCGCGCCCGCGTGCTGCAGGACGAGAGCGCGAAAGGACGCGAGGACGCCAAGGCGGCCTTTGAAACCCAGCTCAAGCAGGACAACACCCAGCAGCAGACCGCCGCCATGTACGGCCTGTCCTTCCTCGCCCTCCGCCAGGGCGACCTGAAGGCGGCCCAGGGCTGGCTCGACAAGGCGAAGGGATCGATGAAGCCGCGTCCGGGCGTGCTGTCGGCCGAGCGCACCGGGCCGGACGGCGCGGCCCTGTTCGCCAGTCTCGGCGTCGAGATCAAGCTGGCCCCGGGGCAGCCGCCGGAAGTGCTGGCCCAGGCGGTGCAGGAGGCCGAGCAGGCGCACCAGAAATTCCCGCTGTCGCGCATGCTGGCGCGCCAGTACGCCGATGCGATGATCGCGTCCGGCAAGCTCGAGCAGGCGGCATCCTTCCTGCGCGACCAGGTCCAGCAGTACCGCGAAGAACCCAAGCTCTACGACCAGCTGGCCAAGACCTATGCGGCCCAGGGCAAGATCGCGCTGCAGCACATGGCGCTGGCCGAATCCTATGTCCTGAGCGGCGCGGTGCCGGCCGCGGTCGACCAGCTGGACATGGCGCGCAAGGCCCAGGACGTGTCCTTCTACGACCAGGCCGTGATCGACGCCCGCGAGCGCGAGCTGCAGCAGCGCCAGAAAGACGAGAAGCAGGACAAGAAGGACAAGGACAAATGGGCGGCCGGCCCGGATGGCGGACCGAAGCTCAGGATCGAGACCAGCAGCGAAACGGTGCCGGCGTCGGGATTCGGCTCAGGTTCCGTGCCCGGCAGCGCAAGAGGGACGACGGGTGCACCGTTTGGCCGCGATCCCGGCCGGCTCACCGATCCCTTGCCTTTGCGCAGCCAGTGAAAGAATCTTTCATCTGGCTACAAAAAATGAAAGATTATTTCTGAACGACCAATAAATCCGGCCGCTGCACGAAACCGAAGCGCCGCGGCGCTTCATCCGCCCCGAGGCGTTCTACCTCGATGACCCGGCCCTGCCAGCGCAGGGCCAGCCGGCCCGAGCCGCCTTCCAGCCAGGCCAGCAAGCCTTCGTCCACGACCGCTTTGCCGTCCAGTTCCATCGCCTGCAGCAGCTGGGCGACGTCGCGGTCGTCGAGCTGGGCCAGCTTGTCGCCGGCGCGCACGACGATGCTGCCGCTTTCCATCATGAATAGCTCTTCCGGCGCCGCCATCGGCTCACCCGTGTGCAGGACCAGGCCCTGGGCCGGATCGGTGCGGGCGATGAAGGGCGTGGCCTCCAGGTTCACGTAGACCCGTTGCGGACCGTTCTGGAAATACCAGCAGCCGCGCTCATCAACCAGGTAGTTGCGGTTGATGAAGCCGACCAGGGCGGCATTGTTCAGTTTGTCGCCGGGCGCTTCGGCGCGCTGGGCCGTTTCGTCGCGCATGCGCCAGGTGCCGCGCGCATCGAGTGCCAGCCAGCCATAGCAGTGCGGCACGTTCGGCCACTTGGCCATTGCCTGTTTTACGATGTCGTCCATGCGTTCAAGCTTGGCATAGTCGGGACGCCGCCGGCGCGCGCGTGCGGTGTTGTCCCCGCACTTCGTCGAAGAAGTGCAAGATGCGGTGCGGCAGCCAGTCGATGCGTCCGGGGAAGGGGCCGACCGGGAAGCCGACGTGGCCGCCGGTGGCCGGATACTCCAGCGTGACCGATGCCGCGGCCGTCTGCGGCAGGTGATGGCCTGGCAGAAATGGATCGTTGCGGGCGTTCAGCACCAGGGTCGGCACGGTGATGTCGTGCAGCACGTGCTTGGCGCTGGCGCGGTGCCAGTAGTCGTCGGTGTCGCGGTAGCCGTGCAGCGGCGCGGTGACGACGTTGTCGAAGCTGTACAGGTCCCTGGAGGCGAGCAGGGCGGCGCGGTCGAACAGGCCGGGAAAGCGCTCCAGCTTGGCCAGGGCCTTGGGCTTCAGCGTTTCCAGGAACATGCGGGTGTACAGTCGGTTGAAGCCGCTCGACAAGGCCGCGCCGCCGGCCGCCAGGTCGAGCGGGGCCGAGACGCTCACTGCGGCATCGACGATTTCGGCGCTGTGCTGCTGCTCGCCCAGCCAGCGCAGCAGGGCATTGCCGCCCAGCGAGACGCCGGCCACGTAGAAGGGGCCGGACGCGCGCGGGTGCAGGCGGCGGATGATCCAGTCCAGTTCCTCGGCGTCGCCCGAGTGGTAGAAACGCGGCGCCAGGTTGGCTTCGCCCGAGCAGCCGCGGAAATGCGGGATCGCGCCATGCCAGCCGCGCGCCTGCACGGCCGCCATCAGGCCGCGCGCGTAATGGCTGTTCGACGAACCCTCCAGGCCGTGGAACAGCATGACGAATGGGGCGCCGGGCTGGCCGTCGACGAAATCGACGTCGATGAAATCCTGGCCGCAGGGCGTGTCCCAGCGCTCACGCCGGAAAGCGACCTCCGGCTTCCTGACGCAGACGGCCGGGTAGATCGTCTGCAGGTCGCCGCCGGGCAGCCAGAGGGGCGCGCGGTAGCCGGGCATGCCGGCGAACAGGTCGCTGCATTCGGTGCAGTAGCGGCTCACGGCCCGGCTGGCGCTGTAAAGATCAGTGGTGGGACAGGACGGTACCCGGCTTCAGCTGGTACTGGGTGCCGCAGTACGGGCACTTGGCGTGGCCGTGGTGATCGAAATCCAGGAAGACGCGCGGGTGGGACGACCACAGCGGCATCGCCGGATTCGGGCAGTAGGCCGGCAGGTCCTTGGCTTCCAGTTCCACCACAGGAATGGTCTTCTCGTTCATTTTTTGACTTCTCCGTCATTGCGAATTATTCGAAGCTGCGATTTTAACGGATTCGCACTGGTTGCCGGAATGGTCCGGTAGAATAGCGGGCCGATTACTGTCGTGTAGATGTTCTCCTTTCGATGTCCCATCGTCATCCCCCCGCTGTACCCCTGGTGTGCGCTCAATGTTGCGGGAAAGCGACATGAACCAGCCGCACCCCGCTCCCCAGATACAGGCCGAGGATGATCCGCAAGCGGACGCGCGCGGCTGGCGCGAAGGTCTGCAAACCGGTTTCCCGACCCTGTTCGGCATCGCCGCCTGGGGCCTGGTGGTCGGCGTCGCGATGGTCAAGAGCGGCCTCACCGTGCCCCAGGCCGTCGGCATGACCCTGCTGGTGTTCGCGGGTTCCGCCCAGCTCGCCTCGCTGCCCCTGATCGCCGCCGCCGCTCCGGTCTGGGTGATCTTCCTGACCGCGCTGGTCGTCAACCTGCGCTTCGTGATCTTTTCCGCCCTGCTGGGCCCGCATTTCTCGCGCCTGACCGTGTGGAAGCGCTTTTACCTCGGCTATATCTCCGGCGACGTCTCGATCGCCCTGTTCCTGCAGCGTTATCCGGAGTCGAAGCCCGAGCCCGGCAAGCTGGGCTTCCTGAAGGGCCTGATGTATCCGAACTGGATCGCCTGGCAGGTCGGCTCGCTGATCGGCATCTTCCTCGGCAGCGCGGTGCCGACCGAATGGCAGCTCGGCTTTGCCGGCACCTTGGCCATCCTGTGCATCACGGTGCCCCTGATTATCAATAGCGCGGCCCTGTGCGGCGTGCTGGTGGCCGGCGTGACGGCGGTGCTGGCGCACGGGCTGCCGTATAAATTGGGGCTGCTGGCGGCGGTGCTGGCCGGCATGCTCACCGCGATGGTCTACGAAGAGACGATGGAAAAACGCAAGGCCCCCCATGGCTGACTGGGAAATCTGGGTGACGATCCTGGTGCTGTGCGTGGCCACGGCCTGTACCCGCAGCGCCTTCTGGCTGGTCGGCCACAAGATCACGATCCCGCCGCGGGTCCAGGAAATCCTGCGCTATGCGCCGGCCTGTGCGCTGGCGGCGATCGTCGTTCCCGACATGGTGCTGGGGCCGCAGGGCGAGGTGCAGCTGGCGCTGGCGAACCCGAAGCTGCTGGCCGGACTGGCCGCGCTCGGCTTCTACCTGTGGCGCCGTGCGATGCTGCAGACCATCGTGTTTGGCATGCTGGTGCTGACACTGTTGCGTGTGTTTCATGTTTTCGGCAACATCGGCTAAGGTAAAATAACGTTTTTTCCACTATTTCTTCCGGATCCACGCTGACATGGCTGTCCTCAATTTCACCCGCTTGCAAGACCTGATCGACCAAGGCGCGCTGAAAGGCAAGCGCGTCTTCATCCGCGCCGACCTCAACGTTCCCCAGGACGACGCCGGTAACATCACCGAAGACACCCGCGTGCGCGCCTCGGTGCCCGCGATCCGCGACGCCCTGCAGGCGGGCGCGGCCGTGATGGTGACCTCCCACCTCGGCCGTCCGACTGAAGGCGAATTCAAGCCGGAAGACAGCCTGGCCCCGGTCGCCAGGCGCCTGTCCGAGCTGCTGGGCCAGCCGGTCGAGCTGAAGCAGAACTGGGTCGACGGCGTGGACGTCGCGCCGGGCCAGGTTGTGCTGCTGGAAAACTGCCGCGTCAACAAGGGCGAAAAGAAAAACGACGATGCACTGGCCCAGAAGATGGCCAGGCTGTGCGACGTCTACGTGAACGACGCCTTCGGCACCGCGCACCGCGCCGAAGCGACCACCCACGGCATCGCGAAATTCGCGCCCGTGGTCGCCGCCGGTCCGCTGCTGGCCGCCGAACTGGATGCGCTCGGCAAAGCGCTGCACGCGCCGCAGCGTCCGCTGCTGGCCATCGTCGCCGGCTCGAAGGTGTCGAGCAAGCTGACCATCCTGCAGAGCCTGGCCGACAAGGTCGACAACCTGATCGTCGGCGGCGGCATCGCCAACACCTTCATGAAGGCCGTCGGCCTGAACGTCGGCAAATCGCTGATGGAAGCCGACCTGGTGGGCGAGGCGAAAACCATCATCGAGAAGATGGCCGCGCGCGGCGCGACCGTGCCGATCCCGGTGGACGTGGTGTGCGCGAAAGAGTTCTCGCCGACCGCCGCCGCCACCGTCAAGGACGTCAAGGATGTCGCCGACGACGACATGATCCTGGACATCGGCCCGAAAACGGCCGCCACCCTGGCCCAGCAGATCGCCCAGGCCGGCACCATCGTCTGGAACGGCCCGGTCGGCGTGTTCGAGTTCGACCAGTTCGCCGAAGGCACGAAGACCCTGGCCACCGCCATCGCGCAGTCGAAGGGCTTCTCGATCGCCGGCGGCGGCGACACCCTGGCTGCCATCGCAAAATACAATATTGCCGACCAGATCGGCTATATCTCGACCGGCGGCGGCGCCTTCCTCGAGTTCCTCGAAGGGAAGACGCTGCCGGCGGTGGAGATCCTGCTGCAACGCAGCGCCAAGTAGAAGCTGAGAGTGAGACCCTAGCGCAGCCCAGGCTGCGCTTTTAATTGAAGGATAACCATGTACCGTGGCACCAAGATCGTAGCAACCATCGGCCCTGCGTCGACCGATTTCGACATTCTCGTCAAGATGATCCGCGCCGGCGTCGACGTCGTACGCCTGAATTTCTCGCATGGCCGGGCGCAGGACCACATCGATCGCGCTGCCCTGGTACGCCGCGCCGCCGCCGAGTGCGGCCGCGAAGTGGCGATCATGGCCGACATGCAGGGTCCGAAGATCCGCGTCGGTAAATTTGAGGAAGGCAAGATCTTCCTGAACAATGGCGATCCCTTCATCCTCGATGCGAAGTGGGGCGAGAGCGGCGAGCTGGGCAACCAGGAGCGCGTCGGCCTCGACTACAAGGCCCTGCCGCGCGACGTCAAGCCGGGCGACAAGCTGCTGCTGAACGACGGCCTGATCGTGCTGGTCGTCGACAAGGTGGTCGGCAACGAGATCTACACCACGACCAAGGTCGGCGGCGAACTGTCGAACAACAAGGGCATCAACCGCCAGGGCGGCGGCCTGACCGCGCCGGCCCTGACCTCGAAGGACATGGAAGACATCAAGACCGCGATGAGCTTCCAGGCCGACTACCTGGCGATTTCCTTCCCGAAGAGCGCCACCGACATGGAAATGGCGCGCCAGCTGGCCAACATCGCCGGCGAGCCGTTCGGCCACAAGCCGATGATGATCGCGAAAATCGAGCGCGCCGAAGCGATTCCGGTGCTGCAGGAAATCCTCGACGCCTCCGACGGCATCATGGTCGCCCGCGGCGACCTGGCGGTCGAAGTCGGCAACGCGGCCGTGCCGGCGCTGCAGAAGCGCATGATCCGCATGGCGCGCGAATCGAACAAGCTGGCGATCACCGCGACCCAGATGATGGAGTCGATGATCGTCAACGCCGTGCCGACCCGCGCCGAAGTGTCGGACGTGGCCAACGCCGTGCTGGATGGCACCGACGCCGTGATGACATCGGCCGAGACCGCATCGGGCAAGTACCCGATCGAGACCGTCGAAATGATGTCGGCGATCTGCGTCGAAGCCGAGCAGTCCGAGTACAACAAGCTGGAAGCCGACTTCCTGAACGTGCAGTTCACCCGCATCGACCAGTCGATCGCCTACGGCACCCTGTTCACCGCCCACCACCTGCGCGTGAAGGCGATCGTGGCGCTGACCGAATCGGGCTCGACCGCGCTGTGGATGAGCCGTCACTCGATCGACACCCCGATCTTCGCATTGACCCCGTCGCAGACCACGCAGCGCAAGGCTTCGCTGTACCGCAACGTGCGCGCCTTCCATCTGATGCAGGAAGGCGGCAGCCATGCCGTGCTGCGTAAAGCCGAGGAACTCCTCATGCGCGAAGGCGTCGTACGCAAGGGCGACCTGATCGTTGTGACCTGGGGTTCGCCGATGGGACAGGCTGGCGGCACCAACGCGCTCAAGATCGTGCGCGTCGGCGATGCCGAGAATTTTTTGAAGGAATCCTCGTAACACCCCGCGACGCTTGATACGTCATTCCCGCCTTCGCGGGGATGACGTTCATAAGCTGACGACAAGGAGAGCGCAGCGGGCTTACACGAGGTTCCACACAGGTTTTTTAATTGTATGGAGCAAAACCATGGCACTCGTATCAATGCGTCAACTGCTGGACCACGCCGCCGAACACGGCTATGGCCTGCCGGCGTTTAACGTCAACAACCTGGAACAGGTCCAGGCCATCATGGCCGCGGCAGACGCCACCAACAGCCCGGTGATCATGCAGGCATCGGCCGGCGCCCGCAAATATGCCGGCGAAGCCTTCCTGCGCCACCTGATCGACGCCGCCGTCGAAGCCTACCCCCACATCCCGGTCGTCATGCACCAGGACCACGGCCAGTCGCCGGCGGTGTGCATGGCCGCGATCCGTTCGGGCTTCACCTCGGTGATGATGGACGGTTCGCTGGAAGCCGACGGCAAGTCGGTCGCTTCCTACGAGTACAACGTCGAGGTGTCGAAGGAAGTCGTGAAGTTCGCGCACTCGATCGGTGTTACCGTCGAGGCTGAACTGGGCGTGCTCGGTTCGCTGGAAACCATGAAGGGCGACAAGGAAGACGGCCACGGCGCGGACGGCACCATGACCCGCGAACAGCTGCTGACCGACGTGGCCCAGGCCGCCGACTTCGTCGCGAAAACCCAGTGCGACGCGCTGGCGATCGCGATCGGCACCTCGCACGGCGCCTATAAATTCACCCGCAAGCCGACCGGCGACATCCTGGCCATCGAGCGCATCAAGGAAATCCACGCCCGCATCCCGAACACCCACCTGGTGATGCACGGTTCGTCCTCGGTGCCGCAGGACCTGCTGGCGATCATCCGCGAATTCGGCGGCGACATGAAGGAAACCTATGGCGTGCCGGTCGAAGAGATCCAGGAAGGCATCAAGCACGGCGTCCGCAAGATCAACATCGACACCGACATCCGCCTGGCGATGACGGCCGCGATCCGCAAGTACCTGTTCGAGAACCCGTCGAAGTTCGACCCGCGCGACTACCTGAAGCCGGCCCGCGAAGCCGCCACCCAGATCTGCAAGGCGCGCTACATTTCCTTCGGCTGCGAAGGCATGGCCTCGAAGATCAAGCCGATCCCGCTGGACAAGATGGCGGAGCGCTACAAGGCTGGTGAGCTGGCGCAGATCGTTCAGTAATCGTTGCTTCTGCAGCGTCGTTCCCGCGAAGGCGGGAACCCAGGTTCGTAGCCCAGCCACGTAAACTTGGGCCCCCGCCTTCGCGGGGGCGACGAGGGTTTAATGCCGTGCTTATGCGGCAGCGCGTCAAAAATGACGTAAAATATTGCACTCCTCACCGGCGACCCCCGCCGGTTTCGCTTTATCAAGATACTCCCCTCTATGAAAAGCCTCTACCAATCCACTATCTCCTCCCTGCCACTGCTCGGCCGCGGCAAGGTCCGTGACAACTATGCCGTTGGCGACGACAAGATCCTGATCGTCACCACCGACCGCCTGTCGGCCTTCGACGTCGTGATGAACGAGCCGATCCCCGGCAAGGGCATGGTGCTGAACCAGATGAGCGACTTCTGGTTCGAAAAACTCGGCCACATCGTGCCGAACCACCTGACCGGCGTGGCGCCGGAATCCGTGGTGGCGCCCGGGGAAGTGGATCAGGTCAAGGGGCGCGCCGTGGTCGCCAAGCGCCTGAAGCCGATCCTGGTCGAGGCCGTGGTGCGCGGCTACATCATCGGTTCCGGCTGGAAGGACTACCAGGCCACCGGCGCCATCTGCGGCATCCACCTGCCGGCCGGCCTGCGCCAGGCCGACAAGCTGCCCGAGCCGCTGTTCACCCCGGCCGCCAAGGCGGACCTCGGCGAGCACGACGAGAACATCAGCTACGAAGAGATGGAACACCGCATCGGCATCGAACTGGCCGAGAAGATCCGCGACGTCAGCATCAAGCTGTACAGCGCCGCCGCCGAGTACGCGGCCACGCGCGGCATCATCATCGCCGACACCAAGTTCGAGTTCGGCCTCGACGACAACGGCGTGCTGCACCTGATGGACGAAGTCCTGACCGCCGATTCCTCGCGCTTCTGGCCGGCGGATTCCTACGCCCCGGACATGTCGCCGCCGTCCTTCGACAAGCAGTTCGTGCGCGACTACCTGGAGACCCTGAAGGACTGGAACAAGACTCCGCCGGCGCCGCCGCTGCCGCAGGACGTCATCGACAAGACCCAGGCCAAGTACCTCGAGGCCATCGAACGCCTGACCGGCGAAAAGCTGAAGGTCTGAGATGGCGGAGCAAAACAAACCCGTCGTCGGCGTCATCATGGGGTCGAATTCGGACTGGGACGTGATGCAGCACGCGGTCGCCATCCTCAAGCAGTTCGGCGTCCCGCATGAAGCGCAAGTGATCTCGGCCCACCGCATGCCGGACGAGATGTTCGCCTATGCCGAAAGCGCGCGTGGCCGCGGCCTGCGCGCCATCATCGCCGGCGCCGGCGGCGCGGCCCACCTGCCGGGCATGGTGGCCGCCAAGACCATCGTGCCGGTGCTGGGCGTGCCGGTCCCGTCGCGCTACCTGCGCGGCGAAGACTCGCTGCTGTCGATCGTGCAGATGCCGAAGGGCGTGCCGGTGTCGACCTTCGCCATCGGCGAGGCCGGCGCCGCCAACGCGGCCCTGACGGCGGTGGCCATGCTGGCCGCCACCGACGACGCGCTGGCCGCGCAGCTGGAAGACTTCCGTACCAAACAGACCGCGGCCGCCAAGGCCATGACCCTGCCTCTCGAATGATGAGTGATCAGCAAACCAAACCCTTGCTGCCCGCCGCCAACCCGTCCACCTGGCTGGGCGTGATGGGCGGCGGCCAGCTCGGCCGCATGTTCGCCCAGGCCGCGCAGGCGATGGGCTACAAGGTGGCGGTGCTGGAACCGGGCGCCGATTGCCCGGCAGGGCAGGTGGCCGAGCACCTGGTCGAAGCCGGCTACACGGACGTGGCGGGCCTGGATGCGCTGGCGGCCCAATGCGCAGCCGTCACCACCGAATTCGAGAACGTCCCGGCCGACAGCCTGTCGCGGCTGGCGCAGAAGGTCTTCGTGGCGCCGGACGCCCACGGCGTGTCGGTGGCCCAGGACCGCATCGCCGAGAAATCCTTTTTCGTCTCCTGCGCGGCCAGATCCGGCGTGATGCCGGCGCCGCACAAGGTGATCGCCACCCTCCAGGACATCGACGCCATCGCCGACGAACTGCTGCCCGGGATCCTGAAGACCGTGCGCATGGGCTACGACGGCAAGGGCCAGGTGCGCGTGCGCACCCGCGAGGACGTGCGCGCGGCATTCGAGTCCATGGGCCAGGTGACCTGCCTGCTCGAGAAGATGCTGCCGCTGGCCTACGAAGTGTCGGTGCTGACGGCGCGCGGCCATGACGGCGCCTCGGTCGTGTATCCGATCGCCGAGAACGTGCACCGCGACGGCATCCTGTTCACGACCACCGTGCCGGGCCCGAACGTGTCGCCCGAGTGCGCGCGCAAGGCGCAGGATGCGGCGCGCGCCATCGTCGCCGAACTCGCTTATGTCGGCGTGCTGTGCATCGAATTCTTCGTGCTGGCGGACGGCTCGCTGGTCGTCAACGAGATGGCCCCGCGCCCGCACAACAGCGGCCACTACACCATCGACGCCTGCGTCACCAGCCAGTTCGCGCAGCAGGTGAGGGCGATGGCGCGCCTGCCGCTGGGCGACGTGCGCCAGCATTCGCCCGCCGTGATGCTGAACATCCTGGGCGATGTATGGTTCGACGGCGACAGTAATGCCGCTCGCGAACCGGCCTGGGACCAGGTGCTGGCCCTGCCGGGCGCCAACCTGCACCTGTACGGCAAGGACGATCCGCGCCGCGGCCGCAAGATGGGCCACGTGACCTTCGTCGCGCCGACCCTGGCCGAGGCGCAGCGCCAGTTCGAGGCCGCCTGCGCCGTGCTGGGGATCGCACCGTGACCCTGCAGCAAACGATGGAAGCGGACCAGGCCACGATCGACGCCGCCGCGCGCGCGCTCGAAGCGGGCCGCCTGGTCGCCTTTCCCACCGAAACCGTGTACGGCCTGGGCGCCGACGCCGAGAATCCGGCGGCGGTGGCGGCCATCTACGCCGCCAAGGGCCGCCCGCAGGACCACCCGGTGATCGTGCACGTGGCGCCGGGCGCCAGCCTCGATTACTGGTGCGCCGACATCCCGTCCGAGGCACGCCAGCTGGCCGATGCCTTCTGGCCGGGCCCGCTGACCATGATCCTGAAGCGCGCGCCGGACATTCCCGATGCCGTCTCCGGCGGCCAGGACACGGTCGGCATCCGCTGTCCCTCGCACCCGGTCGCGATCCGCCTGCTGCAAGCCTTCAAGGGCGGCAGGGGAGGCGTGGCCGCTCCTTCCGCCAACAAGTTCGGCCACGTCAGCCCGACCACGGCCCAGCACGTACGGGACGAATTCAGCGACGAACTCGGCAACGGCGGACGCATCGCCGCGGTGCTGGACGGCGGCCAGAGCGAGGTCGGGATCGAATCGACCATCGTCGACCTGTCGCGCCTGGCCACCCACGGCCCGGTGCTGCTGCGTCCCGGCCATATCTCGGCCGAGGCGATCGCCGCCGTGATCGACCGGTTGCCGGCCCGTCCGGATGCGGCGGCTCCGCGCGCTTCCGGCACGCTCGAATCGCATTACGCGCCGCACACGCCGGTCGCGATGCAGGACACGGCCACCCTGGCCGCAAGCCTGGCGCGCCTGCATGCCGCCCACCGCAAGGTCGCACTGATCCACTATTCGCCGCTGCCGCCGGTGCACGCCGAGGTCGCGCTGCCGGCCACGCCGGAAGGCTTCGCCCACGCGCTGTACGCGGCGCTGCGCGCGATGGACGGCGTCGGCGCCGACCTGATCCTGGTCGAAGCGCCGCCACAGGACGGCGCCTGGCTGGGCGTCAACGACCGCCTGCGCCGCGCCGCCCATGGGTCGACCGGGATCGTGCACGGGCTGATAAACAACACTACCGAGCTCTGATACAAACGAAACCTTCTCAAAAACGCATGCAGAGTGCATGCTTTCGGGAAACTAATTAACGTCGTCCCCGCCTGCGCGGTGACGACGTTTTTTTGCCTCGTTTGTCAGAAGGAATCCCATGCGTTCGCTCCACCTCCTGGGCCCCAGTCTCGGCCTGGGCCTGCTGCTTGCCGCTTGCAGCGGCGGCACCACGACCGGCGGCACCCCGGTCGGCGTCACCAACCCCGCTCCCCTGCCTGCGCCGGTGCGCGGCAGCCTCGTCGGCCAGGCCGCGTCGGTCGCCGTCAACGTCGGCGGCGCCAGCCTGAGCACCCTGTCGCCGTCCGTGCTGGCCGGCTTCCTCGAATCGGCCCAGACCGGTACCCTGGCCGTGGCCGGCCAGCCGCAGTGCTCGGTCTCGGTGTACCGCGTGCACTACAACACCGTCGGCGGCGCCGGCGAAGCGACCGATGCCAGCGCGGCCATCTTCGTGCCGACCGGCAGCGGCGCCTCGTGCGGCAATTCGCGGCCCGTACTGCTGTATGCCCACGGCACCTCGCTGCAGAAGTCGTATGACATGGCCGACATCGCCAACAACACCGAAGCGCGCCTGGCCGCCGCCGTGTTCGCGGCCCAGGGCTTCATCGTGGTCGCGCCCAATTACGCCGGCTACGGCGGTTCCGCGCTCGGCTACCATCCCTACCTCGACCGGATCCAGGAAGCGGCCGACATGATCGACGGCCTGCGCGCGGCGCGCAGCAGTTTCAACGCGATCGGCGTGCGCGATTCGGGCAAGCTGATGGTCACCGGTTATTCGCAGGGCGGTTTCGTGGCGCTGGCGACCCAGCGCGCCATGCAGGACCTGGGCAATGCCGAGTTCACGCTCACCGCCGCGGCCGGCATGTCGGGCCCGTATGCGATCGCCCGCTTCGGCGACGACCTGTTCGGCGGCGCGCCGCGCGATGGCGCCACCGTCATCGTGCCGACCATCATCAACGCGGGCCAGCACGCCAGCGCGGCGATCTACCGCACGCCGGCCGACGTCTACGAGGCGCAGTACGCCGCCGGCATCGTCGACCTGGTGCCGGGCATCCTCGGCAGCAGCGAACTGGTCAGCCAGGGCAAGCTGCCGGCGACCAGCCTGTTCGCGGCCGACTCGATGCCGCAGGCGCCGGGCTCGACCCAGTACTTCGGCGCCAGCAACCTGATCCGCAGCGACTACCGCGCCGCCTACCTGGCGGACATGGCGGCCCATCCCTGCGACCAGAGCGCGGCCGCGCCGCTGAACTGCGTCCCCGAACATGGCCTGCGTAAATGGCTGGTGCGCAACGACTTGCGCAGCTACCTGCCGGCCGCGCCGACCCTGCTGTGCGGCGGCCATGACGACCCGGTCGTGCCGTACTTCAATACCACGGCGGCGTCCGCGTATTTCCGTGCGCGCGGGGCGGCGATCACCGAGCTCGACATCGATGACACGCCCAGCCTGGACGATCCCTTCCGCACCGCGAAAGCCGGCTTCGTAACAGCCAGGACGCTCCTGCGCACGGCGAATGGCGACGGGGCCGTCGCCTCCAGCTACCACGCCGGCCTGGTGGCGCCTTTTTGCATGGCTGCAACGCGCGATTATTTCCAATCCGTACTGGCTCGCTGAGGTGCGCCACTACACATTTTGCATATGACAAGCTCAGCAGCGTTGCTATAATCGCCAGCGCTGCCGGCCTTCATTCATACCGTGTTGCAAATAGTGTTGCCCAGCACGATACATAGGCTTTTCCGCTATACAACCCAGCTGAACACTGGCATATTAGTTGGGTTACGAATAGCACGGGCGTTCGTTTCAAAGCAAAGAAAAACCTCATCTAGGAGACACAATGCGTAAGACCTCTTTCGCGCTCGCACTGCTGACCGCAGCCGTTCTGACCGCCTGCGGTGGTAACGGCCCAAGCGCCGGCGACCAGACGCCCAAGACCAAATTCAGCAGCCAGATCACTTTCGGCGACAGCCTCTCCGACGTCGGCACCTATGCTGTCGGCAGCATTGCTGCCATGGGTGGCGGCCAGTTCAATATCAATGGCAACAACACCGCGGTCAGCCCTGAACTGACCGGCAAGAACTACAGCCAGCTGATCGCTGCCCAGCTCGGCCTGCCGGCCCCCTGCGCGGCCCAGACCGGCCTGATGGGCACTGCGGCCGCCGGCTTCTCGGCGCCGGTGACAGACCATCCGGAATGCTTCAGCTACGCCCAGGGCGGTTCCCGCGTGACGAACCCGATCGGCCCGAACAACATTGCGCTCGCCAAGCCGGGCGCGGTTTCGCTGGGCGCGCTGACCGTGCCGGTCGTGACCCAGATCGCCAACCACCTGAAAAAGACCGGCGGCAAGTTCAAGGCCGATGACCTGGTCATCGTCATGGCAGGCGGCAACGACGCGCTGGAACTGCTGGACGAATTGTCGATAGCCGCCACCGCTGCCGGCGGCCAGGCCCTGGCCGTCAGCCTGGTGCAGCAACTGGCTCCGGGAACCACCAATCCGCAGACCGGCGCCGCAGCGATCACCGCGGCGATCCAGGCCGAAGCCGCCAAGGGAAGCAGCGCCGACCTCATCATCAAGGCTGCGATCACCGCTGCCGCGATGAACGGCAACACCGCCGCGGTCGCGAATGCAGCCACCATCGGCGCCAAGGCAGGCGCCGATGCGCAAGCCGCCGGCCTGGCATACTCGACCGCCCACGGTCCTGACCAGGTCAAGGCCATGGCCACCGCCGGCGCCGAGCTGGGCGCCTACGTCAAGACCCAGATCATCGGCAATGGCGCGAACTATGTGGTCGTGAACAACCTGCCGGACGTGTCGATCTCGCCCGCAGCCAAGGCCAAGTCGGCCGACACCCAGAAGCTGATCGGCGCCATGGTCAATGCCTTCAACGACCAGCTGAAGGCTGCCGTTGCCGGCGAGGCGAAGGTGCTGTACGTCGACCTGGCCGCCATCAGCCGCGACCAGTCGGTCAACCCGACCCCGTATGGCCTGACCAACACCACCACCCCGGCTTGCGACCTGAGCCCGGCCAAGAACCCGCTCGGTTCCTCGCTGGTCTGCAACAAGAACAACCTGATCGCTGGCGACGTCAGCCACTACATGTTCGCCGACACCGTGCATCCGACCCCGTTCGAGCACTCGCTGATCGCGCGCTACGTGCTGGAACAGATGACCGTCAAAGGCTGGCTGTAATTTTCACGAATAAGAATCAGGAGAAAACATGAAAGTACGTATCAATGTCGTGAAAGTACTGGTCGCCGCAGGCACCCTGGCCGTCGCGACCGGCGCCGCGGCGCAGTCGAAGGGCCAGTTCACCGTGTCGGTGGGCGCGAACATGCTGAAGCCGCACGTCGAGAGCGGCGCCATCTCGGCGCCGGCACTGCCGAACTCGCTGGGCGACATCGACAAGGACACCCAGCCGGTAGCCGTCATCACCTACGGCCTGACCGACAACATCTCGGTCGAGACCGCGATCGGTACCCCGTACAAGCACAAGATCCACGGCGCCGGCGCCATCGAAGGCACCGGCCAGCTCGGCACGGCTGAAGCCATGCCGGCGATCGCGCTGCTGCAGTACCGCTTCTTCGAACCGAACGCGATGTTCCGTCCGTTCGTCGGCCTGGGCGTGACCTATGCGATGTTCCGGAAGGAAACCGGCTCGTTCCCGATGACCGCGCTGACCAATCCGGGCGGCGGCACCCCGACCACGTTCAGCATCGACAACAAGTGGACCTACTCGGGCCAGGTCGGCCTGCAGTTCAACGTCAACGAGAAATGGTTCGCCAACGCGGCCTACATCAAGACGAAACTGAGCACCGACGTGCACTTCTCGACCGGCCAGCGCCAGCACATGAAGCTGGATCCGGACTCGTTCATCCTGTCGGTCGGCTACAAGTTCTGAGCCGCCTGCAGGCATGAAAAAACCCCGCCTCGGCGGGGTTTTTTTTCGTCGCCGCGTCCTTGTCAGAAGGCCGCGATGCCGGTTTGCGCACGGCCCAGGATCAGGGCGTGGATGTCGTGCGTGCCTTCGTAGGTGTTGACCACCTCGAGGTTGACCATGTGGCGGATGATGCCGAACTCGTCCGAGATGCCGTTACCGCCGAGCATGTCGCGCGCGACACGGGCGATGTCCAGCGCCTTGCCGCAGGAATTGCGCTTCATGATCGAGGTGATCTCGACCGCGGCCGTGCCTTCGTCCTTCATGCGGCCCAGGCGCAGGCAGCCCTGCAGGCCCAGCGTGATCTCGGTCTGCATGTCGGCCAGCTTCTTTTGCACCAGCTGGTTGGCGGCCAGCGGCTTGCCGAACTGCTTGCGGTCCAGCACGTACTGGCGCGCGGTGTGCCAGCAGTCTTCCGCCGCGCCCAGCGCGCCCCAGGCGATGCCGTAGCGGGCCGAGTTCAGGCAGGTGAACGGACCCTTCAGGCCGCGCACGTCCGGGAAGGCGTTTTCTTCCGGGCAGAACACCTCGTCCATGACGATTTCGCCGGTGACCGAGGCGCGCAGGCCGAACTTGCCGTGGATGGCCGGGGCCGACAGGCCTTTCCAGCCTTTTTCCAGCACGAAGCCGCGGATCGCGCCTTCATCGTCCTTGGCCCAGACCACGAACACGTCCGCCACCGGGGAGTTGGTGATCCACATCTTCGAGCCGCTGATGGCGTATCCGCCGTCGACCTTGCGCGCGCGCGTGACCATCGAGGCCGGGTCCGAGCCGTGGTTCGGCTCGGTCAGGCCGAAGCAGCCGATCCATTCGCCGGTGGCCAGCTTCGGCAGGTATTTCTGCTTGGTTGCTTCATTGCCGAACTCGTAGATCGGCACCATCACCAGCGAGGATTGCACGCTCATCATCGAGCGGTAGCCGGAATCGACGCGTTCGACTTCACGCGCGATCAGGCCATAGCTGACATAGTTCAGGCCCGGGCCGCCGTACTGTTCGGGAATGGTCGGGCCCAGCAGGCCGAGTTCTCCCATCTCGCGGAAGATGGACGTGTCCATCGCCTCGTGCCGGAAGGCTTCGAGGATGCGCGGCTGCAGCTTGTCCTGGCAATACGCAGCGGCGGCATCGCGCACCATGCGCTCTTCGTCGTTCAGCTGCTCGTTCAGCAGCAGCGGGTCATCCCAATGGAACTGGGCTTTGCGGGGCGAATCGGAACGGCTCATGGGACTCCTGTCTCAGAAGAATCTTGTTGGATGGGGATGGTCTGCGCCATCCGTGCCTGGACATTATAGAAATCCCGCCTTGCCCTTGCTTTTCAAATGGCGACAGCGATTTTCATTTTCCTACGTGGAGCCGAATTTGCCGCCGTGGAAGATCAGCGCCGGCTGGGCGTGGGCCGCGCATTCCTCGACTTCGCCGACGAAGATCACGTGGTCGCCTTCCGGATAGCGGCTGCGGTTATGGCATTCGAACCAGGCGGCCACGCCTTTCAGGATCGGCTGGCCGGTGCGCGAGAGTTCGTAGTCGGTGCTGGCGAAGGGGTCCGCGCCTCGGCGCGAAAAACGCCGCGCCAGCTCTTCCTGGCCGGCCGACAGGACGTTGATCACGTAGTGCGAATTGCCGGTGAAGATGGGCATGCTGTTGGCCGCGTTGGACAGGCTCCACAGCACCAGCGGCGGCTCCAGCGAGACGGAATTGAAGGAGCTGGCGGTCAGTCCGCGGAAACTGCCATCGGACAGGCGGGTGGTAATGACAGTGACGCCGGTCGCAAACTGGGACAGGGCCTGGCGGAAATGCGCGGAATCGAAACCGCGCGCGGTGGCGCGGGGAGAGCTGGTGTTCATTTTCGCCATTATGCCATCAATGGCATCGCGCCCCGGGGCCGCTTCGGCAGCGGATATGCACAGCAGGGCGCTTTCGGTTACAGTGAAGACATGTGCATCGACCCGTTTGCCAACCACTTATCTGCCGAGGACCGAACATGAACCAGCAATCCGCAACCGACGTGGCGATCCTGGGCGGCGGCTGTTTCTGGTGCCTGGAAGCGGTGTATCTCGAGGCGCGCGGCGTGACCCGCGTCGAATCCGGATACATGGGCGGCACCGCCGCCAACCCGACGTATGAACAAGTGTGCGCCGGCACCACCGGCCATGCGGAGGTCGTGCGCCTGGAATTCGACCCGAACGTGATCTCCTACCGCGACATCCTGGAAATCTTCTTCACCATCCACGATCCGACGACCCCGAACCGCCAGGGCAACGACGTCGGCACCCAGTACCGCTCGGTCATCTTCTTTACCTCGCCCGAGCAGGAAGCGACCGCGCGCAAGGTGATGGCGGAGATGGCGGCGGTCTGGGACGCGCCCATCGTCACCCAGGTGCTGCCGGCCGAGACCTGGCACAAGGCCGAGGACTACCACCAGAATTACTTCGCGCAGCACCCGCTGCAGGGCTACTGCGCCTTCGTGGTGGCGCCCAAGGTGGCGAAGTTCCGCAAGACCTTCGCCGAGCGCCTGAAGTAATCAGTGCCGCGTCAGCGACATGTCGCCGATGCTGCCGTCATACATGTAACGCCGCGACCATGGGATCAGGGCCGGATCCTGGCCCGCCTTGCCGCACACGATCTGGTACAGGCTGATCCAGTCGTGGGCGAAGGCATAGGCGCAGCCGGCCAGGTAGACGTGCCAGATGCGGAAGGTTTTCGGATCGGCCAGCTGGCGGATGCGCTCGGCGTGGTTCTCGAAGTTCTCGGCCCAGATCGCGCAGGTGTGCGCATAGTGGCGGCGCAGGTTTTCCACGTCGCGCACCTCGAGGCCGCCTTCCTGCATGGTGCGGATCACGGTCGACAGGTGGGCCAGTTCGCCGTGCGGGAACACGTAGCGGTCGATGAACTCGCCGCCGCCGTAGGGGCTGGCGCGCTGCTCGACGTCGCTGGTCGTGATGCCGTGGTTCATCACCACGCCGCCCGGCGCCAGCAGCTTGTTGATGCGGCTGAAGTACTCGGGCAGGTGCTGCACGCCGACATGCTCGAACATGCCGACGCTGGTGATCCGGTCGAATTCGCCGGACACGTCGCGGTAGTCCTGCAGGCGGATCTCGATCCGGTCCTGCAGCCCCGCCTGCGCCACGCGTTCGCGCGCCAGCTCGAACTGGTTCTGCGACAGCGTCACGCCGACGCAGCGCGCGCCGAACTTCTGCGCCGCACGCAGCACCAGCGCGCCCCAGCCGCAGCCGATGTCGAGCAGGGTATGGCCCGGCTGCACGCCGATCTTGGTCAGGATGTGGTCGATCTTCTTGACCTGGGCCGTGGCGAGGTCTTCGTCGCCGCGTTCGAAATAGGCGCAGGAATACACCATCGCCGGGTCGAGGAATTCGCTGTAGAACGCGTTCGAGACGTCGTAGTGGTAGCGGATCGCCTCGGCGTCCTTTTCGCGCGTGTGCGGCGAGACCAGGCGCAGCGCGCTGGCGACCCGGCTGGTGCGCGCCGGCTTGCCGGTGGCTTCGGCCAGGGAGTTGCCGATCTGAATCATGTCCGCGGCCCGCCCCTCGATCTCGAGCGCGCCTTCGACATAGGCTTCGCCCAGGTTGTCGAGGGTCGGCGACAGCAGGTAGCGCAGGCCGCCGGGGCTCGGCACGCGGATCTTCACGCGCGGCTGTTCAGAGGACAAGTCGACCTGCTCGCCGTTCCATAATTCGACGCGCAGCGGCAGGTTGTACTTGTTGCGGATGCCTGATGTCCAGGCGGATAACTTCATCTGGTCGAACACGCGAAACCCTCCGACATACGCCGGCCGGCAGCCGGCTCAGAGGCAGCAATGCCTCTTACGGTTGCAAACGTTGCCGCGCCCAGCTGCCATCTTCCTGCCGCGTATAGACGATACGGTCGTGGAAGCGTGAACGCCGCCCCTGCCAGAACTCGATGCGTTCCGGCACCAGACGAAAACCGCCCCAGTTTTGTGGTCGCTGTGGCGTTTCGCCAAACTGTCGCGCGACATCCTCGTAATTGTGTTCGAGGGCTGCGCGGCTTGCGATCGGCGCACTCTGGTGCGAGGCGATCGCCGACAGCCGGCTCTTCAGGGGTCGGCTGTTGAAGTATTTATCGCTTTCCTCGGCCGAGGTGCGCTCGACCCTGCCTTCGATCCGCACCTGCCGTTCAAGTTCACTCCAGAAGAATAGCAGAGCCGCAAACGGATTGCCGTTCAGTTGCTGTCCCTTCTGGCTGTCGTAGTTCGTGTACCAGGTAAAACCGCGGGCGTCGAACTGCTTGACCAGCACGATGCGCGAGCTCGGCCGGCCGCGCTCGTCCACGGTCGATACGCCCATCGCGTTCGGCTCGTTGACCTCGGCCTTCAGGGCTTCCTCGAACCAGCGGGTGAACTGCTGGATCGGGTCGACGTCGACGTCGCCCTCGTCCAGGCTGGCCTGGCCGTAATCCTTGCGCAGGTCGGCCACCCTTTCGCCGACCGACACCGTGGTCGCCGGCGCCGCCACGCTGCCGCCAGGCATCGCCACATCCGGCGAGGTCGCGGGCTCGATGCCGCGGCGGCGCTGCATGGCCTGGCCCAGCCGCGCCATCTGCTCGGGGCCGAACAGGCGCAGGGCCATCGGCGCCATCGTTCCTTCCTCGCGTTCCATATGCCCGAGGTAGCGCTCGGCGAAGCGCTGCACGGTGCTGGCCGACAGCTGGGTGCTGCTGCCGTCCGCGATCATGGTCAGCTGCTCGTGCAGGTCTTGCCACATCGCATCCATATCCTTGTGGTCCTGCAGGATCACCGGCGCCAGCGCCTGCAGGGTGGCGGCATCTTCGCCCTGTGCCACCGCGCGCAGCATCGGGATCAGGTCCTGTTCCTCGTCCTCGTGGTGCAGGTGGGCGGCTTTCTCGAAATATTTCAGGACCGCGCTCGCGGCCTGGCGCGCCTGCTCGTCGGCGCCATGCCGGGGCAGGTGGGCCAGCAGTTTTTCCAGGGTCGCAAGCTGCTTGCGGATGCGTCCATGGCAATGCTTGAGCACGGCGACCGGCTGGTCGAAATCGGGGGCGGTATCTGGAAGAAACTCTTTCATGGTGTGTGTTGCGGACGCCTAATGAGAGTGAAAATTTGATTGACTGAAAGTTATTTTAGGGCAAGGCCCGTCATTCCGTCCGGTAGAATAGCCCAATCATGACGACTATTTTTACCTCTCTCCTTGCGCCGGCTGAAGGGAAGGTCGACGCATTCGTCGACGAAGTCGACTTCGGCCGCCGCTTCGGCGGCATTGCCCGCCTGTATGGCGAGGGTGCACTGGAACGCTTCCGTCAGGCGCACGTTTGCGTCATCGGCGTCGGCGGCGTCGGTTCGTGGATCGTCGAAGCCCTGGCCCGCAGCGCCATCGGCCGCCTGACCCTGATCGACCTCGATAACGTTGCCGAATCGAATATCAACCGCCAGATCCAGGCGCTGTCCTCGACCGTCGGCATGCCCAAGATCGAGGCGTTGAAGCAGCGCATCGCCCTGATCAATCCGTATTGCGAAGTCGAACTGGTCGAGGATTTCATCGACCCGGACAACATTCCGCAGATGGTCGGCAGCGGCAAGTTCGACTACGTGGTCGATGCGATCGACAGCGTCAAGGCCAAGGCGGCCCTGATCGCGCACTGCCGCGACCATGCGATCCCGCTGGTCGTCATCGGCGGCGCCGGCGGCCAGCTCGATCCGACCAAGATCGAAGTGCGCGACCTCGCCCGCACCGAACAGGAACCGCTGCTGAAGAAGGTGCGCAAGATCCTGCGCGCCCAGTATGGCTTCGCGCGCGGCGAAAAGAACAAGTACCACATCGACGCGGTGTTCTCGATGGAACCGCTGCGCTATCCGGACGCCGGCGACGCCTGCGAGATCGATGCCAACAGCATCACCGGCCTGAACTGTGCGGGCTTCGGCTCCAGCATGGTGGTGACCGCCACCTTCGGCATGGTCGCCGCCGGCCACATGCTGCGCAAGCTGGCCGAGGCCGCGAATGCCGCCGCCACCCCGGCCGCGGTCCCCGTGCGCGTGGCCGATCCGGCCCCCGCCGCCAACGATGCTGTGCAAGCCGGGGAGGCCGCGTTATCATAGGTTCAGTTTTTAATGAACCATGAAAGAGGCCCAATGATTCGCCGCATCGCCTTCCTGACCCTGCTGCTGGCGGCCGCTGCCGCCGGCGCGCAGGATTCGACCCAGACCCCGACCCAGACCACGGACGCCAATCCCGGCAGCACGCAGCAGGCGGCCGATGGCCAGGCGCAGCCTGACGCAAAGCCGACCGTCCAGTCCACCGCACCGCAGATCCAGATCATCGACACCGTCGTCGGCAAGGGCAAGGAAGCCACGATCGGCAGCACCGTCGTGGTCAACTACACCGGCTGGTTCTACAAGCCGATGGCAGCCAAGCAGCGCGGCCGCAAGTTCGACTCTTCGCTGAACCCCGGCCGCACGCCGCTCGATTTCCGCCTCGGCGCCGGCATGGTGATCAAGGGCTGGGAGCAGGGCGTGGCCGGCATGAAGGTGGGCGGCAAGCGCACCCTGATCATCCCGAGCGACCTGGCCTACGGCAAGCGCGGCTCGCCCGGCCCCGGCGGCATCCCGCCGGATTCGGACCTCATCTTCGACGTGGAACTGCTGGACGTTAAATAAGTCGAATCAACCTGACAACGCGGAGGGAAGCATGCGCATCGCCAATGACGTCACTGAACTGATCGGCAATACCCCACTGGTGCGCATCCGCCGCCTGTCCCAGGGCGCGGGCGCGGACATCGTCGCCAAGCTCGAGTTCCACAACCCGGCCCACAGCGTCAAGGACCGGATCGGCCTGGCCATGATCGAGGCGGCCGAACAGGCCGGCAAGATCGGCCCCGGCACCGTCATCGTCGAGCCCACCAGCGGCAACACCGGCATCGCGCTGGCCATGGTGTGCGCGGCGCGCGGCTACCGCTGCCGCCTGGTCATGCCCGAAACCATGAGCAACGAGCGCCGCATGCTGCTGCGTGCCTATGGCGCCGAGTTGGTGCTCACTCCGGGGCCGGAAGGCATGCTGGGCGCGATCCGCCGCGCCGAGGAGATCGTGGCAAGCGATCCGAACTGCTTCATGCCGCAGCAGTTCAACAATCCCGCCAACCCGGAAGTCCACCGCCGCACGACGGCCGAGGAAATCTGGCGCGACACCGACGGCAAGGCCGACATCCTGGTGGCCGGCGTCGGCACCGGCGGCACCATCACCGGCGTGGCCGAAGTGATCAAGGCGCGCAAGCCCGGCTTCCAGGCCATCGCCGTGGAGCCGGAAGCCTCGCCGATCCTGTCGAAGGGCACCAAGGGCCCGCACCCGATCCAGGGCATCGGCGCCGGCTTCATCCCCGAGGTACTGAATACGAAGGTCTACGACGAGGTCATCACCGTCAAGAACGACGATGCCTTCGAGACCGCGCGCGCCGCCGCCCGCGAGGAAGGCTTGCTGGTCGGGATCTCTTCCGGCGCGGCGCTGTGGGCCGCGCTGCAGGTGGCGAAGCGGCCGGAGAATGCCGGCAAGCTGATCGTCACCATCATTCCTTCGTTTGGCGAGCGCTACCTGAGTACCGCCCTGTACGCCAACCTGGCCGGCTGATTTTTACATCAGTGCGCGTGCCCCGCGTGGGCATGCGCGTGATCGTGATCGTGGTCATGGTCATGGTCGTGCGCATCGTGCAGCGCGCAGCTGCTGTGATTCGTGGTCCCTTGTTCCACCTGCAGCGTGCAATGGTGGATCGCGAAATCCTCGCGCAGGTGCTCGACGATGTGGTCGATGGCCTCGTCGCCCGGATACCCGCCCGGCATCACCAGGTGGGCGGTCAGCGCCGTCTCGGTGGTGCTCATCGCCCAGATGTGCACGTCGTGCACCTCGGTCACGCCGCTCTGCGATGCCAGGAAGGCCGTGACCTGGGTCGCGTCCACGCTGGCAGGCACGCCCGCCAGCACCATCTGCAGCGATTCCTTCATCAGCGACCAGGTGCCGGCCACGATGATCACCACGATCACCAGGCTGACCGCCGGGTCGAGCCAGGTCCATCCCGTGGACATCACGACCAGGCCGGCAATCACCACGCCCAGCGACAGCGCGGCGTCGGCCGCCATGTGCAGGTAGGCGCCGCGCACGTTGATGTCGTCCTTGCTGCCGGACATGAACAGCCAGGCCGAGAAGCCATTCACCAGCACCCCGACCGCGGCCACGATCGACACCGTGGTGCCGGCCACCGGTTCCGGATGCGCGAAGCGGTGCACCGCCTCCCAGCCGATGGCGCCGCAGGCCACCATCAGCAGCAGGGCATTGAACAGCGCCGCCAGGATCGAGGAGCCGCGCAGGCCGTAGGTGAAGCGGCGCGTCGGGGCGCTCTTCGCCAGCAGCGCCGCGCCCCACGCCAGTACCAGGCCCAGCACGTCGGACAGGTTGTGGCCGGCATCGGCCATCAGCGCGGTCGAGTTCGCGATGAAGCCGTAGACGAATTCGATCGCGACGAAGGCCGCATTGAGGGCGATGGCCAGCACGAAGGCGCGGCCGGCGTCGCTTGGTGCCGGGTGGTGGTGTCCGTGGCCGTGGCCATGGTCGTGATGGTGGTGAAGGCTCATGCGTCCAGTCCTGTTGCAGATTCGGGTTCGGCGATGTGTTCGAACATGTTCGCGAGCAGCCCGCTGATGTGGGCATCGGCGGCCGTGTAGAACACCTGCTTGCCCTGGCGCTCGGCCTTGACGATGCGGGCCGCGCGCAGCAGGCGCAGGTGGTGGCTGACCAGGGAACTCGACAGCGCGAGATTGGCGGCGATGTCGCCCACCGCGATCGGCTGCGCCAGGCAGGCCAGCACGATCCGCAGCCGGGTCGGATCGCCCAGCAGGTGGAACAGGTCGGCGAGTTCGTCGACCAGGTTGTCGATGTCGGGTTCGGTGCTCATGCTTAACATATGAAGAACTGTTCATATGTTAAGCGAAAAACGATGGATAGAGCAAGGCGCGGTGTTGCGCGATCAGCCAGCCAACAATGCGGTTTCCCGCGGTTGATGCCGGAACCTATCGGAAAAGCTTTCGCCAGATCGACGGTGCTGGAGGAAGATAAGTCTCCGCCGGGATGCTTATGAGTGCCGGTCCCGATAGCGTCGCGCCCTTGAGTGACCTGCCTTCATTCAAAGCACGGTTTACGGCGCCAAGCAGTGCACTACGGCCTGCAATATTGCTGAAAGTGCTTTGCGGGCCGTTGTGGAACATATGGGTGGCCAGGCGGATCGCACTGTGGAAAATCGGCTCTACACTCAAGTCGAGTTCGATCCAGTCGCCACGTTTGTTTTTTGCACTAAAGGTCGTGGGTAATGTGACCTGGTCCATATGAGAAATAAGTACCATTGCAAATGCCTCTGGGAGCCAGTCAATCAAGCGTCTGGCAAGGATGGGACTTTGAACAAGGGCTGCAACGCTGGATTCCAGTGCTCCATCGTCAGAGCCTTCGCCAAGGAGGGCAGCCACTTCTTCCAGCTGTGAATCAGAAATTGAAAGCATAAAAAAGGGGAAAGTTTTGCCTGGGAGGGGCCGGCATCCGTTACTCCAGCTTAGCCGGGAACGCAGTTAGCTCAGGCCAGCAAATGCGGTTTCCCGTCTCATCAAACCTGGGAAGCATGTTCAGCGTAGTCACGTAGCCATCCACGGCCCAGAACATCAGGCCAAGGTAATCACAGCTATAGCAAACCCCACATTCACCGTAATCATCATCCAGTTGCAGGTCGCCTATTCCAGCGCTGCGGCATGAAGCATGAAGTTCGGCGATATCCCGGCCGATGAACCTGACCCCATTGAGAATGCAGTTGGCGCCAAATGCGGCAATGCCGGACAGCTTCCAATCGTCTTCTTCGGTAAAGGTGACAGCGAGCTGAAGTTTTTCATAACGCCACTCTTCCTCGCGATGGCCAAGACCATCCTTGCCCGCTTCGATCGCCTCCGGAGAACCCATGATGCCGGCGATTGCCGCTCTCGACAGGCCAAAGACGAAGGGGCCGGCACCACGATGGGGAATCGCCAAAAGCTCTACCATCGATCCAGTTCCTTTCGTAGAAATGTCCGGCCTCTCGATCAGGGCACCTGCCCATCCGCATCCCGCATCTCCGGCTGCCCCAGCCCCAGGTCCTTCAGCTGCGGCAGCACCTTCGCCTTGTCTCCCACCGCGATCACCTTCATCCGCTCCGGCGCCAGGTACTTGTTCGCCGCCGCCTGCGCCTGGGCAGCGGTAACGCGCCGGAACTGATCCGGCAAGGTACGCCAGTAGTCGAGCGGGAGGTCGAACACCCAGGTCTCGGCCAGGCTGGCGCCGATCGCGCTGTTGGTTTCGAACTGGCCCGGCAGCGAATACACCTGCGAATCGCGGGCGCCCGCCAGTTCGCCCGGGGGCAGCGGCTTCATGCGGATCGCGCGCACTTCCTTGAAGATCTCGGCGATGGAGGCGCCGGTCACGTCGGTGCGCACGCTGCCGGCGATGACGAAGGGGCCGGGCGTGCGGTCGTAGCGGAAGGCCGAGAACACGCCGTAGCTGTAGCCCTTGTCTTCGCGCAGGTTGAGGTTGATGCGGCTCGAGAACAGGCCGCCCAGCGCCGCGTTCATCACCTGCAGGGCCGGATAGTCGGGCGTCTTGCGGTTGGTGGCCACCTGGGTCACGCGCAGCGCCGTCTGCGGGGCGCCCGGCTTGTCGACCATGACCAGGCGCGCGCGCGTGCCGTCCGGGTCGCCCGGCATCGTGGGTGCAGGGGCCGCGCGCGGCCAGCCGCCGAAGCGGCTCGTGGCCAGTCCGCGCAGCTCGTCCAGCGAGATGTCGCCGGAGACGATCAGGGCCGCGTTGGTGGGGACATAGTGGCGGCGCCAGAACTGGTACAGGTCGTCGCGGGTGACGGCGCGGATCGCCGGTTCGGTGCCGAGCTGGCCGTAGCCGTAGGGATGCCGCGCACCGTACAGCGCGCCGGCGCCGGCGACCGCCGCCACCAGGGCCGGATCGTCGCGCTGCTGGGTGAGTTCGCCCAGGCGCGCGGCGCGCTGGCGCTCGACTTCGGCGGTGGGGAAGGCCGGATGCTGGACCACGTCGGCCAGCACATCCAGCGCCTGCGCGAAGGTCGAGCGCAGCGACAGCAGCGAGACCGTGGATGCGTCCGTGCTGCTGGCGCTGCCCAGGAAGGCCCCCAGCTGCGCGACCTCGTCGGCGATGCGCGGCGCGCTGCGCGTGGCCGTCCCCTCCTGCAGCATCTGGGCCGTGAAGCCGGAAAGGCCGGGCTCGTCGTCCGGGTTGGCGTCGGAGCCGCTTTTCACCACCAGCTCGGCGGCCACCAGCGGCAGCGCCGGATTGTAGTGGTGGATCACGCGCAGGCCGTTCGGCAGCTGGAAACCCTCGCCCTGCGGCAGCGTGAACTTCGGCGCCGGGCCCGGCTTCGGCGGCTGGCGGCGCCAGGCTTCATCCCGGTTGATGCCGGTCGCCGCGACTTTGACGCCGGTCTTCGGCGGCTGCGCGGCCGGATCGGGACCGAGTTCCGGCTTGCCCGGCACGCCCGCCACCACCACCCGCGCATTCTGCTGCAGGTAGCTGCGCGCCACGCGCTGCACGTCGGCGGCGCCGACCCGGCGCAGGCGCGCGATGTCCTTCGGCAGGTAGCCCGGGTCGCCGGTGTACTGGTTGTACTGGTTGACCTGGTTGGCCAGGCCGGCGCCGCCCAGCTTCTCGATCGAGGTCAGCATCGCCGTCTCGATGGTGTTGCGCGCGCGTTCGACTTCCTGCTCGGACGGACCGGTGTCGCGCAGCGACTTCAGTTCGGCGTCGACGGCCGCTTCCAGTTCGTCGGCTTCATGGCCGGGGCGGGCGGTGACGTCGATCACGAAGGTCGACGTCAGCGCGTTCGAGTTCTGCGCGGCCGATGCCTCCTGCGCGATCTGTTTTTCGTAGACCAGCGATTTGTACAGGCGTCCGGCCTTGCCGCCGGCCAGGATCTGGGCCGTGACGGCCAGCTCGGCGTCGCCCGGCTGATAGGCGGGCGGGGTCAGCCAGGCCATGTAGACGCGCGGCAGTTCGACCCGGTCGGCGACAGTCAGGCGGCGCTCGCGGGTGATCGGCGGGGTGGCGACGGTGGGCCTGGCCACCGGCGCGCTGCGCTTGAAGCTGCCGAAGTACTTCGCCACCAGGGCGCGCGTCCTGGCCTTGTCGATGTCGCCGGCGATCACGATGCTGGCGTTGTTGGGGCCGTAGTAGCGGGTGAAGAAGTCGCGCACGTCGGCCAGCTTCGCGTTCTGGATGTCGGCGTGCGAGCCGATCACCGAGGCGTAATACGGGTGGTTCTTCGGGAACAGCGCATGGTTCATCGCTTCCTCGACGATGCCGTAGGGGCGGTTCTCGACGCTCTGGCGGCGCTCGTTGCGCACCACGTCCTGCTGGTTCGACAGCGCGGCCTGGTCGAGCACGTCGAGCAGGTAGCCCATGCGGTCCGCATGCACCCACAGCGCCAGCTCCAGCTGGTTCGAGGGCACGGTGTCGTAGTAATTGGTGCGGTCGTAGTCGGTGCTGCCGTTGCTGTCGGTGGCGCCGGCGCCTTCCAGCAGGCGGTCGGCGAGGCCGCGCGGCAGGTGCCGGGAACCGGCGAACATCATGTGCTCGAACAGATGGGCGAAACCGGTCAGGCCGGGCGCCTCGTTGGCCGGGCCGACGTGGTACCAGACGTTCACCGCGACGATCGGCAGGCGGTGGTCTTCGATCAGGATCAGTTCGAGGCCGTTGGGCAGCGTGGTCTTCTCGAAGGCGACCGTGGGCAGGGCGGTGGCGGCCGGCGCTGCCTGGGCCGCCGGCGCGGTTTGCGCCGAACCGGGCGGCGCGGCGACGGCCAGCGCGAAGGCCAGGGAGGTCAGCAGGGTCGAGAAGCGTATGTTCATGAAGACCTCCGTGAGTGGCTGTCAGTGGCAGGTGTCGCTGCCGCGGTCGGGGGCGGGCAGGCCCAGCGAAGTGAGCCTGGCGGATTCCAGGAATTCCCACTCGTAGCGGCCGTCCAGCAGGCGCAGGCGCAGCACGCCGGTGCGGCCGCTGTCGCGCATCTCGCTGTGGGCGGCCGTGAGCAGGAACGGGGTCGGGTAGGCGCCGCCGGTGCCGACCACGAACTGGCGCATGCCGTGTTCGCGGTCGAGGCGGCCGTCGGCATCCTGGGGCGCGAAGCGTTCGTAGTCGTGGTCGTGGCCGGACAGCACCAGCTCGGCGCCGGCCTCCTGCAGCAGCTCCCACGCATCGCGCATCTTCGGGATGCTGCCATGCCCGCCCGAGCTGTACAGCGGATGGTGCCAGAACGCCAGCGTGCAGCGCGCCGGATGGCTGGCCAGGTCGGCGCGCAGCCATGCGATCTGGGCGGCGTGCTCGATCGGCGCCAGGTTGCTGTCGAGGGAGACGATGTGCCAGCCGTTCAGGTCCAGGCTGTAGTAGCCGCGCCCGGCGCGCTCGCCGAAGTAGGCGAAGTAGGGCGCCGCCTTCGGCGTGTAGTACTCGTGGTTGCCGGGCGCGGGCCAGGTGCGGTCCTTGAAGGCGCCCCAGGTCGGGCCGTAGCAGTCGGCGAATTCCTTCGCCCTGCCGCGCGGATAGGTGTGGTCGCCCAGGGTCAGCACGATGGCTTGCGGGTCGGCGGCGAGGCCGGCGGCGACGGTGCGGGCGGTATCGGCTGCACCCGAATACGCGGCGTCGCGGTAGGCGCAGCGGGCGATGTCGCCGGCCGCATAGACGGTGACGGCGGCCGCGGTGGTGGAGGATGCGGCGGATGCGGCGGCGGCCAGCAGCAGGCCGCCGGCCGCCAGGCCTGCGCGTGTCGCGACAGCCGGCACTCCTTACTCGAGGAAGCGCAGCAGTCCGGCCAGTGCGTGCGCCACGGTCTGTTCGCGCACGGACTTGCGGTCGCCCGAAAACACCAGCCGCTCGGTATAAGTCGTGCCGCCCTTCGACCAGCCGAAGCAGACGGTGCCGACCGGCTTGCCCGGCACCGCGCCGGTCGGGCCGGCGATGCCGGTGGTGGACACCGCCACGTCGGCATTGCTGTTGGCGACCGCGCCTTCGGCCATCGCGCCGGCCACTTCCACGCTGACCGACCCGCACTGGGCGATCAGCGCGGCCGGCACGTCCAGCATCTCGGTCTTGGACGCATTCGAATAGGTGACGAAGCCGCATTCAAACCAGCCGGTCGAGCCCGAGATTTCGGTGATGGCCTGGGATACGCCGCCGCCGGTGCAGGACTCGGCGGTGGCCAGCAGCAGGCTTTTCGATTCGAGCAGTTTGCCGACCTTGGCCGCAAGTTCAAGAATATTGTTCTCCATGAGCTCCTCTCCCTCTGGTTTTTACTGCGCCGGACCATTCTAGCGCGCCTCGGTCCGGTGCGCGCTAAAAACGTTAACTAAAAACTATGCAACAAGGGACAGTGTAAATATCCGATGTCGTTCCGTGCGACATTGTTTTGAGGGCTGCTGCTATTCTGCACGCCTGCCGGGTTCGTCCCGGTAGTGTTCCCTTCTTGATGTAGGACTGACATGCCGCTCGAACGTTTCGCGCAACGCCACATGAGGCCGGCGCGCCCGAAGTCGCCGGCGCGGCGCGGGACGGAGGCGGCATGATCGGCCAGCGCTCGATCCGCACCAAGCTGGTCACGATCATGATGTCGACTACGCTGGCGGCGCTGGCGGTATCGGTCGGCACGGTGGTCGTCTACGACCTGCGCGGTTACCAGCGCGCCCTGCTGAACGACCTCTCGACCCAGGCCGAACTGGTCGGCCACATGACCTCGGCCGCGCTGTCCTTCGACGACCCGCGCCTGGCGCGCGAGAACCTGGCCCTGCTGCGTACGCGGCCCACGGTGCGCGCGGCCGCCATCTACGACCAGGGCGGCGCCCTGTTCGCCTCCTACCTGGCGCCGGGCGAGAACGCTTCCTTCCCGCCGCATCCCGGCAAGGTCGGGCACGGCAAGGAGGGGGACGAACTCGTGTTGTACAAGCCCATCGCCGAGAACGGCGACATGCTGGGCACGGTCTACCTGCGCTCGTCCAACCTGCTGATGTCGCGGGTGCGCGACTACCTGCTGATCTGCGTTTGCACGACCCTGCTGGCGCTGCTGATCGCCTGGCTGCTGGTGCGCCGGCTGGGCAACACGATCACGACCCCGATCGACGCCATTACCAACATCGCGCGCGAGGTGGTGGAGAAGCGCGATTATTCGCGCCGCGCGCCGCGCATCAGCGAGGACGAGGCGGCCGCGCTGGTCGATTCCTTCAATGCGATGCTGACCGAGATCGAGCAGCGCACCCTGGCCGTGGAAGGCTCGAAGCAGGAAGTGATGCGCCTGAACGAGCGGCTCGAGCAGCGCGTGCAGGAGCGCACCACGCAGCTGAAGCTGGCCAACGCCGAACTGGAGCTCGCGATCGAGGAGGCGCGCAACGCCAACCAGGCCAAGTCGGCGTTTCTGTCGTCGATGAGCCACGAGCTGCGCACGCCGCTCAACGCCATCCTCGGCTTCGCCCAGATCCTGGCAGGCGACCTGCCCGCCACGCCGGAGCAGAAGAAGGAATTCGCCGGCCATATCCTGAAGTCGGGGCGCCACCTGCTGACCCTCATCAACGAGATCCTCGACCTGGCCAAGGTCGAGGCGGGCGCGCTGACGCTGTCGATGGAGCCGGTGGGGCTGGCCGAGGTGCTGGCCGAATGCCGCACCATGATCGGACCGCTGGCGGCGGCGCGCGGCATCCGCGTCGAATTCCCCGAACATGCCGCGGCGCTGGTGCAGGCCGACCGCACGCGCCTGAAGCAGGTCTTGCTGAACCTGCTGTCGAACGCGATCAAGTACAACCGCGAGGGCGGGACGGTGACGCTGGAGTGCGAGGCCTGCGGGCCGGACCGGCTGCGCCTGTCGGTGCGCGACACCGGCATGGGCCTGCGCCCCGAGCAGGTGGCCGCGCTGTTCCAGCCCTTCAACCGCCTCGGCCAGGAGAACGGCATGCAGGAGGGCACCGGCATCGGCCTGGTCTTCACCAAGCGCCTGGTCGAGCTGATGAAGGGCGAGATCGGCGTGACCAGCAGCCCCGGCGTCGGCTCGACGTTCTGGGTCGAGCTGTCGGCCGCCGCTCCGCTGGCGCAGCCGGGCGGCCCGGCGGCGCCGGATCCGGGCCGGGCCGCCGCCGCTCCGCCCGACGCCGGGCCGCGCCTGATTCTGTACATCGAAGACAATCCGGCCAACCTGCGGCTGGTGCAGGAAATCATCGGCTTCCGCGCCGACCTGCGCCTGCTGTCGGCGCCGGACGGCCATGCCGGGCTGGCGCTGGCGCACACCCACCGCCCGGCGATCGTCCTGATGGACCTGAACCTGCCCGGCATGGGCGGCTTCGAGGTGCTGGCGCAGTTGCGGCGCGATCCGGAGACCGCGCACATTCCGGTCATCGCCCTGACCGCCAACGCCATGCCGCGCGACATCGAGCGCGGCCTGACGGCCGGCTTCGCGCGCTACCTGACGAAGCCGATCGACATCGAACAATTCAATGAGGCCATAGACGGCGTGCTGGCCCAGCGCGCCGGAGAAGAAAGGACTGCCCCATGAGGTTAGCTCAATGATTTCGCCTGCGGATATCCGGCGCGCGCGCATCCTGATCGTCGACGACGAACCGGTGAACGTGCAACTGCTCGAATTCCTGCTCAGTACCAGCGGCTACGAGCAGGTGTCGAGCACCACCGATCCGCGCCAGGTGGCGACGCTGCACCTGCAGCACAGCTTCGACCTGATCATCCTCGACCTGCAGATGCCGCACATGGACGGCTTCCAGGTGATGGAGGCGCTCAAGCCGATGGAGCGCGAGTCCTGGCTGCCGGTGCTGGTGGTGACGGCCGAACCGGACAAGAAGCTGGCCGCGCTCGAGGCAGGGGCGCGCGACTTCATCGGCAAGCCCTTCGACACGGTCGAGGTGCTGACCCGCATCCGCAACCTGCTCGAGGTGCGGCTGTTCCACAAGGAGTCGGTCGAGCATGGCGCGCGGATGGAGCGCAAGGTGCGCGAGCGCACCGCGGAACTGCAGCGCTTCCGCGGCGCGATGGATGCCACCGCCGACGCCATCTTCCTGGTCGACGCGCGCAACATGGCGATGCTCGACGTCAGCGACGGCGCCTGCCGCATGCTGGGCTTTTCGCGCGAGGCGCTGCTGCGCATCGACCCGGTGGCGCTGGGCCTGGCCGAGCGCGCCCAGCTCGAACGCTACACCGATGACGAAGCCACGCCGCGCGAGCACGACATCGTCGAGACCGAACTGCTGCGCGCCGACGGGCAGGGCGCGGTGCCGGTCGAGATCAGCTGGCAGCTGCAGCAGCTCGACCAGATGCGCATGCTGATCGCGGTGGCGCGCGACATCAGCGAGCGCCTGCACGCGGCCCAGCGCCTGAAGCATATGTCGAACTACGACAGCCTGACCGGCCTGCCGAACCGCACCCTGTTCTTCCAGACCCTGCGCGACGCCATCGAGCTGGCCCAGGACAAGAACTGGCGCATCGCGGTGCTGTTCATCACCCTCGACCGCTTCAAGGTCATCAACGACTCGCTCGGCCCGGCGCTGGGCGACGAGCTGCTGCGCCAGTTCAGCACGCGCCTGGTGCGTTGCGTGCGCCTGCGCGACACCATCGGGCGCCTGGGCGGCGACGAGTTCGCGCTGATCCTCACCACCAGCCCCGAGCAGAAGGAAGAGGAGGCGGCCAGCGTCGCCAACGAAGTGCGCGAAGCGCTGCGCGCGCCGTTCGACCTGAACGGACAGCAGGCGGCGCTGACGGCCAGCATCGGCATCGCCATGTATCCGGACGACGCGCTGGACCCGGGCACCCTGGTCAAGTACGCCGACGTGGCGATGGTGCGCGCCCGCGAGGCCGGACGCGACGGCTACCGCTTCTTCACGGCCGGCATGAACGTGCAGGTGCTGGCGCGGCTGGACCTCGAACTGGCGCTGCGCAGCGCCATCGACGGCGAGCAGTTCGAACTGCATTACCAGCCCAAGCTCGACCTGAATACCGGAAGGGTCAGCGGCGTCGAGGCCCTGCTGCGCTGGCGCCGCCCCGGCTTCGGCCTGGTCTACCCGGCCGAGTTCGTGCCGGTCATGGAAGACACCGGGATGGTGGTGCGGGTCGGCGCCTGGATCGTCGACGAGGCCTGCCGCCAGATCGCCGCCTGGAACGGGCAGGGCGTGCGCGACGTGCGGGTGGCGGTGAACGTCTCCAGCCGCCAGTTCGTCGAGGGCGACATCGAGGGCGATATCCGCGCCGCGCTGCAGAAGCACGAGGTCGACCCCGGCCTGCTGGAACTGGAGCTGACCGAGAGCGCGCTGATGTCGAATTTCGAGCACACGGTCCAGGTGCTGGAGCGCCTCAAGGCCATGGGTATCCGCATCGCGATCGACGACTTCGGCACCGGTTATTCGAGCCTGGCCTACCTGAAGCGCTTCCCGATCGACAAGCTGAAGATCGACATCGCCTTCGTGCGCGACATCACGACCAATCCGGACGACGCCGCGATCGCGCTGGCCATCATCAACATGGCGCACAGCCTGCACATGCAGGTGATCGCCGAAGGGGTGGAGTCGCGCGCCCAGATGGCCCTGCTGCGCCGCCATTTCTGCGACGAGATCCAGGGCTTCCATTTTTCGCGCGCCCTGCCGCCCGAGGAGCTGGGCAAGCTGGTGCAGGAGAACCGCGCCCAGCCCAGCCGGCCGGCGGCGGACGACCGCAACGTCCAGACCCTGCTGGTGGTGGACGACGACGTCAACGTGCTGGCCGCCCTGCACCGCCTGTTCCGGCGCGATAACTACCGGGTGCTGACGGCGGCCACGCCGGCCGAGGGCTTCGAGCTGCTGGCGCTGTACCGGGTGCAGGTGATCCTGTGCGACCAGCGCATGCCGGTGATGAGCGGCACCGAATTCCTGAGCAAGGTGAAGGAGATGTATCCGGACACCATCCGCATCATCCTGTCCGGCTACACCGGCGTGGAGGCGGTGCTCGATTCGATCAACCGCGGCGCCATCTACCGCTTTTACACCAAGCCCTGGGACGACAACGAGCTGCGCGACAACGTGCGCCTGGCCTTCCGCCATTACTGGCTGACGCACGGGCCGTATGACGACCGCAAGACGCCGCGCGACGAGCAGGTGGCGTGATACGCCCTGCCCACGCTTGCGTTTACGCGAAATGGTCCCAGCCGTGCAGCTGCAACGACAGCGGCGCCCCATCCGCATCGACCAACCGTAACCCAGGCTCGGCCTCGATCCGCCCGACCCGCGTCACCGCCGTGCCGCACCGGGCGCCCGCCGCCAGGATCGCCTCGCGGTTCGCCGCCGGCGCCGTGAAGCACAGTTCGTAGTCGTCGCCGCCGGCCGCCGTGAAGCGCCGCCGCAGTTCCCGGGACTGGCGCGCCAGGGCCGGGCCGGCCGGCAGGGCGTCGGCGTCCAGCACGGCGCCGACCTTCGAGGCGGCCAGGATGTGGCCCAGGTCGCCGACCAGGCCGTCCGAGATGTCCAGCGCCGCATGCGCCAGCCGGCCCTCGGCCAAGAGCCGGCCCAGGGCCACGCGCGGGGTGGGCGCGTGCAGGCGCGGCGCGGCCAGTAGCCGGTCCGCCTCGGGCAGGGCCATTTCGCCCAGGCAGCCGGCCAGGGCCAGGCGCGCATCGCCCAGGGTGCCGGAGATCCAGATGTCGTCGCCCGGACGGGCCGCATCGCGCCGCAGCGCCGTGCCGGGCGCCAGTTCGCCGAAGATGGTGATGCAGATGTTCAACGGACCCCTGGTGGTGTCGCCGCCCACCAGTTCGCAGCCGTGGGCGTCGGCCAGCGCGAACAGGCCGCGCGAAAAACCGTCCAGCCAGGCGGGATCGGCGGCCGGCAGGGCCAGGGCCAGCGTGAAGCCGAGCGGCGCCGCGCCCATTGCCGCCAGGTCGGACAGGTTCACGGCCAGCGACTTGTGGCCGAGGTCGAACGGATCGGCGCCGGCCAGGAAGTGGCGGCCCTCGACCAGCATGTCGGACGAGACGGCCAGTTGCATGCCGGGGGTGGGCGCCAGCAGGGCGCAGTCGTCGCCGACGCCGAGCACGGTGCGGCCGGAAGCGTCGCGGCGGGAGCGGGTGAAATACTGCTTGATGAGGTCGAATTCGGAGAGCATGGGGCGGATTGTAATCCGCCGCGATGGCGCCGGATGGGGCCGAAAACCTGTACGTACAACTTTTTGGAAATGCTGTTGGTAAAAATACGTACACGATTAGAGGGTTCCCTCTGCTAAAATCACAAGCCCCCAGTCAGCACAGGAAGGCCTCCAAAGCATGGATTCGTCAATCGATAAAAAAGAAGAACTACGCCAACAACTGCGTGCTGCAGCGCTCGAATACCACCAGATTCCCCGTCCCGGCAAGATCGCCGTCACGCCGACCAAGTCCGTGCTGAACCAGCGCGACCTGGCGCTGGCCTATTCGCCGGGCGTGGCAGCTCCCTGCGAAGAGATCGTCAAGGATCCCGCCAATTCGTTCAAATACACGGCGCGCGGCAACCTGGTCGCCGTCATCTCGAACGGCACCGCCGTCCTCGGCCTGGGCAATATCGGCCCGCTGGCTTCGAAGCCGGTCATGGAAGGCAAGGGCGTGCTGTTCAAGAAGTTTGCCGGCATCGACGTCTTCGACATCGAGGTCGCCGAGAACGATCCGGACAAGCTGATCGACGTGATCGCTGCGCTCGAGCCCACCTTCGGCGGCGTGAACCTGGAAGACATCAAGGCGCCGGAGTGCTTCTACATCGAGCGCAAGCTGCGCGAACGGATGAAGATCCCGGTCTTCCACGACGACCAGCACGGCACCGCGATCATCGTCGGCGCGGCCATCCTGAACGGCCTGAAAGTCGTCAACAAGGACATCAGGAACTGCAAGCTGGTGGTGTCCGGCGCGGGCGCGGCGGCGCTGGCCTGCCTCGACCTGATCGTCGACCTCGGCTTCCCGATCGAGAATATCTACGTCACCGACCTGGCCGGGGTGGTCTACAAGGGCCGCACCGAGCTGATGGACCCGGACAAGGAACGCTTCGCCCAGGACACCCCGCACCGCTCGCTGGCCGAGGTCATCCCCGGCGCCGACATCTTCCTGGGCCTGTCCGCCGGCGGCGTGCTGAAGCCGGAGATGGTGGCGCAGATGGCGCCGAACCCGCTGATCCTGGCGCTGGCCAACCCGAACCCGGAAATCCTGCCGGAAGACGCGAAGGCCGTGCGCAGCGACGTGATCATCGCGACCGGCCGCTCGGACTACCCGAACCAGGTCAACAACGTCCTGTGCTTCCCGTACATCTTCCGCGGTGCGCTGGACTGCGGCGCGACCACCATCACGCGTGAAATGGAAATCGCGGTGGTGCATGCGATCGCCGAACTGGCCCACGCCGAGCAGTCGGACGTGGTGGCCACGACCTACGGCATCTCGAACCTGTCCTTCGGTCCGGAATACCTGATCCCGATGCCGTTCGACCCGCGCCTGCTGACCCACATCGCACCGGCGGTGGCGAAGGCCGCGATGGACGGCGGCGTCGCCACCCGTCCGATCGCGGACCTGGCCGCCTACGCCGAGAGCCTGCAGCAGTTCGTGTACCGCAGCGGCTCGTTCATGAAGCCGCTGTTCCAGATCGCCAAGAGCACCCCGCCCGAGCTCAAGCGCATCGTCTACGCCGAAGGCGAGGACGAGCGCGTGCTGCGCGCGGTGCAGGTGGTGGTCGACGAGAAGCTGGCGCGTCCGATCCTGGTCGGCCGTCCTGCCGTGCTGGAAAAGCGCATCGAGAAGTTCGGCCTGCGCCTCAAGCCCGGCCAGCACTTCGACGTCATCAATCCGGACTGGGACGAGCGCTACCGCGACTACTGGCAGACCTACCACCAGATGGTGATGCGCAAGGGCGTGACCGTGGACATGGCCAAGCTGGCGATGCGTCGCCGCCATACCCTGATCGGCGCGATGATGGTCCACAAGGGCGACGCCGACGGCATGATCTGCGGCACCTACGGCACCACCCACGCCCACCTGGAGTTCATCGACAAGGTGCTGGGCAAGCGCCCCGGCAGCAATGTCTATGCGGCGATGAACTTCGTCATCACCGAAGAGCGCCAGCTGGCGATGGTCGACACCCACGTCAACGAGAACCCGACCGCCGAAGAGCTGGCCGAGATCACGATCATGGCGGCCGAGGAACTGGAACGCTTCGGCATCACGCCGCGCGCGGCCCTGCTGTCGCATTCGAACTTCGGCACCTCGAACAGCGAGTCGGCGCAGAAGATGCGCGCCGCGCTGGCCCTGGTCCAGCAGAAGGCCCCGAACCTGGAAGTCGACGGCGAGATGCACGGCGACGCGGCGCTGGATTCGAAGCTGCGCGCCAAGATCATGCCGCAATCGACGCTGAAGGGCGACGCCAACCTGGTGGTGATGCCGAACATCGACGCCGCCAACATCGCCTACAACCTGGTCAAGACGGCCGCCGGCAACGGCATCGCGGTCGGTCCGGTGCTGCTGGGCTGCGCCCGTCCGGTGCACATCCTGACCCCGTCGGCGACCGTACGCCGGATCGTCAACATGACGGCGTTGTGTGTAGTGGACGCCGTTTCCGCGCGCTGATGTAACAATCCGGCGCGGTGAAAAGGGCCGCTTGCGGCCCTTTTTCATTCTTGTTGTCGTCAAAATGTAGAAGTTCCCTACATTTCAAGAACTTGTAATTATCCTTGAGCCAGACGTAACAATGCGTAATCACGCGACGTTGTTTAGCTGTTTTAGGTGATAATAGTCAAGCATATGTTGTTTATCTTGCACGATTTCTCCAGTGCAATGGCGTAAAGATTTGCTCTGTTACAATCCGGGATGTTGGCGTTATCCGGTCCGGATTCTCTCTGACGCCAGCCGCCGGACCGCGGCGGCCTCCTCGATCAGCACTAAAAAATATCTAGAACATGCAAACAACCAAACGAGCCGTAATCACCGGCATCACGGGCCAGGATGGCGCTTATCTTGCGCAACTCCTCCTGGAAAAGGGATATCACGTTACCGGCACCTTCCGCCGCTCCAGCTCGGTCAACTTCTGGCGCATCGCGGAACTGGGCATCGAGAACCACCCGAACCTGTGGCTGGTCGAGTACGACCTGACCGACCTGTCCTCCAGCATCCGCCTGATCGAATCCGCCCGCCCGGACGAGGTCTACAACCTGGCGGCGCAAAGCTTCGTCGGCGTCTCGTTCGAACAGCCGGTCACGACCGCTTCGATCACCGGCCTGGGCGCAGTCAACCTGCTGGAAGCGATCCGCATCGTCAATCCGAAGGCGCGCTTCTACCAGGCATCGACCTCCGAGATGTTCGGCAAGGTCCAGGCCGTGCCGCAGATCGAGAGCACCCCGTTCTACCCGCGCAGCCCCTACGGTGTCGCCAAGCTGTACGCGCACTGGATGACGGTCAATTACCGCGAGTCCTACGGCATCTTCGGCAGCTCCGGCATCCTGTTCAACCACGAGTCGCCGCTGCGCGGCCGCGAATTCGTGACCCGCAAGATCACCGACTCGGTCGCCAAGATCGTGCTCAACAAGCTCGACGTGCTCGAGCTGGGCAACCTGGACGCCAAGCGCGACTGGGGCTATGCGCGCGAATACGTGGAAGGCATGTGGCGCATGCTGCAGGTCGACCAGCCGGATACCTACGTGCTGGCGACCAACCGCACCGAGACCGTGCGCGACTTCGTGACCATGGCTTTCCGCGGCGCCGGCATCGCCATCGAATGGAAGGGCCAGGGCGAAGGCGAGACCGGCCACTGCGGCCGTACCGGCAAGCTGCTGGTGCGCGTGTCGCCGAAGTTCTACCGTCCGGCCGAGGTCGACCTGCTGATCGGCGATCCGTCCAAGGCCCAGCGCGAACTCGGCTGGCAGGCCAACACCACGCTGGAGCAGCTGTGCCAGATGATGGTCGACGCCGACCTGCGCCGCAACGAATTGGGCTTCTCGTTCTGACATGAACCGTATGGTCACGGAAGAGATCATTGGCGTGGCCGAACCGCGCGAAGGCGAGGGCAAGCGCGCCCTGATCACCGGGCTGCGCGGCTTCACCGGCTACTACATGGCGCGCGAGCTGAGCGCGGCCGGCTACCACGTCCACGGCACCGTGCTGCCGGGCGAGCCGACCGGTCCGGACATCTTCGCGGTCGACCTGCTCGACCGTGCCTCGGTCGCGGCGGCGGTCGAACAAGTGCGGCCGGACGTGGTGGTGCACCTGGCCGCCATCGCCTTCGTGGCGCACAACGATGCCGACCAGATGTACCGCGTCAACGTGGTCGGCACCCGCAACCTGCTGGAAGCGCTGGCGGCCGGCTCGCACAAGCCGTCCAGCGTGCTGCTGGCGTCTTCCGCCAACATCTACGGCAACGCCGACGTTCCCGTCATCGACGAGGACGTGCCTCCCAACCCGGCCAACGACTACGCGGTCAGCAAGCTGGCGATGGAGTACATGGCGCGCCTGTGGATGGACAAGCTGCCGATCACGATCGCACGTCCGTTCAACTACACCGGCGTGGGCCAGGCCGAGAACTTCCTGCTGCCGAAGATCGTGTCGCACTTCCGCAAGGAGGCGCGCCGCATCGAGCTGGGCAACCTGGCGATCGCGCGCGACTTTTCCGACGTGCGCATGGTGGCGAAGAGCTACCGCCGCCTGCTCGCGGCCGCACCGGGCGGCGAAGCCTTCAATGTCTGCTCGGGCCAGCCGCATTCGCTGGAAAGCCTGATCGACATCATGAGCGACATCGCCGGCTACCGTATCGAAGTGCACGTCAATCCGGCATTCGTGCGCGCCAACGAGGTGCTCACGCTCACCGGCAGCAACGCCAAACTGGCCGGGGTCATCGGCAAGATCGAACCGACCCCGCTGCCCGAGACGCTGCGCTGGATGTACACGGCGTGAGTGGAGTGCGCGTCGGCCTGGGGACGACCATGATCGAACCGGGTTTCACTGGCGGACGGCTGGACGGCATCGGGGTCTACACCCGCGCGCTGCTGCGCCACCTGCCGGGCGCCGGTTGCGAGGTGGCGCCGTTCTCCTGGCCGGCCGGCAAGACGCCGCCGAGCGTGGGCCGGGCGCTGCCGCAATCCTTCGGGCGCGCTACCCTGGTCGACCTGCTGACGCCTTCCGCGCACCGCATGCACATGCCGCTCGACGTGTTCCATGTGACCGACTACCGTGCGGTGCGGATGGATTGCCCGGTGGTGGCGACCCTGCACGACGCGCTCCCGATCAAGCACCCGGAGTGGTGCAATCCGCGCCTGCGCGGCCTGAAGAACTGGTTGCAGCGCAAGGCGGCGCAGAAGGCCGACCACGTGATCGCCGTCTCGCACTATGCGATCGAGGAACTGGTCGACTGCTTCGGCGTCGACGAGCGCCGCATCTCGGTGGTGCCGAACGGGGTCGACGAGGAATGGCTTCAACCGGTTCCGCCGGGCGAGCTCGCGGCCACGCTCGAGGCCTGTGGGCTGCGGCCGGGCTATTTCCTGTTCGTCGGCACGCTGCAGCCGCGCAAGAACGTCGAGCGCCTGCTGGACGCCTACCTGGCGCTGCCGAAAGCGGTGCGCGACGAGCGCCAGCTGGTCATCGTCGGCAATGCCGGCGCCCGCTCGGACGAGCTGCTGCGCCGCATCGCCGCGGCAGTGCAGGACGGCGCCGGCGTGCTCTGGCTGAACCGCCTGACCGACAGCGGCCAGCTGCGCCACGTGTACGCCGGCGCCGGCGTGTTCGTGTTTCCTTCGCTGTACGAGGGCTTCGGGATCCCCGTGGTCGAGGCATTTGCCTCGGGGGTGCCGGTGGTGTCCTCGAACCTGACCTCGCTGCCCGAGGTGTCGGCCGGCGCGGCGCTGGAAGTCGACCCGCTCGACGCCGGCGCGATCGGCGACGCGATGCTGGCCCTGGTGCGGGATCCGGCGCTGCGGGCCCGCTGCATCACTGCCGGGCGCGCGCGCGCGGCCCAGCTGACCTGGAACGCGACGGCGCGCCAGACCGCCGCCGTCTACCGCTCACTCATCTGAAGATTTGGCACCAAACATGCGTATCCTTCACTTCTACAAGACCTATTATCCCGATTCGGTGGGCGGGATCGAGCAGGTCATCCGCCAGATGTGCGTCGGGACCGGGCGGCTGGGGGTGAGCAACCAGGTGCTGTCGCTGTCGCGCAAGACCGATCTCCAGCCTTTCGAGTTCGAAGGGCATATGGTGCACCGGGTGCCGCAGAACTTCGAGCTGGCCTCGAACGCGGTGTCGGTGCAGGCCGTTACGCGGCTGGCGCGCATGGCGGCGGACGCCGACGTCGTGCACTACCACTTCCCCTGGCCCTTCATGGACCTGGCCCACTTCCTGGCGCGCGTGAACAAGCCCAGCGTGGTGACCTACCATTCCGACATCGTGCGCCAGAAGGCCCTGCTGCGCCTGTACCAGCCGCTGCAGCACCGCTTCCTGCAGAGCGTCGATGCGATCGTGGCGACCTCGCCGAACTACCTGGGCTCGTCCACCGTGCTGGACCGCTACCGCGACAAGACCCGCGTGATCACCTTCGGCCTCGACAAATCCAGCTATCCGGAGCCGGACCAGGCGCTGCTGGACCACTGGCGCGCCAGGGTGGGGCCGAAGTTCTTCCTGTTCGTCGGCGTGCTGCGCTACTACAAGGGCCTGCACATCCTGCTGGACGCGGTGGCGGGCACCGATTATCCGGTGGTGATCGTCGGCGCCGGCCCGATCGAGCAGGAGCTGAAGGCCCACGCCGAGCGCCTCGGCCTGAAAAAGGTGATGTTCGTCGGTAAGGTGGATGAGCTGGACAAGGTCGCGCTGCTCAAGCTGTGCTATGCGGTGGCCTTCCCCTCGCACCTGCGCTCGGAAGCCTTCGGCATCTCGCTGCTGGAAGGCGCGATGTTCGGCAAACCCATGATCTCGAGCGAGATCGGCACCGGCACCACCTACATCAACGTCCACCAGCAGACCGGCCTGGTGGTCCCGCCGTCCGACCACGAAGCCCTGCGCGCAGCCATGCGCACGCTGTGGGACGATCCGCAGCTGGCCCAGGAGATGGGCCGCCGCGCCGAGGCCAGGTACTGGCAGCTGTTCACCGCCGAGCAGATGGCCGACGGTTATGCCAGCCTGTACCAGGAGTTGGTGGCGCGGCGCGAGCAGGTGGGATTGACGCCGGCGACGCGGCTGGGCTAGAACCGCAAACGCTCGAAATACCTCACGTCATCCCCGCGAAGGCGGGGATCCAAGTTCTGCGTGAGCAGTCGAAACGCTTACAAACCTGGGTCCCCGCCTTCGCGGGGACGACGATCAGACTGCGGGAACGACGATCAGACTGCGGGAACGACGGTTATGCCGCCTTCAACTGCTGCTCATCCTCCGCCCAGCGCTGCCGGATCGCCCGGATCGCCGGCATCTGCGTGACGAACAGATCGACCAGGGCCGGATCGAAATGCTTGCCCTTCTGCTCGATCAGGAAGTCGAGCGCTTCCTCTTCGCTCCAGGCCTTCTTGTACGGGCGCACCGACGTCAGGGCGTCGAACACGTCGGCGATCGCGGTGATCCGGCCTTCCAGCGGGATCTGCTCGCCCACCAGGCCGTTCGGATAGCCGCTGCCGTCCCATTTCTCATGGTGGGTGAGGGCGATGTTGCGCGCCAGCGCCAGCATGCCGCCCGCGTGCTCGCCGATGATTTCGGCGCCGATGGTGGCGTGGCTCTGCATGATCTTCCATTCGTCCGGGTCGAGCGGTGCGGGCTTCTGCAGGATGCGGTCGGGGATGCCGATCTTGCCGACGTCGTGCATCGGCGCCGCGTGCAGCAGGTCGTCCGCCTCGAGCTCGGTCATGCCGGCCGCCAGGCCGAGGATGCGCGCGAAGTGGCTCATGCGGATCACGTGCAGGCCGGTCTCGTTGTCCTTGTACTCGGCCGCAAGGCCTAGCCGCTGGACGATCTCCAGGCGCGTCGCGCGCAGCTCTTCCATGCGCACCAGCGACAGGTGGGTGCGCACGCGCGCGCGCACGATCGGCGGGCTGACCGGCTTGGTGATGTAGTCGACCGCGCCGGCTTCGAAGCCTTCGACTTCGTCATCGGTGTCGGTCAGCGCGGTCACGAAGATCACCGGCACGGACGCCGTGCGCGGATCGGCCTTGAGGGCGGCGCAGACTTCGTAGCCGCTCATGCCCGGCATCATCACGTCGAGCAGGACCAGGTCGGGGCATTCCTCGCGCACCAGTTCGAGCGCGCGCTGGCCGTCCTTGGCAAAGCGCAGGCGGTAGTGGTCCTGCAGGATCTGGCGCAGCAGCTGCAGGTTGCTTGCTTCGTCGTCGACCGCGAGGATCAGCGGAAGGTTGACGGTGCTCATTCGGTCGTCTCCTGTGCCATGTCATCGATGGCGCCCAGCACGGCGTCGAGCTGTTGCAGGGCCAGTTCAAAATCAAAATCGGCGATCGCCGCATGGACCTGGGCCGCGCGCGCGGCCAGCGGATGGGCGGTCAGCGCGGCCGCCAGGCCGGCCGAGGCGGCGTCGTCCAGCCCGCCGCGGCGCAGGGCATCGCGCAGGACCTTGCCGGCGCGCCGGGCGCGCTCCAGGTCGGCGCCAGGGTGCACGGCCTGGGCCGGCGAGGCGGCGGGCGCCGGCTGCGCCGCGCGGATCTCGGCCAGCGCGCCGTCGAGCAGCACGCGCAGCTGGAGCAGCGCATCCTGCAGGGTTTCCTCGAGGCCCGGATAGAGCTTGCCGCTGTCGCCGTCGACCAGGGCTTCGAGCTTGCCGAGTGCGTCGGCCAGCAGCTCCAGGCCGAGGTTGGCGGCCACGCCGCGCACCCTGTGCGCCAGCATGCGCATGGCGCGGTAGTCGGCCTGCGCGGCCTGCGCCGACAGCAGCAGCGCCATGCCGCCGTGCTGGGTCTCGAAATGCGCCAGCGCCTCCAGGTAGGCGTCTTCCTTGCTGCTCCAGCGGCGCAGGCCGGCCTGGCGGTTGAGCGGCATGCGTTCCTGGGCCGGCAGCTCCGGATCCTGCTGGGTGCTGCTCAGGCCCAGCACGCGCGCGATCTCGTGCGACAGCGCGAACCAGTCGACCGGCTTGCTGGCGAAGCCGTCCATGCCGGCATCCACGCTGGCGCGGCGGTGCTCGGCCAGCACGCTGGCGGTCATCGCGATCACCGGCACGCGCGGGCGGCCGGCGCTTTCCGCCTGCTGGCGGATCAGGCGCGTCGCCGTCAAGCCGTCGATGGTCGGCATCTGGAAGTCCATCAGGATCACGTCGAACTGTTCGCGCGCGGCCAGCTCGACCACCGCGGCGCCGTCGTCGGCGGCCGTCATCGTGTGGCCGCGGCGGGCCAGCAGCAGCTGCAGCAGTTCCTGGTTCTGCGGCACGTCGTCGGCCACCAGCACGCGCAGCGGCGGCAGGGCGGCAGGGGTGCGCACGCGCGGCTGCTGCGGCGCGAAGCGCGCCAGCACCAGCGGCAGCACCACGTGGAACACGGTGCCCTTGCCTGGCTCGCTCTCGGCCCGGATGCTGCCGCCCATGAGCTCGACCAGCTGCTTGCTGATGGTGGTGCCCAGGCCGGTGCCGCCGAAGCGGCGCGTCATCGAGGCGTCGGCCTGGGTGAACGGGTCGAAGATCGCCTGCAGGCGCTCCGGCGCGATGCCGATGCCGGTGTCGCGCACCTCGAAGTGCAGGTGCTCGCCCTGCAGCTCGGCGCGCAGGGTGACGCTGCCCTTTTCGGTGAACTTGATGGCGTTGTCGAGCAGGTTGGTCAGCACCTGGCGCACGCGCAGCTCGTCGCCGCGCAGGCAGGTCGGCAAGACCGGATCGTAGTAGACGTCGACGTGCAGGCCCTTGGCGCGCGCATTGGCGGCCAGGGTCGACGACAGTTCGTCGATCAGGGACAGCAGGTTGTAGTCGTTCTGTTCGAGTTCGACCGCGCCTTTCTCCAGCTTGGCGGTGTCGAGGATCTCGTTGAGCAGGCGCAGCAGCGCGCGGCCGGCGCTGCGAATGGTATCCAGGTGACGCCGCTGTTCGGGCGCCAGTTCGCCGTCGAGCAGCACGTCGGTGAAGCCGAGGATCGAATTCATCGGGGTACGGATCTCGTGGCTCATGTTGGCCACGAAGCTGGCGCGCGCGGCGGCGGCCTGCTCGGCGTTCTCCTTCGCTTCGCGCAGCGCGTCTTCCATCTCGCGGCGTTCGGTGATGTCGAGGATTACGCCGTCCAGCCAGTGCGGCTGGCCGGCATCGTTGCACACGCCAGTGCCGTTTTCCCACAGCCAGCGGGTGCTGCCGTCGGCATGCAGCAGGCGGTATTCGACCAGGTAGGGGCGCTTGTCGCGCAGCGCGCCGGCGATCGCTTCCGAGACCCGCACGCGGTCGGCGGCATGGATCTGGTTGGCGAAGCGGCGGCGCGGGTGCTCGCCCAGGAAGTCGCGCACCGGATAGCCGGTGACGCGTTCGACGGCGTCGCTGAGGAACACCATCGGCTGCGTGCCTTCCAGCAGGCTGCGGTAGGAAATGCCGGGGATGTTGCCGATCAGGGAGCGGAACTGCTGCTCGCTGGCGCGCAGCGCCTGTTCCATCGCGCGGCGTTCGCTGATGTCGGTGATGAAGCAGACGAACAGGTCCCTGTCGTCCAGGCGCGCATGCCCGACCGCGCGGCGGATCGGCACGATGCTACCGTCCTTGCGGCGGCCGGTGACGTCGGCGCTCTTGGCGGCGGATGTGATCTCGCCGGTCTGCAGCGCGCGCAGCAGGCCTTCCTGTGCGGACGCTTCCTCATTGCCGATCAGGAGGCGGATGTGCTGGCCGACGATCTCTTCGCGCTGCCAGCCGTAGATGCGCTCGGCCGAGGCATTGAACTCGAGGATGGTGCCGTCGCGGTCGACGGTGACCACGCCGTCCACCGTGGTGGTCAGCAGGGCGCGCATCCAGGCTTCGCTGCGCGACAGCTCGCGGAACAGCTGGCGGTAGCGCAGCAGGCCGTTGGCGCCCAGCACGAAGATGGTGAAGGCGACCGTGATCAGGCTGATCGCCAGCGCCAGGAAGGTGTCCGACGCCGCTTTTTGCGGGGTCAGGCTGGCGTGGCCGACGAAGCGGGCGGCCTCCATGCCGGTGTAGTGCATGCCGGCGATGGCGAAGCCCATCACGATTCCCGCCAAGGCCAGGCGCCGTGCTTCGCTCAGGCGATGCGACAGGCTCGACAGGCCGAAACGCACCCACAGCGCCAGCGTCGCCAGCACCACCGCGACGACGATCGACAGGGCGAACATCCACGGGTCGTAGCGCAGTTCGAGGCCCATGCGCATGCCCGCCATGCCGGCGTAGTGCATCACGCCGATGCCGGCGCCGACCACCACGCCGCCCGCCAGCAGGCCCCAGCCGCCCAGGCGCTCGCGCGCGATCAGCCACAGCGCGACGAAGGAAGCGGCGATGCTCGGCACGCCCGAGATGATGGTGGCGACCGGATCGTAGTCGACGTCGGTGCACAGGTCGAACGCCAGCATGCCGATGAAGTGCATTGCCCACACGCCGGTGCCCAGCGCCAGGCTGCCGGTGCCGAGCACGATCCAGCGCTGGCTGCGGTTGACGGCGGCCTGGCCGGCGATCAGCAGCGCCATCCAGGATGCGAAGATCGCCACCAGTACCGACAGGATCACCAGCCCCGGTGTGTACATCCCGTAACTCAGCAGGGATGGGTCGTCAGGAATGGTAAACAGTGAAAACGGCATAAAATGATGAAAGTGACGATCGGTTTGGTATCTGGCACGCAAGTATGTCACTTTCTCAGAGGAAAATGTTAGCGGGCCGGCAGACAGCGTGTGAGAAAGGGTGAGTATTGTCGCGTGAGCGCCACCAATTTGATGAAAATTGTCTAGTTGTCATGGATTGCTGCGCGTTCGATGTTGCTGGTATGCTAGGTGCACAGGTCGCTGCCGGCTGGCGGCGTTGGCAATGGGTGCGCCATGCGAATCAAAACCGTGATTGTTGCCGCAATGCTTGCCTTCGGCTGCGCCGCATCGCAGGCTCAGCCGGAGCCGCGCTTGTATCTCACCACCGAGGCCGCGGCGCCGCACAGCATGCTGGAAGGGAAGCGCGTGGTCGGCATCGGCGCCGACACGGTGCGCGAAATCATGGTGCGCGCCGGGATCGACCACACGATCGAGCTGTTGCCATGGAAGCGCGCCTACACCGCGGCGCTCGAGCGCCCGGACACCTGCGTGTTTTCGACCACCCGCACGCCCGAGCGCGAAGCCCTGTTCAAGTGGATCGGACCGATCGGCGAGGCCGACTGGGTCCTGATGGGACGCGCCGACCGCCACCTGCACCTGGACGCCCTGGACGATGCGCGGCGCTACCGTATCGGCACCTATAACGGCGATGCGCGCGACCACTACCTGCGTTCGCGCGGTTTCGACGTCGATCCCGCGCCGAACGACCTGATCAATCCACGCAAGCTGATGGCGAACCGGATCGACCTGTGGGCCGCCAGCATCCGCCGCGGCAGCGATACCGTGGCGCGCATGGGCTATGCCGGCAAGATCGTGCCGGTGCTCGTGTTCAACAGCATCCGCGTCTACCTCGCCTGTAACCGCGCCGTGCCGGATACCCTGACGGCACGCATGGACACGGCACTCGCTGCAATGGAGCACGACGGCACCCTGCAGCGCATCCTGCACCGCTACGACGACCGCGGAGTTCCACGCGGCCGCTGAATTCCAGCAGGCATGCGCGTGCGACCCGGCGCGGGTCGTTTCGGTATGATGAACGGCCAGCAATCCCGTTCCCAAGGTACGATGTGACCCCCTCGCTGATCCCGACCGACCGCTTTTCGATCCCTTCCCTGCGCATGCTGTCGCTGCGCGATGCCGTCCTGCGACTATGGGAAGAAAAGCTGCGCGAGGTCCTGCCGCGGACGGGCAAGCTGAGCCATCCGGTGCTGATCGACACCATGCCGGTGCTGTACGAACGCATGTGCGCGGTGCTGACGCCGGAGTATTTCGAACGCGACGGCATCGACGTCGCGACCATCGGCGCCGAGCACGGGGTCGAGCGCGCCACCCTGACCGACTACGACGCCGAAGCCATCCTGGCCGAGTTCCAGGTCTTTCGCAGCGTGCTGTTCGACATGCTGGACGCGCACGACATCGCATTGACCGGCCCCGAGCGTCGCGCCCTGCACCTGACCATCGACCAGGCGGTGCGCGAGAGCGTGCGTGCCTTCATCGTCGCCGCCAACTCGATGCGCGAACGCATCGCCGGCGCGCTGGCGCACGACCTGCGCCAGCCAGTCTCGAACATTGCCATGGGCGCGCAGCTGATCCTGCGCCTGGACCCGACGCCCGCGATCGCCGAGTGGGCGGGACGCATCGTCAAGAACGGCGAGCGGATGGCGACCATGTTGAACGAGTTGCTGGACGCGCTGGCGATCCAGTCCGGCGACCGCCTCAAGCTGGCGCTGACCGAATTCGACCTGCTGAAGCTGGTCGAATCGGTGGCCCAGCGCGCCCGCGATTACCAGGGCGCCGATGTGCGTGTCGACGGCACCGCCGTGAGCGGCTGGTGGAGCCACGCGGCGCTCGAGCGGGCGCTGGAAAACCTCGTCAACAACGCGCTGAAGTACGGCAACCCCGGCACGTCGATCGAGGTCCACCTGGCTGCCAATAACGGGCGCGCCGTCGTCTCGGTACGCAACCAGGGCAGGCCGATCCCGGCGGGCGAGTTCGATGCGATCTTCCAGCAGTTCGTGCGCTCGACGGACGCCGGCGAATCGACGACCGGCAGCTGGGGCCTGGGCCTGCCTTACGTGCGCACGGTGGCGCAGAGCCATGGCGGCAGCGCGATGGTGTTCAGCGATGCGGAGTCGGGGACGATGTTCGTGATCGATGTGCCGGTGGATGCCCGGCCGTACCAGGAGCAGGCCCCATAGTTTGTTGACGGTCCGATAACTCAGGGGTATCGTTTGGAGCCTGCCGGCATCCCGTCCGGCGCTTTATCGTGAGGTTCCGATGTCCACCCGATTCCTGCGCGTCTCTCCCCTGATTCCTGCCCGCGACGTCGAAGAAGCGATCCGCTTCTACCGCGACGCGCTCGGCTTCGAGCTGGACTACCGCGACGCCGAGCCGGCGAAGTTCGCGATCGTCGGGCGCGATTCGGCCTGGCTGAACCTGTTCTTCAATGAAGACAAGTACCTGGCCGACCAGACCAGCCTGCGGATCGTGGTCGACGGCGTCGATGCGCTTTACGAGCGCTGCCAGGCGGTTGGCTGCACGCATCCGAACGGCACGCTCGGCGTGAAGCCATGGGGCACGCGCGAGTTCTCGATCATCGATCCGTCGGGGGTGTGTCTCGCCTTCGTCGAACAGCAAGAGTAGAACCAGGTAATACCGACACATGATGGCGGAGGGCCGGTCCTGGACTCGTCCCTGGATCGGCTGTCCCCATCATCGTTGTCCAGTTATGCCAGCAATTATCCGCCTGCCGACGCGTCGGGCGCGACACAAAGCCATAAAGCCATAAGGACCGGTAAACCGGCTCCATTCTCATGGCCAGATCCCGGCCGTAAATCACCAGTTATAAAAAATCTTCCATGCCTTGAAAAAGGTGCCGGCAAAGTTTTCTGAAACTTGGCAAAACAGCCAATACATCAATAATAGTGCTGTCCTGATTTTCAATCGTGAAATTATTCAATCGGGATTTTCATGTTTGCCTTTTGCGCAATGTCTGAAAAAGCACACAGATAATGCCCCGCCAGCGCCTGTAAAAAGCTCCACGTAAAGCAGTACAGGACGCCTAGTCCATTACAGAAGATAAGACATTTGTACTAGAAGAACAGTACATCTGTCGGATGACGCCTACAAACATAAAAAACTACCATGCATTCTCGGCATAGAAATTGAACTAACGCTTGTTTAATTTTTGTCATGTGTGCCGAAAATGTTTTATAGCAATTACATTTGCATATCAATATAACTTAACGAATTTTATCCGGGCTAGGCCGGAACTGGGGAGAGCATCTTGGGCACCACGAATTCTTTCGACAATACTCCACAAGCGACGGACGACATTTTCAAGGTCAATGAGGATACGGGATTAATTACCCTCAATGTGATGGCCAATGACCTCGGCGGCAGTGCAAAGACGCTTTATTCGGTCGACGATGGAACAACCTCTTCGGGCACGATCGCGCCCACGGACTTGTTAATCAAGGACTCCATCGGTGGGAATTCGGATGTCAGCGCCAAGGGAGCGCGCATCTCCATCACCGCGGACGGAAAGATTTCGTATGACTTGAGCAGTGTGGCCGAGTTCCAGAAGCTTGCGGCCGGCGAAACGGGTGAAGACAGCTTTATCTATGCGATCCGGATGAGTAACGGCACGCTGAGCTGGGCCAGGGCAGTGATTGTGGTGATCGGTGTCAATGATGCGCCACAAATCGTTTCCGTCGGCACCGCGGCGACCGGGGCCATCGCCGAAATGGCGGATCAGACGGCTTCCTCGGCTTTGGGCACGGCATCCGGCAAGATTGCGTTTGCGGATGTGGACCTCTCGGATACCCACACGGCGAGCGTTGGCTCGCCGGTATTTAATTGGTCGGGCGGCACGCTGAGCACAGACCAGGTAGCGGCATTGCAGGCCGCCGGCACTCTGGCGCTAACGGTAAGCGACAGCACCGGCACGGGCGCCGGTTCGGTCGCGTGGAACTACAGCGCCAAGGACATGGCGTTCGACTTCCTCGGCAAAGGTCAAACGCTGACGGTCACCTACCAGGTCAGCGTCGCCGATAACCACGGCGGCAGCGTCATTCAGAATGTCGTCATTACCGTCACTGGCGCCAACGACAAGGCGGTGATCAGCGATGCAAACGTTACTCAGGTCAAGGAAGACGTCGATGTCAGCAGCGGCGCGCTGACTGCCACGGGCAAGATCGCGATCTCCGACGCCGACGCCGGTGAAGACCACTTCAACACCGCTGTCGTCAGTGCCCAGGGCAACCTCGGAACGCTGACGCTGAAGGCTGACGGCACCTATACCTATAGCGTCGATAACAGCAAGGTCCAGTACCTGGGCGCGAACGGCAGCAAGGTCGATGTGTTTACCGTCACCGCAGCCGACGGCACCACCAAGGATGTGAGCTTTACCATCACCGGCACCAACGATGGACCGGTCGCGGTCGCCGATAGCGCGTCCGGTACCGAGAACCAGACCCTGACCATCGATGTGCTGGCCAACGACACCGATGTGGATGATGGCCACGCCTTCACGCTGGTATCGGGCTCTGCGCCGGCCAGCAAAGGCACGGTTGCCGTCGCCAACAACCAGCTCGTGTTCACTCCGGGCGCGGATTTCGACCACCTGAAGGCTGGTGCTACCGAACAGGTCACCCTGAGCTACACCATGAAGGATGACCAGGGGGCTACTTCGACCAGCACGGTCGTGGTGACCGTTACCGGTACCAATGACGCCCCAGTCGCCGTTGCCGATACCGCCTCAGGCACCGAGAACCAGAGCCTCACCATCGACGTGCTGGCCAACGATACCGATGTGGATGATGGCCACGCTTTCACCCTGGTGTCCGGTTCTGGACCGGAAGGCAAGGGCGCGACCAGCGTGGTGAACAACCAGCTGGTCTTTACCCCAGGTTCGGCCTTTGACCACCTGAAGGCTGGCGCTACCGAACAGGTGACGTTGAACTACACGATGAAGGATGACCAGGGAGTCACCTCGACCAGCACCGTCGTGGTGACCGTCACCGGTACCAATGACGCGCCAGTCGCTGTCGCCGATACCGCTTCGGGTACCGAGAACCAGACGCTGACCATTGATGTGCTGGCCAACGATACCGATGTAGATGATGGTCATGCGTTCACGCTGGTATCGGGTGCCGCACCAGCCAATAAAGGCACGGTCACCGTCGATAACAACCAGCTCGTGTTCACTCCGGGTTCGGACTTCGACCATCTGAAGGCTGGCGCGACCGAACAGGTGACGCTGAGCTACACGATGAAAGATGACCAGGGCGCCGAGTCGACCAGCACCGTGACCGTGACCGTCACCGGTACCAACGATGCGCCGGTCGCCGTCGCCGATACCGCTTCGGGCACCGAGAACCAGACCCTGACCATTGACGTGCTGGCCAACGATACCGATGTGGATGATGGCCACGCTTTCACCCTGGTGTCCGGTTCTGGACCGGAAGGCAAGGGCGCGACCAGCGTGGTGAACAACCAGCTCGTGTTCACGCCAGGTTCGGACTTCGACCACCTGAAAGCTGGTGCGACCGAACAGGTCACCCTGAGCTACACGATGAAGGATGACCAGGGCGCAACCTCGACCAGCACCGTCGTGGTGACCGTCACTGGCACCAACGATGCACCGGTTGCCGTGGCCGATACCGCTTCGGGTACCGAGAACCAGGTCTTGACCATCGATGTGCTGGCCAACGACACCGATGTGGATGATGAGCACTCCTTCACGCTGGTATCCGGGGCAGCACCGGAAGGCAAGGGCACCACCAGCGTGGTGAACAACCAGCTCGTCTTCACCCCAGGCTCGGACTTCGATCACCTGAAGGCTGGCGCGACCGAACAGGTCACCCTGAGCTACACGATGAAGGATGACCAGGGTGCAACCTCGACCAGCTCGGTGACCGTGACGGTCACCGGCACTAACGATGCCCCAGTCGCCGTTGCCGACACCGCTTCGGGTACCGAGAACCAGACGCTGACCATCGACGTGCTGGCCAACGATACCGATGTGGATGACGGTCACTCCTTCATCCTGATATCCGGGGCAGCACCGGAAGGCAAGGGTACTACCAGCGTGGTGAACAACCAGCTCGTCTTCACCCCAGGCTCGGACTTCGATCACCTGAAAGCTGGCACCACCGAGCAGGTCACCCTGAACTACACCATGAAGGACGATCAGGGTGCCGAGTCGACCAGCTCGGTGACCGTGACCGTCACCGGCACCAACGATGCGCCGGTCGCTGTTGCCGACACCGCTTCGGGCACCGAGAACCAGGTCTTGACCATCGACGTGCTGTCCAACGACACCGATGTGGATGACGGCCACGCCTTCACGCTGGTATCGGGCTCTGCTCCGGCCAATAAAGGGACGGTTAACGTCGATAACAACCAGCTCGTCTTCACCCCAGGCTCGGACTTCGATCACCTGAAAGCTGGCGCCACCGAGCAGGTCACTCTGAGCTACACGATGAAGGATGACCAGGGAGCTACTTCGACCAGCACGGTCGTGGTGACTGTCACCGGCACCAACGATGCCCCAGTCGCCGTTGCCGATACCGCTTCGGGTACCGAGAACCAGGTCTTGACCATCGACGTGCTGACCAACGACACCGATGTGGATGATGAGCACTCCTTCACGCTGGTATCCGGGGCAGCACCGGAAGGTAAGGGCACCACCAGCGTGGTGAACAACCAGCTCGTGTTCACCCCGGGCTCGGACTTCGATCATCTGAAGGCCGGCGCTACCGAGCAGGTGACGCTGAGCTACACCATGAAGGATGACCAGGGCGCAACCTCGACCAGCACGGTTGTGGTCACTGTCACCGGCACCAATGACGCCCCGGTTGCCGTTGCCGACACCGCTTCGGGCACCGAGAACCAGACGCTGACCATCGACGTGCTGGCCAACGACACCGATGTGGATGACGGCCACGCCTTCACGCTGTTGTCGGGTGCCGCACCAGCCAGCAAAGGCACGGTTTCCGTCGCCAACAACCAGCTCGTCTTCACCCCAGGCTCGGACTTCGATCACCTGAAGGCCGGCGCGACCGAACAGGTAACGCTGAACTACACCATGAAGGACGATCAGGGTGCCGAGTCGACCAGCTCGGTGACCGTGACCGTCACCGGCACCAACGATGCGCCAGTTGCCGTTGCCGACACCGCCTCCGGCACCGAGAACCAGACCCTGACTATCGATGTGCTGGCCAACGATACCGATGTAGATGATGAGCACGCCTTCGCGCTGGTATCGGGCTCTGCTCCGGCCAATAAAGGGACGGTTTCCGTCGATAACAACCAACTCGTCTTCACCCCAGGCTCGGACTTCGACCACCTGAAAGCTGGCGCCACCGAGCAGGTCACTCTGAGCTACACCATGAAGGACGATCAGGGTGCCGAGTCGACCAGCTCGGTGACCGTGACCGTCACCGGCACCAACGATGCGCCGGTCGCTGTTGCCGACACCGCTTCGGGCACCGAGAACCAGGTCTTGACC